>Ga0214471_10002811_pt1 | contig 13608 bp, 13 predicted proteins | sample RVTome_5_FD_207665 | JGI IMG/M metagenome (GOLD analysis project Ga0214471, IMG submission 207665) | Soil microbial communities from uranium-contaminated site in the Upper Colorado River Basin, Wyoming, United States - RVT142D155 | ecosystem: Environmental > Terrestrial > Soil > Contaminated >...
CCGAGCCGAACGCCTGACGAGCGAGCGTCTCGTCGACCACGATGACAGGCGCCGCGTTGCGGCGGTCGCGCTCGTCGAACGTGCGGCCGCGGAGCAGGCGGATCCCGATCGTCTCGAAATACCCCGGCGATACCACGCGGAAATCACCGCTGGACCTCTCACTCGTGGGGACATCCTGGCCGGCGAGCCAGAACGAGAACCCGATGCTGTAGCCTTCGAGCGGCAACTGCGAGGCAGCCGCGGCGGCCGTGACCCCCGGAATCCCGCGCAGCCGTTCCGTCAGGTCGAGGAAGAAGCGTGACCGCTCGGCGTCGTCGGGATAACGCGTCGTGGGAACGCCGACCGTTGCGACCAGAATGCCATCCGTCCTGATGCCGGAGTCGACCCGCGACAGCCTCGAGAAGCTCTTCACCAGCAGACCGGCGCCGACCGCGATCACGACCGCGAGCGACACCTGCGCCACGACGAATCCCGACCGCAGCACCTGCGCGCTCCGGCCCGCGCCGGCGCGGCTACCCTCACGCAGCGTCGCGAGGACGTCCTGACGGCCGGCTCGCAGCGCGGGGAACATCCCGATCAACACACCGACGACCAGCGACAGGGTCGTCGCGAACCCCAGGACCAGGCGGTCCATCTCGACCGCGTAGAGCCGCGGAATGCTGCCGGGTGCGACCGAGAGCACCAGGCCGACCGTCGCCGACGCGATCACCGTCCCCAGCACGCCCGCTCCGATCGCGATCAGAATGCCCTCGAGGCCCATCTGTCTCGTCAGGCGCCAGCGGCCCGCTCCCATCGCCGCGCGGACCGCCAGCTCGCGGAACCGAGTGACCGCATGCGCCAGGGAAAGGTTGGCGACATTCACGCAGGCCACCAGCAGGAGCAGGGCGACCGCGCCCAGGAAGATCAGCACCCGCTGGCGCACGTCGCCGACAATGGACTCGTGGAGCGAAGTCAGCCGGACCCCCCATCCGCGCAACGCGTCGGGATACGTCTGACGGAGGCGGGCCATCAACAGGTCCATTTCGGTGCCGGCCGACTCCAGTGTGACGTCAGGCGCCAGTCGGCCGATCACCGCGATAAAGTGCACGCCGCGGCTCCCGGCGACGTCGAAGTCATAGGCGAGGGGGAACCAGATCTCCGTTTCCGGGGATGGAAAGGCGAAGCCCTGAGGCATCACGCCGACCACCGTGTACGCCTCGCCCTGCAGGGAGATGCTGCGTCCCACGATGTCGGCCGATCCTCCGAACTGCCGCTGCCACAGTCCGTGGCTCAGTATCACGACCCGATGGTTGCCGAATAGCTCCTCATCCAGCGTGAATTCGCGACCCATCGCCGGCGGTGTGCGCAGCACCTCCGTCCATTCGAACGAGACGCCCGTCCCGGCCAACGGCATGGCGGGTTCCGCGCCGGTGTAGGTGAGGCTGGCGTTGTTGTACGCTGCCATGGCGCTGAACGTCCGTGCCTGCTCGCGCCACTCCGCGAAGTTCGCCGGTGACGAGGTGCCCGACATGTTGTTGCGTTCGGCGAACGTGTCGTAGATCCTGACCAGCCGATCGGGCTCCGGATACGGCAGCGGCTGCAGCACCACGCCGTTGGCGATGCTGAACATCGCCGTGCTTGCTCCGATCCCGACACCGAGTGTGATGATCGCCACGAGCGCGAATGCCGGGCGCCGGCGGAGTGCGCGAAAGCCGTGGTGCAGGTCGGTGAGAAGCGCGTTCATGCCGCTGTCCTCTGGATGGTCTGGTGGGTCGATTGATGGCCGGGGAGTGAGTCGCTCCCGCAGCCCGCTGTCGATAAGATCCCGGCACGCGCGGAACACCAGCGCGCGGGCGGCCCAGGCGCCGCGCGCGGCCAGTACCTCGTCGTGGCGCGCGGCGAACTCGCCCAGCATCTCGCGGCCGTAGCGGGCGCGGAACCACCCGGGGAAGGCGTGGAGCGACAGGTCGACCAGCCGATGCGCGCGGCGGGATGTCGGCACCGTCAGGTCGCTCCCTCGAGCAGCCGAAGGGAGCGGGCCAGGCGTACCACGGCCGCCAGGCGGCGGGCCTCCCGCGCCGCGACGTGGCGGCCCAGTACTGTGATGCGGTAGTATCGGCGCCGTGGATCATCGTCGGCCTTCCGCGCAGACCGCGCCGGGGCGATCAGTCCCTCGTCGCTCAACCGGGCGATGACCCGGTACAGCGACCCGAGTTCGAGCTGGACCTGTCCGCCCGACTCCTCGCTCACCCGCTGCATGATGCCGTAGCCATGCAGGTCGCTGGCCAGCAGGGTGAGGAGGATGTGAAAGTCCGCCGGTCTGAGCGGCACCATACGGTCGGAGGGATCGGTCACGGGTATCCCGGCGGAGGTATCAGCGGACTGACTATAAGTATATTGCTGATATCTGACAGCGGTTGGACCGGATTGGTTTGCGGCGACAGCCGTGGGGAATCCCGGGCGACGATCAGCCGCGTCCTGGGCGCCGGTCAGCCCGTCTCTCTGACTCCGCCCGGGCGACGGACTCGGGTTGCCGCATCCGCGCGCGCACGGCAACCACGTGCGCGTGATCAGCCGCTACGTGAAGGAGCGCGGAGTGATCTCGCTGGAGGAGGCGGTGCGCAAGATGACCTCGTGGCCGGCGACGCGGATGCGACTCGAAAACCGCGGTTCCATCAAGGGCGGACACCGTCTTCTTCACGGTCCCGTGTCGCGTCAGCTCGGGGCCGGGGCCGTCGAAGGTCAAGGCCGGGCGCAGTAGAACGGGGCCGTCCCACTGCCGGCGTGGCACGCTGTCCCTCGAGCGTTGCCGCACGGCTCCCCAGGAGAACGACAACCAGCGCGATCCACCCACGGAATTGCATGGGTGGAGTTCAGCGGGACGGTGGTCCGCGACGTCTGCCATCCACACGGGCACCCGCGGCGCCGGCCAGGCCTCAGCGGCGTCTGTCCACTTGCGCCAATCGGTCCCGGGCCAGCCTGGTTTCCGGCGCATCCGTTCCCAGGCGAGCGGACAGTGTGGCCTCGGCGGAAATGAGCAGCCGCCGGCCCTCGCTGTCGTGTCTCAGGTTTCCCAGTGCTGCCCCCAGCGCGCTCTGCGCCATCGCGGTGAGCACAGCGTTGCCAGCCGCCTGGGCGGTTCCGAGGGCCGAACGCAGCGCGATCTGGGCGTCCCCGGCGCGACCTTCGACCAGGTACAGCTCTCCGAGCCAGAGTTCAGTAGTCGCCACCCGGCTGTGATCCGGGCCGAGCGATGCCACCTGGATCGCGCGGGCGCGCTGAAGCGTACTGTCCGCTCCGGCGACGTCTCCCTTCCTGCCAAGGAGCAACGCGAGATCGGCCAGGTCGTTCCCGTATTCCGCATGCGATTCGCCCTGCAGGCGGCGGCGCATCCCGAGCACCTGCGCGTACAACGACTCGGCCTCACTGTACCGACCCTGGTCGGCCACCGCCCCGGCAAGATTCGCGATGACATTGGCCACCTCGGTGTGCTCGTCGCCCCAGAGGCGACGTCGCGCCGCCAGCACCTCACGATGAACGGCCTCCGCCCCGGCGGCATTCCCGGTCGCCCGACGCACGTGTCCAAGGACGGTCAGGATGACCGTCCGGCGGTGCGGCGCGCTGGGATTATCCTCCGGGAGGACCGCCAGCGCCATGAGCAGGACGGAGTCAGCCTCGGCGTACCGGCCCTGCTGTCGGAGCGCCTCGCCCAGCCTCACGAGTGCGTGCGTTTCCGAGAAGGCGCGCGTGGAATCGGGAAGGGCAGCCAGAATCTCGAGTGCCTGACGAGTGACACGTTCGGCGGAGTCTGGTTGCCCGCGGGCTTCGAAACTCTGCCCCAGCATCAGCCGGGTGTGGAAGACTTTCTCGTTCCGATCGCCCAGCCACTCGATGGACGCCGCGAGCGATTCGTGCCACATCGCCACGGATTCCTCGTACAAGCCGAGCCCGTAGTAGATACCGGCGAGTTGAGCGCCCACGTCTGCCCGGATCGCCGGCTGCGCCGACAACTCGCGCGTCACCCAGAGTCGGGCGCTGTCGAGCGTTTCACGGACGGTGACCTGAGTGCCCCGCAACCGACCGACGTCGGCCAACTGAAACATACGGGCCATGAAGTCCGACGCTGCCTGAGCACGGGACGCCTCGAAGCGGGCCCGATCGCGTTCGTTGGCGGCGCGAACGCCTTGCCATGCCGTACCGCCCAGCCCGAGAACGAGCGACGACACGGCCAGCGCAACGGCCGATACCGCGACCGGATTCCGCCTGACGAGCCGACTGAAACGGTAGCGTAAGGAATCCGGTCTGGCGGACACGGGGCGGCCGGCCAGGTGACGCAGGATGTCGTCCCGAAAGGCGTCCACGGATGGATATCGGCGCGCTGGTTCGCGGCGCAGGCTCATCAGGACGATGGCGTCGAGATCACCGCGAAGGCTCCGGGCCAGGCGACTCCGGTCGATGCCCTGCAACGAAGCGATGCCGGCCGAGCAAGTCCGCACCGCGGTGCGCACGCTGACGCTCGGCGCCACTGGCGTCTCGTCGGAGAGGATGCGGGCCATTTCGGCCAGTCCGGCGCCCCGGAAGTCGTGCGGTAGTGACCCGCTCAGCAGCTCATACAGAACGACGCCGAGCCCGTATACATCGGTGGCGGTGGTGATGGGTCCGCCCAGGATCTGCTCAGGGGCCGCGTAGTCCGGCGTGAGGACGCGTGTTCCGGCTTGCGTGAGCGTCGGCGTGTCGTCGTCCAAGGCTCGTTCAGTGAGCGTCGCGATACCGAAGTCGACCAGCTTGGCTTCGCCCGACGCGTTCACCAGGACGTTCGCCGGCTTGATATCGCGATGAATGACGAGGTTCCGATGCGCGTGCTGCACGGCCGCGCAGACATCGGCAAAGAGGCGCAGTCGGGTCTCGAGCGAGAGCTGGCGGCGAACACAGGCCGCCGTGATCGGTTCGCCGTCCACGAATTCCATCACCAGGTACGGCCGGCCGTCGTCGGTGACCCCTCCGTCGAACAGCCGGGCGATGCCGGGATGGTCAAGGCGGGCCAGAATGTTCCGTTCCTGCTGGAAGCGGCGGCGCACGGCGCCCGTTGCCAGCGGGTCGCGAACGACTTTCAGCGCAACGCGGTGCTCGAAGGCGCCGTCCGCCCGCTCGGCCAGGTACACCGTGCCCATGCCGCCCTGGCCGATGGGGTGCAGAACTCGGTAAGCGCCGATCCGATGTCCGGCTTGCAGAACGGCGCTGGTGTCGTCGAACAGGCCAGCAATGCGCTGCTGATCAGGCGGATCCAGAAAGTCCTGCAGCGAGTTGTGTGCCTCGAGCAGCGAAACGACATCGCTGTGAATCTCCGGCGCGCCGACACACGATACCGCGAGGAACGCCGCGCGCTCGCCTGGCGGCAGTTCGAGCGCTTCACTGAACAGGGCGGCAGCCCGGAGCATGGGATCGTCAGCCTTCACGCACACGCCTCCGCTTTACGGACGGATGGTACTCCGGCGGCGTCGAACCGCCAGACGCCGGGCCGGCCCCCCGGCATCAGGCGTTACCGTTTCACACGCCGCAGCGCGCGCTTCCCTTGGGCGGGTCAGGCTGTGGATTGAAGCCCACCAGATCCGGATCCGGTCCGGCGCCGAACCATCCCGCCACAGCGAGTGAATTTACCTGCGTGGAGAAGATCACGACGTACTCGCTGGGACTCGAGATGAGGGCCAACGCGTCGGGCGACGGCAAGTTCTCCTCGTCGGTGACGCCGTACGAATCGAAGTCGATGATACTGCAGTCCACGCCACCGGTGGCCGTGAGGTTGAAGAGATCCAGCAGGGGCGGGGGGCCACCGTCCCCCGGGAGCGTCAGGCCCACGTCGTGGATCTCGGCGGTCAGAAACGTTTCGCGGTTGGGGTTGAAGATCTTGCCCACCCACTCGACTGTATAGGTGCCGTCGCCGGCGTCGGTGAGCTTGAGCTGGATGTGGCCGTACGCCGATGACGGGACGATTTCGGGGTTGATGACGCCGCGGAACTGGGTGTTCAGCACGTAGACCCGGGGCGAGGGATCCACGGTGGACGAAGGCGCCGGCGCGGGCGGCGCCGTGATGGTGTCGGTCACCGTTGTACATCCGACTCCCAACAGCGCGACGATGGCTATGGCTGGCGTTCGGGTCATGCGAACCTCCTTCGACGGGTGAGATTGAGCGGCGGCACGGTGGTGTCTGCGCCGTATCTCACCCCTGCGCAAAACGAGGACGTGAGGGGCAGCGATGGAGACGGGTAACCTGCGAGACCGCCTGTCCGCGATCCTGGCGGCGGCGGACCATGAGGAGCCGGACGCGGACGTCCTCTACGAGCTGGCGTACCAGGAACTGCGCACCCTCGCCCACCGGACTCTCGACCGGGAACAAACCGGCCACAGTCTGCAGACCACCGCGCTGGTGCACGAAGCGTACCTTCGTCTGGTGGACGATCGCGGCGTCACGGCCAAGGGGCGCGCCTACTTCTTCGGAGCCGCGGCGCGGGCCATGCGGCAGGTCCTCGTGGATCGCGCACGCCGCCGCACGGCAGAAAAGCGCGGTGGTGGCGATCGGGTCATCACGCTGGACGAACAGGACAGCGCTGTTACGGCCTTCGCCGACGAACTGCTCGATCTCAACGACGCGCTGAGTCGTCTGGAGAGCGCGCACCCACGCGCCGCGCGGGTGGTCGAGTGCCGGTTCTTCGGCGGCCTGGAGGTCGAAGAGATCGCGCGGATCCTCGAGGTCTCACCGCGCACCGTGAAGTCGGACTGGGCGTTCGCGCGCGCCTGGTTGCATCGCGCATTGTACCGCAAGACGCCTCCCTGACGCCACCGCGCGCCGCGTCATTCCGGCGTCAGGCGCGCCGAGGCGCGGCCGGTGCGGCCTGATCGATTCCCGGACGCGGTGTCGCTTCGGGTGATCTCGGTCACGCCGTCCGAAACAATGAACGCCATCACGGCCGCGCTCGGCCCGACTCCCTGACGGCTGACATCAGCAGCGCCATCTCGAGTCGGTTGACCGGCACAACACGCCGCGCCAGGTCAATCTTGTGCGACCGAAAGTCGGGACGTCAAACCCGGCTGCGCACGACGCGTACCTGAAGGGGAAGTACTCACTGATCCGCCGGCGCGCTGGTCTCGAAGGGGGCGGCCAACGAGTTCGGCCAGGCCATCACCCCCGGTCACCGTGCCGTTGACGTACAGGTCGAGCCGGCCGTCGTGGTCGTAGTCCGAGAACGCGCAGGCGTCGTAGCGCGCGTCGATGTCGATGCCCCATGCCGCAGACACGTCGTTGAATCGCCCGTCCGGCCGGCCGAGGAAGAGCCCGTTGCGACCGCAGTTGGCGACGAAGAGGTCGAGCAGCCCATCGTTGTTCACGTCTACGGCTCATGGACGGACGGTGCCGTTCGTCGGATCGTTCGGGGTGCGGCCGCCCCACTCGACTCCTGCCGACGCGGCCACGTCGGTGAAGCGGTCACAGTCATTGCGATACAGCCCGTTCGCATCGCCGTCCATGTTGCCGACGTCCAGGTCGAGGTCACCGTCGGCGTCATAGTCGAACCGGATCGCACCGACGCTCCGGCGGCGATCGTCGAGACCGAGCGACGCTGCGACGTCAGTGAACCGCGCGCGATCGTTCCGGAAGAACGCGTTGGGCCGGTCGCGCAGCGCCACGAAGAAATCGAGGTCATCGGCGCCGTCGACGTCGACCCAGGCGAGCTGCCGCACCGCGCCCAAGTCGAACGCGAGGTCCGCCGCGCCGTCGCGTCGACGAACATGCCCTGGTCGTTGCGGTACAGCTTCCGCACCGGCTCCGGACCGGGCGCAAAGCCGACGAGCAGGTCAGGGTCACCGTCGGCGTCGTGGTCGCCCCAGGCGGCCGCGCGGGTCGCTCGCGCATCGGCAAGTCCCACCGTTGCCGCATCGTAGGTAAAAGTGCCGCGGTCGTTCCGGTACAGGCGATTGGACAGCGTTGCGGGTGGACTGAGCCTCTTGCGTCAAGTCATGGAGCCTGCGGGGTGCTCGGTGCTACGCGCGATGAGCATCGCCAGTGTGACCATAAGGATTGCATTCAGCGGGTGAAGCGCTGCGAGTGCGGGCGAGGTAGAACGGACCACGAGGACGAGGACCGGCTGGAGAACTGCCAGGACGACAATCAGTGCGGCGAAGCCCAACGCACGGCGCGATTGCCGCGCAGCGGCAGTAAGAAGGAAGAGAAGCAGGGCGCCGATAATCATGAGATACCCGAGGACAGCGTGCGGCACAAAGCTTGTCACGCCGAACAAGGCCAATCCCGCGGCATAAACCTGCAAACCCACTGATGCGAGATATAGACCGACGCAGGTGCGCTGAAGGCGCAATACACTGAACATTCAAGCCTCCTCAGTTGGGTGAAATGAGGCAGAGCTGTGACCGTCGCGAAATCAGTGGCGCGTCAGTCGATACCCGTAGTGCCGAGCGGTGAGGATGTGGACCGGGCGCGCTGGATCCTCCTCGAGGTGCCTGCGCAGTTCGCCGATATGGGTGTCGACCGTGCGGCTCACCACGCCGTCGGCGTAGCCCCACACTTCCCGCAAGAGATCCTCTCTGCTGGCGATCACTCCGCCTCGCCGCAACAGGGCAACCAGCAACTCGTACTCCTTCGGCCGAAGGTCAACGCGCTGGCCCTTGACCGCCACTTCGTGCTGGGCGAAGTCCACGGTGACGTCGCCGAATCGATCGACAGACCGGGGCGCCGTGGCTCGCGCGAACGTCAGGTACGCTGCGGCGCGCCGGACCGCTTCGGCGACCCGCGCGTCATCGACTGGTTTGAGCAAGTAGTCCAGCGCTGCCACGTCGAACGCGCTTACCGCGTACTGATCGTGAGCGGTCACAAAAACGACGGCGGTGCTGGCGAGGCCTCGCACCGCCGTTGCGATCGCGATGCCGCCGACCACCGGCATCTCGACGTCCAGAAACGCGATGTCCGGCGTCGTCCGGACAATGGCGTCGACGGCCTCTCGGCCGCCCGAGCACTCCGAGATGGCGGTGATCGCCGGCAGCGTTTCCAGGGCGCGCCGCAGCCGTCGCCGCGCGGGCGCCTCATCGTCAACGATCAGTGACCGCATCGGTTCGGAACGGGATCTCGATTGTCACTACGGCGCCACCGGTTGCCGCGTTTCGCAAGTCAAGGAGATACGCGGCGCCGTACAGGTCGGTGAGCCGCGCTCGGGTCCCCGCCAGGCCAATGCCGCCGCCCAGCGCGCTCCCCGCCCTGAAGCCAGGGCCGTCGTCCTGAACCACCAACCGCAGCCGATGCCCCACACGCGTCGCGTGGACCTCGATGGTGATCGCGCCGCTGTCCGTTGGGCGGCCCGCCAGTCCGTGTGCGATGGCGTTCTCCACGAGCGGCTGGAGCAGGAGTGGCGGAGCTGTCGCGAGCAGCGTGCCTGCCTCAACCTGAAAGACCACGCGCGCGCGATCGCCGAACCGTGCTTCCTGGATCGCCACGTAGTGCTGTAGCAGTTCCAGTTCTTCCTCCAGGGTCACCGCTCTCGAGTCCGGAGTCGCGAACGCCTGTCGCAGCAACGTCGACAGGCGTCCGATCATGTCGTCGGCGGCCTTTGGGTTCTCCGCGACGAGGGTTGAGATCGTGTTGAGCGTATTGAACAAAAAATGTGGCTGGATGCGCGCGGTGAGCACGTCAACGCGCGCCTGAGCCAACTGTGACTCGAGCCGGCCCGCTCGGAGCGCATAGAAAACGCCGACCACCATCCCATACACCACGACGTTCAGCGACCATTGATCCGCCAACGCCAGGCTGCTGGCGCCGGCTACCTCGTAACCGGCACGAACGCCGCCAAAGGAAAGCCACCTCAGTCCCCACTGAAGCGCGGCACACGCGCCGGCGATCACCACTCCGGCTCCAAGGTGAACCGAGGCCAGCCGCAGTGGCGACGTGATCGCGCCCGCCCGCTTCATCAGTTCCGCCACCGCCAGGGTCCACGGGACCCAACTCCACCAACTCACCAGTTGCCACGCTGTTGCCCGCCCCCACTCCGAAGGATCACTCGCGGCCGGGCTTGGCAGCATCACGGACAGCACGAACAGCAGCGCGACGCCCGTCCAACCCGCCCACGCCAACAGCGCAATCCGCAGACGCGAGATCACGACCGCCTACGGTCGCACGGCCCACGACCAGTATTCCGGTTCACCGTCCGCGCCCTTCAGGACACTCTGTACCACGCGCCGCGATCGCTTGTCCACCCATCGCGTGAAGCGATATCCCGGCGGGCCGAACGGGCCGAGGTCCAGTTTCCAGCAGTCGAACGTGTAATCCCCGACCGGCACGCGCTCCGATCCCAGGACTTCGATTCGACTCCAGGCTTCGGTGCCTGCCCATTCCGTATAGTGCGGGATTGCGGCCACGTATCCGTCTTTGAGATCCAGCAGGCCCATGAGCCACGGAATCTGCCCTTCGATCGGAAAGACCCGATGGGCCAGCCGGGCTCCGATCAGCAGCGGCGGTGACTGCGGCAGCACACTCCATCCAGTGAGGTAATCGCCATTGACCGTCACGTCCACTGAGTCGCGACGGGCGCGGACCTGGTGATGCACCAGCTGAAGGTCTGACTGTCGCACGACGATCGCGGAGTGGCCGGTGTCAGTTGCCGCCTCGTGCACCGTCCTGATCAGGAAAGTCCCGAGTTCCCCGCTGCCGACGGCTGCAACGCTTTGCGTTGTCCGGCTGACAAATGTCCGCTCTCCTCCCGTCACGCGGTAGTTGTCATGCACGTAAGTGCCTGGCTTGAGGAGGCTGGGTAGAAGGGAAGTGCTCCCCACTCGAACAGTGTCGACCTTTTGCGCTGGCGCGGTTGCTGTCGTAACCGCGAGCAGCATCGCCGGCACGGCGATCATGCGGGAGTAGTGCATGGGATCGGGCTCATGGGGATGTGAGGGTGCCACTTCAGAAGCGTACGGTCGCCGGCGACGCCGAATCAATGAAGGGCCTCTTTGTCCTCCTGACCTGGTTCTGACATTGCAGGACACCAACCTTTTCGCGCCCGCTTCTGTCGAACGTGGCACTCACAACCGGACCGAACCGATGGGTCATGCAATTGTGCTGCGTGCCTCAATGTTCATCGGGCTGTTCGAGAACTTCTATCTCATGAACCGTTGCTTCCTGAAGCCCAATCAACTGCTCGACAACGCGTCTCGCCTTCGTGGGATTCCAACTTTCATCGCGAACGGTCGCCTCGACATGCTTACTCCTCCTGTGACGGCGTGGCAGTTGTCTCAGCGCATTCCCAACGCCAAGCTGGAAATTCTGCCTGCCAACGGCCATGTGGATCTTGGCGTCGCACTCACCGGCGTTAGAGCGACGGATTCTCTGGCCGGATTTCTTCCAGCAGCTCGACCGTAGCTCGTCTTTCGGTCGGTCATCCCGTTGAAGATTGGGCGTCAAGTTCTCGTTCCAGTGCGTCCAGCGGGCAGTCCATAAGGCTATGACTGCTTCGTACTGGTGAGAAAAAGGATACGCGACCAACGGGAGTGCCGCGTTTGTACAGGGCAACTTCACCCGCTCCAGTGACGCTTCAAGCCCTGGCCCTGTCCAGGAGATGCTCGCCGTGTCCGCCAGCCCTGTGACTCAGCGCGTTTGTTTCATCCATTGGATGACCTGCGAGACTGCCTGCTGCCTCGCCGTGTCAGCGTGGCCGGCGACGTCGCCCGCTCAGGCGACGCGATTCCTCGGTCCGCGGTGGTCCAGCGACGGGAAGCACCTCTTGTTCGCAGCCAACCTCGAGAACGCGCGGCGGCGGTTTGACTCTTCAGCGTTGCCGAGGGAGGCCTCCACGTAAGACATCGTACCGTCGCCGGCGACGCCGGATCAACAAAGGGCGGTTCACGTTCAATGCGCCGGTCGACGGAAAGCGCCAGGTCTTCGCGGCCAACGCCGACGGAACGCGGAAGAGGCGGGCTTCGCCGGGACCGGGGAGCAACTGGAACCCGCAGTGGTCGCCAGACGACCGCCGGATCGCGTACTACTCCGACCGCGAGGGCGGGGGGGCGCAGGACACGATGTGCGTCGCAAACGCCGATGGAACTAACGAGCAAAAGGTGACAGCCGGTGTCCTCCCGACCTGGACCCCGGACGGGCGGATCGTTTTCGGACAACGATGGTGAAGGTGCCGGCCTGTTCATCGTCAATGCCGACGGGTCCGGGCGCCGCCGGCTGGTCCGGAACGCCGTGTATGGCGCGATGTCTCCAGATGGGGCGTGGGTCGCGTTCGTGAGTTACGACGGGAATCCAGCGCCCGGCACGACGCGGAAGTACCGTCTCGAACTCATGCGGGCGGACGGGAGTGGCTGGCGGACGCTGTTCCCTCCGCCGTGATCAGCATCCACCCGCGCCGCAGTTGAGTCCGAGTACGCGATAGCGCACCACGCTGGAGAGCCCGTCGTCATCCGTCTCGGTGACCCAGACGCGCGTAGCCGAGGCCTGGCGCACGCGCGTGGAGGACGGGACAATGAGCGAGCCGATGGGGTCCCCGCGGCCGTTCAGGATCAGGTAGCCGCGCCCCTCGTCAGTGGGGCGCAAGCCTATCCATATGGTCTGGTCGAGGCCTAACGTGATGGACTCGACCGGGATGTACCACTGGGACATCCGTTCGCGCGCGAGAGCCTGGAAGCGCTGCGGCAGGTCGGCCGGCCCTTCGCGCGGGCGTCCCGGCGCCGGCATCATCGCCGCCAGCACGCTGTCGGCGGCACGTCGGGGAATGGGGATACCGCGAAAGGGGAAGGTCCGGAACACGAGCGTGTCCCCCGAGGGGGAGAACACCCGCACGCTGAACGTCCCGTCCTGCCGGCGTGGGATCGGGGCGTGCAGTTCCGCGAGACGACTGCCATCCCGGGCGACCGCGTACTGCGGCTGCAGCGAGAACGGCACGCCCCTCGTGAGTCCGGCGACGGTCATGCTCCAGTCCTCATCGTCACCGTAGCGAGGCTCGATGATCTCACGGAGACCGCCGCCTGGAAGTCGGAGGGCGAAGACCTGTCTGGCCGCACCGCGTCCCGCGGCGCCCGACACCATGTGCAGCCCCATGCCGATCACGCTGCCGTCCGGCCGCATCGCGATGTCCTGGAAGTACCCGACCTGCCCCTCGTGGCCGGCGAGTTGCTCCGCCTGGGGAAAAATGGTCGTTCGCAGTACTTCGTGGTCGGGCCCGATGAAGGTCGTCCGGCGTTGCTGGATGTCGGACACCCACAGCGTGTCATGGAACCAGCCCACCCCGGCAAACATCATGAACTCGCCCGGACCGCTGCCGCGTCGGCCGACGGCGGCGACGCGTTTCCCGGCAGCGTCGTAGATGCGGAGGTGGCCATCCTGACGGAGGGGAATGACGATCTGGCCCTTCGTCCCGACGTAGATGCGACCGACGGTCGGGAAGTCCTCCGTGGTCGCGTCGAGACGCAGGTCCTCCACAAGGCGCACTCGCGGTGCGACGGGTTGCGCCGGACCTGCAGGAGCAAGCAGCAGGCACAGCAGGACGATCGACCCCACAGGCCCTCCAGGCTGACGCGCGCGGGTTGGAGACACCAAGATGACGGCTTCAGGTGGCGAGAGCCAGATCCACTCCCCGCCAC
>Ga0214471_10002813_pt1 | contig 13603 bp, 10 predicted proteins | sample RVTome_5_FD_207665 | JGI IMG/M metagenome (GOLD analysis project Ga0214471, IMG submission 207665) | Soil microbial communities from uranium-contaminated site in the Upper Colorado River Basin, Wyoming, United States - RVT142D155 | ecosystem: Environmental > Terrestrial > Soil > Contaminated >...
AGCCACCATAGGTTGGTTATGAACCTGGACACAGCCAGCATAGCCGCAGTAATAAAGGGTAGCGACTGGTTTAAGTCATTATATAAAAGTTCTACTTGGGGCAAGACAGTAGTCAGCATAAATATAATTACACCCAAAATAACGACCAGCACAATCACTGGATATACTAATGCGCCGCGCACTTTAGACAGCACTTCCGCGTCTTTTTCCTGCTGGGTGGCTATCCTTTCCAGAGCCTGATCCAGTGTGCCTGAGGCCTCGCCAGCGGCAACTAAACTGGTAAATACGGTGTTGAATACCTTTGGATGCTTGCCCAGCGCCTTGGCAAAGGCGCTGCCGCCTTCTACCTCGCTGATTACTTCGCTGATAATTAGCGAGAAAGCTCTATTCTCAATCTGTTCCTGTACTGTCCGCAAACTTTGTGTCAAGGGCAGGCCGGCATTAATAAGAGTTGAAAGCTGGCGGGCAAACAGCACCCTGTCTTTAGCACTAATGCGGTCGTTGAAGCTCTTAAGCAACCCTCCTTTCTCGCCTTTAAGGCTGATCTCCGTTGGGGCCAAGCCTTGTTCGGCCAGCAGCTTGGCTGCTGATTGCTCGGATTGGGCCTTAACCTCGGCCTTTATTATCTGGCCGGATTTTGTGTCGCGGGCGGTATATTCAAACGTCAGCATGGTTTTTAACCGCGCATCATCCTATCTAGCTCTTCCAAATCAACAGCATAGTTTCTAGCCTCTTCATAGGTTATGGTGCCGTTGTGAATCAGCTGAACAAGAGTTTTATCCATTGACTGCATGCTGTGTTCCGCCCCTGTTTGAATGACGGCTTCCAGCTGGTGTGACTTGCCTTCGCGGATGATGTTTCTGACCGCGGGTGTAGCAATCAGTACCTCGGCGGCCGCCACTCGTCCTCCGCCGATACTTGGTATCAGACGCTGGGAACAAATCGCCATAAGTATGTTGGCCAGCTGGGCGCGAATCTGCGACTGCTGGTGAGGAGGAAATACGTCTATCATCCTGTCTACGGACTGGCTGGCTGAGTTGGTATGGAGGGTAGCAAACACCAGGTGGCCGGTCTCGGCAATGGTAATGGCGGCAGATATAGTTTCCAAATCCCGCATCTCGCCGATTAGCACTACGTCCGGGTCTTGGCGAAGCGATGAACGCAGCGCAGCTGAAAACGAGTAAGTATCGTAATGGACTTCTCGTTGGACCACTACCGATTTTTTGCTCTTGTGGGTAAATTCAATTGGATCTTCTATGGTAATAATATGCGTGGGCCTGCCCTCGTTAATCTTATCAACTAGTGCTGCCAGCGTAGTTGACTTGCCTGAACCAGTAGGCCCGGTAATCAGTACGAGCCCTCTGGGATATTCAGAAAAAGTATTAATGACCGGCGGCAACCCTAATTGCTCTATTGAAAGTATCTCGTTGGGAATAAGGCGAAGAGCTGCCGCCAGGTTGCCTCGTTCATGAAAAGCGTTGACACGGAAACGGCCTAGCTCGCCAAAAGCGAATGAAAAGTCGAACTCCTTGTCTTTCAATAGAATCTGTTTTTGGTCTTCATCTAATATGGCGAAGACCAATGACTCTACACCCTCTTCGTCTAGAACCTTGCCGCCTTGAACAGGCGTTAAGCTGCCGTCCACTCTAAGCATTGGCGGCAGGCCAACCTGAAGGTGAAGGTCAGATGCTTTTTTCTTTATAACCTCTTCTAGCAGCAGCTCTATTCTAAGTTCAGCCATGTGTTCCCCACCTCCTTTACTTTAGCCTCCATCCAGCGCGGCTACCCGGTTGACTTCTTCGAGCGTCGTGTTGCCCTGCAGAGCTTTGAGATATCCGTCTTCCCGCATGGTTACAGTTCCCTGGGCTTGCGCTAGCTTTTGAATATCTCCGCTGGTTGCTCTTTTTAAAATCAACTTTTCTATCTCCTCATTAACGTCGATGACCTCATATAGCCCCATTCTGCCCTTGTAGCCTCCAGGACTTTGTTTGGTCTCTTTGCCTCTAAATAAAGTATAAGCTTTTTGGTCTGTAAGAGGCAAATTCTCGTACCCCAGGTCTTCGGCGGCTTTCTTAGTTTCTTCCTTGGTTTTGGGCAGAAGCTTGCCCAGTGTCTCTTGAATGGATTTAGACTCTCCCTCGCTTGATTGATAGGATTCTTTGCCCTCTTCTTCGATGCGCCTGACCAGACGCTGACCGATAACCGTATTGACCGTGCTGGCAATCAAGAATGGTTCTATACCCATATCCAGCAGTCTTGGCAAAACCCCAGCAGCCGAGTTGGTGTGAAGTGTTGAGAACACCAGATGGCCGGTAAGCGCCGCCTGCACTGCCAGCTGGGCTGTTTCTTTGTCTCTAATCTCGCCTACCAGAACAACATCCGGGTCTTGGCGCAGGATAGAGCGCAATCCGTTGGCAAATGTCAGGCCAACGTCGGCGTTAACCTGGATTTGATTTACTCCGCTCATCTTGTACTCAACGGGGTCCTCTAGCGTCACGATATTGATTTCGTCGGTAATAATTTCTTGCATCAAGGCGTACATGGAGGTAGATTTTCCTGAGCCGGTAGGACCGCTGGTTAGCACCATGCCGTTGGGCTGTTTAATGCCTTTTCTTATGGTTCTTAGTGCCCGTCCGCGGTAACCCATGTCTTCCAGCTTCAAACTCACACCGGACTTATCTAACAAACGAATGACAACCTGCTCGCCCCAAACTACAGGAGAAATAGCAATACGCAGGTCGATTTCTTTGTCTCCGACTTTTATATCAAATTGTCCGTCCTGTGGTACGCGATGCTCGTCAATCTTAAGCGAACTCAATATCTTTACCCGCGATACCAGCGCCGGCTCGATGCTTTTAGGAAGGCGCATAATCTCTCTTAAGACTCCGTCCACACGCGCTCTAATTTTAACGTCGTTAGGCATGGGCTCCACATGGATATCTGAAGCGCCAGATTTGGCGGCGTATTCCAAAATTGTAGTTAGGGCCCGGCTGATGGGAGAGTCTTGGACAATAGTCTTGATGTCTTTGGCTTTGGATTTGTTTTTTCCTTGACCGTCCTCAGCGGCTTCGTCTTCAGCCTTGCTGGAGGCAACACCCGCTTCTAATGCCTGGGAAATACCGGCGTCCAAGCCAACGTTGTACTGGCTAAGAACATTTTTTATACCTTGTTCGGACGCCAAATAGACTTTAAGAGGCCGGCCTATTTTATTGGACAAGAAGTCTACGGCTTGTACGTTATTGGCATCCAGCATGGCCACTACCAAGCGGTTTTGCATCTCCCCAAGAGGTACAGCCATAAAGCGCTCGGCGGTTTCTTTAGGCAAAAGGGCCAGAACCTTGGCGTCAATGGTAGCTTCAGACAGGTTTACATAAGGCAGGTTGGTGACTTGGGCAATAGTTTTTGTTAGCTGCTCATCAGTCAGGATGCCCTTTTTAACCAAGTATTGGAACAAGGGTTCTTTGGCTTCGGCTGCCTCATCTCTGTAGTGAGAGAAGTCTTCTTCGGCAATCAAGCCTTGGTCGACTAAAAAATCTTCGACCTGCTTTATGTTGTCGGTTGATAGAACGCTCATGGTTCTATTTTAGAGCTTAGTTGCTTTCCGGCAAGAACGGAGTACCGCTGCCACCGGAACCGATTTCAATTAACTCAGTAGGATTGACGGCGGAATCGTTGAAGATATCTGTGCTGGGCTGAGGAAAGTCGGGGTTGATTAAGGTCACACTCTCTACTGTGGTTGTGCGGTTATCATCGGTGTTTATTAAAGCATTTCCCACAAAAAATGAAGCCACGAGACTGATACTTATGACTAATACTATCATTGCCAAATCGTTCTTCTTTATCATTGGACTACCTTCTCTTCCACGTCAATGCTGGCTTGGGGCTGATAATATGTGGTCATAGCCAACTCTGCGCTTATATTATTATCGCTGCCGCTTATTGATATGGAATTAATCTTCATCGGACGAATACTCCTGTCCAGATTATCGATAAACTTCTGCAAGTCATCATAGCGGCCTTTGACAGTGATACTGAAACTAATCTCCACTGGCTCTGGATTTACACTAGATTGGGCTGCTGTTTCGCTCTCATCGGTACCAACAAAGCTATCTATAAACATCCCGCTTCGTTTTGCCAGCACATCAACAGATGTTATGAGAGCGGCGTAATCGTATTTGCTAGGCATGGCGCTGAGCACATCTTGTGAATTGATATCGCCATCTTCAAAAATTTCAAATTGCGTTTTTAGTTGCTGGCCATTGTCTACATTCTGCCTAAGGGTAGACAAGGCTTGGCTCTTTTCTGCTTGGACCCGCGAGTTATAGCTTCTCAGGTTCCACAAGAAATTAATGGTTACAACGGAGAAGGAAATAATGATAGAAGCCATTACGACCATGGCCATAACGGATGACTTAGCCTGGTCTATAGCCTGGCGTTTGCTGGAAAAAAGATTTTTTATCTTCATAATCTTTAGTCCTCGCTCTCTTCATTAAATAGCGCCGGTCGTTCTGTCACCGATGAAGAGGTGGTTATTTTGGGAACTGTTAACTTGGCTTTTTCCAGGGAATTATCAAAAAGCGTCGGGTCAAACTTAATAATCACGCTATAGCTTACCCCGCCATCGTCCACGTTGGTTTTATCTAGTATGACTGTCTGAAACGGCTTTATAGAAGTCTCTGCTCCATCATAGGTCAGCTGGGCATTTTTTAAGGTGTCTACTAAGATATTGACTGATTTCGGATCAGGAGCGCTACCGGTAAGCGTGCCGCCTTCGCTCCCGTCAAGCAGAAAGGCAAACTCAACCTTGCTTAGACTTACATCATTGGGAATAACGGCTTTCAAGTAATCAAAAAGTCTATAAACAGCCGGCTTGTTCTTATGCAGCTCGGGCAGTACCTCCAACTGTTTCTGAACGGTCACAATCTTGTCCAAATCCTCAATTGATTGAAGCTGGGACAGGGCTCCGTCTATATCCGACTGGGTATTGGACAACTGCAGACGTTGAACAGCAAAAACAAATATTCCCAGCAGAACAGTTACTGTCACAAACACTGCCATAGCAATCAATGACCCAACCGTGAACATACGTTTGAACTTTTGGGTCCTTAAATACTCTTTCTTTATGTCTGGCAGGAGATTCAGGGCAATCATTGGTTCGCGCCCCTTTCAGCCAGACCGACAGCCACGCCAAAGTGGTTAGAAAGGGCAATTAAGTCGTTATGCTTGGACTGAGGATACGACACATTCAACCACGAGTTGCCAATCTCAATCTGAATACCAAGCTGATTCGCCAAGTACAAAGGAAACCCCGGTAGAACGGAAGCGCCACCAGAAACTACTATCTTTTCCAGGTTTGCTCCGGAGTAGCGTGTTGAGAAGTACTTTACGGATTTTTGAATTTCGCTTACTAGGCCGTCAACCATACCCTGAAGCGCCCGGAATACCTGCCCCTCTAATTTGTCCTGGTTGAGCCCAAATTTATATACAAACTGGGCGGCTTGTTTTTCATCCACATTCAAATTTTGCATGGCTGTTTTGACAAACGTGCTGCCGCCAGTAGGTATAGAGCGTACCAAACGCGGGCTGCCTCCGTAGCTTATAACCAAGTCGGTGGCTTTATCGCCAATGTCTAAAATCATATACGCGCCCGTAGAACCCTGAGGCAACAAAGACCGGCAAAGGGCCAGGCCGTCCGGCTCAAGTGCAATGACATTCAGTCCCAGACCCTCTAGCATATCCAAACGGGACTCGGCGTATTTGTTAGATACAGCCGCGATCAACACCTCAACACTGTCTGTACTGACAGGAGATTCTCCGAGTACTGCCCAATCGACTTTTGACTCGTTAACAGACATTGGTATGTGTGTCTCAAGCTGGTACTCAATTGTCTTGCTGAGTTCATTCTCTGCAAGTTTGGGAAAGTCTACTACGGTAGCAAACATTTTGTTTGACGGCACTCCGACTACAACATCTTTGACTGTCACCCCGGTCTGTTTCACCGCTTGCGCTACTACTTCCGCCAGTTTTTTCTGGTCAGCTGCCGAGTCGCTCTCCGAGGTCTTAACGTCTATCGGTACGCTGCCATAACGAACCAGGCTCTTAGTGTTGCCTCCACCCTTGAGCTGGACAACACGCACCGCGCTAGTTCCAATATCCAGGGCAAAAAAGTCACTAATTCCTAGCAGATTCTTGAGGTTCATATTGTTTTGTATTCTAGCATAAGCATATTGCTCCCACCCATATGCATTTTAAAAAATCGGCGGCAAATCTCGTATCTGCTGAATACGGTAATCTTCAATAAGAGAAGAGCTCCCTCTGTCAAAGAACGGGTCAGCCAGATAGAACCAGGGCGGGAAAATAATTGTCTCGGCTGCACAGCGGCGGTCGCGAGAATTTAAGGGGGCTGGGGTCGACCCGGGCAAACAGCGGTTTAGATTATTGCCGGTAGAAGCCTCGTTAGTACCGCCGTGGGTGCGCCTTAGTGCGATATCATTGGCAATCAGCGAGCCGTTAATCCTAAGGTGCTGGTTGCAAGGAGGATTTGCCGTCAAATCGGTGAATGGCGAGAGCGAACCGCTACCAAAAGTGCTACAAGTATCAACTTGTCCCAGAGCAATATATATGCCGTCAAGCCGATTGACGTCATTCTGTATTCTGATATCCCCGGCCACAACGAAGACCAGGAACGGTACATCTCCCATGCTTAGACTGTTATTTAGTATAATGTCCCGTCTAATATCGAAGTTGCCGTTTATGAGAATGGTGGCGTTGCCTCGGAAGTTATTGAAGGGAGAGCCGCTACTACTATAGGTCGTAGCACCCGATATTCTCAGCTGTCCTTCCTGGTTCTGGCCGATGCTGTTAAGGTTGGATTCGTCGGCGGCGTTATTCCATAGAGCATCGTCAATACTTCCACCCGCTCCGCCGTTATCAAACAAATCATAAAGGCATCTGTTGTTGGCGCCAAATCGGCCTAACGGCGTTCCGGTATTGGCAAAAGTTAAACTTGAGCCGCCGGCGTTACCAGCGGTGCCAAAGCCACTGAGGTCGCCTCTGGCAAAAGCGGCATATTGGTCTAAAGCGCCAACGGTTCCAGATGAAGTTAAATTAGCTGTAGTGAGCGAGGTAATATTACCGCTGCCAGTTACGTTGCAGCTGCCGTTTCTGGCAAAAGCCCCTCCCGCCCAGGTATCATGGCCCAATACTTGCAAATACGGCCCGTCGGCAATCACTAAACACTCCTGCAAGCTGACCGGGTGGCCTCCTAAGCCAGTTCCGTCAGAAAATCCATGATTTCTGTTTGACGTCAGAGTAGTACAAAGCGTGTCCCCAACTACAGCACTCGCAGGAATCTGTACCGTCCTATTAAAATTATCCCAGCAATTGCCGTTAGTTATTGTCTGGTTGGTATTGTTAGTTAGCCCTGGATTAAGCGCGCCAGATGTAGTTATGGTAGTCGGCGGAGAATCCCCTCTAGAAGCGGTGCCAGGGGCAGGAGCAATCAAATTTAATTCGTCATCTGATTGGTTGCAAACCGAGTAGCTAATATCAATATTCTGGCCGGGAAAAGCTTGGGTTGGCATGGTTATGACCAAGTTCAAATCAAAGCGCTCATTGTAAATGGTGTAGCAAATCCGATTTGAGTTTCGCCAGCCGGAATTGGTATTGGTCATAGGTGAGACCCGTGACTCAAAACAGACCGTAGAGCCATCCGCCGCATCGGGTCTTATCGTGTAGTTTCTCGTCACTGCACTGATACTTGCTCCCGCGGCAAGCGCTCCATGACTACTGCTGATAGTTGAAGCATTCGTCAAAATGCCGCCTCCGCTAACAACGCGCCGTTCAAGCGTGTAATTAGAACTGGCTGAATCACCCCAATTTCTAACTACGGTTGAAATCGTCAAACTGCTACCGGGTTTAGGAAACACTGCTGACGGCGGTGGATTACCGGTTATAGCCGGTCTGAGATCCCATGTACCGCATATTCCTAAATTTAGGCCTGTGGTTAAATTAGTAAGAGTATCCTGAACCCCGTTATATATAACCCAGGCACGTACATACAGATTCTGCGTGGCGCTTAGCAGATTTGCTGGAGGAGCACGAGTAAAACCGTTGCCGCTGCCAGCCCCGTACTGGGAACCCGTTCTGTTAGCCAAGTCAGTAAGGGTTGAACTCCATGCGCCGGACGTACCTAATCGGAACTGAAGGTTTACCGTGTATTTCTCACTTCGATTCAATGGATAGTAGTAGTATCCGATTACGTTGCAACTACCGATAGCCCGCTCAATATTATGTAGTGGCTGCGGACACTGCCAAGTGCCATTGTAATCAGCAAACGGCAAGTACACTTCTAGGGCGTTACTGCTGTACTCCATGTTTGCAAAAGTTACGGTATATGTTGAATCTCTTTTTACATTGAATTCGGCTACTCCATATTTACTGCCCCCGCTAGCACCACTAAATCCGCCATTAAGATTCGCGCCTGTTAAAGCCGTGAGAAAGTTTCCGGTACTATTCCAGCTACTGCTCCCATCAGCGCTCGATCTACGTGGCCTCATTCTGACTACAGCACCAGTTTCATCTCTTATAGTAAGCCGCTCGGTGCCATCTGTATTTGGGGAAATACCAACGTCCATGTCATACCAGAACATCAGTATATTAACCCCGCTGCCATTTCCGGGCATTTGGATCCTACAGTCGGGACTGAATGTGAAAGTATAGTTCACCTTTTTAGGTCCCGTCGAGCGCAACCGGCCTAGCAAAACTGTCCCTAAGGAACTAGGCGGTGGAGCAATGTTGCTGTTGCTACTTATCAGCGGATTTGTGTAGTTATATGTATAAACGTCAACCGGTGTTACATGCCCTGTATTAACTCTAATTCTAAATCCCTTGCCCGCTCCATTCCCCGGGGTTCCTGAGCCGTTTGCTGTTTGGTGGTTTATCTCCTGCGCTTGAATTTCGAAAACATAAAACTGCGTATAGCCCGGCACCTGAGACCTTTGCGAAGCAGCTGCTAGTGTCCTGGCTCTTGGCCGCAGTGTTAGACTGCATATGTTACCGCTTGTTAAGTTGCGTTCAGTCGCACTATGTATAAGCGTGTTTGGAATTGCAGTCGTACGACGATTATCAGTTGGACGTGTATGGTAAAAGGTCCACCTAGTTTGAGAGACACCGTTTGAAAACTCGTAATCGGCGTCATCAAGATCGTTAGCCCCATGCTGGTCACCTTCACAGGCGTACTCGATGGTGACAGTAGGAGTTGAGTCTGTTGACATTACACGGTAGCGAGTTACGGGTGCACTAAGGCCCCAGTTAGGGCCGCTCCCGATTGAGGAAATAGCAACCGACGAATTAACATTTGTATTATCAGGTTGGCGTGGATAGAGAAGAGGCGAGCCTTCTGCAACCTGGACAAATAAGAGAGATAAAACCAGAGAGATTACAACAAGCAAAATAAGATTGTTGCCCATAGAAAACCAGTTTTTCTTATGTCCAGCATGGGTCATTCGTCTGCCCCTTGACGAGCCAATTTTTCTGTCTCGGCACGTTTAGTTTTTGAGTTCGCTCTTCCCGTACCACTTTTATCATCAATTTTTTCGTTTGCATCAGCTGCCTTCTTGTAAGACTCAATGGCGCGGTCAAAATTCTCTGCCAGGACATAGGCATCACCGGCTTGCTCGTAGAGGGGTGCTTCGAGTTCATCTTCGCCCACCGCCTCGGCGTCAACTAAATACGCTTCAGCGGCGGCGGAAAAGTCTCCGCTTTGTTCTAGTACAGGGCCCGAGTTTTCATGTTCGATTATTACTTGAGTGTTATCCGTTTGACTGGTATCGGTATCTTTACGAAACAAAATTGTCAACGCCACGGATGATACGATAGCGATTCCTAGAACAAGCAGCAGTATTCTTTTATTGCCTGTTGCAAACTTTTTCAAGTTTTCCGCTGAGGGTAGAGTGATAGACTTTTTCAATATTATTTGACCAATATATTTACGTTCTAATGTACTGGAAAACCCAAGCATTAGCAATTAAATAACAGATGTATGGTTTACAGGCTTATGCTTGCAAATATTACGATAATTGGTGATATTAATATTAATGATCGCCACATATGCTAAAGGTGATCGTAAAAAGTACCTTCACAAGACCAATATACGACCTAAGGAGTGGTCATGTTCAAACGATTGATACTTCTCACGGCAGCGCTGTTAATGGCTCTAGCCGTCTTTAGCAGCCGAGACCCGGCCGTAGCTGCGGGAGAGGAGGTCCAGTTCATTTGGCCGCCCACCCAAGCTTGTCCCGGACCTGACGATGAAAGTACTTGGCAGTGTTTTAATGTCAAGGAAAACGGCGAGGACATCGCCATCGAGGCCCAGGCTACAAATGCCGTGGAGCCGTTTCTGGGCATTCATGCCACAATGTTGGACATTGAGGCCCGCTTGACATGCGGAGGCACCCCGCTAACAGTGAATGCCGAAGGTGAACTGACGGAATGGTTCACCTTTACGCTTGGATACTGGGTTGACATACCAATAAGCGGCTCGGGTGTGGCTATCCCGAACTCTGAGGGAGAATTCACCGGCCAACTTCTGGCTTGTGACGCTTGGCCGCATGTGGTGAACATAGCGACCGGTCCAGGACATCCGATCAGGCTCAAGCTGGAGACCAGAAACGGCTCGAGCTTCGACGTAGCGCTTCTCATTCCCCTGCACTGGGCGGATGGGGATTACGACGACGATCGCATACCAGGCAATGATGGAGTTCCGAGTGATCCGCCCCCGCCAATCGGTTGCGGTAAGCTGTTCGAGGACGTGTCGTGTGACCACACTTTCGCTGCCAGCATCCAGTGGCTAGCGGATGAGGGCATCACGCTTGGTTGCAACCCGCCAAGCAACACCAGGTACTGCCCATCCGACTTCGTGACACGAGGCCAGATGGCGGCGTTCTTCGTCCGAGCATTGAGCCTGCCCGCTTACAACGGGCCGGATCGGTTCATCGACGACGACGGCGTGTTCGAGGGAGCAATCGAGCGGCTGGCCCAGTCCGGCATCACGCTTGGCTGCAACCCGCCGAGCAACACCAGGTACTGTCCGAGTGACTTCGTGACGCGAGGCCAGATGGCGGCGTTCTTCAAAAGGGCATTAGGTTAAGCCCTTGATCTGCCTCTTCGGAGGTTCAAAGATTAAAAGAGGTCCGAACGGTTTCGACTAGTGCCAATATGGAGTGCACTGGCCGAGGCCGTTCGGCCTCACCCTCAAATCATGACTACACCTCGGCGGGTGTTTTTTTATGTCAAAACAGAGTAAGTGGTATTGATTATTGTCTGTTATTGTGATATAATTACCGCGCTAATATCCCTTTTAGTGGAGGTTGGCGTTCATTCATATAGAAGTTCGAGAGACCCTAGATAGAAAGAGGTGATTTAGATGCGCAAGTTTCTTGCGTTGGTGATGCTTATCGGAGTGGTGATGGCCGAACAGGTCAACACAGCTCCCCAGGCCCAAGCGACCGGGGACCAGAGGTTCTCAAACGAAGAGGATGCCCACGAGCACGGAGTCGAGATGTTCAATCCTGACGAAGTACTTGGTCTGCAGGCCTATCGCCTACCGGGTTCAAGTAGCGGAAAGCCGCGAATCGCCCTGACCATCGACGATGGCACTTCTGCCCGTACCAACGACATTCTAGATGGTTGGGAGCGTCTAGTACGCAAACACCCCGATCTGAGTGATGATGTTCTGAACTGGTTCATCAATGCTCGCGAACCGGTACCAGGAACCATCCAGCGAATCCTGGACGCCGGCCACGCCATCGGCAGCCACGGCTACTACCATCTCAAATTCACGACCTTGTCGTGTGGTGAAATCAGAGATATGGTGCTTGGTGTCGAAGACTTCGTGAATGCTCGCATTCGTGAGCCGATCGAAATCAGAGCCTACCGTCCCCCTTGGGGCGCCACCAATTCGTCTGTGCAGCAATGCACTGACGGCATGGGCTACGAATGGTGGAACTGGACCATTGACACCCGGGACTATACGTATCCGGGCAGAACGGCCATCATCACCAGCATGGAGCGCGCCAAAGATGGCGACATCATCCTGATGCATGACAGCTCTGACAAGTACGATTCTGTCGCTGCATTGCTTGCATTCATTGCTGAGCATCATGACGACTATGAATTCGTGCAAGTACCAGGAACCGGTATGTACGAACCGTGTGAGACCGGCTCCTTCAAGGATGTCTGTGTCGACCACATGTTCGCCGATGCCATCGAATGGTTGCATGCCAGCGGCATAACCGCCGGGTGTAACGCCGACGGTACCCGCTTCTGCCCGGGTGACGAGGTGACTCGCAGCCAGATGGCGGCCTTTCTCAACAGGGGATTGTCCCTGCCTAAAGCGGCGATTCTCAGGTTCGATGACGTTCCTGGGGATCACACGTTTTTCTGGAGTGTGGAAGCAATTTCCGCGGCGGGTATCACGCTTGGCTGCAACCCGCCAGCGAACACATTGTTCTGCCCAGAACGGCGTGTCACGCGAGGCGAGATGGCGGCCTTCCTGACTCGAGCCCTTCAACTACCGGCTTACACCGGCCCTGACCGTTTCGTCGACGACGACAATTCGGTTTTCGAAGGAGCAATCGAGCGGCTAGCGCAAGCTGGCATCACGCTTGGCTGTAACCCGCCAACGAACAACCGCTTCTGCCCGAATGACTTCGTGACACGAGGCCAGATGGCGGCGTTTCTGAAGCGAGCCCTCAACTAGCAAGCTTGGGCGGGGTAATACCCGCCCAAGCCTCAATCTTTGTTATCAAGTCTGTTCCGTGTTATTATCACCCCTGTAAATGCGGCAAAAGAAACAGTGGCCAAGCTGGATAAGAATAAAATAAAAACCGGCGGCAAGCCGGCTAAAGGTTTGTTTAAGCTTATCAGCCATGCCGCGTGGCTGGCCGACAACCAGTTTGCCCGCATAAGAGCGGTTTGGCCGCAGTTCATGCATACGGCTTGGGTGTCCGGCGCCAGTGCTACTGCCCTGGTAGCCATAGTATTGGGCGCATCTTTTCTTAAGACCGACAACCTTGACTACTCTTTTGCAAGAAGCGAAAACTGCATTGATAACCCTTTGTTTTTGCCTGGAATTGCCAGCGCTAGTGCCGACAACTACCAAGTAGAGCACGCCGACGCCAGGACTATCTTTGGCTACCCGGTGTTTGCCGCCCGCACATGTGTGCACATAAAAGAACCTTTCTTGCCTGCCGAACAGCAAGATGTGTTTATTTCTCATCCATTTCTGCCTATAAGCGATAAAAAGATAACGCTTAAAACTCTTGAACCAGCTGAGGTACACCTCGGCCGGCCAGTCGATATGCCTTTGTCTACCAGTGGGGCGCTGGTCTTGCACTTAAGCGAGGCTGATAATACTTTTGATTACGAACTCAGCGCCAATAACAAAAGTGTCAACTGCGCCAAGCTGGATACGGCTCTGCTTTGCAATCTGGATAATTTAGAGCTTAAGCAGGGCGGCCGCTATACGTTTAGCGTAGCCCGCTACTTTAACGAGCGCCCTGCCGGGCAAGTGCTACAACAAAAATTAGATACGGTTGAACCA
>Ga0214471_10002814_pt1 | contig 13598 bp, 14 predicted proteins | sample RVTome_5_FD_207665 | JGI IMG/M metagenome (GOLD analysis project Ga0214471, IMG submission 207665) | Soil microbial communities from uranium-contaminated site in the Upper Colorado River Basin, Wyoming, United States - RVT142D155 | ecosystem: Environmental > Terrestrial > Soil > Contaminated >...
GCCCCGATCGTGGTGAACGTGTACGCCAGCAGGTAGAAGAGGACCGCCCCGGCGCCCGCCTGGCCGCCGGCCACCAGCCCCATCAGCATGTAGCCGACGTGGGCGATGGACGAGTACGCGAGCATCCGCTTGAGGTTGGACTGGGCCAGCGCCACCACGTTGCCGAGCGTCATCGTGAGCGCGGCCACGCCCCACAGCAGGGCCGTCCAGTCGGGCTGCAGCCCGCGCAGCGCCACCACCAGCACGCGGATGAGCGCGGCGAAGGCGGCGGCCTTGGAGCCGGTGGCGATGAGCGCGGTGATCGTGGTCGGCGCGCCCTCGTACACGTCGGGAGCCCACATGTGAAACGGCACCGACGAGATCTTGAAGCCGAAGCCGACCAGCAGCAGGCCGAGCCCCACCAGCAGCAGGGGCTCCCCGCCCTTGGCCGCGGCCGAGGCCGCGATGCGGTCGAGGTTGGTCGAGCCGGTGGCCCCGTAGAGCAGCGCGATGCCGTACAGCAGGAACGACGAGGCGAAGGCGCCGAGCAGGAAGTACTTCATCGACGCCTCGCCCGAGGTCAGGCGGGTGGTGAACAGGCCGGCCAGCACGTACAACGATAGCGAGGTCAGCTCGAGGGCCAGGAAGATCACGATGAGATCGCCGGCGGCCGCCAGCAGCATCATGCCGGCGGTGGCGAAGAGGACGAGGGCGTAGTACTCGCCCGACTCGCCGCCGGTACGGCCGAGGTAGTCCATCGACAGCATGAGGACCAGCGCCACCGCGTAGCAGATGACCAGGTCGAAGAAGAGGGCGTAGCGGTCGAGGAGGATCATGTCGCGGAAGGCCCGCTCCTCCGTCCCCGCCACCCACCGGGCCACCGTCGCCAGCATGGCGGCGATGACGCCGATCAGCGCGACGCCGCCCAGGTGCGTCTTGCCGTCGCGCGGCGGCAGCAGGTCGAGCACCAGCACCAGCACGCCGGCGCCCAGCACCGCCAGCACCGGCAGCAGCGGCACCAGCGCGACGGGGGGAACGGCGATGTCGGGGCTCATCGGGCGAGCAGGGCCACGCTGGCCTTGCTCTCGACCTGGGCCAGGAGGGCGGCGATGGTCGCCTCCGTCTTGCCGGTGAAGGCGGTGGGGTAGACGCCGATCCACACGATGAACAGCAGCACCGGCACCAGCACCGCCCACTCGCGGGGCGACAAGTCGGTCAGCCGGCGGTTCTCCTCGCGGGTGATCTCGCCGAACGCGACCCGCTGGTACATCCACAGCAGGTAGACGGCGGCGAAGACGATGCCGGTGGTGGCCAGCGCCGCCAGCCACGGGCTCACCTGGAAGGCGCCCACCAGCACCAGGAACTCGCCGACGAAGCCGTTGAGGCCCGGCAGGCCGAGCGAGGAGAGCACGAGCACCAGGAACAGCGCCGAGAACGCGGGGATCACCTTCCAGAGGCCGCCGAACTCCGCGATGAGCCGGGTGTGGCGGCGCTCGTAGATCATGCCGACCATGAGGAACAGCGCGCCCGTCGACAGCCCGTGGTTCACCATCTGGATGACGCCGCCGACGAGCCCCTGCTGGTTCAGGGTGAAGAGGCCCAGCATGACGAAGCCGAGGTGGCTCACGCTCGAGTAGGCGACGAGCTTCTTGAGGTCGGGCTGCACCGTCGACACCAGGGCGCCGTACACGATGCCGACCACGGCCAGCGCGAAGACGAGCGGCGCGAACGTGACGGTGGCGTCGGGGAACAGCGGCAGGCAGAAACGCAGGAAGCCGTAGGTGCCCATCTTCAGCAGGACGCCGGCCAGGATCACCGAGCCGGCCGTGGGCGCCTCCACGTGGGCGTCGGGCAGCCACGTGTGGAACGGGAACAGCGGCACCTTGATGGCGAACGCCAGCGCGAAGGCCAGGAACATGAGGTTCTGGGCGGTGCCGGGCGGCAGCACCCAGCGCGCCAGCGCCGGCAGGTCGAAGGTGTAGGTCCCGGTGGCGGCGCCGTGCTGGTAGTAGAGGGCCAGGATGGCGACCAGCATCAGCGCGGAGCCGACCATCGTGTAGAGGACGAACTTGACGGCGGCATAGATGCGGTTGCCGCCGCCCCACACCCCGATGATGAGGTACATCGGGATCAGCATGGCTTCCCAGAACACGAAGAAGAGGAACAGGTCGAGGCTCACGAACACCCCGAGCATCCCCGTCTCCAGCAGGAGCATCGTGATCACGAATTCCTTCGTGCGGTCCTCGATGGCGTGCCAGGCCGACGCCAGCGCCAGCGGCGTGAGGAACGTCGTCAGCAGGACGAGCAGCAGGCTGATGCCGTCGATGCCGACGTGATAGCTCACCCCCAGGGTCGGCATCCAGCGGTACAGTTCGGCGAACTGGAAGTCCGCACGGTCGCCGTCGAAGCCGAACCAGAGCGGCAGCGACAGCGCCAGGGTGGCCAGCGCGATGACGAGTCCGAGGACGCGATGCGCCATGGCCAGGCGCGGCGGTACCAGGGCGACGGCGACGGCGCCGGCCGCCGGCAGGAACGTGACGGCCGTCAGCAGGCCGAACGTCATCGCGCGACGGCGCGGCGGCCGGCTCGGGCCGCGGGCAGCCTGGGCGCGGCGGTCATCGGACCAGGAGGAAGGCGAGGATGGCGACGGCGCCCGCCAGCATCGTCAGCGCGTAGTTGACGACGAAGCCCGTCTGCAGCCGCCGGAGCCGGGCGCCCCACCCCGCCACGCCCCGGCCGACCCCGTTGACGGCGCCGTCGATCACGCCGAGGTCGAAGACCCGCGCCAGCGCCTCCGACAGCGCGAAGAGCGGGCGCACGATGAGGGCGTCGTAGAGCCGGTCGACGTACCAGGCGTTGAGCAGCAGCGCGTGCACCGGTGTGCGCGGCTGGCCGACCTGCTCGGCCTTCACCGGCTGTAGCCGGTAGCGCCGGAGCGCGAGGACGAAGCCGGCGACGACCACGACGACCGACAGCAGCGGCACCAGCTTGGAGTGGACGCCCTCGTGCAGCGCGAACACCGCCTGCAGCCGGTGGGCCAGGCGGGTGGCGTCGAACGGCAGGCCCAGCACGAAGCCGGCCACGAACGTGAGGACCGCCAGCACGGCCAGCGGGGCGGTCATGACCCACGGCGACTCGTGGGCGTGGTGCAGCACCTCCTTGGCCATGCGCGGCGAGCCGCTAAAGGCCAGGAACAGCAGCCGGAAGGTGTAGAACGCCGTCATCAGCGCGCCGGCCAGGAGCAGCGCGAACATCAGGTAGCGGCCCTCGCCGAACGCCGCCGCCAGGATCTCGTCCTTGGAGAAGAACCCGGCCAGCGGCGGCACGCCGGCCAGGCCGAGGCCGCCGATCCACATCGTGGTGGCGGTGAGCGGCATCTTGTACGAGAGGCCGCCCATCTTGCGCAGATCTTGCTCGCCGCCGAGGCCGTGGATCACGCTGCCGGCGCCCAGGAAGAGCAGCGCCTTGAAGAAGGCGTGGGTGACGAGGTGGAAGATGCCGGCCACGTAGGCCCCGAGCCCCACCGCCGCGAACATGTAGCCGAGCTGGCTCACGGTGGAGTACGCGAGCACGCGCTTGATGTCGGTCTGCACGAGGCCGATGGTGGCGGCGAAGACCGCGGTGGCGGCGCCGACCCACGCCACCACCTCCAGCGCGCCCGCCGAGCGCTCGAACAGCACGTGGCTGCGCGCGACCATGTAGACGCCCGCCGTCACCATGGTGGCGGCGTGGATGAGCGCGGAGACCGGCGTGGGCCCCTCCATCGCGTCCGGCAGCCAGGTGTGCAGCGGCAGCTGGGCCGACTTGCCGCAGGCCCCCATGAACAGCAGCAGCGCGATGCCGGTCGCCGTCGCCGGCGCCAGCGTCTCGGCGCCCTTGAACACGCCGGCGAAGTCGAGCGTGCCGAGCGCCACCCACAGCCACATGATCCCCAGCCCGAAGCCGAAGTCGCCCACCCGGTTGACGATGAACGCCTTCTTGCCGGCCGCCGCCGCCGCCGGCCGCGTGTACCAGAACCCGATCAGCAAGTACGAGCAGAGGCCGACCGCCTCCCAGAACACGTAGAGCAGGAGGAAGTCGCCGGCCAGCACCAGCATCGTCATCGAGAACACGAACAGGTTCAGGTAGGCGAAGAAGCGCGCGTAGCCGGGGTCGCCGTGCATGTAGCCCACCGAGTAGAGGTGGATCAGGAAGCCCACGCCGGTGACGACGAGCAGCATGACCGCGGTGAGCGCGTCGACGTAGGCGGTGACGCCGGTCTCGAAGTCGCCGGCCACGATCCACGTGAAGAGCGTGGTGGTGAAGCCTCCGCCCGACCACGCCCGCGCGGCGACCGCGCACGAGACGAGGAAGGAGCCGGCCAGCGCGGGTACCGCGATCCAGTGCGCGCGGTGACCGATCAGCCGCCCGAAGAAGACGTTGAGGAGGGCCCCGGCCAGCGGAAAGGCGGGAACCAGCCAGACGGTGGACACCGCGTCAATCTAGCGACCGCTCGGAGGGGTGTCAAGGAAGGCTTCCGGCGACGGCGGGGCCGCTGCTATCATCGCCGGCGTGCGTCAGCGGTCCCGAACCAAGACGTGGGTCGTCGTCGTGCTCGTCCTCGTGGTGGCGATCGTCGGCTCGGTGTCGTACCTCGGCTGGCGGCAGTCCGTGCCCGGCGTGGACGTCACCACGGATGCCCCGCGCGCCCTCGGCCACACCGCCTCGTTCACCGTCACCCTCCAGGCGGCCCGTGGCAACGTCCGCGGCGCCGAGGTGCGCCTCGTGCAGGGCGGCAAGCCGGTCACGCTGGTCAAGCCGGAGGGTCCGGTGGCGGCGCGCGTGCAGCTGCCGATCACCGTCCAGACCGCGGCGCTCGGCCTCAAGGAGGGCGGGGCCACGCTGGAGGTGTGGGGCGGCGACGACTTCTGGCGGCCGTTGCGGCCGGGCGTGCGCGCGCTCGTCTCCCAGCCGGTGACGATCGACCTCACACCGCCGCGCCTGGAGATCCTGGGAGCGACCCGTTACGTCTCGCCGGGTGGCGCGTTGCTGGTGGCCTTCCGGGCGGGTGACGCGGCCCGCGTGGACGTCAGCGTCGGCCCGCGCGTCTTCCCGAGTTTTGCCTATGGTCCACCGGACAAGGGCGCGCGGGTCGCGCTCCTCGCGCTCCCGCACGACTTTGCAGCAGGGACGCCGCTGGTAGTGACCGCGCGTGACGAGGCCGGCAACACCGCGACGCGGACGGTGCCGGCCGAGCTGCGGCCGCGCCGCTTCCCCCGGGACACCATCACGATCACCGACGCTCTGCTGCAGGCCAAGGTGCCCGAGCTGCTGCCCCAGCACCCGCCGAGCCAGCCGCTCGTCGAGGGTTTCCTGGTGATCAACCGCGACCAGCGCCGCCAGGCCGAGGAAGAGAAGCTGAAGATCGGCGCCCAGACGGCCGACACGCCGCTCTGGAACGGCCCCTTCGTGCAGCCGCGCAACACGAAGGTCTTCTCGAACTTCGCCGAGACGCGCACCTACGTGTACCAGGGCCGCACGGTCGACACCCAGGTCCACGTGGGCTTCGACCTGGCGTCGACCAAGCAGTCGCCGGTACCGGCCGCCAACGCCGGCCAGGTCGCCTTCGCCGGTCCGCTCACGATCTACGGCAACACCGTGATCCTCGACCACGGCCTCGGCCTGCAGACGCTCTACGCCCACCTGTCGTCCATCGACGTCAAGCCGGGCGACAAGGTCGACAAGGGCCAGGCGCTCGGCCGCACCGGCACGACCGGATTGGCCGTGGGCGACCACCTGCACTTCGAGGTGCTCGTCGCCGGCGTGTCGGTCACGCCGATCGAGTGGTGGGACGGCAAGTGGATCCGCGACCGCGTCAACAAGCCGCTGAAGGAGGCCGGCCTTCCGGAATTTGCCGGCCTGGGCGAGGGGCCGGACGAGCCGGCCGCCGCGCGATCGGACGCCGCGCCCCGTTCCGGCCGCCGCCGCTAGGCCCCGCTGTTCGCGCCGTCGGGAGACCAGGCCGACGGGAGGAACTCCATGCGACGTCTCAGGATGCTGGCCATCGTCACCACGCTCGCGCTGCTCGGCGGCTGTGAGTCGACGCCGCCGCGGCCGAGCGCAACAACGTCCCGGCCCCCAACGTCTGACGCCGTCACGTTCACCCGAGACGTCGCGCCGCTGCTCCAGCGCCACTGCCAGGAGTGCCACCGCCCCGAGAGCGTCGCGCCCTTCGGGCTGCTGCGGTACGAGGACGCGTACTCGCGCCGCGCGAAGATCCGCAAGGCGGTCACCACCCGCAAGATGCCGCCGTGGAAGGCCGTCCCCGGCTACGGCGAGTTCGCGGACGTGCGCCGCCTCGCCGAGTCCGAGATCGACGTGATCTCCCGCTGGGTCGCCACCGGTGCGCCCGAGGGCGATCCGCGAGACCTGCCGGCGCCGCGACGGTTCTCGACCGGCTGGGCGCTCAGCCGGCCGTCGGCCGTCATCGCGATGGAAGAGCCGTTCACGGTCCCGCCGAGGACGAGTGACCTCTACCGCTGCTTCACCGTCCCCATCCGGATCGCCGGCGACTGGCGTTTCATCCGCGCCTCCGAGGTGCTCCCTGGCAACCGGAAGGTGGTCCACCACGTCCAGACCTTCCTGGACCGCACCGGGCGATCGGTCGAACTGGATCAGGCCGAGCCAGGTCCCGGCTACACCTGCTTCGGGGGACCGGGGTTCGACAGCTCCGGCGGCCTGGGCGGATGGGTGCCGGGGCTCGCTCCGATCGAGATCCCGCCGCGAGTCGCGTGGGGCATCCCGCCGGGGGCCCGCCTGGTGATCCAGGTGCACTATCACAACCCGGGCGACACCCCGCAGACCGACGTGACCCGGGTGGGTGTGCACTTCACGTCGAGACCGTTCGAGCGCCGCCTCAACCGCGTCCGCCCATCGGCGTGGAACTTCGTCATCCCGGCGCGCGCGCCTCGCGCCAGGGTCGTGGCTACCGCCAGCGTGGACGAGGACTTCGAGGCCATGTCGGTCAATGCCCACATGCACCTGCTCGGCCGGGAGATGACGGTGACGGCTCATCTGCCCGACGGGACGAGGCGGCCGCTGCTCCGCATCGACGACTGGGACTTCGAATGGCAGCTCCTGTACTCCTTCAGGCGCCCGGTGTCGCTGCCGGCAGGAACCGTGGTCGAGGCCGAGTGCGTCTACGACAACTCCGCGACGAACCCCCGCAATCCCAGCTCGCCGCCGCGGACGGTCACCTCCGGTTTCGAGACCACCGACGAGATGTGCCTGGCGAGCGTCCTCGGGACGACGCGGCTCGCCCAGCGCTGAGGCAATGACATAAGTACCCGGTGGCCCGCCAGGACCGCCGCCAGCGTCCTTCTGGCGGTTGTCGCCGCGACGTCCGCCGAGGCCCAGGAGACGGCAAAGACCGCCCGGGTCGGGTTCATCGGCTTCCAGAGCCCCGGTCTGGAATGGGGCATGCTCGTGCCGTTTCAAGCGCGGCCCCGCGAGCTGGGCTGGATCAAGACCGCAATGGTCTCGGCCTGCAGACGCTCTACGCTCACCTGTCGTCCCTCGACGTCAAGCCGGGCGACAAGGTCGACAAGGCCAGGCGCTGGGCCGCACCGGCACGACCGGATTGGCCGTGGGCGACCACCTGCACTTCGAGGTGTTCGTCGCCGGCGTGTCGGTCACGCCGATCGAGTGGTGGGACGGCAAGTGGATCCGCGACCGCGTCAACAAGCCCCTGAAGGAGGCCGGCCTCCCGGAGTTCGCCGGCCTGCGCGAGGTGCCGGACGAGCCGGCCGCTGCGCCCCGCCCCGCCCGCCGCCAGCGCTGAGGCCGGGCCAGAGAAGCCCGCTGGTGTCAGGTCCGGCTGCGCCTGGAAGACGCCAAGCGGGCGCGGCGTGGGCTACCGGGCGTCGAGCGGGTTGATCCAGCGCAGGCCCGAGAACCGAGAGAAGTCGGCATCGCAGGAGCTGAGCTCGGCCCCGTGCTCCAGGGCGAGCGCAGCGAGGTGGGCGTCGTTCACGAGGTCGCCCGCCGTCCCGAGAGGACCGAGGAGCTGCCGCATCATCGCCGTGTGGCGGACGCCGGGCTGCACGATGACGACGCAGGGTTGTCGCAGCCAGCTCTCGACGACGTCCAGCGCCCGGTCCGGCGACAGCGGCCGCTCGAAGACCTGGGGATTCGTGCTGAGGCGTAGAAAGGCGAGCAGCACGACCCAGGCAAAGCCGACCGTTTCGTCGCCCGACAGCTGACGTTCGAGCCACGATCGCGCGACTTCATGCCGTGGCGAACTCCGGTCCGTCGCGTAGAGCAGGAGATTGGCGTCGACGACCTTCACTTCCGGCGCTCGAGCTGCCGGACGATCTCCTCGTCTTCGAAGGCCGCCGCGAGCTTCAGCGCCTTGTCCAGGTTGAAGCCAGGGCGCAGACCCATCGGCTGCGTGTAGGGCTTGAAGGTCTGGGCGGCTCGACGCTCGCGGCCGAGGCCGGCACGCACCACGCTATTCAGGGCCTCCTTGAACGAGACGCCGCGCTGACGGGCGAACGCCTTGAGTCTGGCGGCGACGTCGGGGTCCAGCGTCACGGTGGTCCGCATGGCCGCATCTTAGCATACCGACTACTGCTGTCATGATGCGCGTGCCGGGGCGGTGGCGCCGTCCAGGCCGGGCTCTGCCGGACCGTACCGTGGACACCAGCGCAGTCGGAGAAGTTTACGAATCCGTGTTGGCCAGATCTCTATGCCGCCCAAGCCATTGATTTCCGGGCCGGCGGTACGCTGGCACGCCCCCCGCAACAGAGCCCCCGTGGCGTGAACTGACCCGGAGGTGGGGCGATGAGTGCGAGCAGTCTCCTGACCGAGCTCTGGCAGCGCGGCGTGGTTCTCCGGCTGAGCGACGACCGCAGTCGCATCCTTGCACCGCGCCGAAGCCTCACCCCGAAGCTGCGCGCGCGGCTGGCCCAGGACAAGCCGCAGATCTTGAAGCTGCTGGCCTACATCGACGAGTATCGGGGGCTCATCCGCAACGCGTTCGCGATCCTGCTGGATCATGCCTCCTCCCAGCAGGGGCTGCGCGAGCTGGCCGACGACCAGGCGCGGCTCACCGACGAGCTGGGCCCGGCGCTGACCTCGGCCATCCGCGACGGCGAGGCAAGGCGCTGGCGCCAGGAGACCGGCCTGTGCCCGGTGTGCGCGAACGAGGCCGACTGCGACGTGTGCCTGGAGACGGACGAGGCCGGGGCCTAGAACGCTCCGAACTTCTCGTACGCCGCCAGCGGCGTCATCCCCCGCTTCACCGCCGTGCGCACCTTGCTCTCCATTCCCACCAGCCGCTCGCAGCGTTTCAGGACCTCGGCGGCGACGCGGCGGGGCACGACCACCACGCCGTCGAGGTCGCCCACCACGATGTCGCCCAGGCTCACCCGCACGCCGCCGATCGTGAGCGGCTGGCCCCAGTCGCGCACCCGCCAGCGCGGGACCGAGTCCTGGGGCGTGCGGTAGCGCACGAAGGTCGGGAAGCGCACGCGGGCGATGAAGGCGGCGTCGCGCGTGCTGCCGTCGATGACGGCGCCGCGCACGCGCCGGGCGCGGAACCACTCGGCCGACAGCTCGCCGAAGTGGGCGGCCTCGCTGTCGTTGGCGGCCAGCACCAGGACCGAGTCGGCCGGGACCGCGCCCAGCATCCCCAGGAACTTTCGCAGGGTGGCGTCGCGCTCGCGGGGCTTGCCGCGGTGGGCGCGGCCGCGGGCGGTGAAGGCGTAGCCGGCCAGCCGCATGTCGGGGGTGAGCGGCTGGATGGCGTGGGGCAGCGTCTGCCGCAGCAGCCCCATCTCGTCCAAGACGTCCGTGATCGCCGCCGTGTAGAGACGGGCGAACCGCCGTGGCAGGTTGTCCGATCGGCTGGCCATCGCGCCCCCTCGCCTGCGTAGTGACCGCGCCCTACACCTACACCGCCGGTCCCGAGCCGCACAAGCCCCGTGGCCAGGGCGGACGCGCGATTCAGCGGCCGGTGACGATCCCGGCCAGCGCCCGCGGCGGCACGTAGTCGCCGAGGACGCCCAGCAGCCCCTCGAGGAGGGTGGGCCGCCGGGCCAGCGCGCGGCAGGCGAGGTTGGCCAGCCGCCGGTGGCGGATGATCACCTGCAGCGCTCTTGTGACGCGCTCCTTGCCCCGGAAGGCCTCGCGGCGCGACCGGTCGTAGGAGGCCAGCGCTCGCACTGACACGTCCCCCTGCCGCAGCGCGCGCGAGATCGTCTCCGCCGCCAGCTCGGCCGAGCGCAGCGCGGTGAAGACCCCCTCGCCGGTGAACGGGTCGTAGAAGCCCGCGGCGTCGCCGACCAGCAGCACGCCGCCGGCGCGCGGCGGCTCGACCCGATGGGCGAGCGGGCCCAGCGCGCGGACCGGCGCCACCCGGGTGGCCCCGGCCAGCCGGCGGGCCAGGTAGGGCAGCTGCCGGACGCGCGCGGCGAGGAAGTCGTCCAGGCGCCGGCTCCACGGCGCGGCGTGGGCGAGCGGGACCACCAGCCCCAGGTTCACGCGGTCGGGGGCCAGCGGGTTGAGGATCGCGTAGTCGGGCGGGTCGACGAAGATCTCGCCCAGCTCGCGGCAGTCGGCGAGCCCGCTGACGTAGGTGACCAGCGCCATGCGGGAGAGCGGGTGCGGGCGGCGGCAGCCCAGCCGCTGGGCGACGACCGAGGCGCGGCCGTCGGCGGCGACGACCACGCGCGCGCGCACCTCGAGCGGGCGATGGTCGCCGTCCTCGGCGCGCACGCCGACGACCCGGCCGCCCTCGACGATCACGTCCACGACCCGCGTCCGCTCGCGCAGCTCCACCGGGACCGTGCGGAGCCGCTCGACCAGCGCACCGTCGAGCGTCTCGCGCGCCACGCCCATCGCGTGCTGGCGGTAGGGCCGCCAGCCGTCGATCGCGTGGTAGCGGCCGACCACGCTGGTGCCGTCGGGCGCGGTGATCCGCATGCCGGCCAGCGGCGCCGCGCCGGCCGCGTCCACCGCTTTGAGGACGCCCAGGCGGTCGAGCAGGCGCCCGGCCTCGGGGCTCAGGTACTCGCCGCAGATCTTCGGGCGGGGCAGCTCCGCCCGGTCGAGCACGACCACGTCCAGGCCGTGCTCGGCCAGCAGGATGGCGGCGGCCGCACCGGCCGGTCCCGCCCCGACGACCGCGACGTCCGCGATCACGGGCGCGCCTCGCGGGCGGTGAGCTCGGCGGCGCCCGGCGTGCTCACGCGATCTCCGCGACCAGGCGCCCGAGCCATGGATAGCTCCGGATGCGCGCCCGGCCGCCGGCCCTCTCGGCCAGCGCCGCCAGCTCGCCGGCCGAGTAGGCGCGGCGGACCGAGACGGGCCCGTCGTGGCGCGAGACCGGATGCAGGCGCATCAGCCGGGTGACGAGCCAGACGAGCGCCAGCGACGTGCGCGTTCGCAGCAGGTCGTTGACCAGCGCCAGCGCCGCCGCCGCCCGCATCTCGGCCAGGCAGGCCGCCGCGGCCCCGCGGTCGAGGTGGTGCAGCGTGAGCGCGGCCACCGCCACGTCGGCCGCCCCCTCCCGCAGCGGCAGCGCGGTGGCGTCGGCCTGCACCAGCTCGATCTCGGGATAGGCGGCCGTGCGCCGGCGGGCCAGCGCCAGCGTGGCGGCGTCGGTGTCGAGCACGAGCACGCGCACCGGACGGCGCCGCCGTCGCGCCCACCGCACGACGTTGACGGCGAGGTCGCCGCGCCCGCCGCCCACGTCGACCACCACGAGGCGGCGGCCGCGAGGCAGCCGGGCCGCCGCCCGCCGGACACGGGAGAGCGTGAGGGCATAGCCGCCGAACCAGGCGTTGAGCCGGTCGAGGTCGTCGAGCGTCGCGCCGCGCGCCGCCGGCGGCAGCGGCCCGTCCAGCCGCTCGCGCGCGCCCTCCTCCCTCACCATCTGAGCAACGCCCCCTCGGCGGCGAAGCCGGGACCCAGCCCGATCAGAACGCCCCACTGGCCGGGCACCGTCGTCTCCAGGCGCAGCGCGCGCTCGAGCACGAAGAGGATCGTCGCCGACGACATGTTGCCGTACTCCCGCAGCACCGCCCGCGCGTGGGCCACCGCGCTCTCGTCCAGCTCCAGCTGCGCGCGGGCACGGTCGAGGACCCGCCGGCCGGCCGAGTGCAGCACCCAGTGCCGGACGTCCTCGCGCTTGAGCCCTTGCAGATCCAGGAGCGCCTGCGCCATCTCCCCCATCATGCGGGGCCCGATGCGCCGCACGTCCTTGGACAGGACCACGCGGGGCCGGCCGCCCGGGTACTCGAAGCCCATGGCGTCGAGGTGCTCGGAGCGGAACAGCGTGCGGTGCGCGAGCACGGCCGGGCCGCCGCCGTCGCGGGCCAGCGCCACTGCGGCGGCGCCGTCGGCGAAGATGGCGTGCGCCACCGCGCTCTCCAGGCGGTCGTCGAGGAAGTAAGCGGCCGAGCAGACCTCGGCGGCGAGGACGAGCGCCCGGTGCCCGGGGAACGCGTGCAGGTGGTTCCACGCCTGCTGCAGCGCGACCACCGCCGAGGCGCAGCCGGTGTCGCCGACGTGCACGCGCTGCACGTCGCGGCGGCAGCCGAGGCGCGCGACGAGGTGCGCGTCCAGGCTGGGGGTGAGCCGGCCCGTGCACGTCGTGGTGGCCAGGAAATCGACCTGGTCGGCCGCCCAGCCTGCCCGGGCCAGCGCCGCCCGCGCCGCCCGCTCGGACAGCTCGAGGGCGCCGCGGCGGAAGCGGTCGTTCAGCTCGTCGACGGACTCGTCGGGACGGAACCGCTCGCGATCGATGTAGAGGTGGCGGCCGGCGATGTCGCTCGCCTCGAAGAACCCGCGGCGCCGCTCGTCACGATAGCCGGCCAGCCGCAGCAGCTCGGCCTGCGTGAAGCGCTGGGTGGGCGTGGCGGTGGCGACGGCTGCGATCCTCGGGTACGGCATTCGGTCTCGATTCCAGGCCCGCCTTGCGTCCGGCGGCGGCTCGCACGGCCTCGCGTCCAGGCTCGCCTCGCCCGAGGCTGCGCCTCGCACTGCCACGCCGGTCGACTCCGAAGTAAGATGAGGGCCACTTCGAGGATACTGCGAGGGTCCACTCCATGCCACTGTTCAGCTTCGAGGGAAAGCATCCGCGCGTGCATCCCTCGGCGTTCATCGCGCCGACGGCGGTGCTGATCGGCGACGTCACCGTCGAGGAGCGCGCCTCGGTCTGGTACAACGCCGTGCTCCGCAGCGACTTCAACCCGATCGTCGTGCGGCGCGGCGCCAACGTGCAGGACTGCTCGGTCGTGCACGTCACGCCCCGGCAGGGCGTGGACGTCGGCGCCGGCGCCACCATCGGCCACAACTGCACCGTGCACGCCGCCTTCCTGGGCGAGGAGTGCTTGATCGGCAACGGCGCCACCGTGCTCGACGGCGCCCGCATCGGCGTGCGCGCGATGGTCGCGGCCGGTGCGCTGGTGACGCCGGACACCGAGATCCCCGACGGCATGCTGGCGCTCGGCACGCCCGCGAAAGTGCGCGGCCCGCTCGCCGGCACGCCGGCCGAGTACTGGGTGCGCGTGAATCCCGAGGCGTACCAGCTTCTCGCCCAGCGCCACAAGGCAGGTCTCGCGCCCGTCGATTGATCA
>Ga0214471_10002815_pt1 | contig 13597 bp, 11 predicted proteins | sample RVTome_5_FD_207665 | JGI IMG/M metagenome (GOLD analysis project Ga0214471, IMG submission 207665) | Soil microbial communities from uranium-contaminated site in the Upper Colorado River Basin, Wyoming, United States - RVT142D155 | ecosystem: Environmental > Terrestrial > Soil > Contaminated >...
AACGGGAGCATGAATATATTAATAAAAGGAAGATGTATAATAAACAATCAACCTGTCCCCGATTATCTCATAAGGCATTAAACGTTGGGTTTCATCCACTTAACACCCAAATTTTGTACCCGGACATGTAGACTAAATTTCTTTTAAGTTAGTTCAAATGAATTCCGAAAAGGGTATAAAAATGTGTTGTTATAATTATTAATAATGAATTATCCAAAGAATCAAGAAACCGCATTAAAATGGCAATATAAATTTTGGGATACACAACCCATGACAAAGTTGAAAGATATTGTAACACATGATGGTATGATAGACCTTAATATTGACATAGAACAAATATCTAAAGAATCAAATACATGTCCAGAAAATTTTGCCTGGGAAAATCTAGATATAAATAATAAAGATCAACTAAAGAAAGTAAGTTATTTTCTCGATAAATTTTTTATGGTTGATAGTTCAAATAATTTTAAAGGTAATTATTCCCCTGAATTATTAGAATGGTTATATAATAAAAGTGAATATATTGGTATTAGTTTAATTGTTAAGAAAACTGGATTAGTTGTTGGATTTATTATCGGCAAAGTTGTAAACATGCAAGTTAATAAAAATAAATTAGAACTCATTGAAACTAATTTTTTGTGTGTTCATCCAAAAATTCGAACAAAAGGAGTTGTATCAATGTTAATTCAAGAATTAAGAAGACAATTTAATTTAAAAAATTATTTTTGTGGTTTATTTGTTGATATTGAATATTTACCAACTCCAATATGTTCAATCACGAGATATAATAGGGCTATTAATGTTGATAACTTAATTGAGACCGAATATATGAAATTGGATTCAAATATAAATGCAGATGAGGTTAAAAAAGCATTACGATTACCTGAGAAAATTTCTTCGAATTTTAAAAAAATGGAAGAATCACATTTGGAACAAGTTTACGAATTATTTAATGAATATATGGACAAATATAGTTTTCATCCTATTTTTACATTGGAAGAATTTGAACATATATTTTTAAATAATAAATTTGTTACAACTTATGTTTATGAAGATACATATGGATTTGTATTAGATTTTATTAGTTATTATAATACAGAAGCTACTGTTTTCAAGAATAATAAGATTATTAAAAAAGGTACTTTGTTTTATTACACATGTATAAATGAAACTCAATATAAATTAATTCAAGATATATTAAATGTAGCAAAAAACAATGGAATTGATGTTTTCAATGCAATGGAAATCATGGAGAATCAATATACTTTAAGAGAATTAGGATTTGAAGAAGGATCATCAAATTTACATTATTATTTATATAATTGGAAAGTTAGACCATTAAAATCAATACAATTAAGTTATATTAGTTTTTTTTAATTGTGTAGTAAGTTTTTTTGTTAAATTCTTTTTTTGTTAATGAATATTCTATTAGATTAAGCATTTTCATTAATAGATAGATGATATATTTATCATTTATTTCTTCACTAGATGTTTCTTCATCAATTGATAAATCAACATTAAATTTTTTTTGAAATACATCACAGTACTTTCTGACAATATCTCTATTATGTTTATTATTTTTTAATAATGTCGTTTCATTGATATTTTTGAATTTCGCAAGTGAATCATGGGTAGTATTTAACCATTCATTTATAAATTTAAGAATAATATCATATTTATCTTTTATGAAATATGATTTATATTTTTCAACTCTTTGCATATATTTATTTATTGATTCCTTACCATTGTATACAGGTACTTCCATGTATTGTGTATGTATATTTATAATATAAAATATAATTAATTTTTCAAATTTTTATATATCTATTGTATAATTGCATTGTACAGTATAAAATGATAAAACCAAAAATTGATAAAAGAGAATATAAATACATAGTATTAGACAATAAACTAGAAGTATTAGTTGTTTATGATCCAAATACTCGAGAATCATCTGCGGCATTGGCCGTCCAATCAGGATTTTATAATGATCCAGAGGATAGTCAAGGATTATCTCATTTTTTAGAACATATGTTATTCATGGGTACTAAAAGATATCCAACAGAGGATTATTTCATTAATTTTGTATCTAAAAATGGAGGTAGTTATAATGCATTTACAAGCGATGAAATGACAGTTTATTATTTCGATATATTTAATAAACATTTTGTAGAAGCATTGGATATATTCTCTGATTTTTTTATTGAACCACTTTTATCTGAAGATGCTATCCAACGCGAAATTAATGCAGTTGATTCGGAATTCAAGAAAAATGAATCTATTGATGGCAGAAGATTAATAAGTATTTTAAAAGAATTTGTTGTAGATAATCATCCATTTTATAATTTTGGTATAGGCAATCAAGAAACATTACAAAAATCAAATATTAGAGATAAATTAATTAAACTTTATAATGAAAATTATTCGTCTAATCTTATGAAATTAGTTGTTTTTTCTAATTTACCTATTATGGAAATGGAGAATTATGTTAAAAAATTTTTCTCTAATATTAAAAATAAAAAATTAATTCAAAAATCAATTACAGATCTTCCATTCGAAAATAAAAAAATAAAAGGTGAAATATGTAAACATTTAATTAAAATAATACCCGTGGCAGAAACAAATAACTTATTTTTGATATGGCAGTTGCCTAATTTGGATAAGTATTATCGATATAAACCGGAATCTTATATTAACCATTTATTAGGTCATGAGGCAGAAGGAAGTATATATTATAATTTAAGGAAACATGGATTATGTCATAATTTAAATATTGATCTTATACAATCCGATATATCATGCTATCTTATAGCTATGAGTATTGAATTAACTGATAAAGGAATTAGTTATATACCTAATATTATTGAGTGTATTAATGAGTATATTAATTTAATTAAAAAAAAAATACATCAATGGCTTTATGATGAAAGAAAAACTATTAATCAGATTGCTTTTGATCAATTTATACCGTCAAATAAATCAGATTTTGTTATTGATCTTGTTCTTAATATGTTAAAATATAAACCAGATGATATTATATATGGTCCATATCGTTTAGATGATTATGACAATGAAGTTACTAAATTAATAAATAATTGTTTTGACTTTATCACATCAAATAATCTAATTATTGTCATTTCATCAAAAATCTTTGAAAATGATACAACTAAACGAGATAAATGGTTTAATGCAAAATATATCGATTATAAATCCCCAATATCTTTCGGAAAAGAATTTAAATATACACCCATGAAATTCAATTTACATTTACCTCAAAAAAATATTTATATCCCTAAAACATTGAAACTAAGTAAAGAAAAATTTAAACATAAATATCCAGTTAAATTAGATTTGTCAGATTCTGAAATATGGTATAAAAAAGATACAATTTTCAAATTACCTAAAATTATATGTAGTCTCGTAATTTATAATGATGAACTTTATAAAAGTGCTGAAAATTACATTACTGTAATATTATTTTTAAATTTACTTGATAATTATTTAAATCCTGAAATGTATTATGCTAATCTATGTTTATCTGGATATGCAACTGTAATTTCTGACAATTATATTGAAATTCTATTTTACGGTTTTAATGAAGGAATTATAAAAATAATTAAAAAAGTTATTCATGCATTTATAAATTTGAAAATTGATGAACATGATTTTAATCTTATAAAATCAAATTACAAAAATGATTTAATGAATTATGTATATGAAGAACCTTATATCTTTGCCTCTAATTATTTTCAAGAAAAAATGTATATGATTAATTTTACAAATGATGAGTTATTGTCAGCATTAGAGAAGGTGACTGTAGATAAAATGATTTATCCGTCAATGTGGATGATAGATAATTGTTATATTAAAAGTTTTATTTATGGTAATGTTAGTTCAAATGATGCATTAGATATAGCCAAGTATTTTGATATTTTTAAATGTCATGATCAAAATAAATTAATTAATAAAAACCACGTCATAACTCTTGAAAAAGGTGATCAGTATTCATATATTAAAAAATCATTAAATCAATATGACGATAATAATGTTATATATTTATTTTTTGAAATTGATAAAATCATTAGAAATAAATTACCTTTATGGGATATTAAAAAGTTATGTTTGTCATTTTTAAATTTGTATATAAGTGATAGATTTTTTACTCAACTAAGATCTAAAGAACAAACAGGCTATGTAGTCAAAGCTTCATCCGCATTATTCGGTGATGAACAAGGTACAGTTATTGGGTTTTCATTTTTAATTCAATCATCAAAATATAATCCGATGTATTTAAAAAAAAGAATAAAAAATTTTATTAAAAATATTCATGAAGAGCTAAAATCATTAGATGATCAAAGTTTTGAGCAATTAAAATTTAGTATTTTACAAGAATTACAAAAAGAATTTACATCGAATATAGATGAATTTGATTTTTATAGAAAAGAAATTATAAGGAATGATAGAATGTTTAATATTAAAGATCATTTGATTAAAGTATTAAACGAAGTATCAAAAAAGATTTTATTTGACTTTTATGAAACTTATTTGATTAACAAAGAATCTAGGAAAGTGCGAATGTTAACAATATATAAATATAAGAAAAATTGATTTTAAAATTTATTAGCTTTAATATTATTACATATATTATATAAAAATGTCATATTCATTAACTCAAGAAGAAATTCATCAGTTAAATCAAGAACCTGGTGATATTATAGATATTTTACAAGAAATTCCAGATGGGGAGACATTAGATAATTTAAAAAAATTAATAGATACACATTCTGCTGAAACAATTTCTACATTATTAAAAAATATAACAACTCATCATGAAGTTAATACTATTAATCCTCATAATAATAAATTTTCAACCGTATCAAAGAATGAACTTTATCGGCGAAGATATAAACAACTATTATTACAGAAAAGAAAATAATTGCTTCCAGTTTATCTATATTTATTAAAATTGAAAATTATATAATAAAGGACTACAGCTTTTATTATAATAATTAAATTTATGGCGAAAAATACCGGTAATGGATCAAGACATGGAACTGTGTTGAATCGTACTCAAACTTATAATCAAAAAACAGGACAATATATTAAACGTGATGAAAAGGGACATTTTATTGCATGCAAAAACGATCCTTTTAAAAATGTTCGTCGGGAGAATAATGCAAAAAATGTAAATGACATGTGTGAATAACAAATTAAATTTTTAATATTAATTTTATTTATGGAAGATTATAAAATATTTTTAGAATATAAAGATAAGATAATAAATTCATTAGATATTGATGATGCTTGTTCCATATTAGATATAGCATTGGTTTTAACAAATAATATAACGGAGAAACAATTATTACAAAGTTTAATCCATTCAAATAGATTTAATAAAGAAATGGATTTTAATAAGTTTAAAATATATTTAGATCTTATTGATTTTATTTATTATCAAGATGATGCATCATTAATTATAGAAGATATAGAAAAAAATTATAATGATTCCACACAAATTAATACTTTAAAAAAAATTATAAAAAATAAACCTTTACAAACTGATAATAATGGAAAAAAAATAACTATTAATTATAAAAATTGCCCACATTGTGGATTGAAAAATACAGGTAAATTAGATACAACTTATATCATTTGTGGATACAGTGGTAATAGAGGATTTGATTGGAAAGGATGCGGTCATGATTGGTGTTTTAATTGCGGGAAAAAATTATGCAAAACATGGACAAACCATATGCTATTTAATTTACAAAATAGGTTTCATGACGATAAATGTTGCAAACACTATGCCCAATCTATCGGAGATAATTATCCAGAGAACTATTGTCAGTGTGTGAATGGGTTACATCGCTCGCATAAATAAAATCGCTATTCGTTTAAATTTTTGTATAAAAATAGCATATATAAATAATAATGAGTTTTAATTTTGTTAGATATGGACAAGCAAATTTACCAGATATTGGTATTAATTATCCTCAAATAGCTCAAGAATTATGCCTTCAATATTACAATTCATATGATGCAAATATGAGATCATTGTCTAGTATTTATTATCCAACATCACAATTCACAATTCAGGAAAATGAATGTATTGGATTTAATAATTTTATTGATTTACTGACATCTAAAAATATTAATAGAATTACACATCATAATGTACATATTACCGCACAACCTATTAAACCCGCACATTTATTAGTAACAGCAACCGGTATTATTACATTGAATGATTCCGTGCATTCCAATAAATTTGTAGAAACATTATTATTCCAGAGAGATGATAATAATATATTTAAGATTCATAGTACAATTTTAAAAGTCATAGAATAATGTTATAATATTTTTAATATCAATATATACTTTCAAAAAAATTGAATTTTATATTATTTGAAATACATTTAAGATAGTATTTAAACAGTTTCTATTAATCTATAATATTGATTACTAGTTAAAAATGAGTCTGCCGACTGATTTTACCTTACCGCCTGCCGAATTCTCGTTTGCTAAGAATGAGGAACAGATTCTCAAGTTGTGGAAAGAATATAGAGTTTATCAAGAAATTGTAAGCCAAAATGCTCATGGAGAGGTGTTTAATGCAAACGATGGACCAGTATTTGTAAGTTCCCCTCAACTCCATGTAGGACATATCCATATCGGCTCCATGAAAGATACCGTCTCAAAATTTAAGCAAATGCACGGATTAAATGTACTTAATATAATTGGTTATGATGTTCACGGATTACCGACGGAACAAGCTGTTGGAAAATTAATTAATATTTTTACAAAACCACAAGTTAGTGAATATGGTTTGGACAAATATAATAAAGTTTGTCGTGATACAATTAATCAATATGCTGGTTCTTGGCAACCAATTTATGATCGTATGGCTCGTTTTGTTGATTTTAATAATGAATATAAGACAATGGATTTGAATTATATGGAATCTGTATGGTGGGCATTTAAGCAACTTTGGGATAAAGGACTTGTTTACCGAGGTTTCCGCGTAATGCCTTATTCAACGGCTTGTGGTACACCTTTGTCTAATTTTGAGGCAAGTGGTGATGATATTTATAAAGAAGTTCATGATTCCGCTATTTTTGTTAAATTTAAGGTAAAAAATAAAGATAATCTTTATTTTGTCGCATGGACAACAACTCCTTGGACTTTACCATCTAATTTAGCATTGGCTTGTCATCCAACAATGAAATATGTAATTATTCAAGATAAGAAAACTAATGAAAATTATATTATGGCTGAATCATGCCTTCCTAATTTATACACACCTTTAAAAAAACCAGCTATGCAACAAGATTCACCTTATAAAGTGTTATCAACACATGTAGGTAAAGAGTTTGATGGATGGGAATATGAACCGATTTTACCTTATTATGCGCATCGAACTTTTAAAGTTATCTTATGTGATTATGTTGAAACAGGAAGTGGTTCGGGGATTGTTCATATTGCTCCCGGATTTGGTGAAGAAGACTTTTATGCTTGTATTAAACATGGTATTGTAACGGAAAAAGAAATCGGTCAATATTGTCCGGTAGATGATTATGGTCTATTTACTGATCCAATTGTTGATTATAAAGGAATTCATGTGTTTGAATGTAATGATAAAATTATGGCGAGACTTAAACAAGAAAATAAATTATTGAAAAAAGAATCAATTGTTCACAAATATCCACATTGTTGGAGAACTGATAAACCATTGATTTATAAAGCGGTATCAAGCTTCTTTATTGATGTTCCGCAAATTAAAGATCAATTGGTCGCAAATAATAAGAAAGTTCGTTGGATGCCAGAACATATTGGTACTGGGCGATTTCATCAATGGTTAGAAAATGTCAAACCTTGGGGTATTTCGAGAAATAGATTTTTCGGGACACCAATTCCGGTATGGGTTTCAGATGATGGAGAAGAAATGATTTGTATTGGTTCTATTGATGAACTGGTTAAACTAGCTAATCTTACAGAAAGACCAAAAGATTTACATCCAGAATTTGTTAATCATATCCAAATTCCTTCCCAAAAGGGCAAAGGAATGCTAAAAAAAATTGATATGGTCATGGATTGTTGGTTTGAAAGTGGTAGTGTACCTTTTGCTCAATATCATTTTCCGTTTGAAAATTCACATATGTTTGATAATTTAGATTATTTAAGCGACTTTGTCTGTGAAGGCGTTGATCAAACTCGCGGCTGGTTCTATACTCTCATGGTTCTTTCAACAGCCATTTTCAATAAACCTGCTTATAAAACAGTTATTTGTAATGGATTGATTTTAGCTGCGGATGGTAAAAAATTAAGTAAACGTCATGGTAATTTTATTGATCCAAACGAATTAATTAAAGAATATGGTGCAGATGCAATGAGAATGTATTTGATTAGTTCACCTGCGGCTCATGCTGATAGTTTTAAGTTTAATAAAGAAGATATTGCAGCCGTTGTTCGGAAATATATTCAATGGTTTAATGGATTTAAATTTTTACTTGAACATATTATTAAATATAATAAAGATGGTAATCATTTTAACATTAATGATTATCAGGCAAGTACAAATATGATGGATAATTGGATTTTGGCCAGGATTAAAACAGTAATTAGTAATATTGAAACAGAAATGAGTAATTACCGTGTCTATAAAGTCATGCCAGAAATTATGGATTTTATTGAAGACTTGACAAACTGGTATATTAAATTTAATCGTAATCGTCTTCGAGGTAGATTTTGTACTTCAAATGAGCAAGGACAAGCAATTTCCACTCTTTATTATGTTCTTTTAACATTTAGTAAAATTGCTGCCCCTTTTGTACCTTATTTAACGGAAACTATGTATCAAAAATTAAAACTACTATCGAATGATGAAAAATTAAAAACAAGTGTTCACCTTTGTCGATACCCTAAGGAACAAGATTATCCATATAATCCGAATGTTCAAAGACAAATGAAAAGACTTCAACTGATTTCAAGTATTGTTAGAAATTTGCGAACAAAATCAAAGATTAATACAACCGCCAGAATGCCAATCAAAGAAATCACTATTGTTCATGAAGAAGATGAATTTTTAACTGACTTACAAGCATTACAGCGATACATGTGTGAAGAAATTAATTGTATTAAAGTAAATTATCTTAAAAACATTGGTAAAACAAATTATACGATTGAACCTAATAATAAAGAAATTGGTTTGAAATATAGACAACTGGCCGTACAAATTAAAACAGCCCTATCCAAATTAAATCAAAATGAATTAAAAACTTACACGGATAATAAAGAAAAAGGATTATCCATTAAAGTAGGTGAGCAAAATATTATTTTACATGAACCATTGTTTGCTATTAAGAAAGAACAAGTTGTTCAATTGTCGTCCACGCAGCTATGTCATAGTGAAAACAAGTTAACAGTTATTGCGGACTTTATTCAAGATACCGAAGTAATTGAATTATTTACTATGAGACTTTTCATTACAACTGTGCAGAAAATGAGAAAGAACACAAAATTAAAACCATGGAATAAAATTGGTATTTACTATAAAACTGATAGTCAATTAGTAAATCAGGTTATTAATAAATTTTATGATACTATTTGTTTGGAACTTATTTATAAAGTTTATGAAATGGATAATATTAATGACCAAGAACCAGTTATTGGAACACAAGAATGTGATTTAAATGGACATAAAGTATTAGTGACTATTACGGATGTTGTTGGTGATTTTGTGAAGAAACCATAAGCTTTTATTTATTATTCAAATAAAATTATATTCTCATCTTAACAAGAGAACATATAAGAATACACTGTCTTTTTAACTTCCATTATATCATTTTCATCATGAAAGCAAGCACAGCCCGCACAAATAAAAAAAATATTCAGTCAAACATTCCTCGAAATTTAGTGTAGTCAACACGTCCCGGTCGAGAGCGCCGCGGAGACCCACAACGAGTCGCCGTATGAGCTGGAGGGGCGAACGGTTCATCCGCCTCCACGAGCTTGCGAGGAGCACCTGGACAAATACTGGTGTTCGGGCGCTGATGAGGCGGTGTCGTTGAACGACTATGCGAACACTCGAATGTCAGCGAGACATGGATCCGAGCGGTCAATTGATCAACCGCTTCCGGTGCATGAGGCGGGACACTGGTTAGAGTGGAAGAAGCATGTGCCCGTTGAGGCAACTGAGATAGAAAGCAAACTGCTGCCTGTTGACATGTTGCATTGCCGCAAACAGCCTGACAATAGCCATTGCCTTCCACGATACTGACAGAAGGAGTGTCCACACAATGCTGACATGCGAACGGGAAACCGGTTTCCACGGGACCGGGACCATCGGGTAGACGATAGAATGCCATATTCGGCGGCAACCAAGTGTAGTGGCGTCCACCAATAACAGGAGTTTGCATTTTAGGGGTATTCAGAGTTTGCATTTCCGGGTATTTGGAGATTGATTGACGGGTTTGAAAAAGAAGACACATCAAATCCAGTCGAAATGAGGTTTTCAGTCATTTGATATTTCAACTTTTTTTAACTGCTTCGCAGTTTCGCGTGGCTCAGTTTGCGAAGCAAACGGTGAACTTACATTCGATTCGCAAAGCGAATACGGGCAAAGCCCGTGCGAGTATAACTCGCTAAGTTTACATTCGTAATGTGAGTGAACTAATTGTCATCAGATATAAAAATTTGATTTAATGAATCAATATAAAGGATTCTTTATATTATAATAAGCAAAACAACCATGTCACAACTCCAATTAACAAAAACTTTGATATCAAGTCAAATGATACAAGATAGAATAAATGATTTAGGCAAAACAATTACACAAGACTATCAAGATAAAGAATCATTAGTATGTATTAGTATATTAAAAGGGTCTTTTGTATTTGCGGCCGATTTAGTTCGTAAGATTAATCATCCGAACTTAACAATGGAATTTATGGCAGTGTCGAGTTATGGAAATAGTACTGAATCATCTGGTACTGTTCAAATTCTACTTGATTTGAAAAAGGATATTGCCGGCAAACATGTTTTGATCATGGAAGACTTAATTGACTCTGGCTTAACAATGCAATATTTAATCAATCTATTACAACAAAGAGCACCCGCATCAATAAGAGTTTGTTGTTTGCTTCGAAAATATAATCCGGATGTTAAAGTTCAATTAGATTATTGCGGATTTAGAGTTTCAAAAGATGATTTTGTTGTTGGATATGGAATGGATTATGCTGAAAAATATAGGAATTTAGATTATGTTGCAGTGTTATAAAAAAAATTGATTGATGTGCCTGGATCAGTTTATTACAGATGCCGATTGGTGGGATTTTCATAAAAATGGATAAAAATATACAATCATTTGGTTTACTAATGAACAATTCAAACAAATTCAAAATAAAGAAAAATTAAATTCATAAATAAAATTATAATAAAAAAAACTGAAATTTCAATCATTTGTCAATAGTATTTACAATTTAATTTATTATTATCAAGATGCTGCATAGACCATCTTTTATTCCAACATTGGATATTTCCAATGGACAAGCTGTTTTAGTAAGACATGGTCAAGTTTATCAGATACTCGGTGATCCAATGGAAAAAGCTAAATTTATTTCAATTGGTACACATTTTCAAATTGTTGATATTGATGCCGCAATGGGAACTGGAAGTAATAAAGAGTTAATTAAAAAAATTGTACAACAATATCCTTGTTATGTTGGTGGTGGAATAAGAACTTATCAAGATGCAATTGATTTTCTGAATTCAAGTGCAAGAAGAGTTATTATTTCAACTGCAATTGATACTTTGATTACCCAGATTCCGAAAGAAAGATTAATTGTTGCTTTTGATGTTGATAAAGATAATAATGTTTTTTCAAAGGGAAGAACAGATAAAATGAGTGAGAATTTATTTCAGTTGATTGATAAATATGGAAATAGTATTGATATGATGACAATTACATTTCATCACGCAGAAGGAACTTGTCAAGGAATACCTTATGATCAAGTAAAAGAAATTAAAAACTACATAACACAAAAAAACTTTAATATTAAACTTGTTTGTGCCGGCGGTATTGCCACTATAATACAAATTGATAAATTAATAAGATTAGATGTTATTCCACAATTCGGTTCGGGATTTTGGAATGGTATGTTTACTTTAGGTGATATATTTCAATGTATAAGTACTTATTGTTTAGAGAAAAAATGGGTTTCATTTAATAGTGTAAAATTAATCCCAACAATTGTTCAATCAATTGATGGACAAGTTTTAGGATTAGTTTTCAGTACTCCTGAAACATTAAAATTATCTCTTGATAGTCGAGTTGCTACATTTTATTCAAGAGATCAGAATCAAATCTGGATTAAGGGAGCAACTTCCGGAAACTATCATAGAGTGTATGCTGTTCATTATTGTTGTGATGGAACATCAATAAGATTTGTTGTTGATGGAAATATGTTTTGTCATTTGGGAACCAAATCATGTTTTGGTCATACAGATCCATCTAGAGCCAGTTTAAAAAGTATTCAGTCGAATGTTCAAGAAAAATTAAAAAATGCAAATTTAAATTCATATACTCAAAAATTATTAAATGAACCGTTTAAAATTAATTCCAAAATATTAGAAGAATCACAAGAATTAGTATGTGCAACAAAACAAGATGATGTAGTTTATGAAACGGCGGATCTTTTATATTTTACATTGATGAATTTAGAAAAACATGGCATTAATATACAATCAGTTGAAAATGAATTAATCAAAAGGAGTTATATTGTTTTGAAAGATCCTTATGACGTCCAAATACCACTTCAAGATAAATTGAAAATTGGAATTATTTTAAATAATATGCCGAACCAATTTGTTTTTGAATATTTAGAAGAAATGTTTAACATGACTATTATAAAACCAGTTGGATCATCACGTTGTTTGAAATATGATTGTTCAAATCCAAATATTAAAATCATTGTTACTAAACCAAAAGATATTGCAACTTTAATTAACAATAAATTTTTAGATGCTGTTGTATCTTATGAAGATATTATTATGAATTATTCCGCAAATGTCGAAAAGATACCAATCGTTAAAAAGAAAACAAAACAAGTCAGTATTGTTATTGCTTGTAAAGAAGGATTATCTCTTGATCAGTTTATTGAAATTAATAAACAAAGAAAATTAACAATTATCGCCGAATATGTCAAATTAACAAATGATTGGGTAACACACAAAAATCTTCGGGCAAAAATTATTCCTGTTTCCGGTAGTTCTGAAAGTTATTTAGTAAATGATTTATGTGATATGTGTTCGGTTGTCTGTGATTCAGGAACAACTTTAAGAGAAAACAAGTTAAAAGTTTTAGATACATTGGTGACAACCGATATTAATTTGTTTGTTCATCCAAGTAAAAAGGATTTAATGTCTCGACTTATTGTTTGAGAAAAATTGATTTTTTTATTTATTGAATGATGTCTATTAAAACCATTGTATATTGCTCCTCACCTATTCTAACAACACAACATTCACAAATGGCAGCTTCAATTCGTATCTGGGACATTGATGGAAATGATGGTGTTGGTAAAACATCAATAATTAAAAT
>Ga0214471_10002816_pt1 | contig 13595 bp, 12 predicted proteins | sample RVTome_5_FD_207665 | JGI IMG/M metagenome (GOLD analysis project Ga0214471, IMG submission 207665) | Soil microbial communities from uranium-contaminated site in the Upper Colorado River Basin, Wyoming, United States - RVT142D155 | ecosystem: Environmental > Terrestrial > Soil > Contaminated >...
CGTTGTTCCAGTGAACCCGGAAAAGATTTGCCGGATCAGGGGCATCTGGATCGATAGCCGCGATTTGCCCCATCCGGCTGGCCAACGCCTCGGGCGCCTCGGCCAGCTCGGTAAAGGTGGGCAGGCGCACACCGGCTTGGCGAAGGTGGGCCGTGGCAGACTTGTAGGTGGCCTTATCGCCGATTTCGCGTGGTAGGTCGAACGGGTTCATAGAGGTCCTCAAGCTGCAAATGGCCCCGGGACAGCCCCTAGGGCCGGCCCTGGGACTTCCCCTGGGCGGCCCGCCGGGGCGGCCGTCGCGCGACAGGGTATATTACTCGAAAGATCTTATCATTCCAATATTAGTATGATCTGTGAAAACGCTATCTATCGCAGCGGGTTTGGGCGGGATTGCCAACCCCTGACCCGGATCACTTCATGAAGCCAGGCAGCCAAAGCACTATTGCCGGAAAGACGATCATGAGCCCCATGACGAACAGGTTCAGGCCGATAAAGGGGAGCGCGGCCCGATAGATATCGCCCATGGTCGTGCCCCGGGAGGCTATGCCCTTCATGACGAACAGAGACAGCCCGAAGGGCGGCGAAATGGTGGCCATCTCCAAGTTCAGCATCATGATCGCACCGAACCATATGGGATCCCAGCCCATGGCCCCGACAATCGGCATGAAGATCGGGATCGTAACCAGGACGATCGACGTCTGTTCGATGAACATGCCGAGAAAGATCACGACGATCTGCATCAAAATGAGAACGACGATGGGGTCGACCGGCAGGCCCGTGGCCAGATTGGTGATCGCCGGTGTGACCCCCGAGAAACTCAGGAGTTGGCTGAAAGCGGCCGAGCTGGTCAGGATCATCAACACCATGATGGAAAGCGATGTCGCCGAGCCGACGGCCTTCTTGACGATTTCCCAGTTCAGTCTTCCATAGACCATGGCCACCAGGAAGCTGAGCAAGGCACCCACCGCGGCGGCCTCGGTCGGCGTCGCGACCCCGGAGAAGATCGCCGCGATGACCATGATGATAATCGACATCGGCGGCAGCACATGGACGAATGTGTTTCTCAGGCGCTGTGGTATCGCCGTGGGTTCAACGGTGTAGGGCGGCGCCAGGGACGGCTGCAGCCAACAGCGAATCACAATGTAGACGATGTACACGATGGCCAGCAGAAACCCCGGAATAATGATGCCAATGAGCAGCTTACCAACAGAGAACTTGCCGAAGCTGGCAAGGATCACGGCCAAGGCGCTGGGCGGAATCATGATCGCCAGGCTGCCGCTCGCCAGGATCGGCCCGAGCGACATCGATTTCGCATAGCCCCGGCGCTCCATATCCGGCGCCAAAGTCGACCCGAGCATGGCGACGCTGCCCATGGCAACGCCGGTCAGCGTGGCGAACAAAGCGCCGGCACCTATGGCAAGAACCGCCAACCTGCCGGCGATACGCCCAAGCCATTGGTCCAGGACGTCGATCATCTTGAAGGCGATGCCGGAATGAAACATCACCGTCCCCATCAGAATGAACATGGGAACCGGCACGAGGACGAAGGACGATACCGAACTGTCGATGCTGAGGATCAACTGGCTCAGGCCGATCGCCCCGCCCCAGAAGACATAGACACCGATCAGATTGACCAGCATGAAGGCGAACGCGACGGGAACCCCGGCGAGCAGCAGAATACCCAGGCCGCCGAAAAAGAAAAGCAGATAGAACCACCACTCCACGGCGCTTTAATCCAGCCGTGTCGCGGTCGTATGGCTCGGACTTGATCGCTCCAACGACAGCCAAGCGTTACGCAAAAACTGCAGGCCGAGGAACAGACTGCCCAGCGGGATGACAACCAGATTCACCGCCCGAGGCATCTCGATCTCGGCGGCAATGCGAATCCCCTTCTGCAGGGAATTCAGCACCTCGAAGGTTCCGAAGATGAGGATGCAAAAACAAATCCCGGCACCTACAAGGGAGCTGAGGATGTGCAGACGCCGTCGAATCTGCCGCGATAACCCGCCGACGAGCAGATCGATGGTGACATGCTCGTCGCGGCGCAAGACCCAGGCGGCGCCCAGAAAGGTGATGTATAGCAGCATCGTGCCGCTGATCTGATCGATCCCCACCAGCCCCTCGCGGAGGCCATAACGGAAGACGACCTTGATCACCGTCGCCAGCATGACCGCGATCAGAATGACCGCGGCGAGCACGGCACCGCCGTCCACGAACATATCGAATAGGCGCACGGCCGCGGAGTGACGCGTCGGTGGACGGGTTGGATCTTTACCCTCGTCGGCCAAGGGCAATGTCATTGAATCTCGCCGTGATGGCCGGTCGATTCGATCAGTGGCAGGCTCGCCCCACAAATCTTCACCCGAGGGCGAAGCCCGCCAATTTTCCGATCAAGGATCACCCCGGTTCCGCCTGCTAATTCCCGAGAAGGCGCCGGGCTTCGGCATAGTCTTCGGGGGTCATGACCGTTTTGAAGTGGCCCCAAAGCGCTTCGTTGGCCGTCTGATGCCACCGCTCGGCCTCTGCCGGAGACAACTTGATAGACTTCATCCCCCCGGCCTGCATGCCATCCAGTTGCTTGGCCTGGGCGTCAGTAACCCAACCGACCGACCATGCCTGCGTCTGGCCCGCGGCCTTCAACATGATCTGCTGCATATCCTCTGGCAGGCTATTCCACTTTTCCAGGTTAACGTTGACGCTGATGCCATCCCGATAGAGCGGATGATCGACCAGATACTTCGAAACTTCCTGCCAGCCGAAATTCGTGAATCCGTCGTAATACGGCCAGGTAAATCCCTCTACCGTGCCGCGTTCGAGTGCCAGATAGATCTCACCGGGAGGCATCGTCACAGGTTCCGCGCCAATGGCGTCGACAAAGAAGCGGGTCAGCGGCGGCACCCGAACCTTCATCCCCTTGAGCTCCGCGATACCGGTGATCTCTTTCTGTGTATACATGAAATGATTGCCGGTACCGAGCGAGCCGGAGTAGTGCCCCAGGTAACGAACACCATGTTTCTCGTACATCTTGACGATAAACTCGAACAGATCGCTGCCGGGTCCGTTATCCGGAATCTCATAGGACGAAAGCTCGGAAAAATAACCGCCTGGAACGACGCCGGCCCAATAGTTCGGTGCGCCGTACCATACATCGAACACGCCGCGCACCAGCGCCTCGGGCTGATCGAATGTCGGGATGACGTCCGAGGCCCCCTTAAACTCGATCACCAGTTTGCCACCGGACATCTCGTTCACCGTTTCCATGAATTTGATGCCGATATCGGCCGCCGGCGATACGCCGGGCTTCCACGCGCCAACCATAACGAGCTTGATAGGATCGGCCGCATGGCTTTGCCCGGTTATGCCGATCAGGCACATTGCCACGCCGGCGGCCATCACTTGTAGAGATCGCTTGAAGTACCGCATCGAACTTCTCCCCTTATATGCCCACGCTTCGCATAGTGATGCCGCAAGTCTCGGGATGAAAAAGCGATGCCTCGTGGGCACACGGTGACCCTAGACCTGCAGGTTCCTTCGAATCCATCGAGAGGTGCGGGAACAAGAGTGAGGACGCCCGACGTGGCTGTGTCTTAGCCACGCCTCTCGGTACAACCACATGGCGCCGTCGCGAAGTCCCCCGCTAGCCTCCCCCTGTCCTATTTTTTTTCGAAACCTTGGTCCATGCGACCAAAATCTCTACGGCTATCTTGTTACTATGGTATGATACATGGTACCTTTGTTGAAAATCAATAGGAAAACTGCTGGACCATCGGCGCGGCTTGGATGCGGGGGATCGAAATGACGAACAATCGTGTGGACAGTATCGGTGGATGGGACAAGTCTCACGGTGCCGCGCATGCAAGCGGCCATGGCGATATTTCGGCGCTTGGCGGGATTATTTCATCATGACAGCACGAAAGATTGCGGGGGAGCCGCACCGACCATCCGATTTGCTCGATGCGCTCCGCGGACTCGGCGTGCAGATGGCCGTGTCCGTTCCGGACAGCTGGCTCGGCGAGATCCTGATTCGCATCGATCAGGACCCGGCGATGTCGTTGATTCGCGCCACCCACGAAGAGGAAGCGCTGGCGATCGCCTGCGGGGCACGACTGGGGGGGCTCCGCCCGGTGCTCATGATCCAAAACGTGGGGTTGCTGACCATCGGTGCAGGCATGGTGTCATTGGCCATGCGTTTTCAGTTTCCGCTCCTGATCCTGGCCTCCTATCGGGGCACGAAAGAGGATGCAATCTTCTATCACATCCCCAAGGCGCGCGTGACCGAACCGGTGCTGCGGGGATACGGGTTGAGTCATGCCCTAGCGGACCCGAAGCGCCCGATCGGAGAGCAGGTGGTGCAGGCGGCAACGTACGCGGAAGAATCGTCCAATCCCTTCGTCCTACTTCTGTCGAAAGCGGATGTTCAATGGTAAACGCTAACCGACCAGTTCGCGCGGACTATTACCACGTCCTCGCCGAATGCCTCACCGAGGAAACCCTTGTCGTCACCGCGCTTGGCAACGCTTCGTATCTGTGGGCGAAGATCCAGGATAGGCCGAAGAATTTCTATTTCGAGGATGCGATGGGCCTCGCCTTGCCGCTGGCACTGGGCCTCGCCGTGGCGCAGCCCAAGCGGAAGGTCGTCGTCGTCGAAGGCGACGGCGGATTGCTGATGCATTTGGGCGTGTTGGTGACCGTCGGCGCCGTCGCCCCGAAGAATTTGACGGTGCTGCTGATTCAAAACGGTGTCCATGCAGCCTCAGGCGGCCAAGCACTGACCAACGCAAACCTGGATTTCGCCGAGATCGGCCGCACCATGGGCCTGGCTCACACCGAGAATATCGCCTCTGCGGTCAGCTTCCGAAAGGCCATTGCGGCCTCGCTGAAAAGACCCGGCCCGTCGATGCTGGTATTGGCCACGGAACCGGATCTCAAGGCCGTGATGCCACCGATGCCGTTGGACCCAATGCGGACAAAACAGCGATTTTCCGAGGCCATCGGCGCGCCCCGCTACGTTTCGACCTTCTTCGGCGGCGGCAAGCTTGTAACGCCCTGAGCCCGTGGACGTTCCCCTCATCGAGAGGGCAACGCCGTCCTAGAAAGGGAACGCCCGCTTGCCGAGCTGGATCGTGATCCATTTCACTTCGGTCATTTCCTCGATCGAGTAGCGGCCGCCCTCGCGCCCGAAGCCGCTATCCTTGACACCACCAAAGGGTACGTGAGGCTCGTCGGATATCGTGCAATCGTTCACGTGAACCATGCCGGACTCAAGCCGCAGCGAAAGGTCGAATGCCTTTTGCAGATCGTTCGTGATAAGGGCGGCCGATAGGCCATACGTCGTGTCGTTTGCGATCTCCAGCGCCTCTTCCGAATCGCTTGCCGGGATGATCGAAACGACAGGCCCGAAGGTCTCTTCGTTGTAGATACGCATGTCCCGGGTCACGCCGGTCAAGACAGTGGGCTGATAGAACCTGCCATCGTGAGACCCGCCCAATATGACCTTCGCACCTTTTTCCTTGGCATCCGCAATATGGCCGTCAATAAACCCGCATTGCTTCGAGCGAATCAGCGGGCCGACGACAGTCTCCGGATCGCGCGGATCGCCCACTTTGACGGTTTTGACCTTCTTGACAAAACGGTTGCAGAATTCGTCGAACAGCGGCGCCTCGACAATGACCTTCGAGCTTGCCATGCAAACCTGTCCTTGGTGCAGGAGGATGCCGAAGGCGGCCGCATCCACGGCATAGTCGAGTTCCGCATCCTTGAGCACGATCAACGGGCTTTTTCCGCCCATCTCGAGGGTGAATCGCTTTAGGTGCTTGGCGGCTTCCGCCGCGAGGTATTTCCCTGTTCGCGTGGACCCTGTGAAGGTGATCATGCGCACCCGCGGATCGGCGATGATTTTCTCGCCAACTTCGGCCGGCACACCGGGAATGACATTCAGGACACCCGGCGGCAATCCGGCTTCCTCGAAGATCTCCGCGATCTTCAGGCCGGAAACCGGCGTTTCCTCCGATGGCTTCAGGATGAAGGTGTTCCCCGCCGCGAGCGCAAACGCAATCTTCTTCATGGACAGCAGGAACGGAGAATTGAATGGAGCGATCCCGGCGATCACGCCAAGGGGCCGGCGCACCGACATGGACATCTGACCCGGCATGGTTGTCGGCATGGTCTCGCCGAAGACATGGCGGACGTCGCCGGCGGTACTGCGCAGCAGATCGAGCACATACTCGATCTCCCATAGCGCCTTGTTGAAGGCCGACCCGCATTCGTCGATCAGCGCATCCCGTATCTCCGGCGTGCGCGACTCGATTACCTTGGCCGTGCGCAGCAGCAACTCCTCCCGCTCCGCAACAAGCGACTTTCCCCAGGTATTGTTTGCGCGGTAGGCGGCCGCAATCGCCAGTTCGATCTCCTCGGCGCCTGCTTGTTGTACCCGGGCAAAGATCTCGCCCGTCGCGGGGTTGAGGTCATCGGCAACGATATTGCGTGACGAATTCATCCATTTCCCGTCGATGAACAACTTGTAGGTGGGAACGCCGTCGATCATCTCAAATGATGCAGATGCCATGTCATTTGTCCCCTTGTTCAGATCGAGACCCGATCCGGATTCTTTTCCGTATTTGCCGCCCTAGCGACGCCCCCGCCAGGGGCTTCGCATGCCCCCCAGCCGTATGTTACTAAGGTTAGTATGATAAGATGGATCAACGCAAGTTGAAGCGTGACCGACGGATTCGCCCACCAAACTGGGGAATCGATTGACTTAATTGTTCTATTTATCTGATGTTAGTATCTTTCCCGGTAATGGCCGCAAGTCTAAATGTTATCGAGCGGCGGCTCGATCAGAGAGACGTGGATTTGAGTCCCACCTATGCCGGGAGACGGCAAGGCGGCGTTGCCGTCTGAAATTTGCACATCATCGGGGATCGCCCATCGTCTCCGGTGCCAGCGGCGCAACGGCCGAGTGAACGCGTTTTCCGCGTTTGCCGCCGATCCGCGGATGGAGGTGCCCGGCGATGGACCAGGCTGCCAAAAGCCCGATGCCGGCGGCCGCGAAGGCGCCCGAAAGGGGCGCGACCAGGAGAACGAACCAGGTCACGCCTGGGGTCAATATGCCGGATACGTCACGAAAGCTGGAATAGACCGCGGACATTTCAGTTCGCTCCGACGGTTTGACCGCCATCAGAAATGGCAACCCGCCGCAAATGTCGAGGAGGACCAGGAACGCCGAACCGATGATCAGAAGCACCACGGTCAGCCACGGTGCGCCGGCGGTCAGCGTCGCGGCGATGAATGCCAAGCCGCTGCACAGGAACCCCACGCGCACGGCGTGGCGGACGGAGTGCCGCTGCGCCCATTTCAGCATGAGCGGGGTCAGGAACAGCATGGCGTTGCTGAGCGAAAGCATGGTTCCGCCGACGCTTTCGCCCAGGCCGCTTTCGATCGCGAAGACCGGAACATAGACGACATAGACCCACCACCCGCACGACCGCAGAACCGCGAACAGCCATCCGGCCACCAGCCGCGGCTGGGCGAAAAAGCGCACGAGATAGGCGACCGGGTTCGGGGTCGGCGCCCGGGCCTTGGTGATCAGCTTGCCGTTGCCGAGGCGCATCCACCAAAACAAGACGAGAAGGCCCGCGGCCGCGGCCGCGGAAACCAGGAACGGCCCCGGTTCCCACCACTGCATGAGCCAGACGCCGCCGACGGGGCCCACGGTCCAGGCGGCCGCGCTATAGAACATCCGGAGTGTTTCGCATTGGCCGAGCTCAACGCTGGCAATGTAGTCCAGCACATAGGCGTTGAAACAGACGAAAACCGTCACGGTTGCCGCCATGTTCAACATCAGAGCCACCGCGATCAGGTGTCCGCCCCCCAGGGTGGCCACGGCCGCGCTGCCGATATAGGCTGCGGCGCCCAACGTATAGAGCCATCGCCGCGGCACGAAGCGAACCAGCCACGGAACCAGCAGGCCCCAGACCATCGAGAGCACGCCAACCAGGAAGTAAATCTGCGAAACCAGGCTGGCATCCTGAAACACGCGGTACATCAGGATCGGAAAAACCGAGATCAGGATGCCCCTGGCCATGGCCTCCGTTCCGGCCAGGACCGCCACCCCTCGAATGCTCGGGTGCGGGGCGTGGCGAAGCCATTCCGGGATGCGTCGCTGGAACATGAAAACCTCTTGAGTGCGGCTGCCGCAATCTAGCTCAAAGCGTGAGGGCCGAATAGCAACTCCTGGCACCATTCCGCCCTTTCCGCCCCCGGGATGCCGTCCCGGCGCTACCGTGAAAACTCATGGGCGGCTGGGGTCGTGGCGTGGCGCGTCACGTGCTATCGTTCGGCTGGGTGCCCTGGCGGTCGGGCGCCCCAGGGTGGCATCGGCGCCCCCGGCGCGAAAGGGGTGTTCGTCACCTTTCCTCGATCGCCAGAGTCGCATACGGACCAGTCATGCCCATCTCCTTGAGCCACTTCGAGATCCGGGTCCGCAATCTTCCCAGGATGGAAGAATTTTACACTGGTACGCTTGGTTTCCTGGTCACCGACCGGAGCGCGCCGGGCGGCCACCAAATGGTCTTTTTGTCGGGCACCGCAGGAGAGCATCACCAGATCGTTCTGGCCGAATCCGATCACGGCGCCTTTCCTGCCGGCACACTTGATCATCTCGCCTTCCGGATCAGCGATCTGGCGAGCCTGCGCAGGCTTCACGGCGCGCTCCAGTCCTATGGCGGCCTGGCGATAGAGACGGTTTCCCATGGCACGACCTGGTCGATCTATTTCCGCGACCCCGAAGGCAACCGGATCGAGCTCTTCGTCAGCACCCCATGGCATGTCGCCCAGCCGCTTCGGTTCCCGATCGATCTTTCACTGCCGGATGACGACTTGATGGCCTGGACCGAAGAAAAGATATCGTCGCTACCGGATTTTCAGCCTGTGGAGCAATGGCTCCACAGGCATCGGCGGCGCATAGAACCAAACGCGACCTAGGCTGCCAACACGGCTTTCAGCCGCTCTTAGCAGCGGACCGACACGGACCGCCCCATGACGGCGCGCCCCTGGCGAGGTGCCTAAGATTGAAATGATTGGTGGGCGCACAAGGACTCGAACCTTGGACCCGCTGATTAAGAGTCGTCTGATATTGCAATTCCCTGAAACACACTGCAATGCCCATAAGCTCAGAAATCATAGTATTTTCATAGAATTATTTGTTCATCGCGTCTCTTGTCGTTTCACACTGTTGCGCATAAATTGCTACCCATAGGGTAAATCGGGTAGCGGGGTAGCGCCATGAGGTTCACGGACAGGAGCATCACCGCGCTCAAGGCGAAAGCTGAGCGCTATGAGGTGTGGGAACCGAATCGGACTGGCCTGGGAGTGCGCGTATCTCCCGCCGGACGCAAGAGTTGGATTTTCATGTACCGCTTCGACGGCCGGCCTAGACGAATGACGTTGGGTTCCTATCCATCGACAGGACTCGCCAGCGCCCGGACCAAGCACGCCCAAGCCAAGGAGCAGCTTGAAAAGGGCATCGACCCCGGAACTTTGCATGTCGAGAAGCGCCGGGCCGAGCGGCACGCCGAGACGGTTCAGGACTTGGCGGGCGAGTACCTTGAAAAATGGGCCAAACCCAGGAAGCGCAGCGCGGCCGAGGACGAGCGTATCCTGAACAAGGACGTGCTCCCCGAATGGGGCAGAAAGAAAGCGAAGGAGATCAAGCGGCGTGATGTGATCCTGTTGCTGGACAAGATTGTCGAACGCGGCTCGCCGATCCAGGCTAACCGAACGTTAGCCGCGGTCCGCAAGATGTTCAACTTCGCTGTCAGCCGCGACATCCTGGACACCACACCCGTCGCGATGGTTAAGGCGCCGGCAAAGGAGAACCAGCGGGACCGAGTACTTACCATCGAAGAGATGCGGATCTTCTGGACCGGCTTGGACGAGGCCGCGATGAGCGAAGGCGTGCGGCTCGCGCTCAAACTGGGGCTCGCGACCGCGCAGCGGAAGGGCGAGATCGTCGGAGGCCGGCAGTCGGAATTTGACCTGGAGGAAAAGGTCTGGACTATCCCCGCCGAGCGTTCCAAGAACGCTATAGCCCATCGCGTTCCACTTTCGCCACTCGCCGTCGATCTGATCAAGCAGGCCAAGAAGTTAGCCGACGAGTCCGACTGGCTATTTCCCTCCCCTCGCCGCCATGGTCCGATCACACCTGAGTCAGTCAACCACGCCCTACGCAACGCTCTGACGGCCGGGGCGCCGAAGGCGGAAGCCGACGAACCGAAGCCGGTAATTGCACTTGAGAACGTGACGCCGCACGATCTGAGGCGAAGCGCCGCGTCCGGCATGGCGTCCCTCGGAATCAACCGCCTTGTGATCGGGAAAATATTGAACCACGCCGAAAGCAGCGTCACGGCCGTCTATGACCGACATGGCTACGACGCCGAGAAGCGACACGCCCTAGAAGCCTGGGCCGTTCACTTGGAAAGCATCGTGTCGTGCAAGCCGAAGGCCGGAAACGTGGTGTCGCTGGCGAAGATAGGCGAGGCGCGGTAGTGGCACCGAGGCGCGGCTAGGCTGACGGGCCGAAAGCCGGACACCTACATCCGGTTGCCGCACTTTCTCTCACTTGCAGGAGCATCGGCAGGAGGTGCGGTGATGGCGTTGTTCCCAAAGACGACCTGCACAGTGTCTGAAGCGCTAGATATCATCGGGCAGCATCGATTTGGTGACCTATGGATCGGCACGGAAATTGATGCGCGACGCTTGCCGGAGCCAAAGAAAGCCAAGGCCGCCATGCGGCAAGTGGCCCAGGATCCCACGTCAATCGACCATCTTAGCAAAATTGTCGGCTTCATTGTGAAACAGGAAGAGTTTAGAAAGTGGCCCGATCCGGACAGCGACGCCTACAAAACCGAATGGGCCGCATACTTGCGGCATCTGTCGGCTAGCCGCGAGCTGTTAGCCGCGCTTCGGTATGGACACGTGCTCTCCTGGGTGGTCACGGAATCCGGGACCCGGATCGACGTGGCTGCACATTGGTTGGAAAAACCAATGCAGGTATCCGTGGGAGCATTCTTTGGCAAAGACGAGCGCGCCATCCTGAGAATAGGACCCGATGAGATTCGTTCCATTGACCGATCTCGCGCTTCGCTCGCCGAGTTAGTGAAGCAGCTGTCATCGGTTCAACCCGTGGACGCGACCGTGTACAAGCCTGCAAGGCAGAAAGACCGGCCGCAGTGGAGTTTCGGTAGGTTCTACGTCGACCAAGCGGTATTGGTCGCCCGTCTGTCGGAAACTGCCGAACAATCCTCGCCACAGACTTTCATCGACCCTCAAGGAGCTGTTTCGGCACTAGCCTCCCACCCCGCCTCAACTGCCACGCGCAAAGTGAGACGAATACGCGATCCGCACGAGGATGCTATGTTAAAGAACCGGATTGAAAGGGTCCTTGCCCGAGCCCGCCGCAAGTGGCCGGACCCAAAGAGCCGGCCAGGCGTTAAACCGATGGCTAGAGAGTTGGTGCGCTTACATCGTAACGAGCTGGGTTATAAATTCGACGCCGTGCGCAGGATTCTCGACGGAACTTATTCCGTATCCCGACGCTTCGGCATATCAGGCCTCTAAACCGAGGGGTATTGATACCCGGGTATTTTCATTAATGCCCGGAATGCCCGCATAACACTCTGATATCTCTGTGTGATTTTTGACTCGGCTCGCCATCTGGTAGCGGTGAGTACCCGGCCATAATCGTGCCTCGTGAAACCCGGTGCGTTGCCAAGGAGGCGGCTGCACGCGACGGAAACGCGAGGTGCATATGTCGCTCGAACATTCCCCCGCCCGAGACAGTGACCGCCCCACGCCAGGAGCGCTGCCACTTTCCGATACCGACCGCTTCATGCGGGAACCCGAAGTCAAGCGGGTGACCGGTCTTAGCCGCGTGACCCGATGGCGCATGGAGCAGCGTAACGAGTTCCCTAAGAGACGGCGCATTTCCCGCAACGGTGTCGGCTGGCTGGCCTCGGAGATCCAGGTCTGGATGGCCGAGAAGGCCGCGGCTTAATGCCGATCCCCATCACCCACAACGAGTGCGCCCCCGGCCAGGTCAGGGCCGAGGGCGCGGTGTGTTCTGTGCCTTCGAGGACACAAACAACTGGACAAGCCAATGAATACCCGAACCTCTACTTCGGCGCAACTGTGCGCTGATCCTCCCCCCTACCCCCGCTAAACCTAGCGCCCCGGTGCTTCGACGTGTCTTCCGGCCTGTGAGGGGTAGGAAGTGAGCGATGAGAAGCAACAACTACGCGGCTTTGTCGGAACCTGGCCGCGACCTGCCACTCTCCCTTCGATGGGAATTTAGCGGCGAGAGCCAGCAACGTCTGCAACCCTACCTGCCACACGCGCGCCGGCGCGACATGATAGAGACGATGATCTCGATCTGTGCGCAAGCCGTTCTGGAACGGCTGAGCACGAACAGGGCTGTCGCCTACAGCCGGTGCAAGGCATGGTACTCTTGCCGCGATTACCTGCCAGGCTATGACATGATTGTGGGTGCCGTGGATGCACTCGCTGGCCAGGGGTTGATCAGAACCTGGATAGCGCCCTCTGGATGGCCCACGGGCTTGCAGAGCCGCTTGTGGCCGACCCAGAGATTGCTGGATATCGTCGGCGTGGCCAACGACGCCAGCGGCCTTCATTTCAGGAAGCGTCGCGGCGTGTGGCGGCCGATTGAACTTCGCGATGCTACTGGCACCCCAATTGCTTACCCCGACACGGAACGCACAAGGCGCATGGGCCGCAACGTTGAGCGCATCAATGAGGTGTTCACCGCGTGTCGGATCAATATTGGCGAAAGCGACGCGAACGGCCGGCTCCTGCGGATCGGGCAGCAATACGTCAACACCGCGGCCAACGAATCGAAGCGGATCTTTAACGAGGACATAAATCACGGCGGGCGATTCTACGGCCCATGGTGGCAGCAGCTGCCGAAAAAAGTCCGCGAGCAGTTGCGCATTCAAGGCGAGCCAGTTGTAGAGATCGACCACAAGTATCTTCACCCTCGCCTACTCTACGCTTCCCGAGGAATTTCCCTGTCAAGCGATCCCTATTTGATCGACAGCTGGGACCGAAAAGCGGTGAAGCTCGGCTTCAACATTCTTGTCAACGCCCGCACGCATTCGGCAGCCCATCTGGCAATCGCAGCACGACTCGAGAACACACCGGAGGGCAGATGGCCGAGTGCTGCCGCACGTCGGAAGGCCTACGAGCTAATCCTGGCAATTAGAGCCGGTCACAAAGAGTTGGCCGACGCGGGCCGGTTCCATTCGGGCGCAGGTCGCCACCTCATGCGCGTCGACAGCGATATGTGTGAGCAAGTGCAGATCGTCCTGGCGAACCAGGGAATCACCGCTCTACCCGTACATGACAGCCATATTGTGCAGAAACGCCATGCCGACTCGCTGTCCGCGGCCATGGCCGACGCGTATGAGCTGGCCGCAAATTCCTTTAAGAAGGCTAGTTGACAATGTCGGAGAGAGTTTAATGTTTCCAACAGGTTCTCTCGAAAACCCCCCACATAGTGGAGTAGGTGGTGGGTGCGGTAGGTG
>Ga0214471_10002817_pt1 | contig 13595 bp, 8 predicted proteins | sample RVTome_5_FD_207665 | JGI IMG/M metagenome (GOLD analysis project Ga0214471, IMG submission 207665) | Soil microbial communities from uranium-contaminated site in the Upper Colorado River Basin, Wyoming, United States - RVT142D155 | ecosystem: Environmental > Terrestrial > Soil > Contaminated >...
CAACAGATCGACGCGCTGCCGAGAACCCAGCAGAAGACGCTGCTCGCGACGATTGATAACTTTCTTAAGGGCGCGGGGAAGTGAGCCGATGAAGATCGAGTGCCCGCACGGCTACAAGGCGGTGGTGAGGCTCGGGGCGATCACCTACGAGGAAGCCTCCGTCGAGATTATGGGCGGGGTGTGCGAGGCGGCGCACGAGTGCCGCATCGCACACTGCAAGTTCTACGATGTGACGCCGGCGGGGGATGCGCGGTTTATCGTGGCGTTGCGGCGGTCGCAGACACTCGAAGGGTATCTGCAAGAGAACGTTGTGAAGCAGTGAGAGGGTGAGCGGTGCGCACCCTACGTCACTTCGGGCTGGCGCACGAGATATCCATGATGCGCAGCGCGCTTTTGAGTTCCTGCGGAGTTTCATATTTTTTGTACAGAACAGTCACGTCAATGTCGTTGTTATCGGGGGTAGCTGGGCATTTCTTGACTTCCTCGTGTTTGGAATACCGGCGCTGTATTACAAACACTAAATCGGAACCTCTCATGAAGTGCTTCGAGAATGAATATCTACAGCGTTTGTCTGGGATGGCGTGATCTGAGGCATCGAAGAAGTGAAACCATTCATCCTGTCGGGTTTTGCATTCAGTCCATCCGTTCTTATGGAGCTTGGCGTACTGCTCGCGGTCAAGCGCAAAATTAGGATATGAACGCTTCACGGAGAAATCGAGCTGCAGCTTCCCGTCCTCCGAAAAGTCGAAACGTTCAATGTCGGCGGCGTCCTTCGGTATCAGCAGGTCAAGCTCTGCCGGCCAATCTATGGCGGCCACTATACCTGGAATCGTAAACACTCCAGCGACAACTAGTACGGCAAACCGTTTAGCGATTTTCACAGCGAATTGCTCCTCCACTATTTTGGACCACGACCTAGAAGTGTGGTCTGTTGTCCTCACAAGTGCATGCATTATCTCTGACATTACCCCTGCCCCTGCCCCTGCCCCTAACGTGGGTCAGCTCTCCGTAAGTGTATTTGGTGATCTTGGGACAATCGCCGCATTCCCAAATGCATCGACACGACAATTTTCCGAATCTTGCCAAGCCTCCTGTATCGAAACCTAGGTACACACAAGCCAATCCCTCCGGATCAATCCACCGTAGCGGATTGTTGGCGACGAAGGCGTAGGGATTCAACTCAAGCGGTGGTTCATTGGAGGCGGACGCGCTGGGATCACGCAGCCTGGCAAGCTTGTTTTGCACATGCTCACCGATACTCACCGGGTCGGGCGTCAAGTACCTACCCAACGACGGCGAATAATATCTGTTCCAGTTATAATGCAGCCCCGTCTCTGCATCGAAGTACTGGCCCGCAAACCGCAGATTAACGGTAATGGTACCACTGGGCGGTGTCTCCCCGAAGGCGTTACCCTCCCACCGCCACACCCCCTGTTGTTGCCCGTCGGTCGCCAGCCTGGGCGTGCCGAGGTGATCGGTATGCAGGTAGCTCAGCGTCTCGACCCCGCTCTGGGGATTCCGGTCGATCTGCGCGATCGGGGTGTCGTCGTCCCACACGTAGGCCCGGATCAGGGTGCCGGTATCAGTGGTCTCCTGCAGGAGCTGGCCGTCGGGCGCGTAGTGGTACAGCCGCCAGCCGCCGTAGACCGAGAACCGCTGCAGCCGCAGGCCGGTGTGGGCGTAGCGGTAGTAGGCCGCGAAATTGGCGCCGGTCATGACCATCTGCAACCGGCCGGCCTGGCCGTAGGTGAACGACCGGCCCCCGTCGCCCGCGAGGCTGCCGTCGGCGTTGAGCGTGTGGCCTTGCCCGCCGACCGCGCTCAGCCGGTTACTGGGCGGGCTGCTGGGGTAGGTATAGGGGGTCGTGACGCCGCCGCGCCGGGACGTCAGGCGATTGCCGTTGGCGTCGTAGGTGAGGGTGTTCGGGTCGGGATCGGCGGTCAGCCGGTCCAGGGCGTCGTAGCCGAAGCTCGCCACCCGGGGCAGGCTCTGCAGCCGGGTGAGGTTGCCGTTGAGGTCGTAGGCGTACAAGCGCGTATCGGCCGAGCCTAAGTACTGCTCCTTCAGCGTCCCGTCGAGGAAGTGCACCCGGGTCTCGGCAAGCCCGTTGCCGAAGGTCCGGGTCTTGATCCGATGATCCGCCCGGTAGGTGAGATTATCCACCAGGGTCTGGGTCGTGCCGTTGACGGTCGCCGTAATCCGGGTGATGCGCCCCAAGGCGTCGCGGGTGTAGGTCGCGGTCCGGCCGCCGGGGTAGGTCAGCCCCGTAAGTCGTCCGCGGGCATCGCGCGCGGTCTCCGTGACGTACGGCCGGCTGAACACCGTGCGGGTCGTGGTGCGGACGTTCCCGAAGCCGTCGTAGCCGTAGGTTTCGGTGCCGGCCTCGTCCACCACCCGGCACAGCCGGCCGATCCCGTAGCTGCAGCCGGTGCCGGCGTCATAGACATAGTCCACGTCCGTGTCGGTGGGGTAATCGATCTTCGTGACCCGGTTCAAGGCATCGTAGCGGTAGGTGACGGTGATGTTGCGGGCATCGGTGGCGGTCTTGACGTTGCCGGCGGCGTCGTAGGTGTAGGTGGTGGTGCCCCGGTCCGGGGAGGTCTCGGTCAGGAGATTGCCGAGGTCGTCGTAGGCGTAGGTCGTGTTGGCCTGATGGGGGGCGGTCACCCGGGTCAGGCGGTCGGCGGCGTCGTAGCCGTAGGTGGTCTGGCCGTTCAATTCGTCGAGGGTCTCGACGAGGCGGCTGAGGCTGTCGTAGCTATGCGCTACCGGCTTCGGGCTGGCGCTGGCGGTCTGGTTGGGGTCGATCGCTTCGCGCAGGTTGCCGGTGGCGTCGGTCACGTAACGGGTGCGCGGGGCCGTGACGAAGTCGCGCCAGCGCGTCACGGCCTCCAGCGCATTGCGCCGGTCGTAGGTCTGGGACAGCAGGGTCGAAAAGCTGCCGTCGGGGTCCCGGGTGTACTCCACGGTGCGGTGGCCGCGGGTGTCGTAGCCGTAGGACACGACGTTCCCGAGCGAATCGGTTACCGACCTGAGGTTCAAGGCGGCATCGTAGCCGTAGGTGAGGAGCAGGTTCTCCGGGAAGAAGCTCGCCGTCTTGACCTGGCCGGCCGGGGTATAGGTGTACACCACCCCGCGGCTCGTCTGGGTCGGGGCATGACGCGCCACCTGGTACCACACCCGGCCGCGGGCGTCGTAGGCGAACAGGGTCTGTAGCCCATTCGGGTCGGTGATCCGGGTCGGCCGGCCGGCGGGGTCGTACTGGTCGTAGGTCGTCACTTGGCCCAGGGCGTTGGTGACGGACTTGAGCTGGCCGCAGGCCCCGCCCGTCGTACAGGCGTAGTAGTCGAGGGTGGTGATGTCCGATACATCGGTGCGGGGGCCGTCCACGGTGGCGACTTGGCCTTGGGCGGTGTAACCCAGCCCAACCGACCGCGCGACCGAAGTCCCCGACGGGGTGTAACCGGACTGGGTAATGCCGGTGGGCAGGGTTGGGAAGCGGCTGTCCCCGTAGGTCAGCGTCACGCGCTTGACCTGGCCGGCGGCGACGCTCGGGGAGTCGATCACCGTGGGCACGTCCAGGGTTGGGGAGAGGTATTGGTAGGTGGTGGTGCGGGTCTCGGGCGTCGTACAGCTGCTCGGGTTGCCGACGCAAGTGGTACAGCTCGTTCCCTTCGGCCCCACCGTCTCGCTCGCCTTCTGGTTGGTCGCGGTGTAGGTCCACAGCGTCACCCGGTTCTCCTCGTCCTTGCGGCAGAGGAGGTTGTTGTTGGCGTCGAAGCGCTGCTCCAGATATTTATTATCGCTTTTGTTGAGCTTCTTGGTGAGGTTCTTGACGCCCAAGTTGGTGGTAAAGGTCAGGACCTCCGCGATGTTGGTGGCGTCGGTGACGGTGGTCTGAGCCACTGAGTCGTAGACCAGCGAGAACTTCTCCTGCGGCCCGCCGAAGCCGACGTCGGCGTGCTGGGTCAGGGTCGCGCGGCCGGTAGTGTCGTAGTCGTAGGTGGCATAGCGGCTTACCCCGCCCGCGCTATCGACAAAAGAAATGCCGGTCAGGTGATTCGGGAAGCCGGATCCCTTCTCGTAGTGGTAGACCTTGGCGGTGCCGTCCGGATAATCCACCCGGGCGAGGTTGTTGTTGGCGTCGTAGCCGTAGCCGATGACCTTGCCGTCCGGGGTGGTGAGGGTGGCCAGCCGGCCGGCGGGGTCGTAGGCGAAGGCGAGGGTGTGGCCGAAAGGGCCGGTGACGGTGTGCAGGCGGCCGAGGTCGGGGCCGGACGCATAATAGGCGAGGGTCTGGGTCAAGCCCACGGGGTTGCGGATGGACAGGAGCTTCCCGTACCCGGTCTGGTCGCCCCGATCGACATAGTCGTAGGTCTCCACCGTGCCGTCGCGCCGGGTGTAGGTCCAGCCGCTGGCGGTGCGCTCGAGGCGGTCTTCGACGTCCGCGTCCGGGACCCAGGCCACGCCGTCGAAACGGAAGTAATAGCTGCGCCCGTCGGGCCGGTGGACGGTGGCGAAGGTCCGGTCGATGTCGCCCGTGAGGAAGTTCATCGTATGGATGCTGATCACCGCGGGGCCCGAATAGCTACTGCGCCAGGCGGTGCCGAAGACTCCGCTCTCTTTGTAATTGCCGTTCGCCCGGATGCTGTTGTAGTAGCGCGTCAGCGCGAACGGGCCGGTGCCGGCGTAATCGGTCTCGACCTGGTATTTGTTGCCGGTCGCGGTGTTGACCGGGTTGCCGTGGTTGTTCTTGCCGCTGTCGTCGCACCCGCCGCCGCCGTCGCCGCAGTTCTTGGGCGGGTCGGCGAGGGTGGACACGCGCAGGCAGCGGTAATAACCGACGGTAGCGTCCCAGCGGCCGGGGTAGCCGGGGGGACAGATCACCTTGCGCCACCGATCGATGTAACGCTGCGACTGCTGCGATACGCAGGGGCCGGTGACCGGCGGCGACTGGTACGATCGCTCGAGGAGGATCGGCTTCATGTTGGAGTGGCCACTGCTTCCCACGCCTTCGATGCCCAGATACGCCACAGGCCATTTTACGCCACAGCTGCTGATGGCCGGGGGCATCGGCGAGTACTCGCCAATCCACAGAACGCGGGTCTTGGGGCAGTCACGGTCAGATGGCCACCACTGCAGGTGGTGATTGATGGCCCGTTCTTCCGTGCCATTCGTCCCATAGTCACTCGCATTGCGATCCGCTCCCCAAAAGCAGTTGCCGCAGGTGCACGCCATGTAGTCAAAGTCGGTAACGATGAGCGGCGGTGCCTCTTCGGTGATCGTCGCCGCGCGCGCGGCGGCCGGCGTCAGGACGGCAACCAGCGTGACCGGGAGCAGCAGGTGCGCCACGAGGGCCGGAACGGGGAGCAGGAATACGCGACGCGATGAGCGGCGCGGCGGCGCGGCGCGGCGGCGACGAAACATGCGGTCCAGGATCTGGAGTACCATGCGCACCTCCCATTTCTTGTCCTTGTGCAACACGACCCAACGAACCCGCGCGCACGCGCGATCATGCGGAAAACGAAAGTGGTAAGGCGGATCGTGATTGAGGCGTTGTTATTGTTTCGGGCGAGGCTACGCCCGGGGTGGAAAAGCTGTCAAGGGGTTGCGGCGGATTCAGTAAATGCTAATGTGGTCCAGACAATCATGTCGGGATGACAGCGGATCTGGTGTGGACGCAACGCTGGTGTTTATCGTGTGTCGTAACAGGGTGGTACAGCTGATTGTTCGGGCGGCGCATTTTCGTCGGGGTTGGGGATGGCCGACAAGGTACCGCTGGGGATCATGAACGGCGGGAGCAAAACGGATGGGCCGTGCCAGGCGGGGCTGGAAGCCCCGCCTACGGAGAATACGGACAAAAAAAGGGGCCGGATCGGCCCCTTTTTCGTTCGACGTCCAGAACAAACTAAACGCGCTCTTCCACCGCCTTCATGCTCAGACGGATGCGGCCCTGCTTATCGACTTCCAGGACCTTGACGCGCACGCTCTCGCCCTCGCTGAGCTTGTCGGAGACGTTCTCGACGCGCTCGTGGGAGATCTGCGAGATGTGCACCAGGCCGTCGCGGCCCGGGAGGATGGTGACGAAGGCGCCGAAGTCCATGAGCTTCACCACCCGGCCGTCGTAGATCCGGCCGACCTCGACATCGGCGGTGATCTGCTCGATGCGGCGGCGCGCCTCCTGGCCGGCGGCGTTGTCGACCGACGCGACCTTGACCGTGCCGTCGTCCTCGATGTCGATGGTGGCGCCGGTTTCCTCGCAGAGCGCGCGAATGACGGCGCCGCCCTTGCCGATGACGTCGCGGATCTTCTCGGGATTGATCTTGAAGGTAATGATGCGCGGCGCGAACTCGGACATCTCGGCGCGCGGCGCCGCGATCGCCTCGTTCATGGCCTGGAGCACGTGCAGGCGCGCCTCCTTGGCCTGGTTGAGCGCGGTCTCCATGATCTCCTTGTTGATGCCCTCGATCTTGATGTCCATCTGCAAAGCGGTGACGCCGTCGCTGGTGCCGGCCACCTTGAAGTCCATGTCGCCGAGGTGGTCCTCGTCGCCCAGGATGTCGGTCAGGACGGCGAACTTCGCCTCTTCCTTGATCAGGCCCATGGCAATGCCGGCGACCGGCGCCTTGATCGGCACGCCGGCGTCCATCATCGACAGGCTGGAACCGCAGACCGTCGCCATGGAGCTCGAGCCGTTCGACTCGGTGATCTCCGAGACCACGCGCAGCACGTAGGGGAACTCGCTCATGTTCGGCAGCACGCCGAGCAGCGCGCGCTTGGCCAGCCGCCCGTGGCCGATCTCGCGGCGCTTGGGCGTGCCGACGCGGCCGGTCTCGCCGGTGCAGGACGGCGGGAAATTGTAGTGCAGCATGAAGGGTTCCTTGCGTTCCCCTTCGAGCGCGTCGATGATCTGCGCGTCGCGGCCGGTGCCGAGCGTGGTGACCACGATCGCCTGGGTCTCGCCGCGGGTGAACAGCGCCGAGCCGTGGGCGCGCGGCAGCACACCGGTGCGGATGGTGATCGGCCGCACGGTGCGCGTGTCGCGTCCGTCGATGCGGCGCTCGCCGGCCAGGATGCGGCCGCGCACGATCTTCTTTTCGAGCTTCTTGAAGATGCCCTTGACCGCCTCGATCTCGGCGGGTGTGGAGGCCTCGGTGGTGGTCGCGGCCACGACCTTGTCGCGCACCGCGGCGACCGCGTCCTGGCGCGCCAGCTTCTCGGGGATCTTGTAGGCCGCCGCCAGCTCGGCCTCGGCGAGCTGCGTGACCTTCTCGATCAGCGCGGCGTTCTCGGCCGGCGGCTGCCAGGCCCAGGGCTCCGTGCCGGCCTCTTTGGCCAGCGCGCGGATGGCGTTGATCGCGGCGCGCATCTGCTCGTGGCCGAACAGCACGGCGCCGAGCATGACCGACTCCGGCAGGACATTGGCCTCGGACTCCACCATCAGCACGGCCGCCTCGGTGCCCGCGACCACCAGGTTGAGCCGCGAGGACTGCAGCCGCTGGTTGCCCGGATTCAGGACGTACTGGCCATCGACGTAGCCGACGCGCGCCGCGCCGATCGGCCCCTTGAACGGGATGCCGGACAGCGCCAGCGCCGCCGAGGTGCCGAGCATGGCGACGATATCCGGGTCGATGTCCGGGTCGAGCGACATCACCGTGGCGATGATCTGGACTTCGTGGGTGAACCCCTTGGGGAACAGCGGGCGGATCGGGCGATCGATGAGGCGCGAGGTGAGGATTTCCTTCTCGGACGGGCGGCCTTCACGCTTGAAGAACCCTCCCGGAATGCGTCCGGCGGCGTAGGTGCGTTCCTGGTAGTCGACGGTGAGCGGCAGGAAATCCTTGCCGGGCATCGCCTCGCGCATGCCGACCGCGGTCACGTGCACGATCGTGTCGCCCATGCTGGCCATGACCGCGCCGCTCGCCTGGCGGGCGATCTCGCCGGTTTCGATCTTTACGGTGTGCTCGCCGTACTGGAAGGATTTGCTGACAATTTTCAATGCTGGATCCTCGGTCTCATCGTCTCGCTGTTGGGTGTTCCGCGGGGGCCCGGCCGGGCTCCCCGGGTGGCGCCCACCCCGGCGCGCACCGATACGGCGGCCGCGCGTGCCGCGACCGCGGCGCGGTTACTTGCGCAGGCCGAGCCGCGCGACCAGCTCGCGATAGCGGTTGGCGTCGACGCGCTTCAAATAATCGAGCAGCTTGCGGCGCTTGCCGACCATGCGCAGCAGGCCCATGCGCGAATGATGGTCCTGCTTGTGGGCCTCGAAGTGCCCGGCCAGATCCTCGATGCGCGCCGACAGCAGCGCCACCTGGACCTCGGGCGAGCCGGTGTCGCTCGAGCCGGTCTGGTAGTCCTTCATGATCTTGGCCTTCTGCTCCGCTTTGAGGGTCATGCAAAATACCTCACCACACACCGTCGGTTGAAAAGTAAGGGCCGGTATTCTAACCGCGCCCGACCCGCGCCACAACCGGTTTTTGCCGTAATATCAGCCCGTTCCACCGCGCAGCCTCAGGTACGCACCAGCCGCTTGGGGGTCACGCGGCCGTCGCTAAGCACCTGACCCAGGCCGAGAAAACGCCCGCCCGCCTCGTACAAGCGCACCCAGCCGGGCGCGAGGCCCGCTCCGGCCGTCACCGCCTGGCCTTGGCAGAGGTAGTAGGCCGCATTGGCGCTGAGCTCGACCGGCGGAAGCTGGGCGACCGCCCGGTCGCTGGGGATCAGGAGCGCCTCGCGCGCCGCCGGGTCCGGCAGGGCCTCGAGGGCCTCGAGCGTCACCGCCTGTTCGATGCGAAAACCGCCGCTGGCGACGCGTCGCAACTCCGCGACATGCGCGCCGCAGCCCAATACCTCGCCGAGGTCATGGGCCAGCGTGCGGACATAGGTCCCCTTGCTGCAGTCGATGGCCACCTCCAGGCGGTCACCGCGCAGATCCAGCAGCTCGAAGCGCCGGACGACCACCGGGCGCAGCGCGCGTTCGGCGGTCTCGCCGGCCCGCGCCAGCTTGTAGAGCGGCTGGCCGCCGATCTTCACCGCCGAATACATCGGCGGCAACTGCTCGATCGCGCCGCGGAATGCGCCCAGCGCCCGCTCGACCTCGGCGGCCGTGACGTTGACCGGCCGCGTCGCCGTCACCGCCCCGTCGGCGTCATAGGTATCGGTGCTGACGCCGAGCCGGAACACCGCCCAGTAACCCTTGTCGGCGTCCAGCAGGAACTGCGACAGTTTGGTGGCCTCGCCGAAGCACAGCGGCAGCAGGCCGCTCGCCAGCGGATCCAGGCTGCCGGTGTGCCCGGCCTTGCGCGCCGACAGCAGCCGCCGCGCCGCCTGCAGCGCATGGTTGGAGCTCATGCCGCGCGGCTTGTCCAGCAGCAGTATGCCGTCGACGTCGCGTGTGTATCGCGCCACTACTAAGGACCTATATGAATCAGTTTAGCCACGGGGGACACGGGGAAAACCTTTCAAACGGCTACCCCATTTCATTCGTCACAAGCACTTCAATCGTCATTCGCCTTTCCCCGTGCTCCCCGTGGCTAAAACAATGATCTATGATCGCCCGGAGTCTTCGGAACGGGCCTTGGCGATCAGCCGGGAGATCGCATCGCCGCGCTCCACGGATTCGTCGTAGTGAAAACGCAGCACCGGGATGGCACGCAGTGTCACGCGCTCCTTCAGGGCATTGCGCAGGAAACCGGCCGCGTGGTTCAGCGCCTTGACGGTTTCCGCGCCCTGGGCGCGGCCGGTGAGCTGGGTGATGTAGACCTTGGCGTGCGACAGGTCCGGGGCGACATCCACCGCCGTCACCGTCAAGGGCCCGACGCGCGGGTCCTGCACGACGCGCGGAATGAGGCTGGCCAGCTCGCGCTGCAGCAACTCGCCGATCTTGCGCGTGCGGCCGGATTCTTTACGCATATTACCGGGCGTCCGAAGCGCCGCCTATTGAACCACCTGAGGCACGCGTCACCGGGTCGATGACGATGATCACAGCGTGCGGGCGATCTCGACCTTGTCGAACACTTCGATCTGGTCGCCGACGTGGATGTCATTGTAATTCTTGACACCGATGCCGCACTCCAGGCCGGTCTTGACCTCGTTGACGTCGTCCTTGAAGCGCCGCAGCGAATCGATCTCGCCCTCAAAGATCACCACGTTGTCGCGCAGCACGCGGATCGGCCGGCCGCGCCGCACCACGCCTTCCACCACGTAACAGCCGGCGATCGCGCCGATCCTGGGCGCCTTGAAGACCTCGCGCACCTCGGCCAGGCCGACGGTCTCCTCCTTGAACTGCGGCTTGAGCATGCCGGTGAGCGCCGCCTTGACGTCGTTCACCGCGTCGTAGATGACGTTGTAGTAGTGGACGTCGACGCCCTCGCTCTCGATCAGGCGGCGCGCGGCGGCGTCGGCGCGCACGTTGAAGCCGATGACGATCGCCTGCGAGGCGCGCGCCAGGTTCACGTCCGATTCGCTGATACCGCCGACCATGCCGTGGATCACCTTGACCCCCACTTCGCCGGTCGACAGCTTCTCGAGCGCCTCGGTGAGCGCCTCGACCGAGCCCTGCACGTCGGCCTTGATGACCATGTTGAGCGTCCGCGCCTCGCCCTCCTGCATCGACTCGAAGACGTTGGACAGCTTGGCGGCCTGCTGGCGGGCGAGCTTGACGTCCTTGAACTTGCCCTGGCGGTAGAGCGCGATCTCGCGCGCCTTGCGCTCGCTTTCGACCACCACCACCTCGTCGCCGGCGTTCGGCACGCCGGACAGGCCCTGCACCTCGACCGGGATCGACGGGCCGGCCTCTTTGACCGGGCGGCCGCTCTCGTCGAGCATGGCGCGCACGCGCCCGCTCTCCGTCCCGGCCAGCACCACGTCGCCCTTTCTGAGGGTGCCCTGCTGCACCAGGATGGTCGCGACCGGGCCGCGGCCCTTGTCGAGGCGCGCCTCGATCACCAGGCCCGTGGCCGGACCCTCGCGCACCGCCTTGAGCTCGCGCACCTCGGCGCTCACCAGCACCGCGTCGAACAGGTTGTCGATACCCTGGCCGGTCTTGGCCGAGACGTTGACGAAGATGTCCTCGCCGCCCCACTCCTCGGGCACGACCTGCTGGGCGACGAGCTCCTGCTTGACCCGGTCGGGATCGGCCTCGGGCTTGTCGATCTTGTTGACCGCCACCACGATCGGCACGCCGGCGGTGCGCGCGTGGTGGATGGCCTCGATGGTCTGCGGCATGACGCCGTCGTCCGCCGCCACCACCAGGATCACGATGTCGGTCGCCTTGGCGCCGCGCGCGCGCATGGCGGTGAAGGCCTCGTGGCCCGGCGTGTCGAGAAAGGTCACCACGCCCTTGTCGGTTTCGACGTGGTAGGCGCCGATGTGCTGGGTGATGCCGCCGGCCTCACCGCTCGCCACCTTGGTCTTGCGGATGTAGTCCAGCAGCGAGGTCTTGCCGTGGTCGACATGACCCATGACGGTCACGACCGGCGGACGCGGCTCGGGCGTGCCCTCGATCCGGGTGCCGCCGCCGAGCAGCGCCTCGGGGTCGGTCGGCTTGGCCACCTTGGCCTTGTGCCCCATTTCCTCGACCACGATCTGCGCGGTGTCGCGGTCCAGCACCTGGTTGATGGTCACCATCATACCGAGACCCATGAGCACCTTGATGACCTCGACGCCCTTGACCGACATCTTCTGGGCGAGCTCGGCCACGGTGATGGTCTCGGGCAGCAGCACCTCGCGCACCATCGGCTCGGTCGGCATCTCGAAGGCGTGCTGGCCGGACATGCTGGTCTGCACCGAGCGCTTGCCGACCGCCTTGGGCCGGCGCTTGAGCTTACGGGTGTCGGCCATGTGCAGCTCGCCGCGCTCGCGCCGGTCGCCGCGCTCACCCTTCTTGTGCTTCTCGGGACGGCCGGCCGGCTTCTTCGCCTCCTTGGCCGCGGCCGGCGCGCCTTTGGCCGGCGCCGGCTTGACCTCCGGCGCGGGCGCGGCCGGCGGCGTCTCCGGGACCGCCGGTGCCGGCGCGGCACCCGTCGCCGTCGCCTCCGCGGTCAACGCCTCGGCGATGACCTCGGTCTCGATCTCCTCCAGCTCGGGCGGCGCCTCCAGCTCGGGCGGCGCTTCCTCGATCGGGGCGCGCTTGACGAAGGTGCGCTTCTTGCGCACCTCGACCTGCACCGTGCGGGTCGGGCCGGTGCGCGAGGTCTGCTTCACCTGGCTCAAGGATTTCTGCTTGAGCGTGATCTTCTTGGTGCCGGGCTCCTGGGCGCCGTGATGGCTGCGCAGGTAGCTGAGCAGGGTCAGCTTCTCCTCGTCGCTCAGCGAGTCCTCGATGGCCTTGTCGCCGATGCCGGCCGCGACCAGCTGCGACAACAGCTTGTCGGGCGAAATGCCGATCTGGGCGGCGAAACTCTTAATCGTGGCATCGGCCATATTCACTCCTGGTCAGGCGTCCGGCTGCGCGAACCACGGCGCGCGTGCCGCCATGATCAGCTGCCTGGCGCGCTCCTCGTCGAATCCCTTGACTTCCATCAGCTCGTCGACCGACAGTTCCGCCAGGTCTTCCATCTTCTTGATGCCGTGGCTGGCGAGCAGGCGCGCGGTGTGCTCGTCCATACCCTCCAGGGTCAGGAGGTCCTCTTCCGGCTCGGCCATGTCGATCTTCTCCTCGAGCGCGATCGCCTTGGTCAGCAGCACGTCACGGGCGCGCGAGCGCAGCTCCTCGACCAGGTCGTCGTCGAAGCCCTCGATGGCGGTCATCTCCTGCTTGGGCACGTAGGCGACCTCGTCGAGGGTGGTGAAGCCCTCGCGCACCAGCACCGAGGCGACGTTCTCGTCGACGTTGAGCTGTTCCATGAACATCTGCAGCGTCGCGGCGGCCTCGCTCGCGCCCTTCTCGCTGGCCGCCTCCTCGGTCATGATGTTGAGCTCCCAGCCGGTCAGCTCGGAGGCGAGCCGCACGTTCTGGCCGCCGCGGCCGATGGCCTGCGACAACTGGGCCTCGTCGACGATCACGTCCATGCTGTGCAGCTCCTCGTCGACGACGATGGACTGCACCTCGGCCGGCGCGAGCGCGTTGATCACGAACTGCGCGGGCTCCGGCGACCAGTTGATGATGTCGACGCGCTCGCCGGCCAGCTCGTTGGACACGCTCTGCACGCGCATGCCGCGCATGCCGACGCAGGCGCCGATCGGGTCGATGCGCGGGTCCTTGGAGCTGACCGCGATCTTGGCGCGCAGGCCCGGGTCGCGGGCGGCGGCGTGAATGGTGATCAGGCCTTCGCCGGCCTCCGGCACCTCGAGCTTGAACAGCTCGACCAGCAGCGCCGGTGCGGTGCGGCTCAGGAACAGCTGCGGGCCGCGCGGCGTGGAGTAGACGTCCTCGAGGTAGGCGCGGATGCGGTCGCCGGGGCGCAGGCCCTCGTGCGGGATCATGTTGGCCTTGGCCAGCAGCGCCTCGGCCGCGCCGAGATCGACGATCGCGTCGCCGCGCTCCATGCGCTTGACCACGCCGGTGACCAGCTCGCCCTTCTTGTCCTGGAACTGGGCGACGATCTGCTCGCGCTCGGCCTCGCGCACCTTCTGCACGATGACCTGCTTGGCGG
>Ga0214471_10002818_pt1 | contig 13595 bp, 10 predicted proteins | sample RVTome_5_FD_207665 | JGI IMG/M metagenome (GOLD analysis project Ga0214471, IMG submission 207665) | Soil microbial communities from uranium-contaminated site in the Upper Colorado River Basin, Wyoming, United States - RVT142D155 | ecosystem: Environmental > Terrestrial > Soil > Contaminated >...
GCCCGCGGCGCCGACAGAGTGGTCAGAGGAAGCGGAGAAATACGGTGGGCCCGGCGCGTCAGCTGCCGGCGATGGTCATGCCGTCGATCAGGATCGACCCGGTGCGGATGTTGCCGCGCAGATCGACATCGCTGCCGACCGCGACCAGTTGCCGGAACATGTCCTTGAGGTTGCCGGCCACGGTGATCTCCTCGACCGGATACTGGATTTCGCCGTTCTCGACCCAGAAGCCGGCGGCGCCGCGCGAGTAGTCGCCGGTCACGGTGTTGACGCCGAAGCCGATCAGCTCGGTGACCAGCAGGCCGGTGTGCATCTGCGCGAGCAGGCCCGCGAGGTCGCGCTCGCCCGGGGCGATGCTCAGGTTGTGGACGCCGCCGGCGTTGCCGGTGGTGCGCAGCTTGAGCTTGCGCGCCGAGTAGCTGTCGAGCACATAGCCCTGCAGGATGCCGTCGCGCACCAGGTCGCGGTCGCGGGTCGCCACGCCCTCGTTGTCGAACGGCGCGCTGCCGAGCGCGCGCTTCAAGTGCGGGCGCTCGTCGATGCGCACCTGCGGCGCGAACACCGGCTGGTCGAGCCGGTCCAGCAGGAACGACGCTTGCCGGTAGAGGCTGCTGCCGCGCACCGCGCCGACGAAGTGCGACAGCAGGCTGGCGGCCACCGGCGCTTCGTAAACCACCGGCGCGCGGCGCGTGGCGAGCTTGCGGGCGTCCAGCCGGCGCAGGCTGCGCTGCGCGGCGCTGCGCCCGACCTGCTCGGCGGCCTCGAGGTCGCCGGCCCGACGCGCCGCGCTGTACCAGTAATCGCGCTGCATGCCGCTCTCGTTCTGGGCGATCACCGCGCAGCTCAAACCGTGGCGCGTGGCGGCCACCGTGCCGAGGAAACCGTGGGTGTTGCCGTAAACCTCGACGCCTTCATGGCTGGAGACCGAGGCGCCGTCGGAATTGCGGATGCGCGCATCCGTATCGCGCGCCGCCGCCTCGCAGCGCTGCGCCAGCTCGATCGCCGCTTCCGAGCCGAGCGCCCAGGGATGATGGAGGTCGAGATCGGGGATGTCGGTCGCCAGCGTGTCCGGATCCGCCAGCCCGGCGCAATCGTCGGCCGCCGTGTACTTGGCGATGCTGGCGGCGGCGCGCACCGTCTCGCGGATCGCCGTCGCGCGGAGATCGGAGCTGCTCGCCGAGCCGGTATGCTGGCCGAAGTACACGGTCACGCCGAGACCGCGGTCGCGGGTGTGCTCGATGGTCTCGACCTCGCCGAGCCGCACCGTCACCACCATGCCGCGGCTCAGGCTCAGGCTCGCCTCCGCGCCGCTCGCCCCGAGCCGCCTGGCCTCGGCCAGCGCGCTCGCCACGCCTTCGCGCAGCTCGTCGACATTGAACGCCCCGCGGGTATCGGTTTCGGTCACGGATGCCATCGATCGCGCCTTTCGTATGTTAATGATGCGCCGGCGGCACGCCGACGCCTACGACCACTCGCCCCTAGCCACTCGCCACTTGTCACTTGTATCTGATTCAACTCTGCGTCCCGCCGACGGTCAGCCCGTCGATCAGCATGGTCGGCTGGCCGACACCGACCGGCACGCTCTGGCCGTCCTTGCCGCAGGTGCCCACACCGCTGTCGAGCTGCATGTCATTGCCGACATGGGTGACGCGCGTCAGCACGTCCGGGCCGTTGCCGATCAGGGTCGCGCCCTTCACCGGCCGCGTGATCCGGCCGCCCTCGATGAGGTAGGCCTCGGAGGCCGAGAACACGAACTTGCCGGAGGTGATGTCGACCTGGCCGCCGCCGAAGTTGACCGCGTAGAGCCCGTTGCTGACGCTGCCGATGATCTCCTGCGGATCGTGGCGATCGGCGAGCATGTAGGTATTGGTCATGCGCGGCATCGGCAGGTGCGCGTAGGACTCGCGCCGGCCGTTGCCGGTCGGCGCGACCTTCATGAGCCGCGCGTTGAGCGTGTCCTGCATGTAACCCTTGAGCACGCCGTTCTCGATCAGCACCGTGCACTGGCTGGGCGTGCCCTCGTCGTCGACGTTGAGCGAGCCGCGCCGGTCCTGGAGCGTGCCGTCGTCGACCACCGTGCATTCCGGCGAGGCGACGCGCTCGCCGATGCGGCCGGCGAAGGCCGAGGTGCCCTTGCGGTTGAAATCGCCCTCCAGGCCGTGGCCGATGGCCTCGTGCAGCAGGATGCCCGGCCAACCGGGCCCGAGCACCACCTGCAGGCTGCCGGCCGGCGCCGGCACCGCCTCGAGGTTTACCAGCGCCTGGCGCACGGCCTCACGCGCGTAGCCCTTGGCGGTGTCGCCCTGCAGGAAATACGCGTAGGCGTAACGCCCGCCGCCGCCGTGGCTGCCCTGCTCGCGGCGCCCGCCGGCGCCCTCGACGATGACCGTCACGTTGAGCCGCACCAGCGGCCGGATGTCGGCGGCCAGCACGCCGTCGCTGCGCACCACCAGGATCACCTCGTGGACGGCCGCCAGGCTCGCCATGACCTGCTTGACGCGCGGATCCTGGCGACGCGCCTCGGCCTCTACCTCCTCGAGCAGCCGCACCTTGGCGGCATCGTCGAGGCTGCCGATCGGGTCGATCGGCGCGTACAACTCGCGCCCGGCGACCGGCCGGCGTGCCGCCGCCCGCGTGCCGCCGCCGTGGCGGGCGATGGCGCGCGCCGCGCCGGCCGCGTCCAGCAGCGCCGGCAGATCGATCTCGTCGGAGTAGGCAAAGCCGGTCTTCTCGCCGCTGACCGCGCGCACACCCACGCCCTGCTCGATATTGTGGCTGCCGGACTTGACGCGACCCTCCTCCAGCGACCAGGCCTCGTGTCGGCTGTGCTGGAAATACAGATCGGCGTAATCGATGCGGTGATCGAGCAGCCGCCCCATCAGCCGGTCGAGCTCGGCCTCGCCGAGGCCGGCCGGCGCCAGCAGCGCGCCGCGCGCCCGTTCGATCACGTCGCTCATGGCATGAGCCTCCGATGCCGGATGGTCGGGAAGCTGGAACGGATGCGCGTGAGCATCTGCCGGTCGTGCTCGGCGATCACGAAACCGGAGCCGCGCGCCAGCCGGTCGAGCACCTCGCCCCAGGGGTTGACGATCATGCTGTCGCCGTAGGTTTCGCGCCCGTTGAGGTGATAGCCGCCCTGGGCCGGCGCGATCACGTAGGCCAGGTTCTCGACCGCGCGCGCCCGCACCAGCACCTCCCAGTGGGCACGGCCGGTGCGCGCGGTGAATGCCGAGGGCACACAGATCAGCTCGGCGCCGTCGTCCAGCAACCGGCGGAACAGTTCCGGGAAGCGCAGGTCGTAGCACACCGCCAGCCCGAGGCGGCCGAACGGGGAGTCGATCACCACGGTGGTGTCGCCGGGCTCGATCGCCTCCGACTCGTTGTATTGCTCGCCGCTCTCCAGGCGCACGTCGAACAGATGGATCTTGTCGTAGCGCGCGCGGCGCTCGCCGCGCTCGTCGTAGACCAGACAGGCGGCGCGCACCCGGTTGGGGCGCTCGGCGCGCAACGGGATGGTGCCGCCCACCAGCCACACCCCGTGGCGGCGCGCCTGGGCGGCGAGGAAGTCCTGCAGGGGTCCGACGCCGTCGGCCTCGGCGACCGCGAGGCGGTCGGCGTCCTTCATCGGCATGATGCAGAAGTTCTCAGGCAGCACCACGAGCCGGGCACCGGCCTTGGCGGCCATGTCGATCAGGCGCGCAGCCTCGTTGAGATTGGCCACCACCTGCGGGCCCGAGGCCATTTGTATTCCGGCAATCTTACTCACAATGCTTGCTCTCCGACTCTTGTCTTGGCAGGCGTCCCGCCTGCGCGTTACCGTATCACAATCCACTCGCCCGGCCGCTCATCAAATGATTTGATCAGTGGATTCAGGCCGGCGCGGCACCCGCGAACGCGGGACAGGCGATCCATCCCCGCTTGCGTGGCATATTGGGACCCGGATCGAATGCGGCTTTAGTCTTCGCCAGGGTTGATGACGGTCAGCTTGGGGACCCTGACGATCACCGGCTCCTGCCAGCCTCCCTTGACTGTATAACTGATCCGCGCACCCTGCTCCAAGGGCTTCTTGAACAGCTCCTGCGCGGCCAGCACCGCCGCGCCGACCGCCGGGGAGCCCAGGATCAGGCCGGTCATCGCCAGCTCTTCCTTGAATCGCGGAACCACGTCCACCTCCAGGTCCAGGTCCTGCGTCGCCAGACCGACGCGTCCCGACAGAAACAGATGGGCCGAAGGCCCCTTCACGGAGAGGTTGCGGGTGTAGGCGTTGCCGCGCTCCACCGTTGCCTGCCCCTTAATGCTATCAAAAGCGAAGCCCTTGCCGAACAGGTTGCTGAAATCGAGCGCCAGATAGCGGGTCAGGGAGTTGAGGTCGAGCACGCCGAGGATGCGGCCGGTCCCCTGCTTGACCTGCACCAGACGGCCCTCGTCGATCGACACGGACAACTCCCCGTCCAGCCGCGCCAAGCCGAACTCCGTCGGCGCGCCCTGCCAGGCGCCGCCGAGCTCGAAATGCGCGACCCCGCCGACCATCTCGTCGGGGTAGCCGAGCCGGGCGAGCAGACCGCCCAGATCCGGGCTGTGCAGGCTGCTGTTGATCTCGGTGCGCTGGGCGCCGGACGCCAGCACCCGCCAGCGGCCGCTGGCGTCCACCCGGTGCGGCGCCTGCCGCAGGCCCAGGCTCTCGATGCGCCATCCGTCCGGCGCCGGCACGCCGCGCAGCTCGAGCTCGCCCCACTCACGCCCCGCCAGCTGCAGCCGGCGCGCCGACACCCGCAGCCGCGGCAGCCGGCGCGGATCCATGCGCTCCGCCGCGGCCCCGGATTCCGGCGGCGGAATCTGCAGCCGGTCCAGGTCCAGCTCGATGCCGATCGCGGCGGATTCGGTGGTCACCAGCATCGCGCCGTCGACGGCGTCGCCGCGCACCTGACCGCGCCAGCTCTCGGGCCAGCGCGACAGTTCCACGCTGAACGCGCCGAGCTCGCGATTGAAGCCGTGCAATGCCTTGACGTCGGCGCTGACCCGGGTCAGCGGCTGGTGCCAGGCGGACGACGCGTCAGCCGGCACCAGGGCCTTCAGCGCCCGCCACCAGGCATCGGCGTCCAGCCGGGCCTCGCGCAGACTGAGGTGCAGACCGGACTCGTCGCTGAGGCCCGGTTCCTCGCCGACCGCGATGCGACCGCGTGCCAGCGACCAGCGGTCGTCGGGCGCGTGCCGGAGCTCGACCACGGCGCCCAGCACATCGTCCAGCCGGACGTCGATTCGGCGTGCGCCGGAAGCCAGGTCGACGGCGTCGAGCCGCAGTCCGGCGGGCCGGTCGAGCGGCTTGTCCAGCGGCGCCGGCAGCGCGATCGCCATGCGCGTGAGATCGGCGGTGAGGCCCGCGCGCGATCCGCCGTCGGGGCGTATGCGCAACTGGGCGTCCCACGGCGCCTCACCGCTCACGAACGCCAGCCCCGGGGCGCCGATCAGCGGCCGCAAGCCGGCGGCGGTCACGCCACCGCCGGCGCGCAGCAACCATTCGCGCTCGCCGCGCGACAGCGACAGCGTCGCCGGGCCGCCGAACAGGCGGCCGCCGACTTCACCGTCGAGCGGCCCGCGCTCATCGAAACGCAGCTCGCCGTTCAGCGCCTGCGCCGCGATCTCGGTCCCGGGCAGGCGCAGCGCGGCATCGGACAGCTGCACCACGCCGGTGACGCGCGTGTCGGCCGGCGCGTGCACCGGCACGCGGACGTCCAGGGACAGCGCCGCCGGACCGCTCGCCGCGATGCCGCGCGGCAGGAACTCGAGCCACGGCGGATCGCTGACGTACAGCGCGTCGAGCAGATCGCCGGCCGCGCCCGCGATCCGGCCGGTGACTTCGACCACGCCTTCCGCCGACGGCGACATGTCGGCGATGCTGGCCGCGACGCGGCTGACCGCAAGGCCGTGCAGGCTTCCGCTGCGCACCGTGATGTCGAGACCGGGGCCCTGGAAGTGCAGGTCGGCATCGATATTCTCGATCGCCGGCCAGCCCGGCAGGTATTCGAAGACCCCGTCCTGGACATGCGCCATGACCTCGAACTTGCCTTCGCCCGCGCGAAACGGAAACTGGCGCACCGGACCGGTGTAGATCAGGTGGCCCTCGCTGACCCGCCCGCCGACGACCGCGCGTTCCAGCCACGCGCGCAGCTTCGGCGGCAGCCGCGCCGGGTAGTAATGGCGCGCGGCGGCGACATCGACATCGCGGAAGTCGATCCGCAGCCGAAGCTGCGGCGAGCGCGCGCGGTCGTGCGGCAGGCGCAGCTCGAGGCCGGTGACGGCCCGGCCATCCGCGGCGTCGATCTCGAGCGCCTGCGCGCCCAGCAGCCAGCCGCCGTCGGCCCGCTCCCAGCTCAACCGGCCCTGCACCCCGCCGAGCGCCAGCGGCTGCGTGAATATCGTCGGCAGGTCGAAGTGCAGCGCGGGACTGGCGATGATCAGTTCACCGGCCGCGGCATCGGCCTCGATGCGCCCGCTCAGGCCCGCGACGCCGGGAAACCGGTCCTGGGCGGCGAAGCGCAGATCGAACAGCTCGCCGCTCAGCGTGTAGTCGCGCGGCGCATCCGGTTCGCCGGTGGTGCGCAGCTTGAGGTCGCGGATGCGGCCGCTCGGCCGTGCGGCCAGCACCGCGCGCAGCAGGTCGGAATCGGCCGGCAGGGTTTCGGCGAACGCCGCCAGGTCGTCCAGCTCGACGTTGCGCACCTGCAGCCGGAACTGCTCGTCGCGACGTTCCAGCCGCAGGCGTTCCGCCTGCCAGGGCGAGCCGGTGAGTCCCAGGCTCAGGTCGTTCAGGTCGAGTCGCCACTGCCGCCCTTCCCGGGCTCCGCGCCATTTGACGTCGCCGGCGAGGTGCCGGACGGCGATCGGCGCGGCACCGGTGCGCGGCCAGGCCAGGCCGTCGACCGCGACCTCGCCCTCGATGCGCGTCGGTTGGGCGCGCTCCCAGCGGCTCAGCAGATTGACGTCGGCGCGGCCCTTGAGCCCGGCCGGCAGGCGCTCGCGCAGGATCGCCGGCAGCGTCGCGGTATTCAGGCCGATGGCGCGCAGATAGATGTCGCCCCGCCAAAGCGCGTCGGCGAACGGGTTGCCGCGCACGTCCGCCACGACCAGGCACTCGGCGCACAGGTCTTCGGGAAACCGCGCGCGCAACCCCAGCCGGTGCCGACGACCGCTGTTGTGCAGGCTGAAGTTGACGCCGCTCAAGTAGAGCGGATCGCCGCCGGCGCGATGATCGACCCATTGCAGCTCGCCGTCCTCGATGACGAGCCTGGACTGGGCGAACAGCCAGGTGAGCGGCGCCTCCGCCGCCTCCCGGTCCGCCGCCTCGTCGAACGGCCGCAGGCCGGTCACCTGGAACCGGCCGTCGGCGAGGCGCTCGATCGTCAGACGCGGTTGCGCCAGCACCAGGCTCGCGATCGTCAGCCGGCCGCGCAGCAGCGGCAGCCAGGCGAGCGTGATGCGCGCCTCGTCGAGCATCACCGCGGGCCGCTGCGTGGTCGGGGAATACACCGCGAGGCCGGACACCCGAAACCCGGGGTTCGGCCCGTCCCAGTACGCGGTCAGCGCCTGCATGCGCACCGTATACCCGGCCTGGCGGCTCAGATAGTCCTCGAATTCGGTCTTGCGCTCGGCGAGCACCGGCAGGTACAGGCGCACACCGGTGAACACCACGGCGATCAGCACCAGGACGATGGCGCTGCCGTACCAGGTCCAGCGCGCCAGCGGGCGCAGCCGGCGACGAGCGGCCTCGATGCGGCCCAGCCATCGGCGCCACTCCGGACGGCCGCGCGGCGCGGCGCGGCGTCGCCGGCGCGCGGCGAATCGTTTGAACCAGGCGATCATGGGGCTATTCTGCCGCAACGCGGTGGGTCAAGACAGCCGCGCCGTCCGAACCGGAAAATCCCGTCGCGCCCGGCGCGCTCACAACAGCACCACGTCGAACTGCTCCTGCTGATACAAGGTCTCGACCTGCAGCTGCACCGGCCGGCCGATGAATTCCTGCAACTGCAGGAAGCTCGCCGATTCCTCGTCGAGCAGCATGTCGATGACCACCTGTGAGGCCAGCACCATGTAGCCGTCGCCCTCGAACTGGCGCGCCTCGCGCAGGATCTCGCGGAAGATCTCGTAGCATACCGTCTGCGGTGTCTTGAGCACGCCGCGGCCCTTGCACACCGGGCACGGCTCGCACAGCACGTGCTCCAGGCTCTCGCGCGTGCGCTTGCGGGTGATCTCCACCAGACCCAACGGCGACATCTCGGTGACGTAGGCCTTGGCGCGATCGCGGCTCAAGGCCTTCTCCAGCGCGCGCAGCACCTGGCGCTTGTGCTCGGCATCGACCATGTCGATGAAGTCGATGATGATAATGCCGCCGAGATTGCGCAGCCGCAGCTGGCGCGCGATCACCTGGGTGGCCTCGAGATTGGTCTTGAACAGGGTCTCCTCGAGGTTCTTGCGGCCGACGTAGGCGCCGGTATTGACGTCAATGGTGGTCATCGCCTCGGTCTGGTCGATGATCAGGTAGCCGCCGGACTTGAGCGGCACCTTGCGCTCGAGCGCCTTCTTGATCTCGTCCTCCACTGAATACAGATCGAAGATCGGCCGCTCGCCCGGATAGTATTCGAGCCGGTCCTCGATCTCGGGCGTGAACTCGCGCACGAAATCGAAGGCCTTGAGGAAGGTCTCGCGCGAATCGATGCGGATCTTCTCGACGTTGTCGCGGATCAGATCGCGCAGCGCGCGCAGCGCCAGGCTCAGGTCCTCGTGCAGCAGGCTCTCGGCCGGCGCGCTCGCCGTGCGCTCCTGGATGCCGGTCCAGACCTTGCGCAGGTAGCGGATGTCGGTGCGCAGCTCCTCCTCGCTGACCGCGCCGGCGACGGTGCGCAGGATATAACCGCCCTCGTCGCCCTCCTCCATGGCGGCGCGCACCGCGTTGCGCAGGCGCTCGCGCTCGGCGTCGTCCTCGATCTTCTGGGAGATGCCGATGTGCCGGGTGTGGGGCATGTAGACCAGGTAGCGGGCCGGCAGGGTGATGTGGGTGGTGAGGCGCGCGCCCTTGGTGCCGAGCGGGTCCTTGACCACCTGCACGACGATCTCCTGCCCGTCGTGCAGCAGCGCGCTGATGCTCGGCGGCGCGCCGCCTTCGTGGCCGTTGCCGCCGGGCGGCAGACGCAGGTCCGACAGGTGCAGGAAGGCGGCCCGCTCCAGGCCGATGTCGATGAAGGCCGCCTGCATACCGGGCAGGATGCGCGACGCCCTGCCCTTGTAGACGTTGCCGACGATGCCGCGGTTGCGGGCGCGCTCGATGTGCACTTCCTGCAGCACGCCGTTCTCCACCACCGCCACGCGCGTCTCCTGCGGCGTAATGTTTATTAAAATTTCTTCGCTCATGCGTGGTTGCGGTTTTCGCTATTACCTGCCGTCCATGGCGTGACATCCTCACCCTTGGCCGGGCGCTCAGCGGCGCGAATGCACATTACTGGTCCGGCCACTAAATAGTGCGTACGGTGTTCTCCCTCTCCCTCCGGGAGAGGGTCGGGGTGAGGGCCGACGGCTCCGAAAAAACCGCCCTCATCCTGTCCTTCTCCCGGAGGGAGAAGGAACCCGACTGGTTGTTGGTGTGCACTATTTGATGGTCTCCTCAGTAAGTGCATTCGCGAATTCTCCGCTTCGCCCTCGCTCACGGCCAGTCGATCCCGGCTTTGCGCAGCAGTTCCGCCAGCTCGTACAAGGGCAGGCCCATCACGCCCGAGTAACTGCCGTCCAGCCGCTCGATGAACCCGGCGGCGCGCCCCTGCACCGCGTAGCCGCCGGCCTTGTCGGCGGGCTCGCCGGTCTCCCAATAGCGCTGGATCTGGGCGTGCGAGAGCGCGCAGAAGGTCACCTCGCTCTCGCTGATCGCGGTGTGCTCGTCGGCGCCGTGCACCACGCACAACGCGGACAGCACGCGATGGCTGCGCCCCGACAGGCGCCGCAGCATGGTCACGGCATGATCCCGGTCGCGCGGTTTGCCGAGCACCTCGTCGTCCAGCACCACCTCGGTGTCGACGCCCAGCACCGGCCACACCGGCAACCCGCGCTCGGCGATCAGGCGCGCCACGAAGCGCGCCTTGTCGACCGCCACCCGCAGGACGTATTCCTCCGGCGGCTCGCCGGCGCGCTGCTCCTCCAGCACATTGGACGGCAGCGTCTCGAAGCGCAGCCCGAGCTGCGTCAGCAGCTCGCGGCGCCGGGGGCTGGCCGAGGCGAGGTAGATCATCGGTCCGTCAGTCACGCAGCTTCCTCATGGGGCGGCGGGTACGCGGCCTTCGCCGGCGTCGTTCCTCGACCCGTTCATCGATGGTAGGGCAGGCGGTTGAGTATGCTCCAGGCGCGGAACAGCTGCTCCGCCACCACCACCCGTACCAGGGCGTGCGGCAGTGTCAGCCGCGACAACGACCAGACCGCGTCGGCGCGCGCCAGGCAGTCCGGCGCCAGCCCCTCCGGCCCGCCGATCAGCAGCGCGGCGTCGCGGCCGCCGGCCAGCCAGTCGCCGAGCGCCTCGGCCAGCTCGGTGCTGCTCGGGGCGCGGCCTTCGCGATCCAGCGCAATCAACCGGCAGCCGGCCGGCACCGCGGCCAGCAACCGCGCGCCCTCGTCGGCGGCGATCTGCCGGAGGTCGGCCGCCTTGCCGCGCTTGCCCGCCGCGATCTCCGTCAGCGTCACGCGGCAGGCGCCGCGCAAGCGCCCGGCGTAGTCGCGGAACGCCGCGTCCACCCACGCGGGCATGCGCTCGCCCACGGCAATGATATGTATCCGCAATCGTTGAAATACCTCGAAAATCCCAATCGTGAACCGCGCGGGACATGGGGACGGCCACACTCATGTCTGCCGCGGCATTACCTGTCGGACACCCCGGGGCCTTTACAATTCAACGATTCTGCCATGGCCCGAACCTCCGGCTCAGCGCTCGGCGGCGCCGGCGGCGCGGCTGTCTCCCCAGAGCTTCTCCAGGTTGTAGAAGTCGCGCGTCTGGGGACGCATGATGTGAACGACGACGTCGCCGAAGTCGATCAGCACCCAGTCGCCGAGATCCTCGCCCTCGACGCCGAGCGGCCGCTGGTCGTGCTCGCGCAGCTTGTCCAGCACCTTGTCGGCCATGGACACGACGTGCCGGTTCGAAGTTCCGGTGACGATGATCATGTAGTCGGTGAAATCGGTGACGCGGCGTACATCCAGGACCCGGACGTCCTGGCCCTTTGCATCTGCCAATGCTTCGGATATCAGTTGCTGCATTCTCTTGGCCTGCATCACGCTCCCCGGTCGCCATGACCGTAAATGCCCTTGCCGTAAATATAGTCAATAACCGCCTTCGGCAGCATCCCGTCCACCGGCTCGCCGCGCTTGAGACGCGCACGGATCCCGGAGCCGGATATATCTTGGGGGCTAACCGGCTGAATTACCAGCCCGCCCGCCGGCCGGCCGGCCAGGGTGACCGGGTCCGAAACCCGACGCTCGCGCGCCCACTCCGGCAACCCGTCGAGGGCATAGCCGGGCCGCTGCATGACGATCAGGTGGGCGAGCTCCGGCAGGCGCCGCCACGCATGCCAGGTCTCGATCCCGCGGAACGCGTCCAGACCCAGAAGCAGGCACAACGGACGGTCGCCGAGCTCGGCACGCAGGGACTCCAGGGTGAGGACCGTATAGGACGGGCCGCCGCGCCGCACCTCGCGGTCGTCCACGACGAAGCCGGGGAATTCGCGCGCCGCAAGCCGCGCCATCGCCAGACGGTCGGTGCCGCCCGCCACCGGCGGCGCGCGGTGCGGCGGGATGCCGGCCGGAATCAGGCGCAGCTCACGCAGGCCGAGCGCCGCCATCGTCTCCTGCGCGGGCCGCAGGTGGCCGTAGTGGATGGGGTCGAAGGTGCCGCCGAGGAGGCCGATCATTACGGCAGAGAAAAGTGGAAAGAAAAAAGAGAAAAGAAAACTGTTCGATACCTGACCACAGCGGATTCCCGCATTTCCTCTTTCCTCTTTCCTCTTTTCTCCGCCTTCAGGTCCTGATATGCCCATCACCCAACACGATGTACTTCACCGACGTCAGCCCCTCGAGCCCGACCGGCCCGCGTGCGTGCAGCTTGTCGGTGCTGATGCCGATCTCGGCACCGAGGCCGTATTCGAAGCCGTCGGCGAAGCGCGTCGAGGCGTTGACCATCACCGAGCTGGAGTCGACCTCGCGCAGGAAGCGGCGCGCGCGGGCGAGGTCTTCGGTCATGATGCTGTCGGTGTGGGCCGAGCCGTGCTGCCGGATATGCTCGATGGCCTCGTCCAGACCGCGCACCACGCGGATCGACAGGATCGGCGCGAGATACTCGGTGTCCCAATCGGCGTCGGTCGCGGTGTTGACGCCCCCGAGGAGCGCGCGCGTCCGCTCGCAGCCGCGCAGCTCGACACCCTTTTCGCGGTACAGCCGGGCAAGCTCCGGCAACACCTTGGGCGCGATGCCCTCGGCGACGAGCAGCGTCTCCATGGTGTTGCAGGTGCCGTAGCGCTGGGTCTTGGCGTTCAACGCGACCTTGATGGACTTGTCGGGATCGGCCCGGTCGTCGATATAGACGTGGCAGATGCCGTGCAGGTGCTTGATGACCGGCACGGTCGCCTCGGCGCTGATGCGCTCGATCAGGCCCTTGCCGCCGCGCGGCACGATCACGTCGACGTACTGTTTCATCGTGATCAGCTCGCCGACCGCGGCGCGGTCCGGGGTGTCGATCACCTGCACCGCGTCGGCCGGCAGGCCGGCCGCGGTGAGCCCCGCCTGGATGCGCTCGGCGATGGCGCGGTTGGAGTGGAGCGCCTCCGAGCCGCCGCGCAGGATCGCGGCGTTGCCCGACTTGAGGCACAGCCCGGCGGCGTCGGCCGTCACGTTCGGGCGCGATTCGTAGATGATGCCGATCACCCCGAGCGGCACGCGCATGCGCCCGACCTGGATGCCGGACGGCCGGTACTTGAGGTCGGTGATCCCACCGACCGGATCGGCCAGCGCGGCGATCTCGCGCAGGCCCTGGGCCATGGCGGCGATGCGCTCCGGATTGAGCGCCAGCCGGTCGAGCAGCGCCGCGTCGAGGCCGGCCTTGGCGCCGGCGTCCAGGTCCTTGCGGTTGGCCGCCTCCAGCGCGGCGCGGTAGCGGTCGATCGCGTCGGCGATCGCATGCAGCGCCCGGTTCTTGGGATCGGTTTCGGCGCGACTCATGGCGCGCGCCGCCTGCCGGGCGCGCCGCCCGACCTCGGTCATATAACGTTTGATATCCTGCCCCTGAGCGGATGCGGACGCGGTCTTCATGGTCGTCCCCTCGATGCCGGTATATTTGGATTCTCACATACTCGGGGGAATCCGTCACGCGGCGGCGTGGTTTTGGCTGTTTTCAGGAGACTTGTTGGTCAACAAGCCGGTTTTGACTTTAACCCCCCGTCGGAGCTCGCCGAGCACCGCAGCCCGGCCGGGGGCAGTCGCGAACCGCTGTTCGAGCCCGAGCCGCGTTTTTTGCGGCCGGCGAGTTCGGTTCGCACCCGGCCGGGCGAGGAGCGCAGGGGACCGGCCGTAAG
>Ga0214471_10002819_pt1 | contig 13594 bp, 12 predicted proteins | sample RVTome_5_FD_207665 | JGI IMG/M metagenome (GOLD analysis project Ga0214471, IMG submission 207665) | Soil microbial communities from uranium-contaminated site in the Upper Colorado River Basin, Wyoming, United States - RVT142D155 | ecosystem: Environmental > Terrestrial > Soil > Contaminated >...
CCGAGCAATACCTCGATATGCTGCGTGCCGGCGGTACCAAGCGGCACAAGGAGTTACTGGCGCCATTCGGCCTGGATGCGTCGGATTCGAAGTTCTGGAGCCAGGGCCTCGACGTGATCGCCGGCTTCATCGACGAGCTGGCGGTGATGAACTGAAACACGCTGTACGTTTATGGCATCTTGCACCCCCATCCCAGGTGATTTTGTTGCAAAACACGTACAGCATCCCGATCGAGTATCTCTAGCATTCCGGTGTTGAACCGCCGGCAAGTGCGTTTCGTCCGGCCGGAGCGATCACGGTCCGCGGCCGGGTGCGGCGCGGGCTTGCGTGTTTGGTTCGGGCCGCTATCATCGCCGCCGGCCAATGGCCGGGTGAGTCACCGGATTGGTGAATTGGCAGGAGGTTTCGTGGTGGTCCGTCTACTGCTGGTTCTGGTCCTGATTGCAGGGATGGCACAGCCAGCAATCGCCGGCGGCCTGGATTTCGCGCGCCAGGCCCAGCAAGCGGAGTCTCAACGACAATTCGAGCTGGCCCGCCAACTTTATACGCAGGCCTTGGAGTCCGGCGATCTCGACAAGAAACAGGTCGCAGATGCGTACCGCTATCGCGGCAACAATAATTTCTTCCTCGGCCGATATCCGGCGGCGGCGGATGACTACATCAACAGCCTGAACAGGAATCCGGACAATCTGTATGCCGGGTTGTGGCTCTACCTGTCCCGTGAGAACAGCGGCCAGGACGGCCGGCCGGAATTGACCTACGTGGTGAAGCGGCGGGATCTCTTCTACTGGCCGGGTCCGGTGGCCAATCTCTATCTCGGACTGGCCACCACGCAAGAGGTTATCGATGCCGCGCACGACCCTTTCCTCGACGAGCAGACACAATTGGAGCAGGCTTGCGAGGCGTACTACTATGCCGGCCAACATGCATTGTTGCGTGGCGACAAGGCGGAAGCCGTGCGCCTATTCAGCGCCGCGGTGGCAACGGGTGTGACCGCCTTTATCGAATATGACGCTTCGCGTATGGCGCTGGAGCGGTTGGGCGGGTAGGTGGCCCAGGGATTGCCCGTGGGAAGCCCGGGGGGATTGCTGTGGGTTGACCGGCCGTGACGATTTGCTACGATCGCGAACCCGATCCGGGTGAAGCAGGATTGCGTGCCGGCCACATGAATGGGCCCGCCGCCGGATAGGGAGATGGAGGACAAGGTCATGCGATCCGCCCGGCAATTCATCACGCTTAGTTTCATTAGCTTGGCCATGCTGCTCTTGGCCGGCCTGCTGTCGGTATCGCCGGGCCTCGCCCAGGGATTGCCGGCCGAGGGTGATCCGTTTGCCGGTGTGCCGGCGGCGGATGGTGCCTATATGTCGGCGGTCAGCGGCCAGCCGGGTGCTTCTGGGCTGCCAAGTGCCGCGGGCCGGGAGAGTGGCACCGATTGCGGCACCGCTTGCGGCGCCGGGGCGGCAACGAACATGGCCACGCCGGTCACTCAGCAGATGACCTATGGCAACTCGGTCACGGTCAACGTAAGCGCCAGCAATCATCAAACGACGATTGTCGGTGGCACGATCAACACCAGCGGCGGCCTCAATGCCGCCGGCGGCGGGAACGCCGGCAGCGGGAACTAGCGGAACCTAAACGATCAACCCGGCCAGGGCTGCCTGCAGCGGCCCCAGGTGCGCCTTGTAATTGCGCCACTGGCCGATCTCCCGAGTGTTGAAATTGGCCTTGATGGCCGCGGTATCCACGTCAATCCCGAGGTGCGCGAACATCCGGCCGGCGGCTTCCTGCGGCTGGCGCACCATGTCCTCGTAGCTGATCTCGAGAATGCGATCGCCATACAGGCTTTGCCAATGGCTCATCATGGCGCGATAGCCATCGTGATAGGCGGCAATCTCCTCGAAGCTATAGGCATGCGCGTTCTCGGTCGCATAGAGCTTGAAATAGATGCGCAGGCACTGATCCATGGGCTCGCGCCGGCAGAAGATCACCCGTGCCGTCGGCAATACCGGCAAGATCCAGCCTAAGTGTAGGTGGTGGCCGGGCAAGGTATTGAGCAGGTACGGCGCGTCGGACAGCTTGCGCATGCCTTCCATGTAGCGGGCGCCCAAATCCGCGACCATGGCCTCGTCGAACCGCGGCACACAATCGGGGAAGGTCTCTTCGATTTGCCGCTCCCGGCGTATCTCATGAATGGCGTTGATGAAGAATTGCCGCTCACCGCCGCCGAAGATGCGCGGGTCCTGCTTGAGCAGCGATTCGGCCAGGGTCTTGCCCGACCTTGACATGCCGAGCAGGAACACGGGTACTTGCCCATCGGTACTCGCCTTCGCCCCTGCCACCGGTCGTGCGTGCGGGAAAAAGCCGCTGATTTTTTTCAGCATGGCCCGGTGCGCCTGGCGGTCGAACAGCACAGCTTTCCGCTTCAAAGCGTTGCCACGGTCGAAATAGTCCTTGGCCTCCTCGTACTGGCCGGCGTCGTCACAGCCCCTGGCCAACACGAAGAGAATCTGGATCCGCTCGGCTTCTCTGGTGGCTGGATGATTGAGTTGCACGATCAGGCGGGCGAAGTTCGGATCGTCCGGCAGGAACGGTTGTTCGATGGCAAAGTTCATCCGCGCATCCCGATGGTCGGGATTGAGGTCCATGGCCCGCTGATAGCACGCCTGTGCTTCATCCATGCGTTCCAGCAGGCGCAGCGCATTGCCAAGATTATTGTGGATGTCGGCATTGCTGGGATCGATCTCTATGGCCCGGCGAAAGGCGGCGACCGCCATCTCGATTTTGCCCTGGGCACGCAAGGTTTCGGCAAGGCCGAAATGTACCAGCGGATACTTGGGGTCGATCTTGCGCGCCGCGTTGTAGCAGGCCAGCGATTCGTCCAGCCGATCCTGTATCCGCAAGATCGAGCCTAGATTGCACCGGGCATCCACATATCGCGGCGCGACGTCGATGGCCCGGCGGAAACTCGCTTCCGCCTCGGCGTGCATGCCTTGTTCGCGCAGCACATTCCCCAGATTCAGATGCGCCAGGGCATTCCGTGGATCGAGGGCAACGGCGCGGTACAGCCAGGGCGTAGCCTCGTCGAGTCGCCGGAGGCCTTGCAAGGTGACCCCCAGGTTATTGCACGCACTGGAAAAATCTGGCCGCAGATCGAGGGTCCGCCGATAGCTGGCGGCGGCGGCCTCCAGATTGTCCTGGGCACGATGGACATTGGCCATATTGAAGTGCGCCAGAGCATAGTTGGGGTCGGTGGCGATCACCTCGTGGTAGCAGGCCGTTGCCGCTTTCAGATCGCCGGAATCGCGTAGCGTGTTGCCCAGATTGTTGCGTGCATCGAGATTTCCCGGATTGGTCTCGAGCACGCGCCGATAGGCTTCGGCCGCGGCTGCCAATTTGCCTTGTTCCTGCAGGGCCAAGGCTTTTTTGAAAAGTGCGTCGCCGGTGGCGCCGGCGGATCGCGCCGGCCCGCGGACGCGGCCTAGACGTGGACGCGCCTTTCGGCTCATGCGCACAACCGCCAGGCTGTGGCTTCTAACCCGCGCCAAAACGCGGCCACGCGCGTCGCCGGGGTGAATCCCCGTAACGTCCACAAGACCGTCGCCATGTTGGTCACGGTTACACTAAAATTGGCACGGCGAGGAAAGTTAGTTCGCCTGGCTGCCCGAAGACCCGACCAGGCTGCTGCCCGTGTTGGAGCCGACCGTGGCTCCGGCGCTCGCCGAGCGGGCCCGGCGTTGCAACTCGCTCCAAGCATCGTCCCACAGGATGACAGCCACTTTGCCGGCATCGTCCGGCGCGGACGTCATGCCGGCCGTGAAACCCTTGGCGCGTTCGTCGGCCAGATCGGTGGTGCTGACCATACGGTGTTGCGGCTCAAACGAGGCCAGTTGCGCATGCGCCTGTAGGTTGCCAAAGCTCGCTTTGCCGTCGGCAAGGGCCCCGGCCGCGCCGAATACGAGAACGGCCGCGGATAGGCCAAGGCCAAGCGTCAGCCGGCATCTCAGCCTCAGCCTGCCTTTGCGGTCAGTGTACGTCGACATACTCATTGTTCGATTTCTCAACTTCGTCACCCGCATAACGTCATGCCGTGGATGACTATGGCCATTAACTGTACTCAGTGACATTAATGCAATACATATGCCAAAAAAGCTTCGTTGAACCCTCAACACCGATTGACAATCGAAATGCCGTTGAGAAATCGAGCATTTTCGCCATTTCCAGGCCTTAGCGGGCTGTGATCGCACCGGCACACTGCCAGCCATCGACGGTGCTGCAAGTCCGTAATTCAAGCCACCAGTTAACCAAACTTGGCTGCCAGTATCAACTTTGAAACAACCGCGAATCGACCCTCCAATGGCAATACCGAGGGCCGTGAGCTTGCCGAAGAGGCGGGCGGGGTGCCGGGCCGGAGGTTGAGTCTGGCCACCGCGCCCAGTCGGCGATGTGGGTTTGTCAGGCAACCGAACCGGGCGATGCTCTCAGAATATTATAAAACATTAAATAAAACAGATAGTTAGTTTTCTGAAGCCGGGACATACGTGAAGCGCTAGGACCCGGCAGGGTGTACCCAGCCACCGCAACCACGCGGGCGAGCGACCTCCCGGTAATCACCGGCGGCGGGTGAATGGCCGAAATCTTCGCTGAATGAGCTTTCCTACAATGTATCATAAAATTAACACAGTATAGCGCCGGAGGCCCAAAATTCAGATTTTTCTAAATTGATGAATCGTTCGAAAACAATAGGTTATCTACTTTATCGGTGTCTGGCATAAGGATTGCTTAACTTTAGTTGACGGGTGTATTGCGGCCATCTTCCGCGTGCGCCTGTTGAGTGGGGCGCCACCCCACGACGAAGGGCGAGATTCGGCAAGTCCATAAACAAGCCGAAACACGCTCAAAGCCGGTGTCCGGTCTCTCTTCGCCGGAAAAGCTGGACCGGGTTTCGGGCAAGTAGCCCTGGCCCGGCCCGGCACTCCAGAGGGGGGCCGAGTTGCGTAACGAGATATCGGGGACCGACCCTGAGCGCGTTTCGGGCGAGGTTGGGTGGTAAACGTCCTGAAGTCACGAAACTGATTTGAAAAGCAAGATAACTAGAGTGGAAGGAGATCTCTTAATGACCAAGGGTAGACTTCTTGCAACAGCCTCGGCCGCGGTGCTGGCTTTGGGCTTTGCTACGGCGGCTTCGGCCGGCCCGAACAACTTCGCCAACAAGGGCGATGGAACCGTCCTTCTCGTGAACGTCACGGCTGGCGGCTCCGGCGGGTCCGGCGGCGCGGGCGGTAGCCCGACGGACGGCGCGGTCGGCGGCAACGGCGGCAACGGTGCCGCGGGCGCAGCTGGCGGTGCGATCACCAACACCGTCAATGCCAATTCCAACAACACCTACACCCGCACTTCGACCAAAGTGTCGGCATCGAACCACCAGAGCGCAAGCACCGGTGGCAAGATCGACACCAGCGGTGGCTATAACAAACAAAAGGGTGGCAGCGCGTCGGCTTCAGGTAGTGCCGGTGCATTTGCCCTGAACATCAATGCCACGGACGCCAGCGGCGGCAACGCCAAGGGCGATTCGGCGAGCGCCAGCAACGACGCCAACACCACGGCGTTCGGCGGTCTGGTCCTCGACTTTGGTCCGGGCGATGCCAGCGGCGATGCCAGCGCCCATGCCACCGGCAACTCCGGCACGCAGACGGCGAACGCGACCAGCGGTGATACCACTGGCGGCAACGGCGGTTCGTCGAACAACACCAACTCCACCACGGGCGGCACGGCCTCGCCGACGTCGACCGGTGGTTCCACCAGCGGTGCCCAGACGGCTAACGGCGGTGCGGTCACCAGTGGCGCGCTGAACGTCAGCGGCCTGACCAATGCGGCCGGTGCGTTTGCGTTGAACTTCTCGACCGGTCAATTCAGTGCCGGAAATGCGGCCAATGCTATCGCGGCCCATGTCGGGACCATCAGCGTTGGTTGCGGCTGCGGCGAAGTCGGCGGCGGCGGTTGATATCCGAGGCAGTTTGAGCAAGGAGGTCTAATCATGACCAAGCGTACACTCTTGACGACAGCCTCGGCGGCGGTACTTGCGATGGTCATCGCATCACCCGTCATGGCTGGTCCGAACGATTTTGCCAACAAAGGTGACGGCAAGGTCGGAATCCTCAACCTCACGCTCGGCGGTTCCGGTGGTTCCGGCGGCGCCGGGGGCAATCCCTCGGATGTTGGCACGAGCGGTGGCAACGGTGGTAACGGTGCCAATGGTGGTGTTGGTGGCGTCATTATCAACAATGTCAATGCCAACTCCGGCAACACGTACAAACGCACCGAGGTTAACGTCCACGCTTCGAACCACCAAACCGCAAGGAGCGGTGGCAAGATCGACACCAGCGGCGGCCGTAACTACCAGTCCGGCGGCAGCGCCAATGCCTCCGGTTCGGCCACTGCGGGTGCGTTGAACGTCAACTTCACCGACGTCTCCGGCGGTAATGCCCGCGGCGATTCGGCGAGTGCGAACAACGACGCCAATACCACCGCGCGCGGTGGCTTCGTCGTGGATGTTGGTTCTGGCAACGCCAGTGGCGATGCCAGCGCTCATGCGGACGGCACGTCCACTACGCAGGACGGTACGGCTGTCAGCGGCGCAACCACCGGCGGCAACGGCGGTAGCGGCGGTGAAGGCGGCGAAGGCGGCTCCTCCAATGACAATACCACGTTGGGCGGAGAATCGCTGGCGGCAGCCAATGGTGGCAACACCTCTGGCCCGCAGAACGCCAATGGCGGCAATGTGGACAGTGGCGTGATGACAGTCGACGGCATGGCTAATGCCGCCGGCGCATTCGCCATGAACTCGGCGACCGGTGCCTTCGGGGTTGGCAATTCCGCCAACGCTGTGGCGGCGCGCGTCAACAGCATCACGACCAACTAAATCAAGCTCGACCGGCGGAGGGGGCAACGACCCCCTCCGTCTCGAGCCTGGTTCGGAAGGACTGGAGATTTCGGTATGCACGGATTGACTTGGGGCATTGTGATCGGTGGCGAAACCACCGGCCATGTGGTCGGCCCGCGCATGCAGAGGGTTTCCGCTAGGTAAGCGTTTCGCCCTTGCCGATGGTCCCGAATAAGGACCGCCGGTGGGCGTACATAGTTTTGGGGCTTGTTCTATGGGGAGATTGATAATGAGAGCCCAAGGAATCACGGTGCTGCTCTTTGCCGGAGCGGCGATTTCCATTGTTTATGGGGTTGCATCCACCGCCCGTGCCGACGAAGTGCAGGTGCTGGGGAATCCCGTCAAAGAAATCGAACAGTTGGATCTGGATGCCCTGCGTGGCGCCGATGCGGCTGTCCTCGACTATTATGAAAGCAACACCACCACCACGGCCACCAACACGGCCAACACGACCACGAACGTCAACATCGACACCAGCGGTGGCGTGGGCGGCAACGGTGGCGCGGTCATTGGCGGCAATGTGGCGTATAGCGGCAACGCCCTGCAGAATTTCGGCGGGGTCTACACCAGTGCCATCAATACGGCACCGGGTGGTTCCGCGACGGCACTGACGTCCATGAGCATCACGCTCAACCCGTAGCTTGTACCCCTCGGCGGTCAATCGGCCGCCCGAGACTCGAACCCCGCCGGTCCTGGCGGGCACGACGACAAGGGTACGAACGCTATCTGGGGAGAGATATGATGCGCAGGATTGTGCAATACACGTGTTTAGCGTTGGGCCTGAGCCTGGCGCCGGCTGCCGCGTTCGGCGGCGAGGTGACGGCCACGGCCGTCGGTGGCGTCTTTGGCGTGCCGGTCACCAGCATGAAGGAACTGCGGACGGCGCGAGTCGTCATGCAGCAGTACGATTTCAGCTGCGGCGCGGCCGCCGTGGCGACCCTCCTGAGTTTCCACTACAACAATCCCACGGGTGAGCAAGCTATCTTCAAGTCGATGTTCGACAGGGGCGACCAGGCGGTCATCCGCGAACGCGGCTTTTCCATGCTCGACATGAAGGCTTTTTTCGAACGCCAGGGCTATCACGCCGATGGCTTCCGCCTGCCGCTCGACCGGTTGCAGAAGATCGGCGTGCCGGTGATCACCCTGGTCGACATCAACGGCTACAAGCACTTCATCGTGGTCAAGGGAATGGATGACGGGCGGGTGCTGGTCGGTGACCCGGCCTTTGGCACCTCAGTCATGGAGAAGGATTATTTCGCTAGCATCTGGAGCGGAACCATCCTGGCGATCCGTGATAAGCCGCAAGAAGCTCGCAAGCAGTTCAACCAACTGGTGGACTGGAAGGTGCGCCCCCGGGCGCCCGTAGGAAACGGCGTTGCCAGGGACGGCATCTCGGCCTTTACGAGATATCTGCCCAGCCCGCGCGGCTTTTAGGATCCAGGGAGGATCACGATGTGCAAGACGCACGCTGAACCAAACGAGACCTCCGCGGGACGGTGGCGGTTACCGCGTCTGGCGCGGTTTACAGCCTTCTCAGGTGGGCTTCTGCTGACCACCCTGCTGGTTGCCGAATCGGGCGTACCGGGCCACGCGGCCGTTCCCCAGGATGATCTGTTTGCCGGTCTGGAAGTGCTCGAAGCCACCGAACTGGCGGAGAAACGCGGCGGCTTCTTCGACGCCATTCTCGGCATCCACCTCAATCTTACCGCCGACATCATCACGACGATCAACGGCCAGCATGTGTTGACGTCCAATGTGACGATTGATACCGGGGGCGTCATTGTCACAAACAACACCACGGCGACAGATAATCTGACCGGCCTGACGTTCCTCGACTCCAGTGGCGCGGCGATAGGGAATATCGCGGTCCAGAACTTCCTCGCCCCGGTGACCACCCTTTCGGCGAATGGAACGTCGGTGACCGTGCCGGCCGGATTCCAGGGCCTGGTGGCCAAGAGCGATACGGGCGGCATCGTCGCCGCCGTGAGTAAGATCACCAAGGAGCAGTTCGCCAATCTGGTGATCAATGCAAATGCGGACCCGAATTCGGTTGTCCAGCAGGATTTGAATATCGACGTCGGCGTGGAAGGCTTCTCCGGGTTGCAGGCGACTGTTCGGCTCCATGCAACCCTGTCGAAGTTCCGGGATGCTATGCGGTCGGCAAGCCTTGGGGCATTGGGTGCAAATTAACCAAGCCGAGGGGGTAAATGCCGCATATGGGAGTCTCGAGGAACTAAATTGCGATGGGTTAGCGTGGTCTCCCCACTACGCGCCCGCCTCTGGACGACCGTTTTAGATGGGCGCCGGGCCGGTTTGGCCAACTGATCCGGCGCCCTCTATTTTTTCCGCCGTCCGATCCAAACAGCGCATTATCCTCCCCCACTTGTAACCACCTTGTCGCTCTGGGGCTTCTACGGCGCCCAGAGAGACATTCTGTGGAGCTGTCGGGGGGTAGTAGGCGCGCGCTCGCGCCTCATGACGGCCGTCCTGCCGGCGTCTCCTGGGGATCCCCAGGGGAGCTCCAGGAGGATTCAGGGCAAACAATTCGGCCCTCTCTCTCGCTCGGGAAAGAGGGGGCCGGAAAGCGCTGGGCACCGGCGGCGGGTGGGGTGAAATCACCCGCCCGCCGGGCGTTGATTAGAGGATGCTGAAGCGTACCGGTACGCGGAGGATGATCCGCGCATCCGGGGCATCTTCGGTGGCACCGGCTTGGACCGTCAGGTTGAGGCCGACTCGGTCGTTCAGGCGGTACGAGCCGCCAAACAGGACCGACCCGACGGACAGGGTCTCGGAATTCACCTTGACGCCGTTGGTTTCGGTTGTCGTTTCCAGCACGAAGTCATGCTGATAGCCCAGGTTGAGCGATAGCTTCTCGTTCAGGGCAAAGCCGACGCCAAAGCTGATACCGATGGAATCGCCCGGATCGACCTTGCCGATGGTAGCGCCGCCGACCGTCTTGTTGACGTCGCTCGGCAGGTTGATCAGATAGCCGATGTTGGCGAAGAGCACGGCCGGATCGGTTGGATAGATCATCGTCAGGCTGGGTTCGATGCCATGGAAGCCGGAACCGGTCGCCAGCTCCGTTGGGATGCCGCTGCCATCGCGGCCGATGTCGAAAGGCCCGGTGCCCGTGGTGCTCTTGTAGCGCAGGTTGGCGATAAAGAACGGCCAATCGTTCAGCCCATCGTTGATCTGATAGTGCGCAGCCACTTCCACGTCGCCCAGGCCATCGCCGGAGGTCGAATCGGTGCTGGTGGCGCCGCCCGAACCGCCAATCAGGCTGGTGACCCGATCGCTGCGGTAGACGTACGGAACGTTGACTTCCACCTCCAAGCGACTGGTCACACCGTAACGCGCGGTGATCTGGCTGGTAATGGTGTCACGGTCCGCGTCGCTGGCCTCGATGACCCCGATCAGGAACCCGTCGACAATGGAAATACCGCGGAAATTCAAACGGTTACTTGTGCTTTTCGAATAGTCCAGAACGGGCTCGATGATCAGTGTTCCCTTGGGGGTCAGCACACCCCCGCGCTCGGCCAGAACCACGACTTCCGGCGGCCGGGTCTTGTCCTTGCCTTCGCCGGCTGGGGCGCCGGCCTGGGCCAGATTGTCTGCCCCCTGCTGATTTTGTCCCTCCGCCAGGCGCAGATCCTTGGGCTGCGTACCGCCGGCGGACATGCCCGATAGCGGCTGATACACGGCGGGCTGGGCGCGGACCTGGTCGGCCGCATAGATTTGATCTTCGAGGGCCAGCAACCGGCGCCGCTGCTCCTCGAGGGCGCGCTCCTGGGCATCGATCTGCAGCCGGTGCTGTTCGATCAAGGCCTGCAGTTGTTCAAGGTTCGCTGCCGGCTTCGCCTCTTCCCCAAAGGCCGCCGCGGAAAACATCAGCGCGACGCCGAGGGTCATGCCGCTGGCGGCGGTACGGCGCACCAGCCGTTCCAAGCCCCTGCGTCTGTCGTGGTTTCCCATCACGTTCAAGTCTCCCCAAATAGGTCTCATGTCGTGTGCCTTAGCGTCCCCACAGGCCTTTGGCCCGTCTCAGCATGGCCTTTTTCCACTCCAGGCCCCGAAGGGCATCCGCGCTTCATAGCGCCCCGCGCTGGCCGTCCTGCTGGCACCTTCTGTCGGCTTGGGTGATGTCAACGACCAACCGAGCGCACAGCGAAACCACCACTTCGACAATGGAGAAAATAGCAGAATCCCCACACGTCGAGTGGCAATGAGAAACAAATCTAGATTAACGCATCGTTAACGTGACGATCAACCCATTCAAGAAAAGGGATGGCTTTTACTAGTACGGCGTGTGTTGGAAGTCACAATGGCACTGCCTCAAGTTATGCCCAGCAACTCAATGGTTGGCGGAACCGGCCCCGATTGGGCGGCTTGTCCCCGCGCGCCAACGGCCTTGGGGTGTTATGCCAAATGATTGAAAACAAAAAACAATCCCCAACGCAGCCAGGTGCTGGCGGCGCTCAACTCGAGCGCGTGCAATGGCAGAAGTAACTAGTTGCCGGTCGAAATACCGTGCTCTTTCAATAGCCTGTATAGAGTCACCCGCGAGACCCCGAGCACTTCCGCGGTCTGTTTTATATTTTGGCCATTCTGTTCCAGGGTCCCGAGCAGCAAGTTGACCTCGGCCTCGCGCTTGGCCTGTTTCAGGGTGGTGACGCGCTTGGCCGAACGGGACGCGGGGTCGTAGCCGTTAACGGTGTCCCGCCGCGCGGCCGTGCTGACCCCATTGCCGCTCTGCATGCCCAGGGGAAAGCCCAGGTCGCGGGCGGTGATCTTGGGCCCGTCCGACATGACCACGGCACGGCGGATGCAGCTGACCAGCTCGCGCACATTGCCCGGCCAGCCATAGAGGCGCAGCTGACGCAGGGCCTGCGGCTCGAAGCCCTGGACCGGGCGCTTCATCTCATCGGCGAATTTTTGCAGGAAAAAGGTGCTCAGCAGGTCCACATCGTCGCCCCGCTCGCGCAAGGGCGGCATGCGCAGGGTCAGGACATTCAGGCGATAGAACAGATCCTCGCGGAAGCGGCCTTCCTGGATGGCTTTGGTCAGGTCCATGTTGGTGGCCGCCACGACCCGCACGTCCGCAGTGATGGGCCGGTTACCGCCGACCCGGTCGATGGTCTTTTCCTGCAGGAAGCGCAGCAGGTGTGGCTGCAGCTCCAACGGCAGGTCGCCAATCTCGTCGAGGAAGACCGTGCCGCCCTGGGCTGCCTCGATCCGGCCGATCTTGCGTTGGTAGGCGCCCGTGAACGCCCCTTTCTCGTGCCCGAACAACTCGGAGCCGATCAGGGTTGGCGGCAACCCGGCGCAATTGATCGGCACGAAGGGCCCTGCGGCGCAGTTCGAGCGCTCGTGCAGGGCCAAAGCCGCCAGCTCCTTGCCGGTGCCGCTTTCGCCGGTGATCAGAACGGGTGTGTCGGTCGGCGCGAACCGCCGGATGGCTTCGAAAGCCGTGCGCATCACCGGGCTGTTGCCGACCAGATAGGGGCCCTTCTGATCCGCCCCATCAGGATCGCTTTCCCGATGCGCGATCACGGCTTGGCGCAGACGATCCAGGACCGCGGGTTCTGCTTGGGTCATATCCAGGAGGAGGGCGGCCAGGGCCTCGGCGCCCAGCGAGAGCAGATCTTCACGCGTGAGGGTCGTCGCGAGGTCTTCGGGTGATCTCTCCGGCATGGACATCAACGGACCCTCCCTGGTCCTCAACCGCCTTCCAGATACGTCCGGAAAGCCCCCTTTACCCGTGGCCCAATAACCCTCGAACTCTCGAACAGGTCCACGTTACCTGGCACTCTGATGACGGAACGGAGTGTACGGATTCTGCAACAGATCGTCCAGTCCGTTATCACTTCGTTAACCCTGTGTTGGACAGATATATGTGGTTAAAATCCATTAAGATTAATTATTTATGAAGCGATGCACCGCCCTGGAGGCGGCGCCGGCGCGGCTGCTCCGCCGATCCGGGCCAAGCCAGCTGGACCGCGACTCGGGCCGCCGGAACGGGCCGCAGTGACCCTGGACAAGGGCCGGTCAGGACCGCACAGTCCGGCCCATGAGCGATACCGATAGGGATGCCGAGGACGATGCCGGACTGGGCAATGAGCAATCCCGGCTGTCCGGGCGGGTGCGCCGTTATGCGCGGGTGGGCGGCAGTGTCGGCGGCCTGGCGGCGCAACTGGCGGGCGCCCGGTTTCTTGGAATAAAGCTCGATCGCGGCCAGCATTCGGCGGGCCTGCGGGCAGCCTTGGGGGGTCTCAAGGGCCCCTTGATGAAGGCGGCGCAGATTCTGGCCACCATCCCGGATGCCCTGCCACGCGAGTATGCGGAGGAATTGCGCCAGCTGCAGTCCAATGCCCCGGCCATGGGCCCGCAATTCGTCCGCCGGCGCATGCGCGGCGAGTTGGGCCCCGGGTGGGAGAAGCGGTTTCGCTCGTTCACCCATGAGGCGGCCGCGGCCGCCTCCCTCGGCCAGGTGCACCGGGCCACCGGCCTCGACGGCGCCGATCTGGCGTGCAAGCTGCAGTACCCCGATATGCTCTCGGCGGTGGAGGCGGACCTGCGGCAGCTGCAGCTCGCCTTCGCGGTGTACCGGCGCTACGACCGGGCCATCGATCCGACCGACATCTACAAGGAATTGGC
>Ga0214471_10002820_pt1 | contig 13593 bp, 10 predicted proteins | sample RVTome_5_FD_207665 | JGI IMG/M metagenome (GOLD analysis project Ga0214471, IMG submission 207665) | Soil microbial communities from uranium-contaminated site in the Upper Colorado River Basin, Wyoming, United States - RVT142D155 | ecosystem: Environmental > Terrestrial > Soil > Contaminated >...
CTGGACGCCGGCGGCGAGCTCGTCCGCGAGTTCGAAGGGCCGGGCCGCTCAGGGGTCCAGCAAGCGATCTGGGACCTGCGGATCCAGGACGCCTACGATACCGGCGACGGCGGCGGCGGTCGCGGCGGCGGTCGCGGCGGCGGTGGCTCGCGCGGCCCGCGGGTCCTGCCGGGCACCTACACGGTGCGCCTGGAGGCCGGCGGCCGCACGGTGGAGACCGAGGTCGAGGTGGTCCTCGACCCCCGGGTGCAGATCTCGCAGGAAGCGCTGGACGCGCGGCAGGACGCCTTGATGGACGGCTATCATCTGGCCAGGCCGCTGTACGAGGCGCAGCAGGCGGCGTCGGCGATCGACGATCAGCTCGCGGCGCTGCAGGAGGCGGCGGGGGAGAATGCTCCGAGCGCCCTGACGACCGCCTTCGGCGAGGCCGGACGCGAGATGCGCGACATCCGCCAGCAGCTGCAGCAGGCCGGTGGTGGCGGTGGCGCCGCCAACGCGATTCAGAGCTTCACCGGCCCACCGACCGAGGACCAGCTGTGGCAGATCGACGAGGCGTGGAGAGTCTTGCCCGACGCGATCGTGGCGCTCAATCGCGTGATCACAGACCGTCTGCCGGGGCTGATGGTGATGGTCTACCAGCCGGGGATCGGCCCGGAGCCGCCGGCGACGGTGGAGGTGCCCTCGCGGCCGCAACGCTGATCTCGCGGCGGGCGCCACGCCGCGGCTGGCCGGCGCGGGCCGCCGTCTGCGCGGCGCTGGGGGCGGCCGTCGGGCTCGGGGCGCCGGTAACGGCTCCGGCGGCCCGCACGGACGAACAGGTCGAGGTCCGGCAAGCGGAAGCCGCGCCAGGCCTGGCCCGATCGGAGGAGGCTCAGCAAGCCGCTGGCCAACAGGCTGCCGCCCGGGCCCCGGCGCTCCCCGACCTGCGCATCGTCGGCATCGAGGTCTCGCCGGACCCGTTGCGCGCCGGCGGGGCCGCGACGATCACCGTGACCGTCCACAACGACGCCACCGCCGTCGCCGCCGGCGACATCGCGATCCAGGTCGTCCACGACCGCGGTACCCCGCCACCGCAGCCGCTGGTGCGCGAGCTGATCTACCTGGCCGGCGACGGGCTCGCCGAGGTTGGCTTCGAGCTCGCCGGCGTCGAGCTAGCCGGCTCGCCCTATACGTTTTTCGCGGCGATCGATGTCCACGACGCGATCGAGGAGGCCAACGAGGCCGGCAACGCCTTCTGGAAGCGCCTCGGCGTCTGCGAGGGGCCGGCTGCCGTCGAGGTGGCGGACGGGCATGACAACGACTGCAACGGGCTCATCGACGACGGGCTCGACCTGTCTGCGGACCCGGCGGTCGCCCTGCGCTTGCTGCGCCAGGCACAGCAGCGCGCCGCCCGCGATCGCGTGCCGCTGGCCTGGGCGTTGCCCGAGCTATTCGCCCCCCTGGTACGGTCCCGCAAGGCGCGATTGCAGAGCGAGGAGGGGGGTTGGATCGGCGCCGCGTCGGGCAGCGTCAGTCCCGCCGCCGGCGCCGGCGGCGCGCCGGGCGTTCCGCCGGGCGCCCAGGCCGGTGGCGGGCGGGGCGCCGGGGCGGGCGGACGGGCGGCTGGCGCGCCAGGGATCGTGCCGGGTGCCCAGGTGCTGCGCGCCGCGGCGGCGGCCGGCGATCCGGGCGCCGATTGGACGCTCGTCGACTGGAGTGGCGGCGAGCTGGAGAGCGGCGACCTGATCAGCCTCCGGCGGCCCGCAGGTGATTTCGTGATCGTCGAGGCCGCGGGCGATGGCCTGCTGCGCCTGGCGGCGACCTGGTTCGTGAGCCAGCGGCTGTTTACAGTCGTCAAGCTCGACGCCGACGAGGGCGGGATCGTGCCGGCCGGCCGCGGCGTCGCGGTGCGATCCGGCGACCGGGTCGCCCTGGTGGCCACCAACGGCCGCTTCGTTGCCGCCGAGGGCGGCGGCGGCGGGGTGCTACGCGCCGACCGCCGCCAGGCCGGCGGCTGGGAGACCTTCGTCCTGCTCCTCGATGCGCCGGCCCAGGAGAGACGACAATGAGCACCTTTCGCACGACCTTGGAGCGCGACACGACGCCTGACACCGACGTCCACGACCTGACCGCCGAGGTCGTCGCCGCGGTCTCCGAGTCCGGCGTCACCGACGGGCTGGTGGTGATCTTCACGCCGGGCTCGACGGCGGCGATCACCACCATCGAGTTCGAGAGCGGCGCGGTCGCCGACCTGACCCGCGCCATCGCCGCGCTCGCCCCCACCGGTGCCCATTACGATCACGACGCTCGCTGGGGCGACGGCAACGGCTACTCTCACGTTCGCGCCGCCTTGCTGGGGCCGTCGCTCGCCGTGCCGGTGATCGACGGCAGGCCCGCCCTCGGAACCTGGCAGCAGGTCGTCCTCTGCGACTTCGACAACCGCCCCCGCCGCCGCAAGGTCATCGTCCAGGTCAGCGGCTGAGGCGAGTCAGCGTTCCGGTAGGGGACGGGCGATCGCGGCCACGGCCTGCTGCAGCTCCACGAGATCGGGGTAGTAGCCGCGCTCGTCGACGCCGAGGTTCTGGCGGTTGGTCAGCAGGACGACGGCGAGGCCCTCCGCCGGGACGCCGAGTACCCACGTCCCGGTGAAGCCCGGGTGGGCGAAGCTGCCGGCGGGGAGGTTGGCGGGGGCCTGCCAGCCGAGCGCCTGCCCGTCGCCCGCCGGTGCCAGGAACGTCTCCACGACCTCGGGGCTCAGGTAGCGTCGGCCTCCGTACTCGCCGCGGTTCAGGAGCAGCTGGAGAAGCACGCGGAGATCCGCGGCGGTGGCGAAGAGACCTGCGTGGCCGGCCGCGCCGCCGAAGGCGTGAAACGCGTTGCCGTCGTTGACCTCGCCCGCCAGCGTGTAGCGACGCCAGCCCGCCCAGGCGTCGGAGTCTCCATCGTATCGGTACCCGAACGTCGCGTCGTGCACCATGCGGTGCTCGTAGGGGTTGCCGTGCGACGTCGCGGCGAACGGCCCGATGACCGGCGCCGGCGCGACCGTCGCCGGCGGCCGCGGCCCCCCGGGGTCGTCGAGGGCTCCCGGCCTGGGCGGAGCCCCCGCGGGGGCGGATTGAAATCCGATGGATGCGAGGCCGAGCGGCCCCCAGAGGCGCTCGTCCAGGAAGGCGCCGAGGGGCTCGCCGGCGACCCGCTCCACCAGCAGCCCCAGAACCATGAACCCGAGATCGGAGTAGTGGCGTTCCTCGCCCACACCCCAGGCGAGGGGCAGGTCGCGGATGTACTCATAGGCCTGCCGGGCGCTCTGCGCCCGGTAGTAGACCGGCTGCCAGGCGGCGAGGCCGGCCCGGTGGGTCAGCAGATGGCGGGGGGTGATCCGCTCCTTGCCGGCGCCGCGGAAGTCCGGCAGGTACGTGTGCACGGGCGCGTCGAGGTCGAGCTCGCCGGTTTCCACGAGCAGCATCGCGGCGAACGTCGTGGCCATGACCTTGGTGAGCGAGGCGAGGTCGAAGACGGTCTCGGCCGTCATCGGCCGGGGCTGGGCGAGGCGCCGGACCGCCGTGGGGCGGGGGGTGCCGGCGGCCGCGGCGCCGTACTGCCCGTCCCGATACTCGTAGAGCTGCGCCCACCCGTAGGCCTTTCCGAGGACGATCCGGTCGTCGCGAGAGACCAGCAGGACGGCCCCGGGAATCCGCTCCGCCTCGACCCAGGCGGCCACGGCCGCGTCGGCCGCCGCGACGGTGGAGGCGGCCTGCCGGGGTCGGGCCGGCGCTGCGTCGCCGCGGGTCGGGAGGGGAGACACGAGCGCGGCGACCAGCAGGAGCGCCGGCAGGCCCCGGGCCCGAGTCGGGCTCGCCGGGCCCGACGGGCGGCCCGCCCTGGGCGCAACGATGCTTGGCAGTAGCTCGCGGCAGCTCATCGGTCGCTCTCGCCGGGGACGTCGACCTCGCCGGCGGCCTTGACCGCCTCGAGCAGCAACTTCAGCCCCCGCTCGAGCCGGTAGCGGACGGTGGTGATCGACACCCCCTGCGCCTCGGCGGCCTCACGGAACTTCAGCGGCGGGTTTCGCATCACCAGCATCTCGATGGCTTCCCGATGGTGGGGGCTGAGGTCGCCGAGGTGCGCTCGCAAGGCCTGCCCCAGCCGCCGCCTCGCCTCCTCGTTCTCCTCGTCGAGCATCAGCTCGAGCGCCGACGACGCCGGCGGCAGCCGGTGCTCCAGCTCCTGCGCGTCGCCCAGCGGCTTGCGCTTGCGGATGAGGGAAAAGGCCCGGTTGCGGATCGCCCTTACCACATATCGGTTGACCCGGCCTTCGCTGTCGAGGTCCGGCCGGGCTCTCAGGGTCCGCTCGAGAGCCTCCTGGACGACCTCCTCCGCGTCGGCGGGATTGCGGGTCAGCGACAGCGCGTAACCCTTCCACTGGGACAACCGCTTGGTCGCAGTCCTTTCCAGTAGTTGGCGAAAAAAGTCGTCAGCCATCGGCTCCCCGCGAGGTGGCTGTGAGCGACGTGCCCCCAAACTAATGGCTCGGCGCCGTGGCGGTCAACGGGGCGAAATGCACCTTGCAAGTTTCTCGCGGACGCGGCAACCTGTCGGTCATCCCCACGCTGTCGCGAGATACTCCCCGCCGCCTCGGCTCGAGGCCCCAAGTCCGATCTCTACACTCCGGGAGTGCTGCCGGTGCGGAAACCGCTCATCAAGATCCTCAAGCTGACGCTCCGCCTGGCGATCATCGCCGGCCTCGGTGTCGCCGGCTGGTACGCGTATCAGTACTACGTTCCGCAGGAGGTCGAGGATCCCCTCGGGGAGCTCCCGACGGCCGTCGCCGAGGTCCGGGACATCACGGTCAGCGTCCAGGCAACCGGCGTCCTGCAGCCGATCAAAGTCGTCGAGATCAAATCGAAGGCTTCCGGCGAGATTCTCGAGATGCCCGTCGAGATGGGCGACTACGTGAACGTCGGCGATCTGATCGCCCAGATCGACACGGCGATCATCGACCAGGAGCTCAAGCAGACCGAGGCGGACTACGAGAGCGCCAAGGTGCGCCTGGAGATCGCCGACAACCAGTACCGCCGCGCCCGGGAGTTGCACGCTCAGGATCTGATCTCGGACAACGACCTGGAGTCGAGCCAGCAGAATTTCGCCAACGCCGAGGCGCAACTGCTGCGCAGCGAGGCGTCGCTAGACCTGGCCAAGGAGCGCCTCGCCGACGCCACCGTGAGAGCCCCCTCGAGCGGCGTGATCATCAACAAGACCGTCGAGGAGGGGCAGATCATCGCCTCCAGCACCAACAACGTCTCGGGAGGCACGACGCTGGTGATGATGGCCGACCTCTCGCAGCTCGAGATCCGCACGCTCGTCGACGAGATCGACATCGGACAGGTGAAGCCCGGGATGGAGGTGGAGAGCACGGTCGAGGCCTTCGCCGACGAGGAGTTCGGCGGCCAGGTCATCAAGATCGAGCCGCAGGCGGTCGTGCAGCAGTCGGTGACCACCTTTCCGGTGTTGTCCCGCATCGACAACTCCGACGGCAAGCTGCTGCCCGGGATGAACGCGGACGTGGCGATCATCATCCATCGCAAGCCTGGCGTCCTGGCGATCCCCAACGAGGCGGTGCGGACGCCCACCGACGCGATGGAGGTCGGGCGGATGCTGGGCCTGGTGGCCGATACGGGGGAAGCGCGCGATGGCGAGGGCGCCGGCGGCAGAGGCTTCGACAGCGGCGGACGCCAGGGACGGGGCGGCGGCGGCCCCGGCCGGCAGGCAGGCGGTCAGGACGGCGCCTCGGGGATGCAACGATCGCAACCGGCTGGCTCGCGCGGCGGTAGCCGTGCCTCCGGCGGCGAAGGTCGCGGCGACCTCGCCGACGAGGGGCTCGTGGATGGCGATGAGATGTTCGGCAGGAACGCCCGGCGCGACGAGTCCGTGGACATGGACCCGTTCGGCATCCAGGGTCGTCGCGAGCCGGCGGTGGTCTTCTTGTTCGACGCCGGCGGCCAGTTGACGACCAAGGAAATCGTCGCCGGCGTTCGTGACTGGGAGTACACCGAGGTCCTCGAGGGGCTCACCGCCGGCGAGACGCTGCTTTTGCTTCCCAGCACCTCGCTGCTGCGCAGCCAGGACCGCCTCCGCCAGTGGGCGCAGGGTAGGGCGGGCGCCATTCCGGGGATGGGCGGCGGCCCCGGCGGGGGTCGACCGCCGGGTATGGGCGGTGGTGGTGGTGGCGGCGGCGGCGGTCGCGGTAGGGGTCGCGGCGGGCGGTAGCAGCCCGTGGAGGCTCGACCGGAGTCGAGCCCCCGACCTTTTCGCACACCGCGACGGCCGGCTGATTTCGGCCTCGCACTGCCATGATCCGTTGAGAACGTGGCGGAAACCCTCGTCTTCCCGGTGTTTGGGGAGTCTTCGACACCGGCTCGCCGCTTCGATCCTTCCCGACGATCGTAACTACTTATGGACATTGGTGCACAGGATTGATCTATAATACTCGGCGTGCCTAATCAGGAATAAACATTGAGCGTCCATGTCAATTCGTGTACGTTCGCTTGCACTGAGAGACAGCCTGGCGTGTGGCCTCCTGTGGGGTGGCGCACACGATCAGCCAGCGTGCGAATGCTCGCGCACGCGGAGCGAGAGCGGCCCTAGATGGCGGTAAACGAGAAGGACCTCGCGCTGAGCGAGCACGTCCGCCGTCCCATCGCCCTGATCCGTTGGATCCTGGTGATCGGGATCGCCTGCACCCTGCTGTACGGTGGTGCGGGGAAGGACCTGGCGCCTGTCTGGCCGTATCAGGTCCTGGTCCTGGCCCTCCTGCTCTCGAACCTCGCCTTGCACATCCTCTTGGCGCGGGGGGCCGACTGGCGCCCGCTGCGCTGGGGCTTCATGGTCGCCGACGTCTTCGGGGTGACGCTGGTGGTCACCCTGCTGGACACCGATCGCGCCGAGCTGTACGCCGTGTGCGTCGCCGCCCTCCTGCTGGCGACGGCGGTCACGAAACTGGCGCGGGCAGTGACGCTGGCGGTCGCCGTCGGCTTCGTGTACGGCGTCGCCATGTACCTGGATGTCGGATCGGCGATGTTGCGCGACCCCGGGTTGCTGGTGCGCTTTCCCCTGCTGCTGGGAATCGCGCTCTACTTCGGCAGCGTCGTCGAGGAGGTGCGCAACGAGCAGCAGCGCGCCACCAAGCTGGAGCTCGAGGCGCGACAGATCGCCCAGCGCGCCAAGCACCTCGCCAAGGAGCAGTACCGCCTGCAGGCGCTGAGCGAGATCGGCGGCCTGGGTCTCAGCGGCGTGCGCTCGGATCCTGGCCAGGTGCTGTTCGAGATCATCCAGCGGGTGCAGAAGGTGATCGGCGTCGATCGCGCGTCGCTGGTGATCTTCGAACACGATGGCGGCCAGGCCTACGTGGCCGCCAGCGGCGACGATCCCAACGTCGAGGTTCGCGTCATCAAGCTCGAGGAGTATCCGGAGCTGCAGGTGAGCCTGCAGCGGGGGGAGATCACCGAGCTCTACCCGGGCAACCCGCCCGAGCTATGGAAAAAGGTCCAGGAGCGCCTCCCGCCGGCAAACCCGTTCCGGAGCTTCCTGATCGTCCCCGTGCAGCGCGGCAACCGCCTGATGGGGGCGGTCTACCTGCGCGACGTGCGCAGCGCTCGGCGCTACAGCGAGGACGATCGCAACTTTTGCGGCACCGCGGCGATGATGACCGCCGCATTCCTGCACGGCCAGGACATGCTCGACCAGCTGCGCAGCCAGAGCCGCCGCGACGGGTTGACCGGGCTGCTGAACTTCCAGGCCTTCACCGCGGCAGCCGAAGCGGAGATCCGCCGCGCCGGGCCCGGCGGAGGTCCGTTCACCCTCGCGGTCGGCGATCTCGACAACCTCAAGGAGGTCAACGACCGTTGGGGGCACATGGCGGGCAACCGGCTGATCATCACGGCCGGACACGAGTTCGCCAACAATCTGGTCGACGCCGTGGCGGTGTGTCGTTACGGCGGCGACGAGTTCGTCGCCATGGTGCCGGGAACCAAGGACGAGATCGGCGCGCGCCTCGAGACCTACCTCGAAGTTCTTTCCCGCAACCCCGGCGGGCTCGCCCGCGCGCCGCGCATCTCGGTCGGCATCTCGGAGTTTCCGACCGACGCCGCCGAGCTCGACCAACTCCTCGATGCCGCCGACCAGGCCATGTACCTGGCGAAGAACGACGGGGGCCACCGGATCCAGCTCGCCGGTCGCACCGAGGCCACCGCCACCGCCGAGTACGAGCGCGAGGTGCTCGAGGCCGTCGTTTCCGTTCAGGCGCGCCGCTATCTGCCCGACCGCGACCTGTCGGTGCGAGACATCCTGGCGCCGCTCGAGGATGCCGAGGGCACCAGCCTCGACAGCCCGCTGGTACGCCAAACGCTCGAGGTCCTGATGGAGGCCGTCGAGGCCAAGGATCCGTATACCCACGCCCACTCGCGGGCGGTCTCGCGGCTGGCGCTGCGGCTTGCTGAGGCGATGCAGTTCCCCCACGACGAGCGAACGGCGATCGAGATCGCCGGGCTCGTCCACGACGTCGGCAAGATCGGGGTCCCCGACGAGATCCTCGGCAAGGAGGGCCTCTTGAGCGCCGCGGAGCGGCGGGTCGTGGAACGGCACCCCGAGATCGCGGCCCAGCTCCTCGAGCAGATCCCGCCGTTGCGGCCGGTTGTGCCGCTGGTCTTCCACCACCAGGAGCGCTGGGACGGCAGCGGCTATCCGACCGGCCTGCGGGGCGACGAGATCCCGACGGGGGCGCAGGTCGTCGCCCTCTGCGACGCCTACGACGCGCTCACCTCGGCGCGCGCCTTCCGCTCGGCCCTGACGATCGAGGAGGCCCGCTCGGTGATCGAGCGCGACGCCGGCACCCTGTGGAACCCCGCCATCGTGCGGATCTTCATCGACGAAGTGATCGGCAACGGCACCTCCGCGCGCACCGCCTGACGCACCGGATCGCCCAGCCCTGCTCCCGGACCGGCATGTTCTGGCGTTCAAACGCCACTTATAGTTAATATTAGATAAATTCAGTTATTAAAAGAAAGTATTGATCAGTAATTAATTTTGTAGCATCGCAACAATTAGGCTTCGGCGCTGATGCGTGTTTGTGTACGATGAGTTCCTCAGCCGCCGCCGAATCGGCGCAGCGGCTCGATCAGGGGCGAGCCACCCGGAGCAGGGTAACCACCATGTCGTTCGCGGTAGAAGCACACGCGCAGGCGGCGCCGGCAAGCGGCGCGGCACAGACATCGGGCGGCCGTGCCGACGGCAGGCTGCTGACGGTCTCGGAAGTGGCCGAGATCCTGCGCATCAACAAGTCGACCGTGTACCGGATGGCCAAGCAGGGGCGTCTTCCCGCCACCCGCGTCGGACGGCAGTGGCGGTTCCGCAAGAGCGTACTGGACGGGATCCTCGACCCGAACTAGCTGCAGCCCGCGCCCGCATCGGACGAGGGCAGGGTAGCTCTCCTAGCCCTGGCCCTTCAAACGGTACGGAAAACAGGTCTGCCCCTAGCCCTTCGACGGTGCTGAAAGCAGGCCTAGCCAGCCTCGGGAATCCGCAGCGGCACCCGGGCGTTGATTCCGGTCGGGAAGCGAACGCCGAGGATCGCCACCTCGCCGGCGTCGAACTCCGACATCAGCGCCTCGAACCCCTCGACGCCGGCCACCGGCCGGCCGTTGACATCGCGGATGATCGAGCCCGCGGGCAAGCCGGCCCGCGCCGCGGGGCCGTTCTCGCTGACCCACGTCACCAAGACCCCTCCATTGGCGAGATCGTATCCGAGCTCGCTGGCGTTACGCTCGGTCAGCTCGGCGAGCGTCAACCCCAGCCTGCGCTCGAGCTCCGAGGCTCGCCGCCGGTTGCCGCGGTCGCGCTCGGGCACCGGGATCAGCGTGCTGTTGTTGCTCGCCAGGACCTCGACCTCGGGCGGACGCTCGCCGAGCGTCACCTCGATCGTCAGGTCGTGGACCGTGAAGCCGGTCGGTGAGTCGTCGGGCTCCACCCGAATGATCTCCAGGGAGATCGTCTCGTTGGGCGGGGTCACCGCGATCCGCTGCAAGAAATCCTGATCGTTCTGGAGCCTGACGCCATCGGTGCCGACGACGATGTCGTCCTCCTGGACGCCGGCCAGGTCGGCCGGCTCGCCCTCGTTGACGTTGCGGATGATCACCGCGCCACGCAGCTCGCGCGGATCGAGACCGTATCCTTCGGCGAGGCCGGGACCGAGCGGCCCCATGCTGACCCCGAGCCAGCCGCGGATCGTGTGACCGTGCTCGATCAGCTGGTCGACGACGCCGCTGACCAGGTTGATCGGGATCGCGAAGCCGACCCCGGCGAACTGCGCCTGGAAGGAGTTGCTGACGATTGCCGTGTTGATACCGATGACCTCGCCCCGCAGGTTGACCATCGGCCCGCCGGAGTTGCCGGGGTTGATTTGTGCGTCGGTCTGGATGAAGTCCTGATAGGTGGAGCCGGTGCTACCGCTAAACGGCGCCCGGCCCTTGGCCGAGATGATGCCGGCGGAAACCGTGTTGGTGAGGCCGAAGGGGGCGCCGAGGGCCATCACCCACTCGCCCACCTTGGCCTCGTCGGAGTTGCCCAGCGGCAGGAACGGCAGCTCGTAGCCGGCGTCGATCTTGATGACCGCAAGGTCCGTGCCGATGTCGACGCCGACGATCTCGGCGTCGTACTCGTCGTCATTGTTGAGGCGGACGGTGATCGAATCGGCGCCGATCACCGCGGCGGCGTTGAAGTCGGTCTGCGAAACGACGTGCGCATTGGTGACGACGTAGCCGCTCGAGCTGATCAAGAAGCCCGAGCCCTGGGACGCCTGGACCTGGTCGTCGGGAAGCTCCGGAGCCGCCTCGTCCTCGTCGAAGAAGCGGCGGAAGAACTCCGGGACGTCCCCCAGCATCGCGGCGCGGGAGACGGTCTGCTCGGTCTGGATGTAGACCAATGCCGGTTGCGTGGTCTCGGCGACGCGGACGAACACCCGCTGGGGAATCCACTCGTCGAGCGCCGGGGCGGCATTGCCGACCGCCGGGCTGACCTGCTGGCCAGGGCCGGCGACCGCGGAGCCGAGTTGGGTGATCATGGCACCGGCGAGGAGCCCGAGGGCCACCAGGCTCGCCGAAGCGAAGAAGCGACGCCCCTTCTTGCTCACGGAAGGACCTCCTTGCAATACAGTTCGACAGCTTTCGAGTTCGTGGGGAGACACGCCCCGAGGCCGCGAACCGGCCTCGCTACGCTGGTGACGCTATTGGGGACAATGTAAACGACCGGGGGAGGGTTTTGCCAGGCGGGTTTTGCGAAGGACGAAAAAAAGAGGCGGGCGCGCTACCCGCCGGCCGGCAAGCCGGCGATTGCTCCCGGCGCCGTTGGGGCCTCCGAAGGCGCGCCCCGCACAAAAAAACGCCCGGGCGATCTTCGCGACGGCCTCCCAACGGTCCGCCCGACTCTCTCCAGCGTGCCGGTCTCCTCAGGGCTTCGAAGAACCTTTCGGCTCGACCAGCGTCCCGAGATCCTCGCTCACCTTCAACGATTATCAGGCTCTCGCGTTTGGCCGGGAACATCACCCGGACACAGCCATCCTAGGGGCTCCCGAAAAACTGTCAACAACTTTTTTCGGGCTCGGCGAAAAATCGTCTCGCGATACGAATCGCATCATTTCCACGCTCCGAAACGGTGCGGTAGCGGCGGCGATCGGGCCCCACGTACTCGGCGCGGGGGCGGATCAGCTGGTTGTCCGCGTACTGCTCCATGACGTGCGCCGTCCAGCCGGCGATCCGGCTGGTTGCGAACAGCAACGGGAACAGCTCCGAGGGCAGCCCGAGGTAGGTATAGAGGCTGGCGGCGTAGAAATCGACGTTGATCGCCAGCCCCTTGCGCTCGCGCATGACCTCGATGAGGCGCGATTGCGTCTCGAGCATGGTGGGATCGCCTTCGCCGGCGAGACTCTCCGCCATCGCCTTGAGGTGGCGGCCGCGGGGGTCCTCGACCCGGTAGACGCGGTGGCCGAAGCCGGCGATGCGCTCGCCGGCCGCCAGCTTGGCGTCGACGTAGTCGGCGACGCGGTCGGGGGAGCCGATCTCGTCGAGCATGTCCTTGACGTTCTGGTTGGCGCCGCCGTGCAGGGGGCCCTTGAGCGTGCCGATCGCCGAAGTGACGGCCGAGTGCATGTCCGACAGCGTCGCGGCGGTCACCCGCGCGGAGAACGTCGAGGCGTTGAAGCCATGGTCCGCGTGCAACACCAGGGCAACGTCGAAGGCTCGCGCTGCCCGGGAGCTGGCCCGAGCGCCGCGCACCATGTAGAGGAAATTGGCGGCGTGGCCGAGCGCCGGGTCGGGGGCGACGGGCTCTTCCCCGCACCGCGTCCGGCCGATCGCCGCGGTGATGGTGGCGATCTGCGCCGTGAGCCGGGCCGCCTTGGCCCGGTTCGCGGCGGGCGAGATATCGTCGGCCTGCGGATCGAGCTCGCCGAGCGCCGAGACCGCCGTGCGCAGGATCGCCATGGGCGAGGCGTCGGGGGGCGCCGCCCGGACCAGGTCGAGGACGCCCCCGGGGACCGCACGCTGTCCGGAGAGCAAGGTGGTGAAATCGGCCAGGTCGGCGCGGCTCGGCAGCTCGCCGTTCCACAGCAGGTAGGTCGTCTCTTCGAAGGTCGAGTGGTCCGCCAGCTCGTGGATGTCGTAGCCACGGTAGGCGAGGATGCCCTGCTCGCCGTCGATGATACATATGCTGGAGCGCCCGGCGACGACACCCTTGAGGCCGGTGGCCGCAGCGATCTTGGTCTCGGTCATGGCCGCAATGCTAGCAGGCCGAGGTGGAAGTGTGATGGGTCTGGTTGCGGCGAGAAAAGGCCAGATGCAAGGCGCCGCGACGACGGCGATGTTGGATACATCGTCGAGGAGCGGCAACGCAGCAGATGGCCTTTTATCGCCGCAACCCTTTGAGCACAACGCCGTCATCGCGGTCCATTGCGCTCGCGCAGCCGTGACCCGACTAGGAGGCGCGGGCTGCAGCGGCTCGCTTGCGGCGCATCTCGGCGGCAAGCATGGCCAGCGTGTTCTGCCCGAGGCCCTCGAGCAATGTCTCGCGGAACTGTTTCCAGCTATCGTGCATCGGGCACGGCGTCGCATCGGTGCACTGGTCAAGGCCGAGGACGCACTCCTTGGTGATCCGGCGGATGTTCTCGACGGCCTCGAGGATCTCGATGACCGTGATCTTTTCCGCCGGCCGCTTGAGCTTGAAACCGCCGCCGCGGCCGCGAACCGAGGTCAGCAGGTCAGCGCGCGCCAGATCCTGGAGTACCTTGGCGAGGTAGTAGGGCGGGATGCCTTCGGCGCGGGCGATCTCCGCCGCCGCCACCGGCAGCTTTTCCTCGGGCTGGATGGCCAGATAGGTCAGGGCGCGGATGGCGTACTTCCCCGAATCGGTATAGATCATGAATCCTGGTCCCCTGCTGCGAACTCTATCTTCAAAAGAAGATAATCATAGTCGAATTTCTCTTGGAAAGCAGCAGAGTGTCGTTCTCGCGAGACGGGGGCCTGTTGCCATGCCCCCTCTCTCTGGGGGCCTTCGGAGAGCGCAACAGTA
>Ga0214471_10002821_pt1 | contig 13592 bp, 16 predicted proteins | sample RVTome_5_FD_207665 | JGI IMG/M metagenome (GOLD analysis project Ga0214471, IMG submission 207665) | Soil microbial communities from uranium-contaminated site in the Upper Colorado River Basin, Wyoming, United States - RVT142D155 | ecosystem: Environmental > Terrestrial > Soil > Contaminated >...
ATGGGGTTCGTGATGCTCGGCATCGCCACCCTCACGACGATCGGGATCAACGCGGCGATCTTCGGGATGGTCGCGCACGGCATCATCACGGGGATGCTCTTCTTCTGCGTGGGGTCGCTCTACGACCGCTATCACACACGCGAGATCTCCGAGATCGGCGGCGGCGTGATGCAGAAGCTGCCGTACCTCGGGGGTGTCTTCGCGTTCGTGGCGATCGCCTCGCTCGGGCTCCCGGGGCTGGCCGGCTTCTGGGGCGAGGTCCTGGCGTTGCTCTCGGCGTTCAACCCCGCCGGCATCCTGAGCGATCAGACCACGCTGTTCCGCGTCTTCATGGTCGCCGGCGGGATCGGGACGATCCTGACCGCCGGCTACTTCCTGTGGATGCTCCAGCGCGTGAACATGGGCACGGTCCCCGAGAAGTGGCAGGCGCAGCCACTTCCCGACCTCCTCCCGGTGGAATGGGTCTCGTGGACCCCACTGCTCGTCGCGACGGTGGCGCTCGGGATCTTCCCGCGGCTCATCTTCGGAGTGACGCAGGAGCCGGTCGAGGGCCTGATGCACCTCTTCGGCGGCTGACGAGCGTGCGGGAGACGACGCGGCGATGAACCAGGCGATCGACTACCACGCGATCTTGCCCGAGACGATCCTGTCCGGCACGCTCGTGCTGGTCCTGGTCGCCGATGCGTTCCTCAAGCAGCGGCGCAAGTGGTTCACCATGCCGCTGGCGTTCCTCGGAACGCTGGCCGCGCTGATCGCCGTGCTCACGCTGATCGGCGAGGACCGCACGACGTTCGGCGGGATGTTCGTCGTTGACGATTTCGCCGTGCTGTTCAAGACGTTCTTCCTGGTCGTCGCCCTGTTCGTGCTGCTCGTGTCGCTCCGGTACTTCCGCGATGGGCGCTTCTACCAGGGCGAGTATTACTTCCTGCTCCTCACGTCTTTCCTCGGCTGCCTGCTGATGCCGTCGTCCCGCGACCTGCTGATGCTGTTCATCTCGCTCGAGCTGGTGAGCGCCCCTGGGTTCCTGATCGCGGCGTTCCGCAAGAACGATCCGCGATCGAACGAGGCCGGCATCAAATTCTTCCTGATCGGCGTTCTGTCGACGGCGGTGATGCTGTACGGGATGAGCCTCATCTACGGCCTCACCGGCACGCTGAACCTGACCGAGATCGGCAGCGCCCTGTCCTCCCCGCTGCCGCAGGGACAGGAGACGCTGATGCTGGCCGCCATCCTGTTCATCGTCGCGGGGTTCGCGTTCAAGGTGAGCGCGGTGCCGTTCCAGTTCTGGGCGCCGGACACGTACGAGGGCGCTCCGGTCCCGGTCGCCGCGTTCCTCGCGACGGCGTCGAAGGCCGCCGGGTTCGCCGGCCTCCTGCAGCTGATGTTCGTCGCGTTCCCGAACCAGCACGAGTTCTGGACGCCGATCTTCGCGGTGCTCTCGATCGCGACGATGACGATCGGGAACTTCGTCGCCCTGCAGCAGCGACAGGTGGTCCGCCTGCTGGCGTACTCGAGCATCGCGCAGGCGGGCTACATGTTGCTCCCGTTCGCGCTCGTATCGGCCGACGCGGCGGTGAACCAGGAGGCGTTCGCAGCCGCCGTCACCTACATCATCATCTACGCCGTGATGACCCTCGGGGCGTTCGCGGTCGTGATCGCGATGACGAGGGAATCGCACGGGCTCCTGATCTCCGACTTCGCCGGGCTGAGCCGGCGCTCGGGCGTGATCGCCCTCGCCATGACGGTGTTCATGGTGTCCCTCGCCGGGATCCCGCCCACGGGTGGGTTCTGGGCGAAGTTCTTCGTGTTCAAGGTGGCGATCGAGCGAGGCGGCATCGGAACGGCGCTCGCGGTCGTGATGGTCGTGAACTCGGTGGTCAGCCTCTACTACTACCTCGCCGTCCCCAGGCAGATGCTGTTCGCCGAGCCCGAGCACGACCGGCCACTCCTGTCGCCGGCTTCGGTCACCTTCGTCACTGTGGTCGCGACCGCGGCCGTGGTGGCGATCGGGGTCTGGCCCGAGCTGATCGCCCACTTCCCGCCGCTGTCCACCCTCGTCGCGCCCTGACCGGCGCCCCTCGCGGGAACCGGGGAACCCTGCGTAGCGAACGTTCCGTGAGACCATGGGAGCACCGACCGACCTTCGCCACCGGGTGGAGGTCGATGTGTTTCGAAGGAGGATGAGGTCGAAGTGATCGGCCTGAACAGAGTCAAGACCTGGATCCTGATCGCCGCCCTCGGCGGTCTGTTCGTCCTGATCGGCGGGGCGATCGGGCAGCAGAACGGCATTATGATCGCGCTGGCGATCGCGCTGGTCTTCAACTTCTCGATGTACTGGTTCAGCGACACGATCGCCATCAAGACGACGCGCTCCAAGCCGGTCACCGAGCAGGAGGCGCCCGATCTCTACCGGATCGTCCGCGAGCTCACCCAGACGAACGACATGCCCATGCCGAGGATCTACGTCTCGGAGATCATGCAGCCGAACGCGTTCGCGACGGGCCGGAACCCGCAGCACGCCGCCGTCGCGGTGACGCGCGGGATCCTGGAGATCCTCGACGAGCGCGAGCTCCGGGCCGTCCTCGCGCACGAGCTCTCCCACGTGGCGAACCGGGACATCCTGGTCTCGAGCATCGCCGCGGCGATCGGGATGAGCATCACGTTCCTCGCCCGGTTCGCGATGTTCTTCGGCGGCGGCGGCGAGGACCGCGACAACTCGTTCGGCATCTTCGGCCTGTTGTTCGCGTGGATCCTCGCCCCGATCGCGGCCGCGATCATCCAGATGGCCGTGAGCCGTTCGCGGGAGTACCAGGCGGACGAGTCGGGCGCGATCCTGTCGCACGATCCGGACGCCCTCGCGAGCGCGCTCCGGAAGCTGGAGGAGACGGCCAAGCGGGTCCCGGTCCCGGCGACCGTCAGCCCGGCGGAAGCCCACATGTTCATCGTCAATCCGTTCCAGGGGCGCAACGCCGCGGCCGGGTTCGCCACCCTGTTCCGGACGCACCCGCCGACCGAGGCCCGCATCGCGCGGCTCGAGGAGATCAAGCGCACGCTCGTCTGAGCCCGCGCTTCTCTAGACCAGCTCCAGCAGAGCCCGGAGGTCCGTGATCACCCGGTGGCCTCCGGGCTCGCTCACGCCTTCGGCCGGCGTGGCGCCCTCGCGCACGATCAGGGCCGTCTGGATGCCGAGCGCCGCGGCGCCGTCGCAGTAGGCGGCCTGGTCGTCGACGAACAGCGCGTTCTCGGGCTCGACGTTCAGCCACCAGAGCGCCCGTTGGTAGATCTCGGGCGAGGGCTTCGCGGCGCCGACCTCGAAGGACAGGATCACCATGTTGACCTCGTCGTACAGGCCGAGCCGTTCGACCACCCGGCGCGTCGAGTGGTCGCAGTTGCTCACGATCGCCGTCGCGAGCCCCCGCCCGCGGAGCTCGCGCATCACCGGCACCGAGTCCTCCCACAGGCTCACGCCGGTCTCGAGGAACTCCGTGGTCCGGGAGGTCAGCTCTCGGACGAGGTCGGGCTCCGGCGTCACGCCGGCGGCCTCCAGGATCGCGGCCACATCGCCCTCGGCGCTTCCAAAGGCTCCGGTGCTGCGCTGCGGCCGGGAGAGGTCGAACGCGCGGAGCAGGGCCCGGCGTTCCAGGCCGAGCCGCTCCTCGAGCTCGAGACGCATCGTCTTCCACTCGGTCCACGCGAGGGTGTCGTAGAGGTCGAGGAGGACCGCGCGGACCTCGCTCACGGCAGCCGTCGGGCGGATGCGGCGTGCTCGGCTACGACACGAGCTCCGAGCAGAAGGCGCCGAACTCGTCGATGTAGTGCTGGACGTCCTCCTCGGTGTGCTGCACCGAGATCGTCCACTGCTCCTCGTCGCCGGGGGTCATGAAGATCCCGCGGTTGATCATCCACGAGAACGATGCGTAGAAGAGCTCGGGGATCGTCTCGAGGAAGTCGCGGTAGTTCGTAAGCGGCTCCTTGCGGTAGGAGACGCACCCCTTGGCCCCGAGGTCGACCGCGTGCGCGGGGATCCCGCCGTCCTCGATCGCTCGCTCGCATCCCTCGGCGAGCATCGTTCCGAGCTTTCCGAGCTGGTCGTAGGCGTCCTTCGTGAGGACCTGGGTGAGCGCCGCCAGCCCCGCCGCGACCGAGAGGGGGTTGCCGTTGAACGTTCCCTGCTGTGCGGCGCCCTTGCCGACCTGCTCCATGAACCTGGCCTCGCCGCCGAACGCTCCGATCGTGGCGCCCCCGCCGACCGCTTTCGCGTACGCGGCGAGGTGCGGCCGGACGCCGTACCGCTCGGTCGTGCCCCCGTAGGCGATCGTCCCTCCGCACTTGACCTCGTCGTAGATCAGCACCGCGCCGTGCCGCTCGCACGCATCGCGCAGCGCCTGCAGGTAACCGGGCTTGGGCGGCACGAGCCCGATGTTCATCATCACCGGCTCGAGGATCACCGCCGAGATCCCGTCGGGATTGTCAGCGAAGGCCTGCTCGACGGCCTCCGCGTCGTTGAACGGAACCACGATGACCGTGTCCCAGAGCGCGCGGGGGATGCCCTTGGAGGTCGGCTCCGTCGTGTACCACGCCTTCTCGTGCTCCATGTTGTGCCGAAGGCCAAGCACGTCGGACTCGGGCACCACGGAGAACAGGAGAGAGTCGTGATGACCGTGGTACGAGCCCTCCATCTTCAGGACCTTGTCCCGGCCGGTGGCGGCACGGGCCACGCGGAGCGCGTCCATCGTCGCCTCGGTTCCCGAGTTCACGAAACGCATCTGCTCGAGCTGGAAGCGCTCACAGATCGCCTCGGCGAGGGCCACGGTGCTCTCGGTCGAGACGGCGAAGTGGATCCCCTGGTCGGCGACCTTGCGGATCGCCTCCACGATCTTCGGGTGGGCGTGGCCGACGACGTTCACCCCGAACCCGCCGTGGAAGTCGGTGTACTCGGTCCCGTCCACGTCCCAGACCCGCGAGCCCTGTCCTCGCTTCAGGTAGACGGGGTAAGGGTCGCCGACCTGGAAGTTCGAGGCGACGCCGCTGGGCATGCTGCGGACCGCGCGGTCGAACAGCTTCTTCGAGCCGGGGGTCCGATCGAGCAGGCGGGCGCTCTCCTTCTCTGCGATCTCCTGCGCCCGTGCCTTGAGACGGTCGACGTCCACCGAGGTACCACCTCCCGAGAAGGGGAATGTACCGGCGGCCCTCCGGGGCGGCAATGCACGGATGGGGGAAGGCCGAACGGGTGGTTGCGCCGGAACGGCATGAGGGCCGCTCGGGTTGCTCCGGAACGGCAACGATGGACTTAGGGGCGGAAGTTCGTGAACTGCAGGGCCACGCCGAAGTCCTTCTCCTTGACCGCCCGCATGACCGCCTGCAGGTCGTCCTTGGCCTTGGCGCTCACGCGGACCTGATCGCCCTGGATCTGGCTCTGGACCTTCTTGTTCAGACCCTTGATGAACTTCGTGAGCTCTCGGGCCTTCTCGTCCGAGATGCCGACGTTCACGTCGATCGACTGCCGGTAGGTGCTCTTCGCGGCCGGCTGCACCGGCCCGAAGTGGAGCGCCTTCAGGCTGATCTCGCGGCGCACGGCCTTCTCCTTCAGCACCTCGACGGCGGCCTTCAGGCGGTCTTCGGTCGAGGAGCGGACCTCGATCGACTGGTCGTCCTGCATGAGGGCGGTTCCGGTGTCCTTGAAGTCGAACCGCTGCGTGATCTCGCGCCGGGCCTGGTCCACCGCGTTGGAGACCTCGGGCATCGAGACCTGCGAAACGATGTCGAAGGAGAAGTCCTGTTTGGCCACACGGCCATCCTACGCATCGCGTCCGGATGGGGACTCCGCCCTCACCCGTTGTTATCCTCGTGGTCGTTCCGGGAGGATGCCCGAGCGGCCAAAGGGAGCGGTCTGTAAAACCGCCGGCTCTGCCTACGGAGGTTCGAATCCTCCTCCTCCCACGAACGAATGACCGACGTCAGTCGGCAAGCTCGAGCGGGACCCAGAAGTGGATCTCGGTTCCCTGCCCGACGGCAGACTTGAGTTCCCAGGTCCCTCCGATGATCTCCACCCGCTCGCGCATCGAGCTCAAGCCGAGATGCCCCGGACGGGCCTCGTTGATGCCGGCGGGATCGAATCCCTCGCCGTCGTCGCGGCAGATCACGTCGATCCCGTGCATGAGGTCGGAGATCTCGATCGTCAAGGTGTGCGCCTTCGAGTGTTTCTGAGCATTGCGGATGGCTTCGTCGAGCACTCGGAACACCACCGTGCTCACGTGCTCTCCCGGCTCCGCGACACCGCCGAACTCGAGGGACGCAGGGATGTCGCTCTCGGTGATCGCACGCTGAACGAGCTCGCCGACGGCCGCCTTCAGGCCGTCGCGATCGAGGACCGAGGGCCGGAGAACGAACAGCAGATGACGACATCGCTTGATCGCATCGACGAGTTGCTCGCTGAGCGCGCGAAGGTCTGCCCCAACCTTCGGATCCGACTCGCGAAGGCCCAGCATGTCCAGGCGAAGCATCGCGGCCGTGAGGATCTGGACGGTGTCGTCATGAAGAGCGTTCGCGAGGATCTTGCGCTCCTCCTCTTGGGCCCGGCTGAGCTTCCGAAGGAGTTTCCGCCGTTGCATGTCGGCTTGGCGGAGTCGCGCGTTCGCATCGAGGATCTGCTGCGTGCGAGTGGCGACCTCGCTCTCCAGGCGCGCGTTGAGGCCGCGGAGCGTGTCCGCGGCGTTCTGGAAGCCGAGAAGAGCCATCTCCATCGGCCCGGCCGCCTCGTTGAGGAACTCGGCGGCCGCGTTCGCGACGACGGCGGCCTCCGCGCCCGATCTCGCGCGGGGCAGCCATCGCGTCATCGCCTCGTGATGCACCGCCAGCAGGTCGAGGATGCCCATCCCGTGGTTGATGGCTTCGCGACCGAGCTCGTAGGCTCGCGAGAGGGACGCCTCGGAGGGCTGGTGCAGGTGCTGGGTCAATGCGTCCACGTAACGATCGGTGAGGGTCAGGACCTCCGTGCTCATCGTGCCGCCTCGCACCGGGCGATCAGGATGAGGGCGTCGTCGGCCTGCAGATGGTGCCGGTCGAGGATCCGCGCGGCCAGGCTCGAGGGCGTGGCAAGCGTCATGAGCTCGCTCACGAACTCGCCACCGATCCCGTCCGTCGCGAGCGCGAGCAGGTCGCCGGGCTGGATCTCGTAGGTCTGCTCCTTCAGTGGGGGTAGGGCGACGCCCACGACTCCGCCGGGGAGCATCGCCGTCTCGCGTCGCGGGGGCCCGAAGAGGCGATTCCGCACGAGCACCGCCTCGACATTGCCGACCCCGGCCCAGCGGACGGTGTTGCGCGCCGTATCGACGTGAACGACCGTCATGACGACGCCGCGGGTACGGCTGCACGCTTCATGGCTGCGGCGAAGGAGCAGGGCTGGAGAGTCTTCGCCCGGATGCGTCGCCGCGGCGATCGCCGCGTTCGCCGCCATCGTCGCTTCCTGTCCGTGTCCGAGGCCGTCGGCCACGGCGAGCACGTACCCGTTGGCGGCCGACCGCACGACGTACGCGTCGCCGCTGACATCCTCGCCGTCGGCCGGAGACGAGGCCGCCTCCCAGACCAGCTGCATCATCCCTAGACCGGCTGCGTCCTGACCCATTTGCGCATCACCACCGTCGTCCCGTGCCCCTCCTGAGACTCGATCGTGAACTCGTCCATCAGCCTGCGCGCTCCCGGCAGGCCGAGCCCGAGGCTGGCCACGGTCGAATAGCCGTCCTGCATGGCGAGGTCGACGTCGAGGATGCCGGGGCCGTCGTCACGCGCGACGATCTCGATGCCCGCCCGGCCGTCCGCGAGCTCGGAGATCAAGATGGCCCCCCCGCCTGCGTGAACGACGATGTTCCGGGCCACCTCCGAGATCGCGGTCGCGATCAGCGCGAGATCGCTCCCGCCGAACCCCACCTGCTCGGCGACCTCGCGACCGTGCTGCCGGGCGGCCAGGATGTCCGACTCGAGTCGAACACTCAGCGTGGTCGTGGTCGTCACGAGGACCGGTGCCCGTTCGACAGGAGCGCCAGTCCACCTTCCAGGTCGAGCGACGTCGAGAGGCCCTGGAGGTTGAGGCCCATCCGGACCATCGCGAACGCCACTCCGGGCTGGACGCCGACGATGACGGTCTTGGCGCCCCGCAGGTGCAGGACATCGGCGATCACCCGGAGCGACCTCGTCGCGAAGGAATCCAGGACGTCCATCGCGCCGACGTCGATCACGACACCGCGGGTGCGATGACGCCCGACCCGTTCGGACAGCTCGTCCTGCAGGGCCTGCAGCTCGGCGTCGGACAGCGCCGCCTGGATCGTCGCGATCAGGAAGGGACCCTGCTTGAGGATCGGAACGCTCACCGTGCCGGCTCCGCGGCCGTTGCCGCTGCATGGCCGTTGAGATCCCCGAGGAGGACCCGATCGGCGTATTCGATGGCGCTCTGAAGGTCTCCCACCGTGTTGAGCCGCCGCGGATCGAGGCCGATCCGGACGAGCGTGAGGGCATTGGCCGTCGACACGCCCGAGACGAAGACCTCGGCACCCATCAGGCCCGCGGCCTCCGCGGTCTGGATGAGGTGGTTCGCGACCATCGAGTCCACCGCCGGCACCCCCGTGATGTCGATCACGACCGCCCGCGCGCGATGTTCGACGATGCCCTGCAGCAGGTCCTCGGTGATCTGCGCCGCGCGTTGCGAGTCGATCACGCCGATCAGCGGCAAGATCAGCAGACCGGGACGGACCGACAGGATCGGTGTCGCCAGCTCGCGGATCGCCGAGTGTTGATCGTCGATGACGCGCTCCTTCTCTTCGAGATAGGCCTGACCCAGCACGGCGAAGGCGACGTCGCCGAGGGTGTTCAGCGCCGCAAGCGACTGTCGAAGGGACTCCGGTTCATCCCGGTAAGCTTCGAGGAGCCGTTCGGTGACCGCGATGCGGAACTCGAACAACAGTGGGGTCCAGGCGGTGAAGGACAGGCCCGCACGTGCGTACTTCGCGCCGTCCGCCTTGCTCGCAGCGAAGTAGTCGTCCCAATGGCCTTCCTCGATCGCGCTCCGAAGACGTTCCTTTCCTCGGTCCCTCTGCGCCGCGAGCTCCTCAGGGGACATCGCCGACAGCAGGGCGGCCAATTCCGGCAGTGCCGCCACCCGTTGCATGAGTTGGTTGATGACGTCGTCGTAGTGCTGGTCGTACACGGCCCAGAGGGCCTTGAACCCCTCCTCCTGCTCCGCGATCCTCGCTCGACTGGCCTGATCCGGCATGGAACACCCCTTCCGGCGTGGTCCTTCGTTCATCGGCACTCGGCCAGGCAACGTTAAGAAGCCGGAGCGATCTCTCGACCCCACCGGGACGACGCTCGGGCGCGTATGGCGTCTCAGGCACGAGATCCGTCTGCCTCCCGGTGAGAGCTTCGTAATTCGGCGGCCGTATCGGGCGAGAACGGCTGGTTATCGAGCCTATCCGTACCGGCCGTGCAGCTCGCTCGCCGGATCGAAGAACCCTCCCGCGGGCCGCGCGTGCGCGTGCCAGTGATCGGGGATCCGCCGGCGTTCCGGGTCGATCCAGTACCCGTCGGGATAGCGCTCGGACGCGAAGCGCTCGAGCCGTTCGAGAAGTCGCGCCTCGTCCTGCGGATCGGGAAGGCCGTGCGAGCGCAGGACGATCATCGGGGTCATGCAGACCATGCAATCGGTCAGCCAGCACTCGTCGTCCTCGAAATGCCATTCAGTGACGCGTTCCGCGCGACAGAGGAGGCAGTCGGCGCTCACGCGGCCGCCTGGATCAGCTCGACGATGTCGCCCACCTTGACGCCGTGTTCGTCGAAGAAGCCCTGGTTCACCTCGAGGGCGCCAACGAACTCAGGGCCGGGGTCATAGGAAGGACACGGGTCGGCTTCACAGGGCTCCATGTCGAGGATGGCGACGATCCTGTCCTGCTCGTTCCAGAAGGCGATCGAGAGCGGGATGAGCGTGTCCTTCATCCAGAAGGTGGCGTGCAGGGGCCCGTCCCAGAGGAACACCATCCCGGCACGCGGGTCGAGACGTTCGCGGTTCATCAGACCGATCGAGCGCTCGCCGTCGTCGTCGGCGACCTCGACGTCGACCTGCACCACACCGCCGTCGGTCCGGATCTCGAGTTGCGTCCCTCGGTCGGGGCCGGGCACGCGCTCGGCCCCTGCCGACGAGCAGGCGGTGAGGAGCAGCAGCGCGACGAGGACGGTTCGACCCACGCTCCCGATGGTCCCACGGCTCCGGGCTCTCGGTATCATGGCCGACCGGCCGGAGTAGCTCAGTGGTAGAGCACCTCCATGGTAAGGAGGGGGTCCGGGGTTCAAGTCCCCGCTCCGGCTCTACCGCGGGAGTTCGGGCGCCGTTAGGGCGCCCAATCGAGGAGACCGCTCACCGAGTGCCGAAGACGCACCCTCGACCAACGCCGGTCCTCCAGATCGACGAGCGAGAGCCATCCTCGGCCTGCCTCGTAGAGGAGGGCCGCCATCGAGCGCCCAGCCGGATCCCACTCGAGTCCGTACAGGAGCGGGTATCCGCGGAATGCTCGAACGACACGCTCCCGCCCCGTGCGCGCATGGAGCAGCCGCAGGTCCGTGTTCAGCCCGAGGCGCTTCTCGCGGATGCGGCCGGTGACCGACGCGTAAGCGATCACGTCCCGCGACGGGGCCCATACCGGCTCCGCGAAGATGTCCGAGAACCCTCGACCGGTCACCGATTCCCCCCGCGTATCGAAGATGATGATCCGCCGCGGTTCCATGTCGGCCACGGCCGCGACGTATCGCCCGGATGGAGACCACGACGGATGGAAGAACCCCATGAAGCGCCCGTGCGTACCGACGCGTCTCAGCCACGGGCCGTGCGGCCCGCCGATGGCCCGTGTTCGACCTGTCGACACGTCGAGCAGCTGAAGAGGCTGAGGCCCCCCGGCGTCGATCACGATCCGTGCCCCATCGGGCGACCACGCGATGCCGTCCACACGTCCCAACCCTCCGAAGCAGCGCGGCTCGCCGTGGCCGACCGTCACGACGCAGAGCGCAGATCGAGACCCGTGGCCGTGGGGATGAACCACCGAGGGATCTCTCTCGTAGGTCGTTGAGCGGTAGGCAACCCGAGTTCCGTCCGGGGACCAGACGGCCGGTGCGACATCCTCCTTCGGGGCAGCCGCGACGATCGTCGCGGTCTCGCCGCTCTGCACGTCAACGGTGACGAGTTCGGTGTTCCTGGTGATGCCCGTCGGCTCGCGAACGGACCGAGCCGCGAGTACGTGGTTGCCGTCGGGCGAAAGCTCGAGGCCGGCAAGATCTTTCGGGAGTTCGATCGGGCCGTCGCCACCGGCATCGATCACGAACGGACCGTCGTCCCCGAGCAGCAGCAACGTCCCGGCAAGGGCTCCGCGCCCGGCTCCATCTTCCGATGCCACCGACGGCGGTTCCCCGGGCCCGCTCGTAGAGCGCGGCGCATCAGGACGGGACGTACACGCTCCGACGCAGAGGCTCAACACGAGGGCCAGCATCCCGAGCCGACGGGACGAGTTGATCGCTTCGTCCGAGTTGGATCTCACCATCTCGGAAGAGAGACATGAGTCCGAAGCCGTGGGTTCCGCTGCTTGCCCGGTGTTGTCTCTACCCGTGCAAACTCAGGAGACCTCGAAGTCCGCCTGCTGCTCCGAGCCGTAGTAGCGCGTGTGAAGGTAGTCGTGGTCGGCGAGCACCCGGAGAGCCTTCGGCACGTCGGTTTCATCGGGGAGCCGCAGCCACACCGCACTTTGGCCTTCTCGCGCATACCCGTGGTAGAGGTCCCGGCTCTCCGAGTCGTCGACGACGGCGCCAACGACCTTGTCCGTGATCGTCCGCCGGTCCTTGTACACCTCGTAGTTCTCGAGGATCTGCTCCCCGGTGTAGCTCTTGACGTTCCGAGCGGCGAACCCGGCGGCGACGAGCGCCCCTTCCGCCCGTTGCCCCTCGTCACCGTCGGCGAGGATCACGACGAGGTAGCCCTCGGGTCGGAACCTCCACGGCCGGGACGAAGGGTCCCGGTCCACGTCCATCGGGAACGTGTTCTCAGACTCGTCCATCAGGGAACCCCTTGCGGATCGATCAAGCGATCAGCGCGATGCCCATCGCGAGCAGCCACAACGACCACGCGATGTAGAGGACGGGGATCGCAGCTCCCGCGAGACCCCATCCTGATTCCTCGTTGGGGCCGAGGAACTCCGCCGAGCCGACCGCCAGCCCGGCGCCGATGACGATACCCGGCCACCCCAGCCAGGTGGTCAGTGTCGCTCCCTGGATGACACCGATGCCGATCAACACGGACCAGAGGCCGGTGAACAGGTAGCCGAGATGCTCGCCGACACCGACCCCCAGGAACTGGTGCAGCGCCCGGAAGACGGCGGCGTGGGCCTCGCGTTGCTCGGGCCCGAGCGCCGGGTCCGCGTAAGCGCGGGCGAGCGCGGGGACGACGTACACCCATCGCAGGAGACCCAGCATCTGGAGGAGACCGGCGAGCACCCCGATCGTGGTCGCCACGGGGACGATGCCCCCGAACCCGAGGACCTGCCCGAGCAGCACCGCGCCGGCGATCAGCAGCAGCCCCGACAGCATGAACGCCCACCACAGGAGGATCAGCGACGAGCCTCCGGCCCGGAACCGCTCGAGGATCTCGGCGGTGGGCCGGCGCAGGATGTCGGGGTACCCGAACCGCTTGCCGAGCATCGCGAAGGTCGCGTTGAACCACAGCGGTGCTGCGATGAGCACGACCCCGGCAGCGACCTCGACGGTCACGCCGAATTGCGGTGGCGCAGACCCGAGCGGGCGAGCATCCACAAGGTTGCGCCGAGGATCACGGTCAACGTGGTGGAGCCCGACAGACCGAACACGGCCCAACGGTCGTCCGGGTCCACGCCGATCGCCGTCGTCACGGTCCACCCGAGCGCCCAGGCAGCGGCGCTCGCCGGGATCCACAGGACACTGCCGTCGAGGAGATCACGGAGCAGCCACCACTGCGCGATCCCGACGACGAGTCCGCTCACCGCGCCGACGACCGCGAGGTCACCGACCGTGTCGCCGTAGCCGAAGACCGCGAACGCGAGGCCGAAGCCGACGGCGAGACCGACGCCGGTCGCCGCGATCCAGCGAGCGTCGGCGCCGATCCGGCGGAGAGCGAGCCACTGCGCCGCTCCGATCACCAGGCCGGCGACGGCGCCGGACAGGACCGCCGTCCATGTCGAGTCGACCGGTCCCGCCACGGCACGCCCGGCGAGTCCGGCGATCGGGAACGCGAGCAAGGTCGCAGCCCAGACCAGGAGGTCTCTCCCGCTCAGCGAGCGATGCTCGACCCCTCTCTGCTGACGGGTGGTCCCCGGGATTGCCACTCGAACATCTTCCATGAGACTTCCTTTCGTTCGGTTCGCGATGCCCAAACCACCGGGTTGCGCCGGATCGAGAGCGAAAAGGCAGCACTCGCGGTTCACGCACACGCGGAGCTGGACGCTCAGAGATGGCGGATGGCGATCCCCGTGCGTGTTCCGTCTCCCCTCAGGAACGGGGGTCGCTGCCGACGCCAGTGTACGTCCTCGCCG
>Ga0214471_10002822_pt1 | contig 13585 bp, 17 predicted proteins | sample RVTome_5_FD_207665 | JGI IMG/M metagenome (GOLD analysis project Ga0214471, IMG submission 207665) | Soil microbial communities from uranium-contaminated site in the Upper Colorado River Basin, Wyoming, United States - RVT142D155 | ecosystem: Environmental > Terrestrial > Soil > Contaminated >...
CGAAAGATCAGAACGAGCCGGCGACCGTGAGAGGACCGAACACGCCGAGCGAGCCGCGCCTCCGGAGAGAACCGAAACGACAGAGCGAGCCGCTATGCAAGAGAGAACCGAACTAGCCGAGCGCAACGAGGGAACAAGCCCATGACCGATCTAACCGACGAAGAACTGGCCTTCACGCCAATCCAACGCCTGACGCGCGATCTACGCGAGGCGGCCCGCAGCCTGACGCCGGACGAGGCCAGGTATCTGGTGGACTACTACTATATCACCCAGCGCGACCGCATCCGTGCGAAGCACCAGCTTCGCACGCTACAGGAGGCGGGCGAGCCGGCGTCAGTGCTGTCGTGGCTGTACGAGCAAGCGAAGATATTGGAAGCCTCGATCAAGCGAGCCCTGGACGCCTACTCCGCTGCGCATCCCGTAGGGGAATGGGCGCGGGCGCACAAGGGGATCGGCCCGGTGATCGCAGCCGGCCTTCTGGCGCACATCGACATCAAGAAGGCGCCCACGGTCGGCCACATCTGGCGGTTCGCCGGCCTCGACCCCACGGTGAAATGGGAGAAGAAAACCAAGCGTCCGTGGAACGCCGATCTCAAACGGCTGTGCTGGTTGCTCGGCGAATCCTTCGTCAAAGTCTCCGGCGACGAAGATGCCTACTACGGCCAGGTGTACAAGGCTCGGAAAGAGCTTGAGGTCGCCCGCAACGAAGCCGGCAAGTTTGCCGATCAGGCCAAGGCGTCCTTGGAGGCCAAGAAGTACGGGAAGGACACCGAAGCCTACAAGGCGTACATCGCGGGCAAATTGCCGGCCGCTCGTGTCCACCTGCGGGCGGAGAGGTATGCTGTAAAATTATTTTTGTCGCATATACACGGCGTCTGGTATGAGCACGAATATGGCGTCCCGCCGCCGCTGCCCTATCCGATCGCGCACCTGGGGCACGCGCACATGATCCCGCCACCGTGAGCCGAAAGACGCGAGAGAACCGGAATGCGAGAGCGAGCCGAGACGAGCGAGAGAACCGGGCATGCCGAGCGAGCCGAGGCTGTAGAGAGAACCGTTACATTGGAGCGAGCCGTGACTGATGAGAGAACCGTGTAGCGAGAGCGAGCCGACATTGCAGAGAGAACCGATAGTGCAGAGCGAGCCGACAGGTGGGAGAGAACCGTATAATGGGAGCGAGCCGCGTCACGGGAGAGTACCGAGCTTGAAGAGCGAGCCGGCGATGATGAGAGGACCGAACACGCCGAGCGAGCCATTATGCGTGAGAGAACCGAGTACAGCGAGCGAGCTGGGGCCTACGAGAGAACCGAAGGAGCAGCCATGACGGACGCTGAACTCATGCGGCAGATGGCCGAGGCGTTGCGTGGCTTAGTTGTATGGGCTAACACGAAAGGATTGGGAGTGACGGCGTTTTCTGCCATCCAGCCATGTCGTAAAGCTCTCGCCGCCTACGACATCCACATCCGCGAGCAAGCCGCCGCCGAGGCCGAGGCTACGCGGCGCATGATGGAGGAATTGGATGCTGAATGAGGCTGAGATCGAGGAGGTCGCTGAGGCGATACGAGCCGAATTTGGGAGGGGCTATACCGACTTTGGAACATTCCGCAGTCATGCGATCGCCGCCATTAAAGCCGTAGAGCGCGCGCGCGATCCCGTCAGAGCCGATTACAAATTGCGTTGCGAGGATTGCGGCCGCTCGCATTATCTCGATTGTTCGCTGCCTAGCGAAATCTGGAACCAGATCGCGCGGCCGGAGAATGTCCTTTGCACCATGTGCATTGATGCCCGGCTCGCAGCGAAGGGCCTAAAAGCCGAGTGTGAGTTCTACTATGCGGGCGAGGCATTGACGAGCAAGCTATACGAGCGCGTCCGCGAGCAGGAGGCAGTCGATGGCGAGCACTAAGAGGGCAACGCTCAAACCAGGCTGGCTCGCGCGCGATATCGAGGCTGCGCACAAGGAGATTGCTAAGTGGGATGACACATACCGCGACAGCTATTTCGTGATCGGAAAGAAACTGCTGGGCACTCCGCTCGTCGAGAAGAAGGGCGAGACATGACCGAGCGTAGTTCATGCGCGCGCTGTGCAGACGAAGGATGGGTCTGCGAAAATCATCAGGATCGGCCTTGGGCCGGTGCCAATGAGCGCGTTCCTAACGGGTGTAAGTGTGGGGCAGGCGCCCCTTGCCCGGACTGCAATCCAAGCAACGAGACAACCCCGCCAAGGATGCCGCCCGGTTCAAGAATAATACTCGACAAGGATGGTAGGCGGCACTAGCCATGACCGAGCGTAGCTCAGCAGGGAGAGCGCCGCGTTTGGGGCGCGGAGGTCGCGCGTTCAAATCGCGCCGCTCGGACCAGCACGATTAGCCTCTATTAGCCGCAGGGCTAAATCTCGAAAGGGGGTGGTCTACATTCCGCCGACCGCAGAGCGTTACGGCTTTAAGCCGAACATAAGTCCGAGCCCCGTCGCTTGACCGCGGCGGGGCTTCTCCCTAATGCCCATGATTGAAAGGCGGGCAGGATGATCGGTGAAGTACTCACACGGCGCGGTGTCGTTGGCCTGATCGCGGGCGCCTTCGCTACGGGCGGACGATTGCCGAGTGCAGCGGAATCACGGACACAGATTAGCCAAGCACCAAACGCCTATGGAGTCGACGACCCGCGCTGGGAAGTATGGCAAGATCAACAGGGGAAACGCGATGCGCGGTTTGCCTTTCGGATTGGTGGCTGCGAACCGCACATAGCTTGTATGCGATCATGGAGCCACGACACCAAAATGCGGGTTCAGATGCGAGAGGATAATAGGGCGCGGTCATTTTTTGCGCGACTGCGCAAACAACTCGGCATTTAAGTTGACCGCAGCGGGGCTTCTGCTATCATGCATGCGGCAAGGCGGCGACGTACTCGCAAAGAAACGGGCAGATGCTTCGCGCACTCACTGGAGTAGGGCTAGGTACGCGCCGCCTTGCTGTCACCGCCCTACCGCCAGATTGACTGAATCAACCAACGACCGCACCGGCGGGCAGATCAGGTACATCCCCTGCGCGATGTAGGGGCTCGACGCCGCCTGCCGCGCGATCATGTCGGTGGGGAGCGAGCACATGTGCTTCACGACGGCCGCGAGCACCTGGTCGCTCTCCCCCTCGGCGATCCGGTCGAGCGCTTCCACCCGGCGCACCGCGTCCGAAGGCAGGCAGCCGCCCAAGAGCATGGCGAAGGCGAGCAGGGCGCGGGTCACAGCTTCGGCATGAGGGCGACGGTGCCCCTGGCCGTGTTGCGGCCCCACACGATCAGGACCACGCCCACGAGCGCCTGGAGGCTGTCCAGGACGGCCGACATGCGGCTGCCGGCCTCGGCCAGCTCACCAGCCGACACGTCCCAGCCGAACGCTTGAGACAGGCCGGGCGCCGCCGCGATGATCGCACCCCAAATCGTCTTTGAACGCAGGAACCACTTGTCCATCAGTCTCTCCTGTCGAAAGGATTAGGCGCCCGTGGGCGCAGCTCGTCATCGAGCCGGTCGTCGATCTTCTCCAACGTGTCGAGTATGCGCGGCAGGCTGCTCTTGATGTTCGCCGTGTCGGTTTCGAGCCGGCCGAGTGCCTCGCCCTGCTTCTGGACCTCTTTCGCCACCACGCCGATCGTGTCGTCGACAGCAGCTTGTCGGGTTTTGAGCTGTGCAACCTCGTTTTGGGTTTGACCCCACGCGATGCCTCCAACTGCCGCCGCGCCTAAGACGGTGAGCCATAGGCCGCCCGACAGCATGAACGTAGTGAGCTTGGATACGCCGTTCGTGTCGGACATCACGTCATACTCGGCAGCTCGACCGGCGGGCCGATCAGCCGCTCAAGCCCGCTCGGGGTGAACTCTCCGACGCCCTGGGCACAGCCGCCGACCTCGATCAGCATGAACAGCACAGGCTCACGGTCCCGATTGTTCACCTGCGGGCTGTAAAACCACAGCGCGCGCGTGATCGGGCCGTAGATGCTGACGCGCCGGCGCAGCTCGGCCATCTGCCCGTCCGTCAGTTCGATCTCGAAAACCTCGGCCGCGTGCGATTGGAGATTGGCCCGGCCCTGGTCGAACGGGATGCACGTCCGCGCCGAGCCCGCAACCGCAGGCCCGGACAGCAGCAGCGCCGCTACGATAGCGGCTAAGCAAAAGCGCATGACTTGACCCTCGTATCTGGTCGGCGGCATCGGACGGTCCTTCATTGGGACAACTGACTAGTCATCAGAAAGATATCGCCGCTTCCGAGATAAACCACCGTGACTGCGGAGCCTATGCGGATATCGCCACTCGCAAGCGGTGTCCCGCCGTGCTTCATGATGGTCTTGGCGCCGACGGCATCGACGTTCAATGTCGCCGTGCCGGTGTTCTGGAAGCTCGCGATCCAGCTATAGGTCTGACCCGTCGCGTAGGCGCTGACCGTTTGCGTCGCCGCCAGGACATAGGCATTCGCCGAGCCAGTCGATACGGTGTAGGCGTCCCTATCGACGAGGTATCTCTTGATCGCCGCCATGACCTCGCGCGCCGCGTCGTTGACATCGCCAGCGTCCATAGGCTCCGGGAAGCCGTCCGGCGCGGCAGTCACATTGCTGTCGGGCGCGGTGGACCAGGTGGATATGTCGCCGGCCACCGCCAGGCCGGGCGCGAGCGCGAGGACGATAAACAGGAAGAGGCGGGTCATGGCATTGTCCTCATGCGGCAGTCTTGATGTTGTGTTCTGGCTCAGACGATTTATGCCTAGTCGAGTGACATTGCCTGCAAAGCCAAATAACAAATAAGGGCTGGCCGTAGTCAGGGTGATGCATTTCTGATTTTGCATTCCCACAATCAGCGCAAGGTTGTTGGATTAGTTTACCGCGCCTTTTATAAGTGCCGGCATAACTGCGACAATCATCTTTTCGTCGTTGCTCGGGTGTTAGAGGGTGGTTTTTGCGCCAAGCCCGCACGTACGCCGCATGGCATGAATTGCAGTATCCTTGGTCGTCTCGCTCTTGCGTACCCCTGCAATTCGAGCAACTATGCATTCTTGTAATCATTCTAAAACGTTTCACGTGGCGGCGCAACGCCGATGCCTTATTCGTCCTCTTGCAGCATCAACCGCGACGCGACAGCCGGACGCTCGATCCCCGCGCGGTAAATGATGGTCTTAAGAGCGTTGAACGCATATTCGACATCTAGCTTCGTTATGCGTTTCTTGAGCAACTTAGCCATCATGGCCGGTTCTTGGATCGCCTCGGTGAGAATGTCTATCACTTTCTGCCGTGGCATCCTATTCAACAAGGCGCGCATCCGCTGTGAGCCTACGTGAGCACCGACCAGCGACGCGCCGGCACGTTGACCGCTTATAGCGCCCAAGTTTGCGCCTGAAATTCTCGCTAGAAGATCGAACATCGCAGATTCAGGGTCGAGAATTTCATCGAGTCGCCGCCCGGATGCGGTCGCCTCGTTAAACCGCTTCATCTCGCTGGCAAGGCTCAGCACATTCTCGATATGCTCCGGCTTCATGACGCCTGTCTTTAGCGCGGCATTTTTGATCGGCCCTTCCAGCAAGACGCGCTCGATCAATTCCGGCTCGACCAATCCCTGCTTGGTACGCCCGAGGTTGAACAACGCATCGACTAGCGCCGCGCGTGCGCCAGCCTGTGCCTGTGGTCCACCGCGTTGCGCCAGCCGGAACAAATCGCTTATGTCCCGCTGTGGAGTGTCGCTGCGGAACGCGCGCTCGAAAGCCACCGTAGGGTTCTCGACCTTTGCCACACGGGCGAACGCCGAGCGGGCGACTCCAACTTTGCGTCCGCGCTCCAAGACAGGCACGACCTCGGCGAGACGCCGCTGCGCCGTCTCCGCCATCCGAAAATCCCTATCCAGGTCCGGGAATCGCTGCAACAGTTCGCGGTTTTCCTTTCGCCATGCGGCTAGTCGGTTAGGACTAACGCGGCCAGTCGCAGGATCGACCAGATCACCAGCAATGTCTCGAAGGAGCGTTTCCTGGGTTCCTCGCATGGCGGCCGGCCGGCCCTCGGCAGTGGCTTGATAGCGAGCTGCACCGCCAGGGATGGGAGAGACAGCCTCTTCCATTCCTTGCATCCGCACGGCCGCCTCTGGCCCGCCACTACCATAGGCCCGCTCCAATGTGACTTGCTCAGGCGTTACATCGGCGCCCTCTCTCGTTCTGCCGGTAACAATCTTGGCGTAGGTGCGCTTGAGCCTGTCGTTCAATGCACGGGAGAACGCCCGCGCCGCTACGGCAGCATCGCCAGGCACTTGCTCCAGATCATCGAGCAGCCCATCGCCGATCATGTCGAGATGGCGCTTCATCGACCAGTTTCCGTCTCGCGCGGCGGTACGGCCATGGTCCAAGACGCGGCTTCGCAGTCGAAAGACTTGCCATGCCGGGATAGGGGCGTTCGCCGTTTTCCACCGCGCCAGTTCGGCCTCTATAGGTGCTGGCAATCCTTCGGTCGGCAGTATCTCGCCGCGGACTGCCTCGCGTGCATCGAACGCCGTCTTTGGTTCAATCGGATACTCTCGATCGACACGGCCCCACAACTCGCGCTGTTGCTCGTAGGCATCGTGAGCCGCGTCGTCGATCAGGTCGCGGGCGGCTCGGTTCGCCTGTGCCCTCAGTTCCGGCGAGGCTGGCGGGATGGCGCCTGAAACGCGCGCCGCTTCTTCCTCGGCTTGCCGCAAGCGCGTATCGATCAGGCCATTCCACCAGCGCTCTCGCGCGATCGCCACTTGGCGCAATGCCTGCGGATCGCCGGTTTCCATTGCCTCCCGTAGCGCGGTGTTCAATTCGTGAACAGCCAGCTCGGTTTGTGCCCCGATGTCCCCACCGGCCTTGCGGCTCTCGCGGATCACGGCTTCTTCGAGCGCTGACAAGCCAGGGCTTCCGGCTCGTTGCGCCGCAGTCATTGAAGGCGCAACTGTCTCACCGCCAAGACGCCCGGCTACCTCAAGTGGTTCCTCGCCGGCCTCGCGGACAACTCGTTGGGCCGTGGTCGCGGCGCGTTCTACCCTGGCCGCCGGCGAGAACGCTTGCCGGCCTTGACTGATACCGCGCGTCAGGAGTTTGGCGAGCGGGATAATTGCGCTTGGCCCGCTTATGCCGCCGATGATTTCCCCGCCGGCTCGCGCCAAAGGATCGCCGGGTGCAAGATGTTGGGCAATGCCGCCGCCTATGCCTGATGCGCCGGCAGCCAGCGCTTCGGCCGCGGCGAAACTCTTTGGGGCAGTACGCGCCGCTTCTGTGATAGGGGCAAACAGGCCTGGACTCGGCTTCGCGCCAGCCGCCATCTGCCCTACCGTTCTCGCTGCGCCGGCGTAGGGTGCGAGCGCGAATGGTATGGAAGCGCCGACAGCCTCGCCACCTGCCGCGAATGGTCGATATTGTTCCGGCACATCCTCCATGCTCTTGTAGCCGATCCCAATCGAACCAAGGCCGCGCTGTATTGATTCGGACCCGCCGATGGGGCGGCCTATCACCTTGCCTTGCCCGCCAGTCGCGAGAAGATTGATTCCTGCCGTGGCGAGATCAACGGGCGCGCCTAGTGTCTGTGCGAGCAACCCGACATTCGCGCCGCGCAATCCATACTCAGCGGCACCGCCCAACGTGACGGGGCGCGCTCGCTTCTCAAGATCATCTATTGCCTTCTGGATTTGCGCATCCGTGCCGGACAGATCGTAAATCTCGTTGCCGCGCCTGTACTCAACGACGGGCATCACCGCCTCCGCCGTATCGTGGCCCCCGATGGAAGGGTCGTTGTTTTTCCAAGTCCCGGCAGTTCAAAATCCCCTCCCGGAAGTTTAGTGCCGTCAGGGCTGTATCCCATCAAGGTAAGACTGCGTTCGATTTCCAGATTGCTGGCCCTGAACTTTGACATCTCGTCAGGTGCCAGCGCACCGGATGCAATGACCTCAAGATTGTAATTCCGCTCGGTCACAAGCGAGTCGCGCATCGTTCCGATCTTCTTGGCCTCGGTGCGAGGGTTGGCCCAAAACTTATCAGGATCAGGGAACAACTCATCAATTTTCTGCTGCTCCCAAGTCGCGCCTCTAGAGCTGTTCAAAAGCGCGGCCTTGGCAGTTTGTTTCAAGACTCGCAGGCTTTGCCGATTTTCCTGTATGTCTGGGAAAAACCCGTCCTTTCCAACAATAGTGTCGAGGTCCAGGCCGCCGCCAACGGCATCGGCGACAGCGGCAAGCCGTGAATAGGTGCCGGTGCCATGTTCCCTTGAGGCACGAGCCGGGTCAAGAACGGTTGGCTGTGCCGTGCCAAGCCCGGCCTGTCCCCGCGCCTGCTGTGCTTGGCGCACACCTTCAGCACCGCGTGCCTCGGCCGCGCCGCTTTCGAGCCCAAGCCGAACAGCAGTCGGCGGCATCGGTGTCGAGCGTCCGGTATCCGGGTCGGCGTAAGTCGTACCACCATCATGGCTGAGAACAACCCGGCGATCCGGCAGCATGAAGTTGAGCGCTGTCTTTGGCTCAGGCGGCAGCATCGCGCGAACGCCTTGCGCGCCACGCTCGCGAGCTGCTGCTGCCGCCTCCAGCCGATCAAGAGATTCAGGCGGTTGCCAACGTGGCCCGCCCGCACCAGGAACCGGAATCCACTGCCCGGTAGGTTGATCCCATTGATGTGGGATGGTTTGACCGCCGATGACAAAATCTTTGACATCTGGAATTGTGGGCGCGCGCTCAGCTTCCGCCTTTGCACCAAGAGCCTGTGCCGCACCAGGGCGCATGCCGATATCTCCGCCCGCGTCTGCCTGAGCCCACCACGGATAGTCGGGCTGCTCGGGCATGAAACCGGCAATCGTTTCAAGACCAGCTTGCGGACTCACCAATCCCATCGCCCGAGAAAGCGATTGTTGCTGCGGCGAAAGCCCCATTTGCGACGCAAGCCCACCGTACTGCATCACGTTGCTAGTGTCGGGATTCAGCCACTCGGCTCCGGCTATCTTCCGTCCCAGCTCTTGTTCTCTCCTCTCCTTTTCCTGCTCGCGCTTTTCCTCGGCTTCGCCTCGCTTGAATTGTTGTCCGGCTAACCGACCATAGGCGAGATCGCGCAGGCTACCCTGATAGCCTTGAAGGTTCTGCATCAGCAGCCCCGCCGCAGGCTGGCGCTGTTGCCCGTAAGGTGCATTGGCGTTCGCAAGCTGTGACAGGCCGCCCAACGCCATATAGAGCGCGAACATATTGCGCGACTCGTCAGGGTCGAGCATGCCGGCGTAGGACTGGCCCATCGGATCGAGGAGTTGGCTGAATCTACCCATGTTTCAGCGTTCTCAGCTTGCTTTCCAGCGCATCGACCTTGTTGGCGAGCGCCTGGATCGTTGCCAGCGCGACACCGAACGCATCGACCATGTTGATCGTCCGTCCATCGCCAAGCCCTGTCGCGTCCTGCCAATCCTCGGCGTAGGTGCCGACGTGCGGCTCGGTATCGTGGAAGAACTCCTTGTAGCGCCAGCGCTCGATAGGCAGGGTGCGAACGGCGGCAAGCAGCGCATCGGCGTCAATCGGCTCGCCAGCGTGCTTGTACTCACGGGAAGAAAAGGCGGTATAGCCAGCGAGCCCAAGCTGACCAACGCCAAGAAGATTCCCGAAGATATCGCTACCGGCGCTCGCTGGCGGGAAATAGGGCTGCTGCCCTGTCGTGACCGTTGTCCCGCCGTAATTGCCGGCAATTTGCCCCATGTACTGCGCGAGCTTCTGGGCTGCAATGTTCTGCTCGAAGTTCCACCGCGCCTGCGCGTCCATGATCTCCTGCGCGCGCTGCTGCTCCAGGGTGCCGCCGACTTGCCCGAGCTGGCCGATGTCGTAGTAGTCGCTCGCGGCGTATTGCGGCGCGCCCATCGCGGCCTGCATCTGACGCGCGCGCTCGACATCGTAGAGGTTGCCGATCTGACCGGCCGCGTCCATGCCGAGACCGGCCTCCTGGGCGCCGATCCCGGCCAGCCCTGTCCCGGCGGTCATCTGGCGGTTGATGGCTTGCTCGCCGGCGCCCTGGAACATCCCGGCGGCTTGGAGCTGTTGGGCGATGTCGCCGCTGTACAGGCCGCCGAGCTGACCCGCGGCCGAAAGCCCGATGCCGGCTTCCTGCGCACCCAAGCCGCCGAGGGCTTGCCCTGCGGCCAACTGGCGCTGCAAGGCTTCCTGGCCGCCTGCCTGGAACATGCCGAGGGCCTGGAGCTGGCGGGCGAGATCGCCTTGGTAGAGTCCGCCCATCTGCCCCAGTGCGCCGAGCTGGGCGCTGGTTGCCCCAAGACCGAGGTTGCCGAGCGCCGATCCGACTCCCGCCTGCCGCCCGAGGGCCTGCTCCTGGGCCGCCGTGAGCTGCCCGGCAGCGCCGAGCTGGATGCCGGCCTGCTGGCCGCCGATGCCGGCGAGGGTCTGTCCTGCGCCAATCTGACGACCAAGGGCCTGCTCCCCGAATGTGCCGAACATCCCCGCCGCCTGAAGCTGCCGGGCCAAGTCCTGGCCGTAGATGTCCGCGATGGACTGGGCTGCACCCATCTGGCTTGCCCGCTCGCCGGCACCGATGCCCGCGAGCGCTTGGCCGCCGCCCATCATCCGGCCCAACGCGGCCTCACCGCCGCTCTGGAGCGCGCCCGCGGCCTGGAGCTGGCGGCCACGCTCGGACTCGTAGGAGCCGAAAGCGTAGGGCGCGATCGCGTTCGCCAAGGTGCGGCTCAAAGTTTCCTGCTCCGCCCCGGAACCAGACCGCCCGGCCATCGCGAACTGCGACTGCACGGTGGGGATAACCGCGTCCTCGATGCTCTTGAAGACGGCTTGGAGTTGTGGGTTCCCCTGGTCAAGGTACGCCCCCCCTGCCGTGGGCTCGAAGTATTGCGAGGCCGAAGGACCGGCCTGGGCCGCCTGCGAGATGAGCCCCTGCCCTGGAGTGGTGAACTGGCCGGCTGCAAACGGGTTGAGATAGCCGTAGCCGGGGCTGCTCCCGATATCCGCGCCTGCCGCGGCCGGGGCCATGAATTGCTGGCCCTGGGCGCCCTGCATGCCCGCTCCGGCCACCAGGCCGGCACCCGGAAGCTGGAACTGCCCCGAGGCAAACGGCTGGACGTACTGGGTCGATTGCGCCCCCGGCTGACCGGCCCCGTACAGGAACTCGGTGCCCGGCACCATCGGTCCGCCCGCGATCTGGCCGAGGCCCTGGTAGGCCGGGTTGAGCCCGGTGAAAGCCCCGCCGGCTACTTGGCCGATCTGCTCCTGGCCAGGCGCCCCAGCCTGCCCGGCGGCGGAAATGAAATCCTGGCCGGGGAGCTGGTAGCCGCCGACATAGGGGCTCAGCGCCCCATAGGCCGGGTTTGCGCCGATGTATGCACCCTCGGCTCCAGGCTGGATGTACTGCTGCCCCTGCATCCCCTGCTGCGCCGCGTTGGCGAGGTACTGCGAACCAGGAAGCTGGAACCCGGCGGTGTAGGGCGAGAAAAGCTGTATCGCCGGGTTGCCGTACAGGTTCCCGCCGTAGAGGGTGTTGAGGTATTCCTGCTGGCCGGCATTGGTGATCGGCGAGCCCGTCAAGGCCCGCTGCTCCATCAAGCCAAGCGCGGCTTGCGTCTGCGGCGACGGGCCTGGGAAGGTCTGGCCGGGAAAGAACGCCGGCTGCGGCCCCTGGTACTGCTGTTGGGCCTGCTCCATCCCATAGGTGAGGAACGGCTGCTGGCCTGCCCACGGGTCCGACTTCTGCGTCGAACTCGTCTGCACGATTTGGGGAGGAGGGGCGCTACCGCCGCCGCAGCACATTACAGAGGCTCCCTTGGCAGGGCCGGATCGAGCATGTACCAGCCGCCTATGCGCTTCCATCCAAGCCGCTCGAAGAATTGCTCCTTGCGGTCGGAATCGTGACTGTTGAACACCCCTATCGTGGCGATCCGGCCGTCGTCCCTGGCGTGTTCCTCGGCCATCCGCAGCAGCAGCCGGGCAGCATTCGTCCGGCGGTGCTCCGGCGCGATGAAGAACCACCCGTCGGCAAGGATCGTCTCGTCGGTCCACCACGGGGCGAAGGGATGGAGCCCGATCGTGCCGACCAGCTCGTTTCCGTCGTCGGCGATGTAGACCACACCGGACGCCATCTCGTTGCTGATGTTGGTCGCGATCTTCTGCGGGGCCATCGCGAGCTGCCGCGTGCCCAGCCGGTGCTCGGGCCAGAACTTGCCGGTCAACAGGTCCATGACGGCCTGCTGCTCGCCCGGCCCTGCCTTCTGGACGCCGATCAGATTCATGCGGCGATTATCCCCCGGCGGGCGCGGGTTTTGATGGCAGGCGGGCTTGGGTTATGCTAGAAGGGTTGCGGCGCGGCGGCGTGGAAAATCGCAGACACGCTCGGGTGGCGGAAAGACTTGGTAGACGCTGGCCACACATTAGTGTGCGTCTGGTCCCCGAATTGACGGGGGCTGCGCGTGAGTACGACGTGGCGATGGCCGTGCTGGTTCGAGACCAGTCCCAGAAAGTCGTCCCAATAGCCGGAGTAGCGACCGGCCCGCGCCTTTTTATCCCGAGAGCGCATAATCGAACGTGCCAGCGTCCGGGTCGGGCGCGTGCGTGACCACGAAGCTGCCGTCGTTTTTGGTCGAGACGTAGATCGCCGTGCCCGCTGCCGCCGCATTGGTCGGGCTGAACGTAATCACGCTGTTGATATGCGCCCTGGTGTCGGTGACCGTCGTTGTACTGCCGCTACCGAGCGTGAAGCTGCCCACGTTGTTGGTCTCGCCGCGCAGGACCGACCGGATCGACCGCGCCAGGGCGGAGACGGCGGACGGCCAATCCGCGTAATGGAGATTCGGCGGCGGGTGGCCGACGTTTGCCACGTCACTGCCGGCCCCATTGCCTCTGCTGGACGGCCACGCCGAGCGCGTGGTCGAACCCGTTGGCGAACGTCACCCTGTACGTGTGCCTCCGCGCGGCACTACGCACGTCGGCCTCGTCGATGCTGTTGAGGCCGACCTGGGCGGCGAAGGTGCGCGTTTCGCTCCCGAGGTCTCGCGTCCCTACAGCGACGGAGATGTCGCCCGGATCGACCTCGCCGTCGTAGAGCGGCTTCACGATATCGACGAAGGTCAGGTAGCCGGGATTGTGCTCCTGCTCCAGCGTTTCGAGCGTGGCGTCAATCGGCGAACCGTCGTGGCTGTACAGCGCATGGTTGGCGGCGTCGAACGAGCCCATGACCGGGAAGCCTCGCACCCACACGATGGAGTCGAGCGAGGCCGGCAAATCCTCAAGGTCGCCATGAAGCTGCAAATCCTCCAGCTCGTACCCTTTCGACAAGTCGCTGAATATGAACTCAAGATTGAAGGCGTCGCAGTATGTCCACCGCTGGGTTACGAAGGAATATGCGAGTTGCCGGCTCGTATTGGCGAACGGGAGGTTCCAGACCACGATGCCGCGGCGCGGGTCTATGGCTGCGGAAATCCGGTTGAACTGGGAGACTGTGACATGATCGAACGCCCACCTGTCCGCCTTCTCCTTGCCGATGTGGTGGACCTGCGCGCCGTCGAACATCTTGAACCCGTCGTGCGACAGGAAGAACACGAACCGCCCGTAGGACACGACCGAACCAGGTG
>Ga0214471_10002824_pt1 | contig 13583 bp, 10 predicted proteins | sample RVTome_5_FD_207665 | JGI IMG/M metagenome (GOLD analysis project Ga0214471, IMG submission 207665) | Soil microbial communities from uranium-contaminated site in the Upper Colorado River Basin, Wyoming, United States - RVT142D155 | ecosystem: Environmental > Terrestrial > Soil > Contaminated >...
CTCGAGCAATGTTTCTGCTCAGACGGTCAGTGGCAGTGTGACCTACTCGGGGCAGATTGCCGCGGATGGCGACTATGAATTCGAGACTCTGAGTGGCGACGTCATCCTGAGCGTCCCCGCGAACACCGGGGCCGACGTGCGTTCCTCCACGTTCAGCGGGAGCTTCAGCACCACCCTCCCGTTCTCGCGGGAGGGCAGCGAGAGTGATTCACGCCGACGTCGGTCGCGCCGGAACGTCCGAGGCACCCTCGGCAGCGGCGGTGCCAGTCTCCAGCTGACATCCTTCAGCGGGGACGTCGTGATCAAGGAGCTCGGCCGAGCCAACTGACCGTTCTTCAGGCCAGGTGCAAGAGCGTCGGACTGAAGCAGGTCCGGCGCTTTTTCGTAGGCCTCGATGTGACGAATGGTGACGACTCGGGGTCTGGTCGAGGTCAGCTTCGGGCATGCTCGCTCGTGTACGGTCTGCTGCGGTGCTTGGTGTCGAAGCCTATCCGGTGGATGTCGAAGTCGATCTCTCCAACGGACTACCCTCCTTCTCGACGGTCGGGCTGCCCCAGGGTGCCGTGCGCGAGGGCCGAGAACGGGTTCATGCGGCGTTGGCCAACGCGGGGTTCAGCTTTCCGCTCAAACGCATCACGGTCAACCTCGCGCCCGCCGATGTCCGAAAGGGTGGTTCCGCGTTCGATCTTCCCATCGCGCTCGGACTCCTGATTGCCAGCGGTCAGCTCAAGGGCGCTCGCCTACACGATCAGCTCTTCGTTGGGGAGTTGGGCCTCGAGGGGGACCTACGTCCGGTGCGGGGTGCTTTGCCTTTGGCCCTCGCGGCTCGCGCTTCCGGGTGCCGTGGGATCCTGCTTCCGGCGGCCAACGTCGGTGAAGCTTCGGTGGTGGGCAACCTCGAGGTCCGCGGCGCAAACACGCTCGACGAAGTGTGCCGGCATATGCAGGGAAGGGTGGTGATTGCACCGAGCAGGTGCGACATCGTCACGCTGCTCGGGTCGAGGCCTCCAGCGGGCGTGGACATGGGGGATGTCCGGGGTCAGGCCTCCGCCAAGCGTGCGCTCGAGGTTTCGGCCGCGGGCGGGCACAACATCCTCCTGATCGGTCCCCCTGGCGCCGGCAAGACCATGCTCGCCCGCCGGCTCCCGACCATCCTGCCAACCTCCTCCCTCGAAGAGGCACTCGAGGCCACGGCCGTTCACTCGGTGGCCGGACTCCTCAGGCCGGGAGCATCCCTGCTCACAACGCGTCCCTTCCGCGCACCCCACCATACCGTCACCGAAGCTGGATTGGTGGGAGGTGGTACACCCTCTCATCCTGGTGAGGTGAGTCTCGCCCACGGGGGCGTACTCTTTCTCGACGAGCTACCGGAGTTCCGGCGAGGCGCGCTCGAAGTCTTGCGTCAACCGTTGGAGGACGGGATGGTCACGATCAGCCGCGCTGCGGGGAGTCTCACCTATCCCGCGCGATTCATGCTGGCGGCAGCGATGAACCCCTGCCCCTGTGGCTATCGAGGAGACCCGGCACACGAATGCCGCTGTGGTGACGTGGCGGTGGATCGGTATCTGGGCCGGATCTCGGGGCCGCTCCTCGACCGGATCGACATTCACCTCTCGGTTCCGGCCGTGGCGTGGAGAGACTTGAAGGGGTCGACGAACGCCGAGGAGGTGAGTGCGGTTGTTCGGGAGCGCGTGGAGTCAGCTCGGGTGATTCAGCGAAACCGGTTTGAGGCTACACCCTGGATCCGGGCCAACGCACACATGACTGCCCGGGAGATCCGAAAACACTGCCGGCAGAGTGGTCCCGTCGAGGCGCTATTGCGCGAGGCAATTGCTCGGCTCAGCCTGTCCGCGAGGGCTTATCATCGGGTCCTCAAGATTGCACGCACAATCGCCGACTTGGTCGACGCCCCCGACCTCGAGCCATCGCACGTCGCAGAGGCTATTCAGTACCGGACACTCGATCGTCGCACACATCACATGGTCAAGAGCACCCCCTCGGAATCACTGTCAGTCGCTGCGACACCTATCAGTCCTGATAGCCTGCTACCTATCAACCTTGATAGGCGAAGAAACTCCGGCGGTTGACGCGCTGGGTGCCGTGGTCCTAATCGTGACAGAATGCTGTTTCCCTTTTGGCAGCGGGTTTTTCCGTTTGCGGCGGTCCGGCGCCAGCCGTCACGCGAATGATCAAGACTTCCGCGAAGTTATGTGCGATGGCTCACCCTCGGTTGCTGATTGTCGAAGATCGTGTGCGTGCCTCCCAGGGGATAGGAGGACTACTCTCCCGGGACTTCGAGATTGTGGCGACTGTTTCCCCCGGGGCGTTGGTCGGTCGGGCCGTGACAATGCATCGACCGGACACCGTCCTCTTGGACCTCTCCCACCCCGGCGGACATGGCATTCACACCCTGCAAGAGTTGAAGGAGACCCACCCCCAGCTTCCGGTTGTGACGTTGCATGCCAGTCGCGCTACGATGGACATGGCAATGAGATTCGGCGCGGAGGGACTAGTCCCTGAAGATGCTGAGATCGAAGAACTCCGGACCGCGATCGAGGACGTGTTGGCCGGGCGGCGGTACCTCTCTCCAATATTCCGGCGAGGTGATGCCGAGGCGGAAGTCGAGTCTGCTGGTGGATTCGAGCGGCTCACCCCTCGGCAGCGGGAGATCGTCCTGCACATCAGCCAGGATCTGACATCGCGTCAGATTGCGGAGCGCATGGGATTAAGCCTGTGGACCGTGCACTTTCACCGGAAGAACACACTGAAACGACTGGGGCTGCGGACGGACAAAGAGCTGTACAGATACGCGATTCTTGCCGCCTCGAAATTGAACAAGGGAAAGCCAGAATGATAGATCGGGGAGCACGGGGAGATTATCTGCACCATGACATACGACTTGGGGCGGTTCCCGGGAGCACACGCGCGTAGATGAGGAGTACTCTAGCGCGCCAACTTTAGCTGGAATACGCCAGACGAACCAAGCTCGAAGAGCCCGCTTGGCCGCTATCTTGGCGCGGTCTTCAGGGCCTTGACCAGATCCACGTCACTCGATCGGGTCCACTGGTAGGGCCCGTCGCGGTTCGGACCCGTCCTCAGGCGGTGAGTGGAGTAGCCATATTCGTACGGGGTCACGACCATGGCAGTGGTGCGGTCGAACCGGGGGTGGACGTACGTACCACAGAGTGGAAACGGGTAGTCAAACTGCGTCAGATTCGACGTGACGTGCAACACTCGATCAGCTGGAATCAGTTGGAAGGGATACACGGTGAATGGCATGTTCTCTTGTTGTAAACCTGCCATGTCGGTTGGAAGTGCGATGAACCACGGACTGGCGTCAAGGACGTCCCCCATGAGGCCGTGTCCGAGGACATGGTCTCGAAGTCCCACCCTCACCATGTCCGGGACATTGGGGTTGTCCACATCTGCACTGCCCCGGAACTCGAAGTCAGCACCACGCAGGTCGTAGCCCTCCGAGAAGATGGGCCGATGGTCAATCCCGTCCGTCGCGATCATTCGTTGTTCACCCGGGCCGATCGGATACTCCCGCCCGGCACCCGGAAACCGCTCCACGTTCGCCGTCCACAACCCGTTCGGATTGGCGATCCACGCCACCCGTTCGGCACACGGTGCCCCGGCGATCTCGAACGCCTGTGACGTCGCGCGGCCGAGCAGTAGTCCATCGAGGTAGATCGTAGTGTCGGCGTTGTTTGCGAGGACCAAGTAGCCCCCGAAGAAATAGCCTCCAGTCGCCGGGTCCGGAGCTGGCTCCGTCGCTATCTCTGCAAAGACGAGTGTTCCCCTGCGGCTCGCTGGCACTCTGATCGTCTTACTGAATCCAGTACCGGTGACTTGGAAGCCCCGCTCCACGGTCACGAACCCAACCGCATCATCGGATGGAGGCCGATTCGCCAACTCCCCTGGCGACAACCAACGGTGCACCCACAAGTCGTAGGAACCCGCCGGCACTGCCACCAACTTTGCCGTCCCGTCGCCAGCCGACATCACGGCAACAACCGGGGCGCCGGTCACTCGATCAACGAGACGAATGTCTACCACCGGGATGCCATTGGTCCATCCCAATGCACTTGCGGTCACGAGGTCCCCCGTGTCAGGGAGCACGCGCACGGTAATCTCGTTGGCAACGGGTGGTGGTGGGGGGGTGACGATGTCCGTCGCCCCACCCCCGCACGCGGCGAGGATGAGCAGGAGACTACCAGAGAACCGAGGGGCAAATGGCACAAGGTGCCTCAATCCGTGAGCGCTACTTACGGTCCCAGTGTGCGCCCCGAGGAGGGGCGTGTCAAGACTCAGACGTGTCTAGGGGGCAGGCACGGAACGGCCTTGCAATGGAAATGGTCGCCGGCCGACACCTCTATCTCGGTGCGGTCTTCGGGGCCTTGACCAGATCCACGTCACTCGATTTGGTCCATTGGTATGGTCCGTCCTGATTCGGACCCGTTCGGAGGCGCTGGGTGGAGTAGCCGTACTCCTGGAAACCCACGACCATCGCCATGCTGCGGTCGAACCGCGGATGCACGTAGGTCCCGCAAAGGGGAGTCGGGTAGTCGTACTGTGTAAGATTCGACGCGACATGCAACAGACGATCGGCCGGTATCAACTGGAAAGGGTAGAGTGTGAAGGGCATGTTCTCCTGCTGCAGAGTTTCCATGTCCGTGGGAAGCGCAATAAACCACGGACTTGCGTTGAGTATGTGCGTGAAGAGGCCATGGCCACCGAGCACCTCCCGCAGGCCCACGTTCGTCATGTCCGGGACATTGGGGTTGTCGACATCCGCACTGCCTCGGAACTCGAAATCGGCGCCCCGTAGGTCATAGCCTTGAGAGTAGATCGGGCGATGATCGATCCCGTCGGTAGCGATCATTCGGTATTCAGCAGGTCCGATCGGATACTCGTGCCCATCCCCCGGGAACCTCTGCACGTGAGACGTCCACAACCCGTTGGGGTTGGCGATCCACGCAACTCGTTCCGCGCACGGCGTCCCAGGGGCCTCTCTCGCTTGTGACGTCGCTACGCCGAGCAGCATCCCATCAAGGTAGATGGTAGTGTCGGCATTGTTTGTGATGATGAGGTACCCACCGAAATCATAGCTTGATATTGCCGGGTCCTCTCCCGGCTCCATCGCTATTTCTGTAATAACTAGGGTTCCCCGACGGCTTGCCGGCACCTTGATCGTCTTACTAAATCCAGTACCGGTGACTTGGAAACCCCGCTCCACTGTCACGAACCCAAGCGCATCATCGGTTGGAGGACGACTGGCCAGTTCCACCGCCGAGAGCCATCGGCGGACCCACAGGTCGTAAAGGCCAGCTGGTATTGCCGCGAGCTTTGCCGTCCCGTCACTGGCAGAGGTCACTGCGACGACTGCGTCGCCCGTGACCCGGTCCACGAGACGCAGCTCCGCTCGTGGGATGCCATTGGCCCATCCCAGGACGCTCGCGGTCACGAGGTCCCCCGTGTCGGGGAGCACCCTAACCGTGATCTCGTTGGCGATGGGTGGTGGGGGTGGAGTAATGATATCGGTTGCACCGCCACTGCATGCGGCAAGAACAAACAGAAGATACGCGAACCTCAAGGGGACAATTGGCACCGCATACCTCAATTAGAAAGCCGAGCCTCTTTCGTTCTAGGATGAGGCCGGAGGCAGAGAGAGTCAAGGCGTGAGTGTCGGGTTTCTATGACGCAGGCCAGACTACTGCTGCGAGGAGGTTGAGGCGGTCGCGGGCATAACCGCCCTTAGTCATGCCCGCGCGATATTCGTCAACGCCGCCATGCAGCCCCTGGTTCACCGCTTAGTAGAGACAGCTACAGCATCCGCCAAAGCACTTACCAATGATCTCCTCGTGCGGAATCGTGGGATGGGCATCCTCGCACTTGACCTGGCACTCTGCCTGGTTGGTACAGGTGCCGAGGAAGTTGTCCCCGTCGTCGGGGCAGGTGGTGAGTGCAGGACTGGCCATCAGCGTGGAGGCACCAAAGGCAAGCGCCCCGACAACAACAGTTGCTGAGACCATTCGCTTGAGCATCCGCTTCACTTCCGTCATGGTAAGCTCCCTTCCGGTAAAGTGCCCACGACCGGGGTAACGGCCATGGGTGAATGAACAGCGCGCCGCACGCTGTCCACGGCGGTCTGATTTCGAAAGAGTCCCATATGGGCATAGCGGATCCACCCATCGTCATCAACCAGTAGGGTCTGCGGAACCTGGGTCGCTCGGGCTAATTTTAGGGTTCGTCTGTCGGGGAAACCGACCGCTGTGACAGGAAACTCCAGAGCGTCGAGATATTGCTGTGTTGTTTCGACCGAATCCGTCACCAGGGCATAGATGGCCAGAGTACCGGTGGAGTCCCGTCTGAACTCATCGGCAAGGGCTCGCCAAACCGGAATCGTCTCCGCACAATAGGGGCAAGTGCTGGTGAGGACGAAGATGAGTTGCCGAGTACCTGGCGGCGCCTCTCCGATCATCACCCTGTCTCCCGTCGCGGTTACCCCATCAAACGCTGGGTATTGCATCCCCGCTTGAGGTAGACGGGTCAACGCCTTCACGAGGCCGTAGTGCGCCTTGAGCTGACGGTGCCTGATACTCAACGCCACGTTGAGGGTCACCGATAAGAGGAGTCCGGTTGCAAGGAGAATTGGAAAGGAACGTCTGGTGGAATCAACCATCTTGGCGCCTTCACAAGGAAGGGGTCCAGCCCAACGGGACTGGCCTACGATAGCTCAGAGTGCGATCCCGCACTAGCTGCTACCACTAGCAGGGTATCCCTTGTGAGCCCCTCAAGACATTGGGACTCAGGGAATCAGGGTGAGCCCCGCCCTGAGAGTCGCAACGGTTCGTGCTCCGGAAGGAATGTCATGGCGGTTGGGATCCACGTCACGTGGTGCCAGACGCTCAAACCGCGTGCTACCCCAGACGGTACTCCGAGGGGAGAGCTGCCACCTGGCAAAGCCGATCACCGCAACGGTGCTCGCGCGAGCCGAGTACAGGCCCAGCTCAGGGGCGATCAGACTGGAGTAGATGGGCCCCCGATCGGGGTCGGGGATCGTAGTCGTGGGCCCATATGCGAGTCCGCTCACGCCACCTCCGAGAAGTACTCGGCCGAGGTGTCGTCCCAGCTCGACTTCGAACCACGGAATGGAGGCCAGAATGTCACTCGACAACGAGACCACCGAGTCATTGCGTACCCACCGCTGATGCTGTAATCCGGAAACCACGCTACCCGTCCACCCGCGACTCGCCCCGGGGCGAAGCCACAGCGATAAGCTTGCCTTCAAGGCGTGCTCGGTAGTGGTGAAGGCGACTCCAGTCGAGTCCTTGGCGCTGCCAGTCAGCCGTTCATACTCGGCCTCAGCATGGAAGAGTAGCGCGTCGGAAAGACTGCGTCGGAACGCCGCGGTTGCCCTCCAGCCGCGAGTGTTCCATCTGTCCTTCAAAGGTTGGTTGAGTTGTGCGCGCCACTGCTCCAGCTCCAGGTGCGTGGCCTCGACGGTAAGAGCGGCACGGGTGACACCCTGGTGGAAGCTAAGATCCGCTCCCCACGCCGACGCGCGCTCCTCCATCCTCCGGTAGTAGTTGCCAACAATCTCGGAGGCTGGAATCTCCTGGTATCCTCGGAGATCGTGAACCTGACCTTCGGCCGCAACCTCGTCCAACTCGATCGTTTCCGCCCGTCCCCGCCATCGACCGTGGGCCCCGACTGTCAACACTCCCAGTCGGCGCACCGCACCGACCGAAATACCCGGGATGCTACTCCTTGTATTTCGAGTCAGTCCCGATTCGATCGTCTCATTCTCCCGGGATTCGTGACCCAAGGCCACACCGAGGCTCCAGTCGCCGAGTTGCCACCCACCGACTCCTTCGATGAGAAACCGAGTGCGTCGAACCGCCGCGTTCGAGGTATCCGTGAGGACGTAGGGGCTGGACCCGAAAGGCTCGTTCAGGTCCGACGGTGTCCCGGGACTCTGGCGCTCCTGGTCGATCATGGCGCGGCCGGCGAATGCCCCATCGGACCCGAATATCCCCCAGCCTTTCGCTCCGATCCGGGGCAGAGAGGACCCGCCGGGATCGAGGGGCCGGCGGTAGGAACCGGACTGTCGATTCCACGAGGCCTCGAAATCGGTGCGCTGATCGTTGATCTCGAGTGCCGCCGCGCCGGGATTGCCGCTGCTCCAGAATGTGCCCACGCGTGGAGGACCCCAAAGGAGGCGCGCGGCGCAAGACGGGATTCCCGGCAAGGACCTTACGAGGTTGCCACGACGCGACAGTGGACTCCAGGCCGTGACCCAGGCGGGCGTGTCGCACTGGGGCACAAGACCGCCGGATTGAGCGAAGGCACTGCCAACGCACACAAGAACAAGGACAACACCGGTGACAGGGGCCAGGAAGACCCGGCGTCTCGTGCCACGGAAGGACATCACTGCCACAGGGGAACCGGCATGGTGATTTCCACACCGACTCGCATCGGAGGAAACAGGCGGGCCCTCGTGAAAGCGTCTCCGTAATTGCCGACCTTGTCCAGGAGATTGAACGCATAGAAGGCGAAACGTCCACCCAGCGGCAATGTCTTACTCACCTGAAGGTTCAGCAGCCAGTCCCTTGGCGCCCTTTGTTCATCAGTGCGCTGGCCTTTGAGGCCCACGTGCAGGTCGGCGAATTGGGCATCGCCTCGCTGCTCTACGGGCACCGGGACCAGGACTCCAGCCCGGGTGATGTATCCGGCAAAGGAAAGGGTGTCGGTTGCGGCGATGTCTCGCCGCGTCTCACGCAGTGTCACCTGAATCGTCGCCATCACAACAATACCGATCTTGGGTTGTTGATGAATCAGCCGACTGGTGACCAACAAGCGTTCACCAGTCCGCGTGCTTCCATTCCAATACGGCGCCCGGGGGATATGCTCCGCGAGTTGAAAGTTGGAGAATTCAGAATTGAAGAGGATGCTGGCGTTGTCCACCTCGCTCCGGCTCCACGAGCCGTTCACGAGCATCCGGGTGCGTGTGTGTGGTATCTCCGGAATCGCGGCGGTCAACTCCAGTCCCCGACTCCTCACCGAGAGGTTGTGGGCCGGTCGGTCCAGCAGCACAGGAATCGTATCCATGGCGAATGGTGGTTCCAGAATATCCGGGGGATGTCCCGTGCCCTGGGTACTGTCGGCCAGGGCGAAACGGTCCCGGATCAGGAACAATGGTTGGGTGAGGAATCCAATCGCCTTCGGCGTTCGCTCAACGAATGCAGCGAGGCCCAATGAGAAGTCACTCGACGGCAGGTCGAGATCAAGACCCGCTTCGAGGTGCTCCGCCACCATGAACCCGAGGTCGGGGTTCGTGGGGTCGAGAATGCGGGTGGTGATGACCGCCAATCGCTCGGCCGGATCGTTCGGGAAGTAGTTGACATTGACGAGGTCGTAGTATTGCGGGGCAGGGTAGAGACCATTGAGTGATGGCGTCTTGGCCAGGCGGCCTGCGCCCAGTCTTGCCCGGACCCAGGGACGCGGGCCGACCTCCACCGTGACTCGGGGTTGCAGGACCCGATCTCGGAGCGTCGTGGTGCTCCCGCCCTCGTGCAGCGCGTCGAATCGCAGACCGCCCTGGATGCTCACGTAGCCTTGACCACCAAGCGTCCAGGTGGCGAGATCGTCGAGGTAGATGGCGCTCATCAACAGCGGGGGCACCGAGGTGAGGTTGCGCGGCCGGTCGAACCCGTTGACACCGTTGAAACGGTCCTGCGGTGGGAACTCGATATCGAACTGCACGCCAGGACCGTTGTTCCACTCGCGCCTCAGCTCGACACCTGCGCGGAGCGCGTGTCTTCCACCAAGCCAATCGCGGTCGCTGGATAGTTCGGGTCGCAGATACAGGTGGCGGGGTGCCCCATCCACATCCACTCGTGCCGAATAGGTGCCCCCGATGAACTTTCCGACGTGGCGTCCTTCGGTGATGGCATCGGTGAACGGCATGGCGCCGCGGAGCTTGGGCGCTTGGGAAAAGCTGCTCTGCCGCCCGATGTCGAATCCCGCCGTGATTTCGAGGCGCGACCGGTCGCCGAGGTTCAGTCGCGCTCGCTCGGAGAGGCGGAGGCTGCGATCACGGCTCTTGGAGGCGAACCCGGGGAAGACCTCTCGCTCCGGGTTGTCCTCAACTGTCTGGACGCCATCAACTCGGCTGTTCAGGGTCCATCCTCCCCATTGGGCGTGGTGGGCCGCTTGAAGGGCAACGCGAGTTCCAGTGGCACTACTCAGGCCGGGAGAGATCAGCGTTCGCGCCAGGTTGAGAGTCCCGCTGAGCAGGTGCGACCCGCCCACCGGACCTCCGCCCACTGCACTCACCTCAATCGTCCGGTAATCCAGTCGGGCGATGACCTCCGGAGCCACACTGCCGGCACGCGTGTCGACGATGACCGCCCCCTGAGTGAGATCACCATAGCGGACCGAGGGGATACCACGAATCACTTCCACCCGTTCGATCGTCGCGGCGGGAAAGCGACGAAGATCCACGCCCCCCCCCGCAGAGTTGGAGAAGCCGAGTTCGCCTCGCGGTCCCAGCGACTGGAAATTGGCGTTGTTGGAGACTGGTACGCCGTCGAGGACGATCTGGGTACCGAACGCCGCCAGCGCCCCGGCGCTCGGTTGGCCGGCGGTGACACCCGTCGTACTTCCACCCGAGGACGTCGGGACCGAGCGGAGTGAGATCTGTTGGACGCCGTCCAGGCCGGGTGGTGACAGCGTCACACCGGGAATCAACTCCAGGAGTCCTGCCAACGACGCGGCGGCTTGGACCTTGATGGCCTCCCGTTCGATGACGGAGGCCGTAGTGAGTTCACCCCGCGCGCGACCGACCGGATCGGCAGTGACGATAATCCCCGGTAGCTGAAGCGCGCTCGCGGCGAGCGTGAGGTCGAGGGTCACGACGCCTTCCGTTGGAAGTGTCACGGCTCTCCGGAGTGGGGCATAGCCGATCAGCACGACCCTCACGGTTTGCGGACCGGGGGGCAGGCTGTCGAGCCGGTAGCGTCCATCGGGACCGGTCTCGCTGAGTCGTAGGGTCCCCTCGATCGCAACAACCGCGTGGGCCAACGGGGCGCCGGTGGTCGCGTCGGTCACCCGTCCTTCCAGCCGAACTCGGCCTTGCGCCAGGAGGCTCGGTGCCGCCATGGAGCTGACGAGCGCCCAGGCGAGGAAGGCCCCGGGGCGCGACCTCATCTCGGCGCCGTCTTGGGGCGGCGGTAGAGGTCCGCAGCGCTGTTCCGGGTCCACTGATAGGGGCCGCTGCCACTCGCACCGGTGCGGAGCCGCTGGGCCGAGTAGAGATACGTGCCGTTGTCACCCTGAGTCACCCCGGCCAGGAGTACCGTGCCGTCCGCCCCGGTGTGGAGGGGCACCCCCGAGTCGGTGGAGCCTCGGGGGATCAGGCGCACCTCGGCGTCCAGAATGCCGGTAGCCCACCCAAGTGCTATTGCGGTCGATTGATCGGCGAGATCGGGAAGGACACGAAGTGTCAGATCGCCCGCTGGAGCCGGTGGGGGCTCCACGAAGGTCGTGCTGCCACCGCCGCACGCCCCCAGAATCAGCGTGAGAAGGAGCAGAAGAACAGCACAAGAGCGTTGGATCATCGCGCTATCCATGCCACTTCGCGGGCTTCCCGTCAAGAGGGTTCCTGATGGGCGATCGACTGCGTGCCGAGACCTACTACCGGTAGTAGCCCGCTACCAGTTGCAGCTTGCGCATTGTCTCCAAAGACGCTACTTGCACCAATGGAGGGCGTCGGGGCCGCCAAATAGTCTTCATCGTTTTGGGCCAACGCATAGATGAGTGCCCGGGATACGCAGAAGCACTGTCGTCAGATTGGTCCGGTCGAAGCGATGCTGTGTGATGGATAGGCGTCACAACCTTGGGTTGGAGAGGGGGGTCTTGGCGGATATCACTGCGGCGGCAGGCTCCTAGGCGATACCCCGGACGCGGGGCAGGGCGTCCCGAATTTCACCGCCGCTGAGGCCGAGCAGTTCGGCACTCCCTATCAAGGCATCGAGATCCACGGGATACATCCGATTTCGTACTGGATCAGCCAGGCCAACGACATTTCTAGGCCGCACCAGATCTCGTATCTCATTCAGGAAGCGCCCGGCAAACCCTGGAGTGCGGGCGGACGGCGGGGTTGCATGGAGCATGGCCCTGGTGCGCGCCAACGCCCCGCGGATGACCGGGTCCGCAGTCCCTAGGAAGCCTTCCATGCACCACGATCCGGACTCGGCGGGCGGCGGGAGAAGTCGCTGACTCGCCTCCGCATAACTGGCGGCCACGAAGTAGAGGGCCGAGTAGGCGACGAAGAGATCGAATTCCGCTCGAACGGCATAGGCACCCTCGATGAGTTGTCCGAGGTGGCTGGCCTCATCCACCAGGAGGGCCCCGTAGAGTTTGAGTTGGGCTTCGAGGTCGCCGGTCCTGGGGTTCGTTCCGACAGACTCGAGCAACCACGCCAGGCGCTCCACGCCGAGCAGGCTCCACGCAATACCCGTGGAGAACAGAGGGCTCGTGAAGGCGAACGCATGGGGCAGCAAGACCCAACGCGAACCCGCTGCGGACGACAACTGCCGTTGAAGCCTCTCGATGATGGCCAGGGGTTGTGTGGGTCGAGCGTCGGCGAACTGCTCTCGGATGGTGGGGTAACGATTGAGGAGCCTCGCAAACGCGGTGTCTGGTGGAAGGTGGCGCAGCCCCGGCCACTGGACATTGTGCTCGATGACGAACCCAGCACTTACCACACCGTGATCGAAGGGCAATTGATACATCCATCCGTCGGGCAGGAGATGGTGTATGGCGGCACGCTCGTCGGGGTAGGGGCCGGGTACGAAGAGTGCTCGAGAAGTCTCTGCCGCATCCCGAAAGGGAACCACGCCTTCGAAGTGACCGAATACCAGGCCGGTCCGGAATCTGATCTGGTCGAGTCGCGACGGGACGCCAAGATGCCGGGCAAGAAAGCCCGATGTCCCTGACGCATCGACCATCAGATCGGCCTCGAGCACGACCGACTTCTCCTTCCTGGAACCGATGGCACGATATCCACTCGGTGTTTGCTCGAACTCCGTCAGGTCGGTGTGGTCGAGATACTCTACCCCCTCCTCGACGGCGCGCTGAACCAGGAAGTGGTCCACGTCTTCACGAAACCAGTGCGCGTCGGCGACGGTATCGCATGGGCTGGCCGCAACGAGGAGGCGAGAAGCGTTGGAGTCATCGTTCTCATAAGACGCGTCCGCGCGCCCACCACACAGTCACGGAAGCCGGATTGGTGGGAGGAGGGACTCCACCGCATCCCGGTGAGGTGAGTCTCTCCCATGGGGGAGTGTTGTTTCTCGACGAACTGCCGGAGTTCAGGCGGGGGGCGCTCGAAGTGTTGCGGCAGCCTCTAGAGGATGGAATGGTCACCATCAGCCGTGCGGCTGGGAGCCTCACTTATCCTGCGCGCTTCATGTTGGTGGCGGCGATGAACCCTTGTCCATGTGGTTATCGGGGAGATCCGGCGCACGAGTGTCGCTGCGGGGACGTGGCGGTCGATCGCTATCTGGGTCGGATCT
>Ga0214471_10002826_pt1 | contig 13582 bp, 8 predicted proteins | sample RVTome_5_FD_207665 | JGI IMG/M metagenome (GOLD analysis project Ga0214471, IMG submission 207665) | Soil microbial communities from uranium-contaminated site in the Upper Colorado River Basin, Wyoming, United States - RVT142D155 | ecosystem: Environmental > Terrestrial > Soil > Contaminated >...
GGCCAGCATGGTCCGAATCATTGCTTCCCTCCTGGTTGAGTCACGGCGACACGTCGAATGCCATCATCATACCCGCATGCAGGTGCTCGGCGATGTGGCAGTGCAGCATCCAGCGTCCGGGATTGGAGAGCTCCAGCAGGAGATCCACGGTCCCTCCGGCCGGCAGGAGCACCGTGTCTTTCCAGACCAGATTGTCGTTGGGAACCTCGTTCACCGCAAGCACGAGAAAGCGCTGGCCGTGAATGTGCACCGGGTGCTGCATCCCGTGGAAGACCGTGCGGGCGTTCCCCAACCGCAACCGGACCCGATCGCCCACCCGGAACCGCCAGGAGACATCCATGTTCTCTTGCCCGGTGGCGGGGTCCCGCAGGATCCAGCGGACCTCCCGGGCGGTCGAGGCCCAGTTCATCCCGGGCATGGTTCCACTCCATTCGACCGGGTTGAAGAACACCGAGTCCTTCCGCATCAACCGATCGGCCACATACGGGAGCTGGGCCTCCATCATCAGCAGGAGCTCCCGGGCCGGGAGCCGCTTCGACCCCTCCACTGCCTCGCGGACTTCCCGGGTAGTGGCGCTATCGACCCGGAGCCGATCATGGCCGCTCAACGGGCCGGCTGGCTCGCCCTCCACCTGGATTACGCCCAGCGTATCGGCTTCGCTGAAGTACCGGCCGAATAGATGGTCGATGGCCCGCACCTGGTTCTGCAGCACCACCCGGCCGGGCCGGTCGAACCGTACCTGCACCACGTAGCGCTCGGCTGGACCCAGCACCACGCTTTCGACCCACTCCTCCCGCTGGAACGGACCCAGATCGGACCCGGCCAGTTTCATTCGGGCGCCGGGGAACGACAGGTTGAAGGTGCGGGTGTTGGAGGCGTTGGTGAAGTAGAACCGCACGATCTCCCCCGGTCGGGCGGTACCGCGCCAGCCCGGCTCACCGTTCACCAGGAACAGGTTCCCGAACCGCCCCATGAGCGCATGGGTGGGGTGGTCCTGTCCATAGGGGACCAGGCCGTCATCCCCCACCAGCAGGTCGTCGAGCAGGAGGACCTCTTCCCGGTGGGCCGGTGACCAGGCATCGGGACGGGGCGATCGGACCAGGATGTTGCCGTAGAGACCGAGATCCTGCTGGATGTCCTCCCGGACGTGGGGGTGGTACCAGTAGATGCCGGCATCCGGGAATCGCAGCTGGTAGACGAACTCTCCACCCGGCTCCACCGGATCCTGGGTGAGACCGGGCACCCCGTCGAAGCGGTTGTCCAGCCGGACCCCGTGCCAGTGCACCGTGGAGGGTTGATCCAGGCGATTCCGGAACCGCACCGTGATTTCGGCCTGCTGACCCACGATCAACAACGGGCCGGGATACTGGCCGTTGAATCCGTACATGACGTAGCTGCGCCCGGCCAGGGTGCGGCGGACAACCCCGGCCTCGAGCACCAGCGTGTCGCCCGTTTGCAGAGTCCGGACTTCCCGGGGTCGCGCCGCCGGGGTGGCGGAGGTCGCGGCCGGCAGCCAGGCCCGCACGCCCGGCCGGAGCGTCATCTCCGCCGGCAGCATCGGGAGCGCGGGAGGCATCGGGACCGCGGTCCAGCCTAACGAGTCGCGCGTCGGGGCATGCCCTGCGTGATCGCTCGCAGCCGCGGTACCGAGCGTGAATTCCAGGACGTCGGGAGGCCGCATCCGGTTGCTGGCGGATTCCCCCCGCAGGACCAGCTTGCCGGTCCACTCCGCCACACTAGGGCCCGACTCGGCTGAAATCAGCACCATGAAGCGCTCGAGCGAGATCTCGGGCAGCTCGGTGCGACCGTTACCAACTTCACCCAGCCGAATGACGGTGTCCAAGACCGGCGTGGTGGCCCAGGCGACGTAGCTGAGGTAGGGACCATACCGGCTCGGCTCGGGCAACCCCGCCAGCGTCGCCACCAGTCGGTGCCGGTGCCGCCCCTCGGCCGTGACCGCGACCGTGAAGGGGCTCGCGGCCCGGTTGAGGGCGATAGTCCCGCTGGGCCCATCGACCCCGGCGGCCGGGAACAGCTCGATACAGTAGAGATCGCGGCTGGGCCGGAGCCCCGGCCCGGTCGAGCAGGGATCCTGGGCGCCGGCGGGGGTCGAAAAGAGGGGGAGCCCGAGGACGAATAACCTTCGCAGATTACACGACAGGCAAATGCTCCGAAGACGAGTCGGCACGGTGGAACGTAACCGTCCTCGACCGCCTTCGACCCCTTCGACCGCCTTCGACCGTCTTCGACCCCTTCGACCGGTAGTTACCGCGCCGCCGCTTCCACGGCCGACCACTCCACCACCACCCCATGCCCGCCCACGAACCGGGAGGGCGCCAACCCGTTCAACCGGGCAAACGTGACCAGCTCCACGCTGCCCGGCTTGGCGATCGGCTGATTGGCCACCGGCGACAGCACGTCGCTGGTAAAGAGAATCCGGGCGGAGGGCACCCAGGCGGCGAGGATGCCCTCGACATGGGCGGTGGCGATCGGATAGAGCACCACCTGCGATTCACCGCTTCCCACCACCAACGTGTCCCGTACCGACCGCACCTGGGGAGCTCGGCCACCGCGCGACAGCCCGTCCGGCGCGACCGTCTTCCGGGCCGCGGCGATCCCCTGCACGAAGCTCACGTTCCTCGCGTGAGCGATGACCGGAATTCCCTGGGCCATGTACTCCCGCAGACCGCCCGAATGGTCATGGTGGTGATGAGTGGCTACGACCGCCGAGACCGTTCGGCCACCCAGCCGGCTTCGCAGGGTGTCGAGGACCGCCTTGGATCGGGCGGAGCTCTGCGGGCCTTCGACCACCAGCAGGTTCTGCCCCTGTTCTACCACGAGCGAGTGATGGGTACCGCCTTCCGCCCGCCAGACCCCGGGTCCCAGCTGAACCAGGTTCACCGTCACCACGGGCGGCGTGGCCGGGCCGCGAGGCGCCCGGGCCGCCAGGGAATCCGGGATGGCGAACAGAGTGTCGTCCAGTCCCTGGTTGATTGTGGCCGAGGTGACCACGTTGTTCGAGAGGATCCGGCCGTTCACTTCGGTATCGAACTGACGCGGGAGCATCACGCCGCCGGCGTCCTGCCAGCGGGTGTACCAGGTCAGGGTCCGGCGGTCGCCCAGCACGCCGTCATCGGACAGGATCTCGCTCACCACCACCCGGCCGGTGGGCCGGTCGAACCAGAGATTCATGGTGTCGGAGCCGATCGCATAGCGCAGACCGTCCAGCGTCTCGCCACGGAACGTGCCCGGGCGAAGGGCCGAGAGGGCCGCAACGTTGTCCATGGCGGTCAGCAGAAAGCGCTCCGGCTGCAACCCCATTCCGCGCAGCACGGCCGCCAGGGCGGCCGGCTGGTCCAGGGACAGGTTGCCGTTGTTGTCGGTCATCCCCATCCCGGCCGTGATGATCCGCCGCTGCCGGTTCACCGTGCCGTTGATGGCCCGGACTTCCTGGGTCGTCAGCTGCCGCCGGCCCGCGAAATCGGAAACGATCCGGCCGAAGGAGAGGGTGGCCCGGGGCGGCGAGAGCGGCGTCTCCTCCTGCCCGAGCCCGAACGAGGCGCTGTTGAACTCGATGGTCTTGTTGCGAAGTCCGCGGACCGCGGCCTCGCCCCCCATGGCCTGGAGGGCCCGCTCGACCAGATCCGCGGGTGCCGGGGCATTCGCCTGCGACCGAACGGGTTCGACATCCATCGCCAAGAGGGAAATGAGAACCAGTAGACCAGTGCGCATGGACCACTCCGTTGGCATGACCTTGAGCCCAAAGGATCAGGGAACCGGTCGTTTCACGACCGTCACGGTAAGCGACGAGGGATAGCGGGCCGAGTGGTGCACCACGTTGTGGGCCACGACACTCTCGGTCTCGTCGTAGTTTTTCCCGCCGGTATTGAGGTTCCGGTCGAAACGGGGGAAGTTGCTCGAGGACACTTCGATCCGGATCCGGTGCCCGGCTTCGAAGTAATTGCTGGTAGTCATTGGCTGGAAGGTGACCTGGTAGATCTTGCCCTTCTCCATCATGACCGGCGGCTTGTCGTAGCCCTCCCGCCAGCGCACCCGCTGGATCGTCTCATCGAGGTTGAAGGCCCGGCCGTCGGGGTACACATCCAGAAGCTTTACCGTGAAATCGGTGTCCTTGACGTCGGACGCGACGTACAGGGTGACGTCGACCGGTCCGCTCACCTCCATCGCTTCCTTGAGCGGCTCGGAACTGTAGACCAGGACATCGGGCCGCTCCTCCATCTTGCGCTGATCGAACGAGCCGCCCTGGACCGCATTCCCGGTGCAGCAGACGTTGCCGCCGTACGAGGGGACCGGGTTCCTGGGATCGTAGCTGAAGCTGTCGGGTTTGGCCGCGCTGGGAGTCTTCGGGATCAGCGCTCCATCGCCGTTCAGGGTGTTTGCCCGGCCGCCACTCGACAGATAGAACGTGAGCGGCTGCGCGCCCTGGGGCGGCCAGGTGGAGGAGGTCTGCCACCGGTTGAGGCCCATGGTGAAGTAGCGGACCTTGGGCATGGTGTCGAGCAGTCCGTTGGCTTCGCCCTTGAGGAAGCGATCGAACCAGGCGTAGTGCAGGGCGCTGAAATCGTAGCGGGCATCGCCCATGCTCCGCTCGCCCACCAGGGTGTTCTCGGTGGCGCGGGTGAAGCTGCAGTGGAGGGTGGGCGCGATGACGGCGTACTGCTGGTTGGCGATGTCGGGCCGGGCGCTCTTCCGGACGTGGTTGAAGGTCGCCAGGTTGGGGCCCACCGACACATCGTACCACGACATGACCCAGAGTCCGGGCACGTTGATGGTCATGTCATCATGGAAGAGGCCGCCCCGGTACCAGGCCGGGTCGTTCGGCGCGCGTTGGGCCATCCGGCCGCCGGTCGGGACCGGCATCGAGTCGGCGAAGATACCCCTCGGACCGCCCGCCGCCTTGATGATGTCCTGCACCGGAAGATGTCGCAGCGCCGCCGACCAATCGACCGGCGGGGCCTGCTCCCCCAGGTCGAAGAGCCGGGAGGCGGCGATCAGCTCCCCCTGGGTAGCGGTGGCGGGAAACGTCGGGCGGATCTGATTCTGCTCTCCCGCCAGCCAGGCGATGAACAGCATCTGCGTGGCCCCGCCCCGATACCAGTTGCCCTGCTCGAAATAAGGCGCCACCCGCCCCACGCCGGCCCCGTACCCCTGGGGGATCATGGCGGCAAGCCCCGGCGGAGCCATCGCGGCCACTGCCATTTGCCACTCGGCGGTGGAAGAACAGCCGATGACCCCGATTTTTCCGTTGGACCAGGACTGCTTGACCATCCACTCCATGGCGTCATACCCGTCGGTCCGCGGTGGACCGAGGATGTCGTAATTCCCCTCGGAGAAAAAGTGGCCCCGCTCGTTCTGCACCACGTAGGCGTAGCCTCGCTTGATGGCAGTGAGGGCCCCCGTCATGTCCGAGGGAACGCCGTTGCGCACGTCCCAGAAATTGAAGTTGTACGGGGTCTTGACGAAGATGATCGGGTATTTCTTCGAACTGTCCCTGGGATAGTAGATGTCGGTGGCGAGCCGGATCCCGTCCCGCATGGGCATCATGACTTTCCGGTCGATGACCGCCAGTGAGTCGAGCTCCTTCTCGGTCGCCCAGCGCCGGGCTTTGGCCTCCGGGGACATGCCTCCTCTGGCCTGACCGGCGGCCGCGCCAAAGGGAATGAGGGCCGCGAGGGCGACCAGGACTGACGCCAGAGCGAAAAGACGAATGCGCATGTTCAGGGCTCCTGAAGATGGCCGGCAAGATCCTTCGCTACGCTCACGATGACAACTCACACCTGCCATCCGTCACTCAACGATCGCGCGAAAAGCGGCGGTCTCGATCCGGCCGTTGCGCCGGACCTGGACCCAGACCCGATAGGCGCCGCTGTCCGGGAACGCGTACGGGAATTCGAAGCTGCCCGGCAAGGTTGCATGCCCGGAGTGGCGGCTGAACGCGCCTGCCTCCGAGAGCCGCTTGCCGAGGGCGCCGCGGGCGGTATCGGCCGCGGTGCGCTCCACCAAAAGCACCTGGGCCGCGGCGGAGATAGTCCCCATCGGGTGCAGATGGATGAACACTCCGCCGTCCTCGCGAATCACCGCGGCGTGTCCCGCCATACCGAGATAGGGTTCCACCGCTCCCGGCGAACCGTCCGCCTCCCGCACCGCAAACCGGAGGTCCGCTTCCTCATTCGCGCGGAGCGTCCGGCGGCCTTCCCAGACCAGCCTCGCCCCCCCGGTCAGCGCCGCACTGCTGTCGTCGGGTGGGCCGATCCGCCATCCGTCATCCAAGTCGAGCGCCGCACCGGAGGAATCGGCCCCCGGCAGTTGGACCGATCCGGTGAGGGTGCGGGCAAATCCGCTCTCATGGGTCACGTCGGCGAAGAGGCGGTACTGGCCTGCCGGCAACGGGGGCAACGGGGTCTCAAAATTGGAGGAGTCGAGTGAGACCGGGTGCAGGTGCGCGAAGGCATCGCCTCCATCCGCGCTCGCCAGGAACAAGTGCATCAGCTTGCCATGGTCCGGTACCAGCGGCGTCACTCGGCGCTCCGACCAGACCGAGTCGGCAATGATCAGCCGGAGGCGGCGCGCGGCGCCCTCCCCGAATACTACGGTCTCAGTCCGCCATTGTTGGCCCAGGCCGCGGCGGTAGGCCCGATCCTCCGCTCTCCACCAGGCCTTGCCACCCCACAGCACCAACGCCAGCGCGATCGCGGTGGCCGCCATCGCGATCCGGGCCCGGCGACGCCGCCGGGGATCGGCTTCTTCTCCCGGAGCGAGGACGCTCTCACGGGTGGCGGCGCCTACAATGGTCACGAGTCCCGTCACCAGGAACAGCCCCATCACCGCCAGGACGATTCCCAGCTTGGGATCCATCTCCCGGACCTGGGTGGCAACCGCCGAAATCGGAACGATGGCGGTTCCGGTTCCCTGGTCACCGTCGACGGTGACCCGAACGCTATAGGACCCGGGAATCATGATCCAGAGCTGTACCGACCACGTCCCAGGCCGCCCACCGACGGTGCGCGCGGTATCGGGCGGGGGCAGTCCCCGGTCACCGGCGTTGAAATAGGCCGGGGTGACCCACACTCTTTGCGCGCCGGAATCGGTCCAGATGGTCACGTCCGCCAGTCCGGGAATCACCCCCGTGGAGCGCACCAGCACTCGGACCGGATAGGGCCCCGCCGACCCGGCGAACCAGGTATCGGGCGAGCCGATGTGGGCCGAGGTCAGCAGGACCAGAGCCCCGCAGCAGAGCAGAACCCGGACGCGCTTCACCGCTTGACCTCGCGCATCCACTGGCCCCACGCCAGGCCCACCCGCGAGGACGTCGCGGCGTAGAGCACCGCGATCAGAAACCCGAGACCGATGGGCTGCACCCGCGTGCCGGCCCGGATCTCCTCGACCGAGTCCCAATACTCGTATCGCCAGGGACCCAGGCGGACCGTGTAGTCCCACTGATCGGCCAGGAACACCGGGTTTCGTGCCAGGGGCGAGATCAGAAACGCCGCCGCGGGCCAGCTGACCGCCACCAAGACGATCACGAAGGCGGTGCCTAACAGCAGCGAGAGACGCCAGTCGCCCTTCCGGCCCCAGCGCCGGTACAGCAGATCGAAGGCGAATGCGGGAGCCACCAGCAGGAGCGGAAAGGGCGCGGGCACCAGGTGGGTCACCGGATTCTGGATCGGTGCCAGCCGGGCCGTGGCCGGAACCAGCTGCAGGATCCAGCTCAGGGTCAGGCTGGCGAGCAGGTACAGCGCGGCGGTGGTGGTCGCGGGCCAGCGCAGTCTGCCGGTGCGGGCGGCGAAGGCGAGCGCGAAGGGAAAGACCGCCGCCGAGATCTGGTAGAAAGCCTTCCCCCGCCAGAGATTGGGGAATCCGGTGTACTCGAAGGTGGCGGTCACCAGCAGCAGCAGCACCAGCGCCGCCGCAAAGGCGTAGCTCCAGCGGGCGGCGCCGCTGTCGGCCTCGGCCGCGCGGTTCTGCCGGGCCAGCGCCATCAGCATCGCCCCGATGACGATCGCCAGCATCCCCGCCAGCAACACCATGTGGGGCGGGCTCACGATCTCCACATCGAGCCCGTAGGCGTTGTGCCACCAGTCGTCGAATGGGGCGCTGGTGATCATCGCCAGGGCGCCCCAGACCGAGACCCAGGCCCCCATCGGGCCCCGGAATCCCCAGAACCGTACCATGGCCCCGCGCTCGGCCGGGCTGCCGCCGAAGCTGGTGCGGAGGATCAGCCAGCCGCAGGACAGACCGACGATGATGGCCGCGGCGTACTCGACCAGATGGGGTGGCGACCAGAAGGTGTCCCGCCCCACACTGCGATGCCACGCAATGTCCCAGATGAGTCCGGTCACGATCAGCGCCGCCGCCACCACCCCGGCTCGAGTGACCAGCACCACGGCAGGCGCCGGGGCGGACACCGGTGGGGCATCGACGGAAACAGGAATAGCCATGACCTGAGTCTACTCTGCTGCGACAGTCGCGCGAGGGGAGCATGGCTGATACACTCCGACCGTGCCGGCCCCAGCGCTGGATTCGGTTCGTCCCGCCTTCCGGGCGGCGGCGGCAGCATTCGTCCCGGAGACGGCGGCCGCCGACGCGGCCACCTGGGAGCGGCTGGAGGAGGTCGTGGCCACCGCCCTGGCCGCGCGCCCACCCCGGCTGCGGCGGCAGATCCTGCTCTTCATCCGGCTGCTGGATCTCCTGGTGCTGGCCCGCTACGGGAAGCGGCTCGCGGCGCTCGACTCGGCCCGCCGCAGCCGGCTGCTGCAGCGGCTCGGGGCGTCCCGTCTGTTGTTGGTGCGGCGCGGCGTCTGGGGACTTCGGACCCTGGTCCAGATGGGCTGGTACGGGCAACCCGAGATCCAGCAGCGGCTGGGTTATCGCGCCTCGATCAGCGGCTGGGAGGCGCGGCAATGACCAATCGCCGGTACGATGTGGTGATCGTCGGCTCGGGCGCCGGGGGTGGCACGGTGGCGCAGGCCCTCACCCCGCTGGTCGAGCGGGGAAAGCGCGTTCTGGTGCTGGAGCGAGGACCGCGCTTCCGGGACGAGGACTTCACCGGCCGGGAGCTCGAGATGGCGCCGGATCTCTACGTCGATGGCGGAGGATTCCTCACCGCCGACGGGAGCATGACCCTGGCATTCGGCCAGGGGTACGGCGGCTCCACCATCGTGTATACCGGCACCTCCCTAATCGCACCCGAGCGGGTCATCCGCCACTGGAACGTTCCCGGTCTGGATTACGCCGACGTGGAGCGCCGCAGCCGGCGGTACGTGAGCGAGAACAACGTCCATCTGCTTCCCTCCGAACTGATCAACGACAACAACCGGTTGTTCGTCGAGGGGTGCGTCAACGCCGGTTACCACGCCGAGCAGTTCCCGCTCAACCTGCGCGGCTGCCGTGGCTCCAGCCTGTGCAATCTGGGATGTCCCAACGCGGCCAAACAGGGCACCAACCGGGTGCAGCTGCCTAACGCCGAGCGGGGCGGGGTGGAAGTGGTCACTCGCGCGGAGGTCCTCGCGCTGGGGGACCGGCGGCTCCAAGTGCGGGTTTCCCCTCGGCCGGCCGGGGGCAAAGGGACCGAGCCGGAGTGGGCCCCGGGCGAGTACCAGGTCGACGCCGAACGGGTGGTCCTGGCGGCGGGGGCGATCGGGACATCCACCATCCTGCTTCGGTCCCGGCTCCCCAGCCTCCCTCGCTCAGTGGGCACCGGCTTCACCTGTCACCCGGCGCACATCCTGGTCGGCGAACACCCCGAGACCATCACCAACGACGTGGGGCATCCCAAGAGCTTCTTCGTCGATCGGGCCGAGTCGGAGCGGTTCGTGCTGGAGACCTGCATGTACTTCCCGTTTATCACGGCGAAGAATCTGGCCGGCTTCGGTGCGCTCCACAGCGTCCTGATGCACGCCTTCCCGCGACTCCAGATGATCCTGGTGCTGGCGTGCGACCGGGCCATTCCGGAGAACCGGGTGACGGTGACGCGGGCGGGCCGGCCGGTGGTGCACTATCGGTTCACCCCCGAGGTGATCCGGGCCATGGTCCAGGCTACTCGCGCCTCGGCCCGCATCTTCTTCGCCGCCGGCGCGGTGCGGGTGCACGCGCCCTCGGCCGACCCGCCGCTGATCGAGGCGGGTGATGCCGGGCGAATCGACCAGCTCATCGACCAACGCCATTTCCAGCGGGGGCGGATCTCGATATCCGCGGCCCATCTGATGGGGGGATGTGGGATGGGACGGGTCACCGACGAATGGGGACGGGTGCACGGGCTGCCTTGGGTCCGGGTGGCGGATGCCAGCCTTTTTCCCGATTCATTGGAGATAAACCCGTACCTGACGGTGATGGCGTTGGCGGATCGGGTGGCGGAGGGAGTATTGAATGGGTAAGGCACGTTCCTCGTTCCGGGAACGAGGCCCAGAGTGCCGACCTTGAACGGCGCCCAGCTCGTCGTCCGCGCGCTGGAGGATGAAGCGATCTCCGTCGCCTTTGGCATCCCCGGCACCCACAACATCGAACTGTACGATGTGCTGGCCCGGTCCTCTGTCCTCCCGGTATTAGTCACCGACGAGCAGAGCGCCGGATTCATGGCCGACGGGTACTGGCGCGCGTCGGGCCGCCTCGCCTGCGTGAATCTGGTGCCGGGGGCGGGCTTCACCCACGCACTCTCCGGCATCGCCGAAGCCTGGATGGACGGGGTGCCGATGCTGGTGCTGGGCTGCGGCATCCGGCAGGACGTACGCCGGGCCTTTCAGCTGCACGACATCGATCAGCTGGCCATGGCCGCCCCCGTCACCAAGGCCACTTTCCGGCCGATGAGCGGCGCCGAGCTGTACCCTACCATTCGAAAGGCGTGTGCCCTCGCGCGGGCGGGAACGCCCGGCCCGGTAATGGTTGAGGTTCCGGTCAATCTCTACCTCACCCGCCACGACATCGATCCGGCCACGCTGACCGCCCCGGCTCCGCTGCCCGGCCCCCGGCAGGCGTCGGAAGACCTGGCACAGGCGGCCGAGTTTCTGGGACGGTCCCAAAGCATGCCGCTGCTGTATGTGGGGCTGGGCGCCGCGCCGGCGGGGGCGGATCTGGTCCGCCTGGCCGAAACGTTAGGCGCGCCGGTGGCCACCACCATCCAGGGAAAAGGGGTCTTCCCGGAGTCGCATCCGCTCTTTCTCTGGAACGGGTTCGGAAACTCGGCGCCGCCCTTCGCGCGCGAGATCGCCGCCCGCTGCGACCGGGTCCTGGCGATCGGCTGCCGGTTCAGCGAGGTGGGAACGGCGGGGTACGGGCTCACCCTCCCCGGGCCATTGTGTCACGTCGACATCAACCCCGAGGTCCTGGGCCGCAACTTTCCGGCCGAGCTGGGGATTACGGCGGACGCGGGGCGGTTCGTGCGGGCATTGCTGGGGACCCTCAGTGGTCCGTCGGCCGTGGTCGGTGGCATCGCGTCCAGCATCACGCCGGCGGGGCCCGTTGTCCCGAGCCCGCCGCTGGACCTCGCCGCTGCCATCGCCGCGGGCCATGCCGGGGTGCGGCAGGAGTGGACCCGGCAACGTTCGGCCGACCGGGTTTCACCCCCCCTCCTGCTCCAGCGGCTGCAGGCCATCCTCGGCCCGGACACCATCTTCACCACCGACAGCGGGAACGGAACCTTTCTGGCGATGGAGTGCCTGCGGCTCGAGCAGCCGGGGCGGTTTCTCGCTCCGGTCGACTACTCCTGCATGGGCTACAGCGTCCCCGCCGCGCTCGGCGCCAAGCTGGCCCGGCCCGACGCTCCCGTGATCGCGCTCGCCGGCGACGGCGCCTTTCTCATGACCGGGCTCGAATGCCTCACCGCGGCCGCCCGCGGGATCGCCGTGGGGGTGGTCGTGCTGCGCGACCGCGAGCTGGCCCAGATCACCCAGTTTCAGGAAACCGCGTTCAACCGCCCGGTCGCCAGCGCACTCCCGGACTACGACCTGTCCGCCCTGGGGCGCGGGATGGGACTGGAGTGCCTGGAGCTGTCTCGCGATGCGGATATCGACGCCGTGCTGGAGGGGATGAAGGCCCGGCTGGAGCAGGGCCGGCCGGTGCTGGTGGATGCGGCGGTCGATTACAGTGAGAAGACCTACTTCACGCGCGGCGTCGTCAAAACCATGCTGGGACGCCTGGCCTGGAAGGATAGGCTGCGTTTCGTAGCGAGGGCGGTGGTCCGGAAGGTGACAGGGTGAATGAATGCAGAATGCCCAGTGCCCAATGCCCATGGCAAAGGGGTCTACCCCACCCCACCTCTGCAATGGGCATTGGGCACTCGGCATTCTGCACTCATTTTACAATTTGAACTTCCCAACCTCCCCCGTCAGCCGAACCGAGGCTTCCGCCAGCCGAGTGGCCGAGGCGGCGATTTCCTCGGTACTCGCATTCAGCTCCTCCGCCGCGGCCGCGATCTGCTGAGCCGCGGCGGCGACATCCTCCGTCCCGGCTGCCAGATCAGTGCTGCGGGTGGCGATCGACTCGATCAGGCCCCGGACATCCTGGGACGAGAGCGAGATGCCCCGGGTCCAGTCATGATTGGTGACCGCCTGATCCACTACCTGGTCCAGGCCCGACGCGGCTGACTGGGCCGCGTCGCGCGCCACCAGACTGCTCTGGCCCAGACGCAGCAGCCGCTCCCGCGCGGTCTGGACCCGATGCACCACGCTTTGCATGGTCGACCGGGTGTGGGCCGCGGCTTCGCCCGCCTGGCCCGCCAGCCGCCGGACTTCGTCGGCCACGACCGTGAACCCGAGTCCTTCCTCGCCGGCACGCGCGGCTTCGATCGCGGCGTTGAGGGCCAGAATGTGGGTCCGCTTGGCGATGGCCGCGGTCTGGGCGATGAACTCCTCGATCTCGTCGGCGGCCTGGGCCAGCGCTTCGGCTTCCTGGGTCCCCTGCTCCAACTCGTCGGCCAGGCGAGTCAGCTCGCCGGTGCTGGTCCTGAGTCCCGAGCGGTGCGTCTCCGCCAGCCGCACCAGCGCCGCGTTGCGATCGGCCGCCTGCAGCGAGCTGCTGGCGAGCTCCTGGGAAATCGCCAGAATCCGCCCCGCCTCATCGGCCACCAAGCGGACCGTCGAGGCCTGCTTGGTGGCCCGGTCGGTCAGCTCCTGGGTCGTGGCGGCCACTTCCTGGGTGGAGGAGGTCATCTCCTCGGTGGCCGCCGAGATCTCTTCGCCCAGGGCCGCGGCTTCTTCGGCCGAGCCGCGGATGGCGCTCACCAGCCGGGTCAGCGCCACGACCATCTTCCGCAGCGCTTCGGTGAGTGGACCTCCCCCCACCCGCCCGATGGCGTCCTGGTCGATCCTGAGATCACCGGCAGAAACCCGGACCGTCACCGCTTCGGCGGCGCTCAGCGGCTGGAACATCCGGCGATCCAGCAAGCGCCAGCCGAGGTAGAAGATCAGCAGGCCCACCAGCACCAGCATGCCGACGTCCCGGAGCAGCAGGGGAGAGACCGACCGGGCCGGCACCTGAGCCGACAGCGTGACCAGCCAATCGTTGCTGCGGAGCGCGCCGAGGGCAAACCGCCTCCGCTCGGCGGACACGATACGGGTCTCACCGGGCG
>Ga0214471_10002827_pt1 | contig 13573 bp, 15 predicted proteins | sample RVTome_5_FD_207665 | JGI IMG/M metagenome (GOLD analysis project Ga0214471, IMG submission 207665) | Soil microbial communities from uranium-contaminated site in the Upper Colorado River Basin, Wyoming, United States - RVT142D155 | ecosystem: Environmental > Terrestrial > Soil > Contaminated >...
CCGCAGGTGCTCGCCGTTACCGGCCCGCATGCGCTCGACGACGTCATGCAGGCGGTGCATCGGTATCTCCCGAAACCGCATGATCCTTACACCGACCTCGTGCCCGCTCACGGCATCAAGCTCACGCCACGACACTATGCCTATCTCAAGATCGCCGAAGGCTGCAATCACCGCTGCAGCTTTTGCATCATTCCCTCGATGCGCGGCGATCTCGTGAGTCGTGACATCGGGGAGGTGATGCAGGAGGCGGAGAACCTGGTGCAGGCGGGCGTGAAAGAGCTCCTGGTGATCTCGCAGGATACGAGCGCCTATGGCGTGGACGTGAAATACCGTGTCGGGTTCTGGCAGGGACGGCCGGTCAGGACACGCATGGTCGAGCTCGCCCAGGCACTGGGCGAGCTGGGCGTGTGGGTGCGGCTGCATTACGTTTATCCCTACCCGCATGTGGATGAGATCATCCCGCTCATGACCGACGGAAAAATTCTTCCCTATCTCGACGTGCCGTTCCAGCACGCGAACCCGCGCATCCTGAAACTGATGAAACGCCCGGCCAATGCGGAAGACAATCTCGCACGGATCGAACGCTGGCGCGAGGTCTGCCCGGAAGTCACGCTGCGCTCGACATTTATCGTCGGTTTTCCCGGTGAGACGGAGGAGGAGTTCAATGAACTGCTCGATTTTCTGCGCGCCGCACAACTCGACCGCGTGGGTTGTTTTGCCTATTCGCCGGTGGCGGGTGCCGCGGCCAATAGCTTGCCCGATGCCGTACCGGAGGAGATCAAGCAGGAACGCCAGGCGCGCTTCATGGAAGTACAGGCAGGAATCTCCACGGACAAGTTGCAACGCAAAGTCGGGGAAACCCTGACTGTATTGGTGGACAGCACCGAAGCCAACACGGTGGTGGCCCGCTCCAGCGCCGATGCACCCGAGATCGATGGAATGGTATCTATCGAAGGTGCAAAGAACTTGGTGCCGGGTGATTTCTGCGAGGTCCGTGTCACCCGCGCCAGCGAACACGACCTCTGGGCGATTCCAGTCTAGATTTCAATTTCGTCGAAATTTCTCACCTGTCGGTAGGCGCTGCGGAGATCGGGAACACCCTCCCGCACGAGTCCGATTACTTGCATCCCGGCGGCGCGCGCGGCGTCAAGTTCTTCCCGGATGTCGGAGAGAAACAGGATGTCTGCGGGCGGGGTACCGATGGCCGCGGCGATTTTGCGGTATGAGTCGGCCTCGCGCTTGTTGCCGATAGTGGTGTCGAAATAGCCGGAAAAAAGCGGGATCAGGTCGCCGTATTCCGTGTGGGTGAACAGCAGTTTCTGGGCCTGGACCGAGCCGGAAGAAAAGACGTAAATCGAAATACCCTGGCACCGCCAGTTTCGCAGTTGGCGCACGGCATCGTGATACACATGCCCCTTGAAGTCTCCCTGGTGGTAACCGTCTTCCCAGATCATTCCCTGGAGATTCTTGAGCGGTGTGATTTTTCTGTCCTCGTCGATCCAACGGTTAAGCTGGTCGATGACTTCGGCATCGGTCAGTTTCTTGCCGCTGATCCGGCTCACCTCATCGAGTTCGCGTTGTACAGCAGGGTCTTTGGCATGCCGGTGAATAAATTCGCCCATGCGTGCGCGTGCGTACGGGAACAGCACATCCTTAACGAAGGACAACGAAGATGTCGTACCCTCGATATCCGTGACAATGGACTTGACCAATGTGTTGACCTTGGTTTTATTTTCTTGACGAAGTCATTTTCCCGCCGTTCATTACAATCGTCTACTCCGGTCCTGGAATTCAAATCCCCTCACCGGTTTAGCAACGCCCTGTCCCAAGGCGATGACCTTGTATAGTTCTCCCATCTCATGGGGCAGGGTAAGTTTCTTGATCTGTTGCGTCAGTTCGAGATGCCTGCGGGTGTCTTCGGGATCGGAACCCGACGCTAACTGATCCAGGCCGCAACCTATCAGAAACGCCGCCTGCGAAGTGTAGCCGAGCAACGACAGGCCGGCCCCGGTTCCCGCCTCGGCCACCGCCGTGAAGTCCACATGCGCGGTGATATCCTGCAAGCCAACGAGTATCAGGGGATCGTCGTGCGCGCGATGACGATAGTGACACATGAGTGTTCCTTCGATCCGCTGCGGATGATAGAACTCCGCGCGCGGGAAACCATAATCAATGAGTATCAATACTCCTTGCTTGAGTATATCGGCCGCACTGCGCACCCATCCCTCGGCCGGCAGATTGATTTCCGACAGGTACCCTGTCGGCAAGCCCAGTGGCGCGATACGATTCCGGATTGATTCATCGGCCGGTTTTTCCCTCCAAGCAAAATGGTCATTTTCCCAGGCGATAAACAACTGGTTGATGCCCGCTGCGCGCACTTTAAACCGCTCCACCGGCATCGCATCGAGCAATTCGTTCGCCAGCATCATGCCACGAAAATCGCCGGGCAGGGTCTTCAGCCAGCGAACGCGAGGCAGCAGATGCGGAATTTTCTGCTCCAGTGTTCTGGATTGGCGCTCGCGCAGTTCGTTGCTGAGTTCGAGAATGAGATAATGCTTCGGAAGGCATTTCAGTGTTTCGAGCTCGAGCAGCAAATCGCCTGCCAATGCCCCGCTGCCGGCGCCAATTTCAAGGATGTCCCCACCTGCTGTTTCCTCGATTATAGAAAGACATGGGCGAGCGAGACAACGCGCAAACAACGATCCCAGTTCCGGCGCGGTGATAAAGTCACCCTTGTTACCGAATTTTCGTTTTCCGGACGTGTAATAACCAAGACCGGGCGCGTAAAGTGCCAGTTCCATGAAGCGCGCGAATGAAATATCGCCTCCCGAATCGATTATTGCATCACGGATTCGTTGTTGTACTTTCTCGCAGTGTGCTTGTTCCTCGGGTGTCGGTGGCGGCAGTTCGAGCGGACCCGAAACAGGCATGTGGCCGTTGTTTTCTGAATTCATGCAGGCAACTCTTGGCGTCGGGACGCGCAACCGGTATCGTGAGACTGAAAAGAACTATACTGAACTTTATGCCGGACAACTTACTTGAAGGCAAGGTAGCGCTGATCACGGGCGGCGCACACCGCATCGGAGCTACCATTGCGCGGATGCTGCATGCCCAGGGAATGCAGCTCGTCATTCATTATCACACCTCGGAAAAGGCCGCGCACGCCCTGCAAAATGAATTGCACAAGACCCGCCCGGAGTCGGTCATGCTGGTGCGCGGGGACCTGAATAACGGCGAGCGGCTGGCCAAGAATCTTGTGTTTGAAACTGTCGAATCCTTCGATCGTCTCGATGTGGTGATCAACAACGCCTCGCGGTTCTACCCCACGCCCGTGGGTAAAATAACCGAAACGCAGTGGGATGATATTGTGGGCCCCAATTTGAAAGCGCCTTACTTCCTTGTACAGGCGGCGGCGTCGCATTTGAAAAAAACCGAAGGGAGCGTTATCAACATCGCGGACATCTACGGTGAACGTCCGCTGATGGGGTATCTGATCTACAGCGTCGCCAAGGCGGGCATGATCATGCTCACGAAAGCCCTGGCCCGTGAACTGGCGCCGGAAGTCCGGGTCAACGCCATCGCGCCCGGAGTCATCCTCTGGCCCGAAAGCGACGTCGATGAAATGTCCAAACAGCGCATCATCTCGCGTACGCCGCTCAAGCGTTCCGGTGAACCTGACGACGTGGCGCGCTCGGTGCTTTTCCTCATCCGCGACGCCGGGTTCATCACGGGACAGGTCCTGACCGTGGACGGCGGGCGCCGGGTGGTCATGTAGCGGCTTCCATTCAGATTGGATATGGCTACCCGCATCGTGTTGTTGCCGGCGGCAATTTTCCTGTTGGCGTGGAATTTCGTCGCGGCGGGCAAAGTCTACAAATGGACCGACGCGGAGGGACGGATTTATTTTTCCGATCGGCCGGAAATCCCCGTTAACGCGGAAGCAGTAAAAATTCGCCGCTTTTCCGGTCCCGCCGAAGTGATGTCAGACCAGGAAAATTCATACGGTCCCAGGGAAGTGCAAAGGTTTACCACCAAGTAGTGTGGCGTCTGCCAGACCGCCAAATCTTGTCTTGCCGCATGGGCATCACCTACAGCGAGTATGACGTGGAACAAAGCGAAATCGGCCGGCAGGAATTCAGGCGTTTTCAAGGGAAAGGCGTCCCCATTATCCTTGTGGGGAAACAACGTATGGATGGTTTCAGTGCATCCAAGATGGAACGGATGTTGAAAACCCGGGTTATCCATGAACGTTAAAGCTTGAGATCCACCGCCCGCAATGCATCTTTTTTGCCATTGAATTGACGCCACATTTCCGAAAACGTCAGTCCCGTCTCCGGATGTTTCAACGTGGGTGCGATGTCTGCCAGAGGCAGCAAGACGAAGGCATAGCGTTGAATGTCGGGGTGCGGCAAATTGACGTGCAGGTCATGACGCACCACGTCGTCGTACAGCAGCAGATCGAGATCGACCGTTCTGGAAGTCATGTGGCCTGATTTGCGCCCACGCCCAAACCGGAACTCGATCTCGGTAATCGCCTCTTTTATATTATCAATCGATTTCGTGGTGTTGAGACCCGCCACCAGATTGTAGAAATTCCCGCCCTTAAACCCTTGCGCCTCGCTTTCGTAGACCGGGGACAGTGAAAGCGGTCCGAACGCGGTCGAAAGGGCACGAACGGCGCCCCGGATATTTTCCTCCTTGTTGATGTTGCTCCCGATGGCGACATACGCCCGCGACACGGAGTTACGCCGGTCCGCGCTCGATGACGACACCGACGTCGGCGGCGCCCTGGATAGCGCCTTTTTTATTGACTCGCACCCGCACCCACTTGAGTTTGAATTCGGTAAGCAGAATCCCGGCAATCTTCTCGGCCAGGGTTTCTACCAGTTGAAACTGGGTACTCCCCACGTACTCGATCAGGCGCTTGGCCACGGCCTTGTAATTGAGGGTGTCCTCGATGGTATCCGTGGCGGCCGCGCGCCGGTTATCCGAAGCCATGTCAAGATCGAGGATGACGGTCTGCTTGATCCGGCGCTCCCACTCCCATACACCGATGATGCATTCGATCTTCAGGTCGCGGAGGTAGATAATGTCCATGCCGCCACTATAACGAAAATCACTGCCGGGTGTCGCTTGACTCGCTGACCCGCAACCAAGTCCAATTGAACCATGTGGCTTTATACTTTTCCGGTTTTTGCCTACCTGCTGGGCTCGGTATCGAGCGCGATTGTCATCGCGCGTCTCATGGGCCTGAAAGACCCGCGCGAGATCGGTTCGAAAAATCCCGGTGCCACCAACATCCTGCGCTATGGCGGGAAGACCGCCGCCGTGTTGACCCTGGTCGGCGATGCCCTCAAGGGCGCCGTACCGGTGTTGATCGCGCAAGCCCTGACGCATGACGTCGTGATCCTGGCACTCACCGGTTTGGGCGCCTTCCTCGGTCATCTATTCCCGGTGTACTTCGGCTTCCGCGGCGGGAAGGGAGTGGCCACCACGCTGGGCGTATGGCTGGCGCTCAGTCCCTGGGCAGGGCTGGCCATGATTGCCACCTGGGCGGCGATCGCTTTCGTGTTCCGTTATTCATCATTGGCGGCATTGACCGTATCCGTGGCCGCGCCGTTTTATGTCGCGTGGTTCTCGCCGGGGAGGCCGTATCTCCTGGCCATGATTATCATGAGCGCGACGCTGATTTTTCGACATCGTGCCAACATCCGCAGTCTGCTGGCCGGGACGGAAACCCGAATCGGCATAAAAAATTAATTGGTGATTCCGCGGATATCTTCAATCCGCCACCGCGCCCGTGCGCCGAAGGACAACGGTTCGTGCTGACCCGCCGCCAGCCGCCGGTAACCCGCGTAGGCGATCATCGCGCCGTTATCGGTCGAAAACGCCGGGCGCGGGAAATACACGCGCACGCCGAGTCGTTGAGTCAGGCCTTCCAGTCGTTCGCGCAGTTTCTCGTTGGCGCTTACGCCGCCGGCTACAACCAGACGTGTTGCGCCGGTTTGCTCCAGCGCCCACGCGCACTTGATCGTCAGCACATCGACTGCCGCGGCTTCGAACGACGCCGCGACGTCCGAAATGAATTGCTCGTTGAGCGGCTGATGTTGCATGGCCGTGACCACCGCGGTTTTCAATCCGCTGAAACTGAAATCGAGACCCGGGTGCGCGCCGTGCGTCTTGCGCCGGTCGGTCATCGGGCGCGGGAACTGAAATCGCCCGGGATTGCCGCGGCGCGCTGCTTGAGCGATGGCCGGACCGCCCGGATAACCCAGGCCGAGGAGTTTTGCTGTTTTATCGAAGGCTTCTCCCACGGCGTCATCCACGGATTCACCGAGAATAGTCTGGTGACCCAGTTTTTCGACGTTCGCCAGCAGGGTGTGTCCACCTGAAACGAGCAGTGCCATAAACGGAAACTCCGGCGGGTCCGGTTCAAGCATGGGCGAGAGCAGATGCCCTTCCATGTGATGGACCCCGACACAGGGAACATTCCAGGCATAGGCGAGTGAACGGCCCAAGGCGGCCCCTACGAGTAGCGCCCCGGCAAGCCCCGGACCGGACGTATAGGCAACCCCGTCAATTTGATCGGGGCGGGTTTTCGCCTCCACCATAACGGCCTGGATCAGGGGTAGCGTTTTACGTATGTGGTCTCGCGAGGCGAGTTCCGGCACGATCCCGCCGTACTCAAGATGCAATTTGACCTGGGAATAAAGCTGGTGGGCGAGCAAACCGTCCACGGAGTCGTACAGGGCGACACCGGTGTCATCACAGGAAGTTTCGATACCGAGCACACGCATAGGGCGATTTTACACGGGTGTGGCCGGGGAATAATGGTCTAGCCGCCGGATCTCGTGGCGCAGCGCTTTCGGAGACGGCGGCAGTGGCGCCCAAGGAAACACCGTTCTTTGCGGCTATCTGCGCCCATGGCCGAAGGAGCGTTCGCCTCGGGCCCTGGGCGCTAGATGTACAAATCCGGCGTAAATCTATAGAATCGCCGCCTTTCTGTACATGACCGGCCCCTATATGGCGGGAGTTTATTGACCCGGTGCGAGGTACGGTTTTTAACAAAGGTGCACCCTGAGTTATCCGCTTAGAGCGTCATGAGGAAGTGGACGTGCCTGGTCAATAATGGAAATCATTAAAGTGATTTTCAATTACTACGGCGGCTTGATGGCTTCGATTCAGGACCAGGAACCCCCGGTTTGTGTGCCCTTCAAGAGATTTTGAGCCGCCGTAATAATTGCGAGGAAAACGATGCCTTCAGTCAGGGTTAAAGACAACGAACCGTTTGAAATGGCGCTACGCCGGTTTCGCCGTTCGTGCGAAAAAGCGGGTGTGTTCACGGAAATGCGCCGCCGCGAGCATTACGAAAAGCCCACCGAAATCCGCAAACGCAAGGCTGCCGCGGCGCGCAAGCGCGAGCAGAAGAAGCTGCTGCGCCGGATGAATCCACGTCCGCCCACGCCCGCCGTCCGGACCTGATTTCTCCCCTTGGGCGATGAGCCTTAAGGAAAAAATCAAAGACGATATCAAGCAAGCCATGCGCGACAGAAACGAGTCGCGCCTGAGCACGTTACGCATGCTGAGCGCGGCCATCCAGCGGCGCGAAGTGGATGAGCGGATTCAGCTCGACGATACCCAGGTTTTGGTTGTCATTGAAAAACTTGTCAAGCAAGGACGCGAGGCGATCGAGCAATACAATAACGGCGGTCGCCGGGATCTGGCGGACAAGGAATCCGCCGAGATCGCCATTTTTCAGGCCTATCTGCCACAACCGTTCACCGAGGCTGAAATTGACCGGCTCATCGGTGAGGCGATAACCGCCACCGGGGCAAGTTCCGTCAGGGACATGGGCAAGGTCATGGGTGTACTCAAACCTCAGCTTCAGGGCCGGGCGGACATGGGACAAGTTGGGAGCAAAGTGAAAACAAAACTCGGTGCCGCCTGAGGCATTGCTGATTATACCCCGGTAAAACAGCTTCATTCCTGATTCCATTTCCGCAATTTACCGGCCTGATTAGAATACCCGCATGGCCGGCCGCATTCCCAAGCAGTTCATCGGCGAATTATTGATCCGCACGGACATCGTGGATGTTATCGATGCGCGCGTGCCGCTAAAAAAGGCCGGCAAGGATTATAAGGCCTGTTGTCCGTTTCATGAGGAAAAAACTCCGTCATTCACGGTGAGCACGGACAAGCAGTTTTACCACTGTTTCGGCTGTGGCGCCCACGGGTCGGCCATCGGCTTTCTCATGGATTATGATCACCTGGGTTTTGTCGAAGCGGTCGAGGAGTTGGCCGCGCGCGCGGGACTACCGGTTCCCAAAGAAGCCGGTGTGGTGTCAGGACCAGAGAAAAACGGCAGCGCGGATTTGCTTGAGATGCTGCACGAGGCGTCGCGCTTCTACCGCAACCAACTGCGCGACCATCCGCAGGCTGGGCTCGCGGTCGATTACCTCAAGCAGCGCGGCATCACCGGTGAAATCGCGCACGAGTTCGGTCTCGGCTACGCGCCGGACGGCTGGGATAATTTGCTGCGCGCGCTGGGCAAAGACGACAGCCGCCGCGATAAGCTGGTTCGTGCCGGACTGGCTGTCAAAAAAGAGGGCGGTGGCTATTACGACCGTTTTCGTGACCGCATCATGTTTCCGATTGAAGACTATCGGGGACGGGTTGTCGCCTTTGGCGGTCGGATCTTGGCGCAGGGCGAACCCAAATACCTCAACTCTCCCGAAACGCCCCTGTTTCACAAGGGACGCGAACTATACGGTCTGTTTCACGCGCGCGCGGCGATCAAGCGCGAAAACCGTGTCTTGGTGGTGGAGGGCTACCTGGATGTCGTGGCGCTCGCCCAGTTCGGAATTGATCACGTGGTGGCAACGCTCGGGACGGCCACAACCCGTGAGCATCTCGAGCGCCTTTTCCGCCATGCCCCGGAAGTGATTTTCTGCTTTGACGGCGACCGTGCCGGGCGCGATGCCGCGTGGCGCGCGCTGGAAAACACGCTGCCGGCGATGCGCGAGGGCAGACAGGTGAGCTTTCTGTTTCTTCCCGAGGCTGAAGATCCGGATTCTTATGTCCGCAAGGAAGGCCGTGATGCATTCTTGTCCCGGCTTAATAAAGCAATTCCGCTGCCGGAGTATTTTTTCGATATTCTCTCTCGCCAAGTGGATTTGGGGCGCCTGGATGGACGGGCACGGCTCGTGGAACTTGCGCGTCCATTATTGTCCAAGATGCCGTCGGGGGTATTGAGGCAAATGATGCTGGATCGGCTGGCGGTGTTGAGCCGCATGGATGCGGACAAGCTTTCCGCCATGGCGGTAAATCCTGTAACACCTGCCACGGCAGTAAAAGTCGCATCTTTCCAGCCCGGCAAACCCATCGAACCTCCGTCTATTTTGCGCCGCGCCATTGCGCTGGTGCTTCAGAATCCGCGGCTGGCGGCAAAAGTGCCGGACGTTTCAGCTTGGGCGACGCTCGAGATGCCGGGCATGCCACTTTTTATCGAAATGCTCGAGATTCTAAAAAGGACACCAGATTCGAATACTGCCTTGATTATAGAGAACTTTCGCGATAGTGATTTCCAACATCACTTGGCTAAATTAGCCGTTTGGGACTATCCGTCGCTGGTCAATGATGTGGAGGCTGAATTTGCAGAAATTATCCGTCGGCTGGAGCTAACTTTGACCAGGCAGAAAACTGAAATGCTATTGCAAAAACAACACACGGGTAGACTAACTAAAACGGAAACGGATGAATTGGCACGATTATTGAGCCTCAGGCGCGGAACACCCCGATTATCTCCTTCACGCCATTGAAAAACTTGGGGCAGGCATCCACTTAAGCTATACTTAGGCGCTTTTACGCGAGATTTACGCTTCCAACCCTCAATATCTCTAAAAATAGCAACCACGCTTACGGCATTTCTATGGATCAGGAAACTCAAAGATCACAACTTAAAAAACTGATCATTCAGGGTAAAGAACAGGGGTTTCTCACTTATCGTGAGATCAACGACCATCTGCCCGAGGATGTTCATGACACCGACCAAATTGAGGCGGTAGTGAACATGATCAATGACATGGGGATCGCGGTTTTCGATGAGCCGCCCGATCCGGATACCCTGCTGCTCAAAACCACCGAAACACCCCCTCCGGCGGAAGACGAGGAAGAGGCGGCGGAAGAGGCCGAGCAGGTGGTTACATCGGCTGTCGACAGCGAATTCGGCCGCACCACCGATCCGGTACGCATGTACATGCGTGAAATGGGCACCGTGGAACTACTCACCCGCGAGGGTGAAATCGATCTGGCCAAACGGATTGAAGACGGTGTGCGCCAGACCACCGAAGCCATTGCCGCCTGCCCGGCGGCGATTGCCGAGGTCGTCCGGATGATGGATCTGGTAGAGATTGACCAGATGCGCCTCAACGACCTGGTGGTCGATTTTGTCGATCCCGATGCGACCGGCGTCCCCCTACCCGCGACCCAGAGCGAAAAGGTCACGGCCGTTGACGTGGACGACGACGAGGAAGAAGAGTCCGCTGACGGCGGTGCCGATGACGAAGAGACCGGTCCGAACCGCGAGGAGGCGCTGATCCGTTTTGCGCGAATCCGCAAACTCCACACGAATTTGCTCAAGGCCGTCGATAAAAGGGGTTATGACAGCCCCGAGGTGAAGCGGATTCAGGCCAAGCTTGCCGATGAATTCATGCTGATCAAGTTTGTCTCCAAACAGGTCAATCGTCTGGTGGAATACGTTCGTTCACTGGTTGATCACGCACGCCTGCAGGAAAAGGCCATCATGGATATCTGCGTGGGCAAGGCGCGCATGCCCCGCAAAACGTTTATCAAGATATTCCCCGGCAATGAAACCAACAAGCGCTGGGTAAAACGGGCCGTCAAGTGCGGCGAAGGCAATGCCTCGGTCATCGAGCACAATTCTGACGCGATTCACGCGCTGCAAAACAAGCTCAAACGACTCGAGGATCGCGCCGGCTTGCCCATTGGGGATCTCAAGGAAGTCAACCGCCGCATGTCGATCGGCGAAGCCAAGGCGCGCCGGGCGAAGAAAGAAATGGTCGAGGCCAACCTGCGTCTCGTGATTTCGATCGCCAAGAAATACACCAACCGCGGCCTGCAGTTCCTCGACCTGATCCAGGAAGGCAACATCGGGCTGATGAAGGCGGTCGACAAGTTCGAATACCGCCGCGGCTACAAGTTCTCGACCTACGCCACGTGGTGGATTCGCCAGGCGATCACGCGCTCGATCGCCGACCAGGCGCGCACCATCCGCATCCCGGTGCACATGATCGAGACCATCAACAAGCTTAATCGCATTTCGCGCCAGATGCTGCAGGAAATGGGGCGCGAGGCTACCCCGGAAGAGCTGGCGAGCCGCATGGACATGCCCGAGGACAAGATCCGCAAGGTGCTCAAAATCGCCAAGGAGCCGATCTCCATGGAGACGCCCATCGGCGATGACGAGGATTCGCACCTCGGGGATTTCGTCGAAGACGCCAATTCGGTGGCGCCACCCGATGCTGCCACCGGTAGTGGGCTGAAATTCGCCACTTCGGAAATCCTCGAGACGCTCACACCGCGCGAGGCCAAGGTTCTGCGCATGCGCTTCGGCATCGGCATGAACACCGATCACACGCTGGAAGAGGTGGGCAAGCAGTTCGATGTCACGCGCGAACGCATCCGCCAGATCGAGGCCAAGGCGCTGCGCAAGCTGCGGCATCCCACCCGCTCCGAGCATTTGCGCAGTTTTATCGACTGAACCGGAATGATGCTTGACAAAACAAAAAGGGCCCGACACAGGCCCTTTTCATTTTTAATCGACTGTAATGGCGTCGTTACATTGCACAATCAGGATTGTGCACCTCGGCGTGACAATTTGAGCACAGCAAGAGGCACATCCCGGCTTCGAGCATCACCGCATCCCAGCTACGGTTGGATTATCTCCTGACATCGAGCTGAAAGTCTTTTTCGCGAGGATCAGGATGATGAAATTCAAGCGCAGCGTAATTCTTGCTATAACCGCAATGTTCGCATCTTGCTCCTTTTACTTTAATCAGATGCAACTTGCGCTCTCGACCGCGACGTTGTTGCGCTTCATAAGACTGAAGCCGGAAGTTTGTATCCATGTTCTTGCAATGTGATCCTCACGATTATGCAGATTATATAGGCTGCACAATCTTTAATGTGGCGCACTAAAGGTCCAGGCCATGGTGCGATAAGAATACTCCGCTTGCCAAAGCTGATAGAATTTAGCCGTTGGGCCTGTAGCTCAGTTGGTTAGAGCAGGGGGAGAGGCGGAAACAGACGAATGTCCAGTGGACATTCGTTCCGCCGAGCGGACGCACAGGGATGTGCGCCCTGGATCGCAAGCGGAGCTGGATGCGTAGCGTAGCGGCATCACCCCTATTTATTATCGTTGCGCTCTCAATGAGCGCGATCATGACTGCACTGAAATTGATCCAGATTGTCGGGCCTGTAGCTCAGTTGGTTAGAGCAGGGGACTCATAATCCCTTGGTCCTAGGTTCGAGTCCTAGCGGGCCCACCATTTTTCTGGTCAGTCAACCCGCGTCCGTAGCTCTGCTTGGATAAGTTAACTGTTTGTGAAAAGATCGCTTGACAACCATGAACCGATATCATTTCTTCATTCCCCCTTAATCGTCAAACGCGGGGTTATGTTCCGGCACACATCGATCGGAAAGGAGCACACATGATTCACTTCGTTGTTCATGACGTCGGCGATTCGGTCGGTGTCGTCGTGGTGGAAGGTGTCAAGGCAGGCCAGGAACTCACCGGCTGGGTTATGGACCAGGACAAGACGGTCAAGCTCAAGGCGCTCAACGACATCCCCATCGGGCATAAACTGGCGCTCAGAGACATCGCCAAGGATGCGACGGTTGTCAAGTACGGCCACGACATGGGCCGAGCCGTGGCCGGTATTCGGACCGGCGAACACGCGCACGTTCACAATATCAAGACAAAAAGGTGGTAACACGGTGAATACTTCTACCTTCATGGGCTATCGCCGCGAAAACGGCCGGGTCGGTATCCGCAATCATGTCATTATTCTTCCGGTCGATGATCTTTCGAACGCCGCCTGCGAGGCGGTCGCCAACAATATCAAGGGCACGCTCGCCCTGCCGCATCCGTACGGGCGGTTGCAGTTCGGCGCCGACCTGGAATTGCATTTCCGGACGCTGATCGGAACCGGAGCGAACCCGAACGTTGCCGCGGTGGTGGTGATCGGCATTGAACCGGGCTGGACAAAACGCGTGGTGGACGGCATCTCCAAGACGGGCAAGCCGGTCACGGGTTTCAGCATCGAACTGAACGGCGACATCAATACCGTCGCCGCCGCCTCGCGCACCGCCAAGGAATATATCCAGTGGGCGACCGAACAACGCCGCGAATCATGCCCGATCAAGGATTTGTGGGTGTCGACGAAATGCGGCGAGTCTGACACCACATCGGGATGCGGTGCCAACCCGACCGTCGGGAATGCCTTTGATAAGCTGGAAGCCCTCGGTGTAACGCTTGTTTTCGGTGAAACCACTG
>Ga0214471_10002828_pt1 | contig 13573 bp, 19 predicted proteins | sample RVTome_5_FD_207665 | JGI IMG/M metagenome (GOLD analysis project Ga0214471, IMG submission 207665) | Soil microbial communities from uranium-contaminated site in the Upper Colorado River Basin, Wyoming, United States - RVT142D155 | ecosystem: Environmental > Terrestrial > Soil > Contaminated >...
GTGCCGATCTTCACAGCTTCTCGACCTCAGCAGCGGCGATCGCCGCGTCGAGCGACTTCGCCCGCGGGTCGCGCGCGAAACGCTTGGCCCCGGCGAAGAAGGCGTCCCAACCAGCCACGTCGTGCGCGCCGAGCGTGCCCGAACCGGCGCGCCGGGCTCCGGGCTTTGCCTCAGCCGCGGCGGGGTCATCCCAGAACGTCGGCAGCAGGTAGTCGAGCGGGTCGAAGACGCCGTGCTTCTTCGTATCGGCGTGGATGTTCATCGTCAGAGCCATCGTCCGGGCCAGGCGCAGCTCCGCCCCGCGGTCGCCGAGCGGCTCCAGCTCGTCGTACTCGCGCCACTCGCGGAGCTGGTCCCAGTCGATCTCTTCGAGCATCGCGTCAACGTCCAGCCTCCCCATCTGCCGCGCCAGCCGGAACGCGAACCGCCGCAGCGGCCGGCGGCTCAGGCGTTTCCCGCCGGCCCAGCCTTCCCGCCACCGGAGAACCGCTTCTGGATCGCGTCCATGATCGCGCCGATGATCGCGAAGTCGACCTCCATCATCTCGTCGACCGTGGCGAACGACTCGCCGTCCTCGTCGCACAGCGTCTGCGCCAGCACCTCGACCAGCTTGCGCATGACATCGGCCTGGCTCGCGCTCTCGTTGAACTCGACCAGTTCCAGCGCCATGCGCGCTGGCTGCGGCTTCATGAACAGCTCGATCGCCTCGCCGTCGACGTCGAAACCCTCCAGCGTGATCTGCGTCACCTTCGACGCGCGCTGGAGGTCCGCCACGCGCCACCGGCGCACGTTCTTCTCCTTCGCCTTGCCGGACTGCCTCTTGGACGCCGCTGCCGCCTCGCTCATCTCTGGTCTCCGTTTCTCTGGTTAGCAGTTGCTCGCTCGGTTCCGCTCGTTGGTCTCGCTCATCCCGCTGCGACCGACGCGCTCATCAGCTGAAGAGCACGCCGTCGATGTACATGGGGCCGCTCAGCCGGATGGCGAAGGGTGCCTGCGCGAGGCCCTCGCGAACCGGATACGTCACCGGGCCGAAGAGCTGGACTTCCCCCGATCCGATCCACTCGTGGACGCCCGCCGAGCCGCCGGGGCCGAGGATCTGGAATCCGCGGACTATGGCGTTCAGCAGCGCGTACTGGAGACCGGTCAGGTGGTCCAGAGTGGCGTCGCCGTTGACGTAGTTGACCGTGCCCGACAGGAGGCCGCGACGGATGACCGGGGCGATGACCCAGTAGTCGATGCCGTCCTGGTGGGTGGTCGACTCCGTCTCCGCGCGCGACATCTCCGGACGCTGGATGTCCTGCATCTCGCCGATGACGGTGAACGTCCCCTGGGCGCCGGATGGGTTCAGCTCCATCGCGACTGAGGCGCCGTGGCCGGGGATGGCGTTGCTAGGCATAGATTGCCTATCCTCTCTTTCTGCGACGCCTTGTCACGTCGCGATCGTGGCGTTGGTGATGGCCTTGAGCGCTCGCCACGCCGCCAGCGCTCGGGCCTCGGCTGCCGCGTAGGTCGCCGCGCGCACGACGACCCACGCTGACAGCCGCTCGTAAGCTGCTCCGTTCTGGTAGAGGTCGGTTGGCCCACCGCCCGTGGCGACGACCGTGATGAAGGGTCCAGCGCCGTCCTGGACGACCGCGTGCGAGCCGACCCAGCAGTCCGTGCCGAACGTGGCCAGGCCGGCCGTCTCCAGGAGTTTGACCAACGCGCGTGGCCAGTTGTCGGCCGGAGCGGCGGCGAACGCCTCGAAGTTCATCGAGAGCACCGGGCGGTCGCGATCGTCCGCGCCGAGCAGGTCGGCCGGACGGTCGACGTCGCGGATCCAGAGGTAGCGCGTGCTCACGCGCCACCGCCTCCGCTGCGGTTGATCCACGCGGCGATGCGCGCCTCGATCCGCCCGGTCATGCCGGCCATCGCCGCGCGCAGCGGGCGCTCCAGGTACTTCGGCCCGCGCTGGCCCTTGCCGAGCGACCACGGTTTGCGCCTGCGCACCGAGAGGATCTCGCCGACCGCCTTGCCTCTCCACGAGCGCGGCGACAGCTCCGACGGGAACTCGTGGATCGCCCCGGCGTAGGGCGCTGCCGGCCCGCCGAAGAACAGCTCGACCGTGATGTCGAGCCCGTCGAAGCGCGGCAGCTCGACGGTGCCAGTTCCGGCCAGGACGCTCTCGTCGCGCGGGACGTAGTTGCCCTTCGCGTCGCGCATGATCGCGCTCGCCTCCAGGAACAGCGCGGCGGCGGCGTGGCGCGGCACGTCGCGGCCGAGCTTGTTGAGACGGCGCACCAGGGCGTCGGCGCCCTTGAGCTTGAACTCAATCGGGCTCGTCGCCATGTCAGAACTCGCCTCTGTCCACCGCGGCGCCGGCCCCGGAATCGACCCTCGCTGCCAGCTCGCGCAGGCGCGCGGCCACGCGCGGCTCCTCCTCGCCGGCCATCTCGCGCAGCTGGTCGGCGATGGCGAGCGCGACCGCCCACAGCGCGCCTGGGCAGTCCGCCAGAGAGAGGCGCAGCTCAGCCGACGGCACCGGCCGCCTCCTCTGCCGGGACGCCGGCGACGACGGCCTCCAGCTCCTCGACGACGGCCGCCCCGATGCTGGCCCAGGAGAACGCCTCGTCGGCCACGAGGCGCAGGCCGCGCTCGCAATGGACCTTGCGGTGACCCTCGCCGCGGCGCAGGTCGCTCAGGGCCTTGACCGTGGCGGCTCGATCGGGGATCGCTCCGACCGTGTGGGCGATGGCCAGCGGGCTCGACGCTAGGCGCACCCGGCAGGGCACGCGCACAGCGGCGTCTCGCGTCCAGCCGTGTGGACCGGTGGCTGCGAAGTCCGGGACGACAACGGGTGTGCCGCAGGCCATCGCTTCCATCGCCGGCAGGTTCCAGCCCTCGGCCTGGCTCGTCGAGAGCAGGCAGTCGAACGACTGGTAGAACAGCGCCATGCCCTCGTCGCTCACGCCGCGCGCGGCGTCCTGCTCGGTCAGGAGCACTCGGCCGTACTCGTGCAGGCCGTAGTAGCGCACCAGGGCGCGGAGGTTGAACGCCGTCTCCCCGGTCGGCGCGACCACCATGTGGAGCCAGGCGCCCTCGCCACCGGAGCCTGGCTTGATCCACTCGGCGAAGTACTCCAGGGCGAGGTCCAGGCGCTTGCGGTACTGGTTCCGCCCGACGACCCCGACGACCCACTCGCCGGCGCGGCAGACCTCTGGAGAGTGACCGAGCAGGACTCTGGCCTCCGTCCTGTCGCGCGGCACGAACCGCTCACGGTCGAAGCCGAGCGGCACGACGGAGAGCGTCCCGGCGTAGCCGCCGCGCTCCAGCTCGCGCGCGGCGAACTCGGTCCAGACCATAACGTGGTCGAGCCCGGCGAGGTGCCCGCCGATCTGGTTCTCGGCGTCCACGGCGAGCCAGCCGACCATCTTCGGCCGCGCGATTGAGGACGGCAGCAGCTCGTCGAGCGTCTGGACGTAGTCGGGGACGTTCCACGGGTCGTTGAGCAGGAGCACTGCGTCCGGCCGCAGCCGCGCGACCAGGTGCGGCAGGCGACCGATGCCCAGCGCGTCGGCGCCCTCGTTGAAGTAGCGCGGCGAGTAGATCGGATAGGGGTGCGGGTGCGGGTCGCCCTGGAAGTTGATCCCCAGGACTGCCACCTCGTGCCCGACGGCGTGCAGAGCGTCTGCCGCTGCGTGGGTGCAGCGCGCGAAGCCCGTGGGCACGGCGGCGTCGCCGACGATCAGGACGCGCATCTTCCCGCCGCGCGCCTCAGAGGTCGCCGCCGGCCGGGCCTCGGCCGTCCCGGCACCGCGCAGCGCCACCAGCGCCACCGACGTCGTCAGCCAGCTGCCGACGCGGCAGCGCAGGTGCGGCTCATCGCGGTAAGGCGGAGCGTCGACGCTCCGGTCGGCCTGCGTGTCGCCGAGCGCCAGGTCGATCGGCATCAGCTCGTCGCCCTGGGCGCGCAGGCGGCGGGCCAGCTCCTCGAAGTCCTCGGCGCGGAACAGGACGATGTCCGCCTTGTTGCAGGTCGGACCGCCGCGCTTCGCAGCGTAGTTGTACTCGGTCGTGTGGACGGCGACACCGCCGGGCTTGAGACAACGCATCGCGCGGCAGAAGAACTCCAGCCCGGCCTCGATTGAGCCGAGGTGCTCGAAGCTCCCGGCCGACCAGGTGAAGTCAGCCTCGCCGCGCAGCAGGTCGTCCGGGATCGCGCGCATGTCGACCTGGCGGAACTCGATCGCGTCGAACTGCTCGCGCGAGCAGATTTCGTTGAACCGCAGGCCGTCGCGGCCTTCGGCGTGCTGCCCGGACGTCGTCCAGCGGTCCTCGGCGTCGCTCGGAAGGTCCGTGGCGACCACGCTGGCACCGCGCCCGGCCAGCCATGCCGGCAGCGGCTCGTGGCCGACTCCAAAGCCCACGGCAACGGCGCCCGGCCGACCGACGCGCTCCTCGAACGCCTGGGCGATCAGCGCGAACTCCCAGAGCTTGCGGTGGACCTTGAACGGCTCGCGCATCTCGGCGGCCCGCGCGCGCAGCCACGCCGCCTCGAAGTCGCGCGCCCGCACGACGCTCGACGCGGCGCTCACCGGCAGCGGCGCGGCAGCCAGCAGCGGCGCGCTCACGGCGCCACCGCCTGCTCGGCGCCGAGCTGCGCCTGGAGGTACGACCACTCGCGCCCAGGCCAGCTCGGGCAGGTGTGCGTCGCCGGGCGCGGGGCGACGACCGACTCGCGGCCGATGTGCTCGGCGAAAGACGGGGCGGAGGCGAGGAAGAACTCCGCGCCCTTCTCCAGCGCCCAGATCTGCATGATCAGGTCCCAGCAGGAGCCGCCTGGGTTCATCCGGTACGGGTCGGCGCGGAGGAACGCCGCGAGGTCCGCCGCGTCCTCCGAGCGGACGGCGAACGCCTGCGTACCGTAGAACGCGCCCTTGATCGGGTAGTCCCACGACGCGTCGCCCGCCGCGACCGCGTCCTTGACCTGCAAATACGGGCAGGCGAAGGCGTAGACCAGGCGGTCGGGCGCGGCGTGGTCGTCGAGCCACGCGCCGACGGAGTCGAAGAAGTCGGCGCAGACATCAACGTCGTCCTCCAAAAACAGACACCAGGGAGCCTTGCTCGCGGCGATCCCGAGCGCCCAAGCGACGTTCTCGTTCGCCGTGATGCGAATGCCGCTAGGGTGTGCCCAGCAAGCCGGGACGCCGGCAGCCGCTGAGGCGTCGCGCTCGCGGGCCGCGAACGACCAGCCCGGCCCAGAGTCGCATATCGTCAGCGAGTCCAGCCTCGGGCTCGTCAGCAACCCGCCGCGGACGAGGTTGTCGAGCGTCTCGGCGAGGTAGTTGCGCCCTGGCGAGCGGTCGATCGTGACCATCGCGGCGGAGATGTCGCGTCGGGCGGTCACGGCGCGACTCCCGCGAACCAGACGCCAGTCCCGGTATCCCCGGAGAACTCGCGGTAAGGAACGTCGAGCATGCCGTTGAACAGGCGCACCGCTCGGGAGACCGGCTGGAATTGCAGGTCGTGGATGACGATTGCTCCGCCGGGGCGCAGCAGCCTGCCCGCCTCCACCAAGTCGTAGAGCGCGCCGGGAGCCGAGTGGTCGCCGTCGACGTGGACCGTGTCGTACCGCTCGCTCGGCAGCTCGGGCAGACGTTCGTCGGATCGGCCGTCGAGCCACGTCACCACCCCCTGAAACGCCAGCTCGGCCAGGAGCGCAGTGACGTGGTCGTGCGAGCCGCGACCCGTGCCGCCGTAGGCGAGCCCCCAGTCGTCGCACAGGGTCAGGCGCGCCGGGTGGTGGGCCGAGAGGACAGCGCGGAGGGAGCCGCCGTCTTGCACGCCAATCTCCAAGAACGATTCCGGGCGGTACATGGCGGCGATCCACGAGAGCACCTCGCGGTGGCCAGCGGTGGGAGTGAGCGCGCTCACGACTGCCCCTGCGAGAAACAGACGAGATTTGCGCCGTACCACGGCGCCCGCGCCGCGCATCTCGCCCAGTCGTCGCGCAGCTCGTCGGTATGCCACTCATCCACCACCAGCCCGCGCGCCGCGAGCTTCTCGACCCAGTAAGCGTGCGGCTGCTCGTTCAGGTGGCCCGACCCGCCCTGCCCCGGCGTCGCGGCGGAGAACAGCAGCCAGCCGCCCGGCGCAACGGCCGAGGCGAGCGTATCGCAGAGCGTGTCAGCCGACTCGGGCGGCAGGTGCTCGGCGACTTCGAGGCAGAGCACAAGGCCCGCGGGCCTATAGATGAACTCGCGATCCCATGCATTCGGTTTGGCTGTGAGGTCGCGCGAGTAGAGGTTGGGCACGTCTAGCTCACTTGAGAATGCGTTGAGATCGACCCCGGTCGCCGAAATGTTAAACAAGTCGGCGATGCCGACGAGGTGCCCCGGCCCGCACCCCACGTCGAGCATCGTCTCGGGCACGCCGAGCCGGTCGAACGCCGCGAGCAGGCACTTGGTCGACTCGAAGCTGTCGCGGGACGACTGGTCGAAGGCGGTGCGCTGCGGGTCCATCGTCGCGGTGTCGACGCTCATCGCACCACCTCGACGCCCCACAGCTCGGTCAGCCGCGCGAGCACCGCCCGGTCCGCCGCCGCGTGGTCGCGCGACTCGCCGGTGATGCCGACGGTTGTCACGGAGCGCGCGCCGGACGCGACAGCGAGGCAGGCGAGCCACACGCCGGTCGAGACCCACGGCCGCGTCGTGCTCAGCTCGCGCCGCTGTGCATCCTGGTGCGCCGTGACGTCAATGAAGATCGGCGCCGCCTCGCGGACGACCTGCTCGCGCAGCATCGGCTCTACCAAGTGCGCCCACGCACCTGGACCGTCTCCAATAAAGTGCAGCCAGTTGTCGCCGATTGGTCCGCACTTCGCGTCGATCCACGCTGACTTAGGCTCCAGCAACTCCAGTTCCTCGACCGTCTCGTCCTCCTCCGCCGACCGCCCCTCGCGGAACAGGTGCGAGGTCGTGGCGAGCACGTCGCAGCGACCGAACTGGTCGACGGCAAGCGCGGCACCGCCGTTCGCGCCAGCGATCACGTCTGGGTCGCGCTTCTCCCAGTGCGGCTCATCACCGCTACCGAAGATCGCGACCTGCTTCCCGCGAAACAACTCCTCCCGCACCTCCCTCGGCCGCCACCGGATCAGCGAGTCCTCCATGCCGCTGCGCACCTGCACGCCGAGATACTCGACCGCGCCGCCAACCGACCGCATCCGCCCGACCCACCACGGCCACGGCTGTAGCGTCAGGTGGAGGGTCCCGCCTCCGCAGACGTCCGGCTCGTGGGCGATCTTGAACAGCACCTCGTCGCACGACGCGGCGATGCGCGCGAGCGACTGGTCGACCAGCTCGGGCGGGATGTGCTCCATCACGTCCGAGCAGACGGCGAAGTCCCAACGTCGAGCGACGAAACCGACGTGCTGCCACTCTCCGGTCTCCCACAGCGGGTAACCGCTCAGGAAGCACCCAGCCCACCGCTTGGCGATCTCCGGGTCGACGGCGTTGGTCGCGAGGTCGATGCCGAAGGCGTGGAAGCCCTCCTCGCGCAGCGCCGCCACCAACCTCCCCGTCCCGCACCCGATGTCGAGCACGGTCTTGCCAGTCAGGTCGTCTGGGAACAGGTCGCGTCGCGTCCGGTAGAGGTGCAACCCGTGGCAGGCGGCGCGGTAGGCGGGGTCTCGCCAGCAGCGCTCGTACTTCTCGCGCTCGGCGAGGGCGACTGCGTTGTCGTAGGTCATGCCTCTCTCCTCGTTGGTGCTCTCTCGTGCTGCGTTGATCACGACGTCCCCAGCCAGACCGAGGTCTGGTACGGGGCGCCGGTGTCCGGGTCGACCAGGCCCGCCGCGTCGACGATCGGCCCGGTCGAGCCGTCCGGTAGCGTGATGCGGTCGCGCGGGTCGACTGGCTCCTGCCGGCCGGCGGTGCCGTTGGCCTCTACCGGCCGCAGGAACGTCACTTTCGCCATCGTCACGACGATGGAACCGTCGGCCCGCCGGCGCTCGCGCACGCGCTTCGACACGAGCGCCAGATGATCCACCGCGGCCGCGTAGGTCGCGTCGCCGTAACCGCTCTGGCCGGTCCAGGCCTCGTGCTGCACGGTGGCCTGGAGCGTGGCCGTCAGCTCGTCGGCCAGCGCGATGCCGTCGCGGACGATGTCGGCGAAGCCGGCCACGGCCTCAGACCCCCATCGCCTTGAACAGGAACGTCGTGCCGGGCGCCGCCTCCAGCCAGTCAACCGGGATCCACGACTGAACGTCGGCGGGCAGCGACTTGTACTCGACCGCGTCCCGCCACTCCAGCTCGACCGTGTCGGCCTTCAGGCGCTTGAGGCCCTGGAGCGCGGCGGCCGACTCCAGCGCCAAGTTCGACGGCAGCAGCCTCAGCGCCAGCGCGGCGGTGGCGTACTCGATACGCCGCGGGATGGTCGCGGCGTCGACGGCGAAACCGCCGGGGTCGGTCAGCCCTGTGCGGGGGAAGGCGAGCGCCTGCGCCGCGCCGCCCGTCGCCACGCCGAGCCACGGCAGCGCGTCGAGGATGAGCGTCGCCGTGATCAGCGACCGGGCCTTCTCGTCGTCGTCGCCCGAGGCCTCCCAGGCGCCGCCTCCGCGCAGCTCGTCGATCAGCGTCTCGGCCCGCGCCTCGGTGAGGAAGCTGTTGGAGCTGGCGCCACCGACTGTGGCGACGATGGTCGGCACGGCGGGCTACCCCTCGCCGCGGCGCGGCGGCTGGGCGATCGTGGTCCGGAACCGGCGCGACCGCACCGGCGGCGTCTCCGCGGCGGGCGGCGGCGGGACGTAGGGCTCGACGATCGCGCCGAGCCGCGCGTAGTCGCGGTCGGTGAGCAGGATGCGGTCGCCCTCGGTGTACTCGACCACGTCGGGTCCCTCGACGCGCCGGTGGCGACGGCCGGGGCGGACGACGTACTCTGCGCGCTTCGGCTCTGCCTTGTCGACCACGGTCGCGTCCTCCTCTAGCCCTTACCGCCGGACGGCACGGGCTTGAATACCTCGACGGCGTTGGGATCGTCGGCTCCGATGCGCCGGGCGACCCGTCCGCGGACGTGCCTCTCCGCCTCGTCCTCCGACAGCGCGAGTTTGTCGTCCGCGAGGTAGCGCCGGTGCTCCAGCGCTCCGGCCTTGTTGCGCTCCTGGCGGCCGATGTGGGCGCCGCGGTTGACCACGTGAGTCGGCGGCTCGCCGACGCGGTGGAACTTGTCCGTCTCCGGCTGCTGCGCTGCGGCCTTCCTCTCGTCGCTCATGCTGGGGTCTCCTCGTCGTGGTTGGCTTCTCTCGCGATGATCGTCGCCGGCGGCTCCGCGCTCTCGCGGTGCTCGACCGCGGCGAGCGCGGCGTCGGCTTCGGCATACTCGCCGCGCTTGCGCAGCGGCCAGAAGTAGCTGTCCAGCTTCTCGTTGTCTGCGTCGAGCATGATGATGCCGTCTCCGTCGCGCGGCAGCACGACCTCGCGCACCACCGTCGGCGGCCCGGGGTGGTCCGCGCCGACGTTTGACCGCAGGCACTGCACGTAGATGCCCGGCTCGAAGCCGCCCACCAGGTGCTTGTGCGACCCCTCGCGCACGACGTCGACGCGCGTGTGGGTGATGTTGGGGACGTCGAACGCCCCGCTCAGGTAGCGCTGCCCATCGATGTACTCGAACCGCAGGACCTTGACGCGCGAGACGCCCTTCGGCAGCACGCGCTCGCCGATCCTCTCCAGCGGCGTTCTCCTCATCAGCTCACCTCCTCTAAGCTCGTCACCGGCTCTCGCTCTCTCGTCTCGGGCTCAGGATCAGGTCGGCGTCATCTTGCAGATGCCGAACTTGTTGTTCGCGTCCGACTTGACGCGCGGCACCGCGCAGCCGATGATGTAGAAGTCCGTCGCCCAGCCGGCCTGGTCCGGATTGACCGAGACCGCCGCCGGCATCTGGCCGATCTGGATGTCGACGACGTCGCGCGACAGCTGCATGATGACGACGGTGTCGTCGGGGAAGTAGTCGGCGACCACGACCTGACTGACCTCGTCCACGGCCAGCAGGCGCTCGCGGATGGTGCGGTCGCCGTTGGCCTTGAAATCGGAGCCGAGCTTGATGCCGTAGTCCTTCGACGTCGCCACCAGGTACGGCCCCATGAAGTTGCCGTTGACCTGGAGCGCCCTCATGCCCGTCTGGGTGTCGGCGAGGATCTCCTCGCCGGTCTTGCCGGCGTCGTCCCACTTGGTGCCGGTCTCGAACGTCTCGGTCGTGGTGGTGGAGAGCAGCCCGGGCGTGGTCAGGCCGTCCACGGTGACGGCGCCGTTGATGAGCGCGTCCTCGAAGCCGACGTTGACGTTGCGGGTGGACTGCTCGGCGTGGATCGAGTCGAGCGGCTGCCCGGCCTGCTGCGCCGCGGCCAGCTCGCGCGAGTTGAAGCCGAACTGATCCCACGTGAGGTAGATCGGGATCGTGTACGGCGTCCACTGCATGATGCCACGCTCGCCGCGCGAGGGCACCATGGCGCGCCGGGCCGCGCCGGCCTCGCCCAGCTTGTGCGAGGTCAGCGTCAGCGTGGCGAGCCAGTTCGGCAGCGGCACGCCGAGGCCCGCGGCCTGGAGCGCGGAGAACAGGACGAGCCGGTCGCGAGCGACGCGGACGACGGCCGAGTCGATCACTTCCTGGACGTTCTTGGGCATCGGAAGGGCGGCCCGGTAGCCGTCGACGCCGCCGTGGCGGACGAGGGCTCGGACGACCGGGTCTTCCGACGGGGCGGTTGCGTAGCGCTCCATGTCAGATCACCTCCACGCGGACTCGGGTGTCCGCCAGCGGGGTCTTGGTTTCGAGCGCGAAGCACAGCGCCGTGCCGGAACCGTGGACCTTGAACTTGCCGTTGCCGGCGCTCTGGAGCACCGTGCCGGGTACCGTGTCTTCGCCCGAGCCGATGATAACCCAGGCCTTCTCGCCGCTCCGCGCGTGGTACGCCTTGACCAGGCTGCCTGCGGCGTACGTGTCGGAGATGAGCTTGTTCAGCTCGGTCTGGTCCAGGGCGAGGATCATGCCGTGCGTCGCCGCGTCGGCCGAGTCGTGCACGCCCCACTTCGGCGTGCCCGAATCGTTGTGCAGCTCCAGCAGGTCGCCTGGGGTGAGCGTCTCGATGGCCGCGTAGCGGTTCTCCAGGCGCTCGGCCCGCGGGGCGTTGCTGATCAGGATCGTGTTGGGGTCGCGTTCCGCGATGGACATCTCAGTTCGCTCCCTTCGAGCCGATCTTCGCGTCGTCGAGCTTCGAGACGCCGCCCTCGAACGTCAGGCCCCATGGGTTCGGGGCCGCGGTGGCGGCGGCGCGGGCCGCGGCGTCGCCCTTGGGATCGGCGACGAGCCGGCCGGAGTAGTCCGGCGCGGCCGCGGGCTCGTCGAGCTTGAGCGCGCGGGACATCTTCTCCAGCCGCTCGGTGGGCTCGGCGGCCAGCTCCTCGGCCGTGAACTCCGTCTGCGCCCCGCGGAGGCCGGCGATCAGCCGGTCGCGGTGCGCCTTCTCCGCGCGCTCCTGGCGGACCAGGGCCGCGCGGACGTCTTCCGGGGCCGCGGCGAGCCACTCGTCGCGCGACAGCGCGCGAGGGGCCGGCTCGGCGGGCTCCTTGGCCTTGGGCGGCGGTTCGGCCGCGTAGTGCGCCTCCAGTGCGACGAGGCCCGCCTCGCCCAGGGCGGTGAGCGCGGCCTCGTTCTTCATCGGCGCGGGCAGCTTGGCGCACTGCATCAGTCGCCCGACCGCGTCCTTGAGCTTGTCCATCCCGTTGCCTCCTTCTCCTTCCGGTTCCGGTTCGGCCGCCGCGGCGACGCCGTCGTCGCCCGTCGCCGCACTCGACTCTTTGCTGCTGCACCTGCACCCGCCGTCCGCGGCCGCGGTCGCCGCTACTGCCTTCGCGAGGTCGCCGGTGGCCGTGCCGCCGCTAGGGGCGGCTCCGCCGGTACCTCCGCCGTCGGGGGACGATTCCCCCGCGGCGGCGGCGGCCGCCACCGGCATGTACTTGGTCACGGGCTCGAACTCGGCCCGGTCGTCGTTGAGCATGATCGCGCCGTCGTCGCCGCGCGCGAACGAGCGGCCGTACAGCACCGCCTCGCCCTCCGGCGAGACCCAGTAGAGCACGGTCGACGTCTCCGGCACGACGCTCTCGACGTAGTCGAACGCCGGCTCCTCGGCGCGGAGCGCCTGCCAGAGCGCGTCGCGCAGGGCCGCGTCGGTCTCGCCGTTCGGGTCCGGCTCCAGCGCGCGTTGGTCGGTGGCGCTGCCCAGCGCGGCGAACAGCCGCTCCAGGACGCCGGGCTTCACTCCCCGCTTGCTCATCGTCACCTCCGCCGCGGCGCGCAGCCGCGAGATTCTCCGGTTGATCGCTGCCGCGGCGGCGCGCGGCGCGCCGCAGCCGTCCTCGACCGAGCACGCCCCGGCCTTGCCGTCCAGGCCGATGGCCAGGTGGTCCTGCCCAGTGATCGCGGTCCAGCGCCAGGCGTAGCGCGTGCCGTCCGGCGCCTCGCCGTCCTCTTTCACGGCCTCGACGAAGCACCCGATGGAGACGTCCACGACCTTCTTGTCGCGCAGCGCGCGCAGCATCCGCGCCCCGCCGCCGTCGGCGCGCTCGGCGCGGTCCGGGTCGACGTAGGCGTCGGTCTTCAGCCGGCCGTCGGCGAACACCGTGTTGAACAGCTGGCCGCACGCCATGCGCTCCAGCACCTCGGGCGTGTTCGCCGTCGCCGCGCCACCCGGCGGGTGGTCGGGGAGGACGGGGCGGCCGTTCCAGCCGCCCGGCGCCGCGGCCAGCACGTCGGCGGGGACGAACTCCGGCCCGTCCGACCCCATCGGCTCGATCACCGAGTCGCCGACCAGCATCACCACGGGCAGTACCAGGTGGTCGCGGCCCTGGTAGCGCGCCGTGCGGATCGCCGCCGGGTCGACGGCGGCGCGCAGGGTGCGGCGGAGGGGCTCAGGCATCGGTACTCCTGCGTCCTGAGTCCGCTGCCACGTCCTTCTCGGTCGCCAGGGCCTGGACGCACCGGCAGTTCGGCGCCTGCCCTGGCTCGGTCGAGCCGTCGGCCACGACGAACGGCTCCTCTATGCCGACCACCTGGCCGTGGGCCGCGGCGTGCTCGGGCCGCACGTCGCCGTCACGCGAGTCGATCCACACGCGCTTCTGGTTCCGGTCGATCAGGCCCTTGTCGCGCGCCTGGAGCCAGAGCTGGCGGGCGCCCTCGTTCGACGAACGCATGGTCTCGGTTCGGGCGATCAGCCGGGCGCGCTGGCGCTTCAGCCGCTTGGCGTAGCGCGCCGCGCCGGCCTCGGTGGCCTTCGGCCCGGCGGCGAACCGCTCCAGCGCCGCGAGCTGGTCCGTCCGCAGGCCGACGCGCTGCTCGATCAGCCGCGCCAGCGACGCCGCGGTCAGCCCCTCGGTGAACGCCGAGGCCACCATCGCGCGCACCGCGGCCTGCGTCGCCAGCTCAACCTGCGTGATCAGCCGCGCGCTCTGCGTCGCGGCGTACTCGACCGCCCGCGGGTCGAAGCGGTCGAAGCTCATGCCCAGGCCGGCCGCGACGAAGCCGCCGCGCCGCTCGGCCGCGCGCAGCGTCG
>Ga0214471_10002829_pt1 | contig 13572 bp, 9 predicted proteins | sample RVTome_5_FD_207665 | JGI IMG/M metagenome (GOLD analysis project Ga0214471, IMG submission 207665) | Soil microbial communities from uranium-contaminated site in the Upper Colorado River Basin, Wyoming, United States - RVT142D155 | ecosystem: Environmental > Terrestrial > Soil > Contaminated >...
CTTTGAGGGCGGCCTCAAACGCCGGGGAGTGCGCGTAACTCTCGGTGCGGTTGTGGCTTGTGGGAGATGGACGGCGGGAGGTGGCGCCGGGGAGGCCCAAAACGACCCACGTCCGGCCAAGGTCCGTCCAGAATCAGCTCCATTTGCCCAAGCATGCGACCTTATATATAGCGGTCTGCCGCAACGATCGGGGAGAGGGCGATCAGTCGCATGACGGAGGCGATGGGCGGGACGTGATCCGTCCCAAGCGAACTCTCTTTTCAGACTTCGTGTTCGGTCCGAGAGGGTGCTTCGGATTCGGTGGGTGGACCCAGGTTTTCCGGTCGGGACGGTGAACCCGGTGACCGGCGGGCGGCATCTCTCCCGGAGGAGGCCACCACTGCGGGAGGGCTACGTGAGCTCCGGGCGCCTTCGCCTGAGCACGGGCCGGAACCGGACCGGAGATGAGGCTTGACCTTGACCCTGACTTACCGCCAGAATCGAGGTTTGGGCCAGAAACGGGAAGATCTGCCATCGGCAAGATTGGAGGAGGACATGAAATTGCGCAAATCTCTAACTCTACAGCTGGTCGCATTGGTTGCGACGACCTCTCTCTTCGTTCTTCCGTCTCTTCTCGTCCCCGAAGCGCAGGCCCAGGCGATGCCCCGCTTCCAGACACGATCCGACTTTCCTCCCGAGGGGAGGGCGGCTCGAGCCATCGACGTCGGCGACTTCAACGCGGATGACCGTCTCGACCTCGCGGTGACCCTCATCGGGGAGGACTCGGATCCGACGGGACCGCGAGACGACAGCGTCGTCGTCATGCTGGCGGATCCCGCCAACCCGGGCGAGTTCCTTCCCCCCGACCCGGCTCACCGCTTCAAGGCGGGGCGGTCCGGATCCGGGAAGGACACGGACCCGGTCGATGTCCTGGTCCTGTTCCTCGATGGTGGATCGAATGCGGACATCGTGACGGCCAACGCCAAAGATTCATCCATCACGATCGTCTTGAATCTGGACGACCAGAATCCGAACTCGACCTCCTACGACACACCCGCCAATCCGCAGGCCCTGGCGGCGGGAGACTTCGACGACGACGGTGACCTCGACATCGCGGTGGCCTGCGCCACTCCGGTCAAGGCGACGGTCCGGGTGTTCACGAACGATGGAGGCGCTCTCTTACTTGTGGAGACAGACTACGTTCTCGAGAAGGGGGCCGAGGTCGGTTTGTTCCCCACCGGGATGACCCTCTGCGACTTTGCCGACGCGACTCCGGGTCAGGTCGACGATCTCGCACTGGTGACCGCCACCGACTCCAGGCTCTGGATTCTCCGCCGCAACATGGGCAACACGGCCTTCGTCGTGGCCGATCCCATCGGGTTCGGCACAATCAAGAACCCGGTGGGAATCGAGTGCGGACTGATGGACGAGGGCGATCTCCATGACCTCGTCGTGGCCTTCGATGACCCGGACAGCAGGAGCGATCCTCTCGGATCCCACGCGGTGACCGTGCTGTTGCGTCAGCCAAGCGGGAATCCGTTCAACCCCATACGAGTCGACACGGGAGGCAACTGTTCCGCCGTCGAGGTCGTAGACGTCGATCTCGATCAGCAGTCCTCTCCGGACATCCTCGTCGTTCGTTACCTCAACACGTTCGACGAGGAGCGAGCCTCGTTCCTGAGCTACGTCGAGAACCGCCTGAAGACGGCTCAGGGCGATTTCGCCGATCCCGTCCACTACCACACGGGACTCGCTCCCTTCGGTCTCGTGGCCGCCAACCTGAACCCCGACGACGACGCCACCGGCTTCCCCGAGGTCGCCGTCCCGGCCAAGCACCTTCAGTCCCAGCCGAGCCAGAGGCCCGAGCCGGCGTTCGTATCGATCCACGTGAATGACGGCCAAGGGGGCTTTGTCGCGGACCTCGTCTCGTCCATCGACACGATCCCGAGCGATCCCGATCCCCAGGTATCCACGGTGGAGGCGGCCGAGCGGATTGTCCTGGGCCAGATGAACCCGGGTGGAATGGAGGGAGACAGCCTCATCGATGCTGTCGTTGCCCCGATCAACGTCTCCAAGGTTTATGTGAGCATGGGGGTGGGAGATGGCACCTTTCACGAGCCGGGGAGCGCCAAGTTCAAGGCCGTCGCCATCGACTCGAACAGGAGCCCGAGGGATCTGGCCATGGGCAACGTGGATGGCGATGCAGACCATGACATCGTCACCGCGGACGTGACCATGGACGACGCGGACGATCCCACGCACGCAGGGATCACCTTCATCCAGAACAAGTGGAATGGTCTCAGCCACAGCTTCGCCGTCCATACGATGCCGGCTCATCCCACGATCGCCAACCGCTACATCCCGGTCAGTGTGTTTCTCTTCGACTACAGCGGAGACGGAAACGATGATCTGATCGTGGGCTATGGCGACACCGGGTACGATCCGGTTCGCGGCGGAATCTTCGTCTACAAATGGGTGCCGGCCCGTTGCCCGGGTGGAATCTGTACAACCGCCCATTTTGAGTTCATCACCGACATTCCCTTCAATCCCGATCCGAATACCCCGGCCAGCGACATCATCGGTGGACCTCACGACCTCGCGGTCGCCGATCTCGATCAGGATGGCTACGACGATGTGGTCGTCTGCCTTCGCGGGAGGAAGTCGAACGGGGCTCCTGCCGACGGGACCTGCCAGCTCGGATCCGGTCCCACAGACCTGGGAGGATTCGGGGTTCTGTGGGGTAACCCCATGGCGATCGCCAAGATCACCCCGGCGATCGATCTCGTGGGGGTGGATTCGAGCGACCCCAACACGCGAGATCCACGGGGGATCATCATCGGCGATTTCATTCCCGATGCACAGAACCTCCTCGACGTGGCGTTGGCCTCTCACTGCAACGACGCGGCTTCGATCCACGAGAACCGGCACTCGACGTCGGCGAGGACCTTCGCCCGTCACGAGACCCACCGGGTGGCAAGCTTCCCGAATAACATCCAGACTGCCGATCTCAACGGAGACGGGCGATTGGACCTGACCGTCCCCTGCTACCACTCGAACAACGTGGCGGTACTTCTTCAAAAGCCGACGGGCCCTCAGAGCCAGTGGTTTGCCAGTCCATTCTGGCTGGGCACCGGAATTCAGAACTACTTCATGGGGATCGCGGATGTTGACGATGACGGAAAGCTGGATCTCGTCTCGCCGAGCCGCGATTCGGACGACATCTCGACGGCTCTGGGTCTGGGGACGACGCCATGATCAAGAGTTGCTCTAGGACAGCCAATGTGTGTATCGCTCGCCTTGTCCTATTCGGTCTCTTGATCCTCGGAATGGCCGTGCCATGCGCGGCACAGATCGACTTCGAGGGGCGGCGGGACTATCTCACCGTCTCGGACACTCCGGGTGATGCGCTGCCGGGCGACTTCGATGGAGACGGGATCAAGGACATCATCACGCTCGAGGGATGCGCGCCTACCCCGTCGATGGGTTTCTTCAAGGGGTTGGGAGGTGGTCTTTTCGCGTCCCCAGTGGTTCGGCCTGGGATCGATGACATGGAGACCGGCAGGAGTGCGGACGTGAACCTTGACGGTCGCCCGGACATTCTTGGAGTGGCAGGGAACCAGAATGACGTCCTCTTCGTTTTTCTTGGAACGGGTAATGCTAGTCTCTTCGGAGCGCCTCTGGAGATTTCCGTCCTAGGGGGGTTCGCCGTCGAAGAGGTCGCCGACGTGAACGAGGACGGGTTCCTGGACATCGTCGGAAGGGCGGGGCCGAGTCGGATCGCGATCTACGCAGGAGATGGCACGGGAACCTTCTCTCTCCTGTCCGAGGTCATTGCCTGCAGCAGCGCGAAGGCCATGGATCTCGGCGACCTGAACATGGATGGACACCTCGACCTGGCCTTCGTCATGGGTTCTTGCCTGGAGGTGGAATTGCACCTTGGTGGCGGCGACGGCACGTTCACCTTCCACGATACACTACCCCTGCCTGCAGACGGAGAATCCGTGCTGATCGAGGATCTGACCGGCGATGGTCCGAGGGATGTATTGGCCTTCATCGGAGCAGGACAGGCCTGTCTATTCGAGAACGACGGATCGGCTGGCTTTCCGACGACTGCCATGCTGGACCTTGGAATCGTGCAAGCACTACCCTACGATCTCGAATCGGTCGATCTCAACGAGGATAACTTTCCTGACATCATCGGCCTCGGCTTTGAGGTCGGTGCACAGAATTCACCCTCCACCCTCGCGTGGGTCCTTTCCGACGGGCAGGGCGGGTACCAGCCTCCTCGCACCGAGCACACGATCGACCAGGGAAGAACCCTCCGGTTCGAGGATCTGGATGGCGACGGTCATCTCGACGTCGTGGTGTCGGGAACCCAGGGAGCCGCATTCAGCATCCATCTCGGGGACGGACAGGGCGGCCTCGGACCGTTCGCGCGCACGTTTGCGGCCGGGTTCGCGGTCAAGGACGGATCCAACGCGGCCGACTGGACCGGCGATGGACGCCCCGACGTGATGGTTGCCGGAGAGACCGGCCCTTTCACCAGGGAGCTCCGTCTGTTCTCGGGGCAGCCGGACGGGACAGTGGCCCTCCATTCGATCGTGCGCTCGGTCACCGATGAACAGCTCCGTCACCCTCTGGGCGCCGACTTCGACCGAGACGGGCACATGGACGTCATCGTGGCGGCCGAGCCCTGGTCGATCCTTCGGGGCGACGGACAGGGCGGCTTCAGCCAGGGGTTCTTCGTCGACATCGGAGTGCGTGGCGATTACGTGGAGACGGGTGACCTCAACGAGGACGGATGGCTCGACATCGTCGTGTCGCTCTCGACTCAGTCGCAGATCAAGATCTACCTCTCCGACGGGATGGGGGGATTCCAGCTGCCGGCCGAGACACTGACGGGAGTCCTCTTCTTCCACATCGAGGTCGGAGACGTCGATGGCGATGGTCATCTCGACCTCGGACTGTGCAGCGGCAACACCCCGAGGGTCCTGTTTGGTGACGGAGCCGGTGGATTTCCGGTTTCGAGGGGCATCCCGCATCAGGTCGTGAGCCCGAGGATCATCGTCCTTCGCGACTTCGATGCCGACGGTCTTCTGGACGTGGCGACTCTGGGCCAGGACAACATCATCGACCCCGACCTTGGTCGGGTATCCGTGGCCAGGAACACGACAGGTCGTTCGTTCCAGCTCGTGGAAACGCACGTACTCCCGGCGGCGCAGAATCTCCTCGAGTCCCTGGACGCCGACGGGGACGGGATCGATGACCTGGTCACGGCCAACGGGGTCTCGACGTGTCTCACCGCTCTGAGAGGGAGAGGAGATGGCACGTTCGAGAGTCTCCCCTACTGTTTCGGAGCGGGCGAGCTGGCAACTGGCCGCAGGATGGCGATCGCCGATTTTGACCAGGATGGACTCGATGACGTCTTGTTTCCGACGTCCTGGTCCAGGGACCTGTCCCTCCTCTACAACCGGAGCCCGGGCCATCCGGACCGGGTGGGCAAGGCCCTCCAGGGCGTGGTGAACGCGGGCCGCGGAACTCTCGCCGACGTCCTCTTCGTGAACGGGACGTCCGGAGATCCGACCACCCGGACTCTCTCTGTCGGGATCGGCGTCCCGGTCGAGATCACCATGGTCCAGCCTCCGACGCGAGCCAGGACCGCCGCCCAGTCGCGCTTTGCCCTCTTTGCGTGGAGGCGAGTGCCCTCGGAAGATCGACTCGTCGAGCTTCCCTTCGAGGCCGGGACCCTCGTCTTTGGCATTCCGGCGACGGGGGGAGCCCCGCAGCCGAAGAGAACCTGGAACAACCTGGGGAACGAGGCCCTTCTCGGCTGTCCGGATCTTCCCTCGCAGCCGGCGGACTCGACGGTCCTGAGCCTCGCCGGCGGGGTGGGCTTCCCGGTGAGCTTCACGCTGCAGGGGCTCATCCAGGACGGCGGCGCACCGGGGCGATTCCGGGTGAGTCCGACCAACGGTGTCGTGGTCACGGTCGAGTGAGGGGTGCGTTGGTGGGTGGCAAGGGTAGACGGGTGCGCGGGTTGGGGTCGGGGAGAGGGATTATCTACGGAAGGCACGGTAACTAATGATAACTCGCAGTCTCTGCACACTTCTCCTCGCCGCACCCATCTTTGTCCTCTCCCCTTCAGTTCGCTCCCAGGACTACCCAGCTTCTTCGTGGCGGAAGACATACTCTTCGCTCGGTACATATACTCTCATTCCGGGTATCACCAAGGCCGAGTCCCTGCACTTTTATTTTGTCCGTCATCCAGGCCAGATCGCTGCTGCGAAGACTTCCGGCGGGGAAATCGTCTGGTGTGCAGACATTTCGGCTGCTCCACGCCACACCCAACTATTCGCTGGTCATATCATTGCCACAACAAAGACTACTCTCCATGTCATCAATGCCGACACGGGCCGTTTCGCGTGGTCACGCTCCACACTATTTCCCTCCACGATCCCAGTGCGACTAGAAGACGACATCCTCTTCCTAGACGCTGATACGGCCACGCTTGCTCTTCGCCGCTGTGCTCTCGCTTCCGGCGACACCGTGTGGAGCTACCCCATCTCTCCAGTCTCCGCAATCCCGTCAGTAATTACTACCACATCGCGCTATGTGGTTCTTCCAGATCCACGCGGCTCAATAATCCTAAACGCAAGCGACGGCCAAGAACACGGCCCCATGCCATTACCGCCGTCTCTACTGACAACAAGCCATTCTATCCCTTCACATCTCGCCCTATCCCTGCCTGATGCACACACCATCAATATTGCTGACCTCACCCGCCAATATGTTGTTGGTTCTATTCGATGTGACGATCGTGTCGATAGGATCTTGTGCTACCCTCCTCATGGCATTGTTGCCATTGACACATCTCTACCAGCAATCTCCTTGTACCACGTCAAGACACAGGAGCGGCTATGGCGCATTGAACTCCCGCCCGGCTCGATCACGCGGATCGTTGATCTTGACCAAGAGCAGTTTTATGTCTATCACCTGGAGGACGGTGGCGGCTCACTCTTTGCCATCTCCCCAAAGAAAAGATCTATCATTTGGCGCAGCGAACTGCACAGCAGCCGCGTCGTCCCACAGCATATTCGCGTCGCGGAAGAGCGTGTCGCCATCGCATGGAACTGGCTCGACGGCGAATGCCTTCGCAACGAAGTTGCACTCGTAGATCGATCAACTGGTGCCCGTACTTGGTCCCGACAGAGTGACGGCTCCGCCGATATCGACGTGCGTGGCGACACCCTTATTCTTTCTATTGCACCCACAATAGAAGGGCTTCGACTGTCGAAATAGATATCTTCTTACGGCCCTATCCTATATCGAGCCTCACGTAATGCCCGCACGGATTGTCGCTGTCGGGTACTCGTATCATGTTACCCCAAGCGGCAACGAGTCCATCTCCATTAAATGCCGGAAGGTAGAGCGATAGCGTGAACTGCATGCCAAAACAAGAGAACTGTAGCGGCTCCGATGTAGACTCACAGATATAGATCGGTGGTGGACTGCAAGGTGCTTTTCCCTCGCAAAAAACATTGATTATGACGATGATTTCCCGGCCTCGACCCTCTGCCGGTGTGCATATCGTTGGCAACCTATGAAACGCGACATGCACCCTGCATTCGACTATGTTCCCGTCTGGACCAAAATGATCTCCGTTATAGATGCAGATTTGCGTGTTCGCAGGGCTGCGCGGATGCAGGAGTATCGCGCCAACACCTGTCGCGGCTCGGCCAGCTGGGCCGCCCCCAGCAAGAAGGTTTGCATTACCGCCGCTACAGTCACACCCAGCTCTCACAGAGGCGCTGATAATAGAAGAGACGCTGCGCGTGCGTGGCGATCCTACACCGCCACAGCCCATGCTGCCAATCCTGTTCAATGGCTTCATTGTTGATGTCCTTTCCGTCAGAGTCCCGGCAAGACGCTCGTTACCCTCACACCACCGACACACGCACCCCTGGGGCAAACAGTGGCTGGTGGCACGAGCCATCAGGAGAGCCGATGCCAACGGCAGGACTCCCGAGCGACTGCAAGGGCAGCGCACAATCTGAAAGAAGCCTTCTCGGAGACGCCCTAAAGAGGAAGGAGTCGTTGTTCATCATGTCCCCCCGTCGTGGTTGTGAACGGCCTGCCCGGTAGCCCTTTATGCATTGCGTCGGCTTAGGGAAGTGGCCTAATGGCTCATGACCACACCGGCCAGTAGATCTGCAGCCGCATCCAGTCCCCTCCACCCTGCACGAACTTCAGCCGCACCAGCTCCTTGACCGGACTCACGATCTTGCTGTAGATGTCCGGTACCAGGATCCCCGGGAACGTGAACGTCCCCGCGGTGCTCCACGACGCCTCGTCCCGCTCCCGGTGCTGCACGGTGATGTCGAGCGAGCTGAACGACCCCACCATCTGCATGAGGTCGACGACAAACGTCACCCCGATCGCGTCGTACGGTCTGAAAAACGTCCGGCTGTAGACCGGATCGGCGTCCTTGAAGAGGAGCTCACCTTTGAACATGGGCCCTCACCCTCCTTTTCGGATGACCCTCCCTGGAGGTTCTCAGTTGCCCCACATCGCGTCGTAGGTGTAGACCCGCATCCAGCTGTTCGTGCCACTCATCGTGTACTCGAGGCAGATCTGCTCGAGGATCATGGCGTCGATCGTGCCGGCACCCACCGCCGTGACCGTCACCGAGCCAGCCGTCGTCCACGTCGACCGTGGAACGAGACCTGCGGCGGGCGGCTGAGCAGCCGGCGTCCGGGGACTCGAGATCACCGGAAGGAACTTCAACTCTGTGAAATGGAGGATCACTTGCCATGACTTCTGACGAAGAACCGGGACCAGTCCGGAGCCAGCGCCAGTCCGCCTGGCGCGGGAGAAGGACCCACGTCGCCTTGCCCAGGGCGCCGGCGAGGTGGGCGACCGCCGAGTCGATGCTGACCACGAGGTCGAGGTGTGCGATCGCGGCCGCGGTATCGGAGAAGTCCCTGAAGGTCGGTCCGAGATCCCTCAGGACGCCTCCTTCGATGAAGACGGGCTCTCCCCTCCCCTCGTCCTTCTGGAGGGAGTAGAGCTCCACGCCCTCTATCCCGGTGAGCGGGGAGAAGCTGGAGAGAGGGAACCGAGCGCAGCCGATCCATGACGTGCCTCGGGTTCCCCTTCCAGGCGATTCCGACGCGCAGCTTCTTTTCGTCCTCGGTGAAGACCCGCTCGCGGTACCGCTCCACCTTCTCGGGGTCCGGCTTCAGGTAGCCCCCGGACGACGGGATGGTGTCGAGGGTCGTCCCCAGCCGGTACGGGAGGCTCATGGTGGGGACGAAGAAGTCGAAGGTGGTCCGGTCAGAGGGACCCTCGTCCGCGAGGATCTCGACCCACGAGAAGCTCTCCCGGACGAGGGCCTTCAGCGGCTCCGGGCACTGGAAGAGGACCCGGCCCCCTCGGTCCCGGAGAAGGGGCAGGTAGCGGAGGGACTGGATCGTGTCCCCGAACCCCTGCTCGTGGTGGACGAGGATTTTTTTGCCGTGGAGAGGCTCTCCCTCCCAAACCCGGGCCCCGGGGCTGGCCTTCGAGAGGGCATCCCCCATCGCGCGGTGGTTCTTGTCGGCGAGCCGTCCCTCGTAGAGGGGCCAGCCTTCCTCGCAATTCCCCGCGGCCAGATGGAAGAGGCCCGTGATGAACCTCGCCTGCCCGTCCTCGGGGGCGATCCCGAGGGTTTTCCGGCAGAGGGCCATCCCCTCCTCGTGGTCTCCCTGGGAGCTGACGAGAACCCCGAGCTCGAGGATGGAAGGAACATGTTCGGGATCGGCGGCGAGCGCCCAATCGAGGTGCTCGCGCACCTCCCCCACCTGGCCCGTCCTCTGGAGGATCGTGGCCAGGCCGTGGCGGGCCGGGACCGCCTGGGGCCGGAGGCGCACCGCCTCCCGGTAGGCGCTCTCGGCTCCGTCGAGGTCGTTCAGCTTGTTGAGGGCGTTGCCGAGCTGGAAGTGGCTCTCGGGTTTCTTCTTATTGAGGAGAAGCGCCGTTCGCAAGGCAAGAACTGCCTCCTCGGTGCGCTCTTCCTGAAGGAGCGTCTTCCCGTAGGCGAGCCAGGCCTGGGCATCGGTGAGCTGAAGGCCCAGGGAGCGGTGGAGAGACCGAGCTGCCTCGGCACCCTCTCCCTTCTTGAGAAGTGCCTCCCCGAGGTGGTACGGGACGCGAGCGTTTGCCGGATCGCGCCTTTCGGCCTCGCGGAGTTCCGCGATGGCCCCCGGGAGGTCTCCGGCGGCGAGAACAGCCTGGGAGAGGTTGATCCGGAAGACCGTCCGCGCCGGGTCCGCGGCGACGGAATCGCGAAGGAGCTGGATCCCCTCCTGCCGGTCGCCACCTTGGAGGGTGATGGCGCCGAGAAGGTGGAGGGCATCGGGATGCCGGGGGTCCTTCTCGATGATTTCCCGGCAGATCTCTTGCGCGCCCTCGATCCTCTTCTCGGTGTAGGTGGCGAGCGCCTTCTGCCAGAAGGGTTCGAGCTCCTCCCGGGAGACGGGAGGATCCTTCTCCCCTTCACGGACTCCGTCACCCTCCTCTCGATCGCCCTCGCTGCCTGCCTTCATCCGGAGGGCGGCTCCGCAGGTCCGGCACCGAAGATCGAGCTCGCCCGTTGTGTGCCAGCCGAGAAGGGTGAGGTCGAGTCTCTTGCACTTGGGGCACTGGGCGAGCCTCTCGAGCGAGGTCCGGAGCGGGAGCTCGCTTTCCACCTTCTCGACGATGCATTCGATCGCCGCCTCGGATTGGCCGAGGGTCTGGTCCGTATCGCTCCCGAGCTTTCCGTAGTCGTAGCCCGTATCGATCGTCCGGAGCGAGATCACCTTGTGGCGCGGGAGGTGCCGGAGGAGATCGGAGAGGTTTCTGCTCACCGGGCTCCAGCTTCTCTCCTTGCTGATTGTGAAGGTGACCTTGTGATCTGCGTTGAAGCGGCTCGGTACGAGCCCTTGCTCGTAGAGATCCTCGTCGGGGACCGCGAGGAGAAGATGGCCGCCGGGCTTCAGGACCCGCCACCAGTTGAGGAGCGCCTCCAGCGGATCCCGCATGTGTTCGAGGCAGTGGCTGCTGTAGACGAAGTCGTAACTTTCGTCCTCGATCCCGGTGAGGTACTGGGCATCGCCATCCTCGATGTCGTACCCATCGGCTTCAGGAGTGACCTTGTCGAGGCCGCAGCCGATGTCGAGGCCTCGGCCGCACAGGAACCGGTCGTAGAACCCCTCGGCCCTTCGACGTTCCTGTGCTTTGCCGGTCTCGTGCATGGCCCTACTTCTCTTCCCCGGGCTCGGCGTCCAGCTCCGGATCGGAAGGAGGAGCGCTCGTCCACCAGTAGACGTTTCCCGGGTCCCTTCTCTCGATGCGAACCTCGAGTGGTGGCGAACCACCACCGACGTCCACAAAGTTGGGCAGGGGGCGGCCTTTGCCCGCGGCGACGCTGTCGTCGTCAGACTCCATGAGAAACCCCTTCCGATCGACTGCTGGGAGGAGGGTTCGGGGCAACCGTCCCAATCTATCCCTTGAAGCTGCGTCCCGGCGACGTTCCCCGCCCGTGGGTCCGTCAACTGGGCAGGACATCGATTAGTAGCGCAACCTCCGGTCGGCTCTCAACTGCAAAAATCAAGAAAAACTCGGCGAGGCACATAAGCTTCTCTGCGGCTCCTACTTCCCCGGTGGTTTTTCTAATTCGGAATCGACTACTCCGTTTTCGTTCGGCCCCATCTGCGATGGCCTTGACGTGCTGGCGAAGGTCCCTGCGGTGATCGTCGTCGCCGGGGGACGGGTCGTCGGGTGCGCTGGGAGGGTCGAAGCCGAGGCCAGGGTGCTCGGGTTGCTGGAGGCGGGGACGAGAGCCACCGAGATCGCGGTCTACAGGAGGCGGTCCTTCGAGGTGGAGACGGAGTTCGAGGTGCGGATCGACGACGACGGCAAGGAGGCGATCAGCGTGGGCTCGGCCCGAGAGACGGCTCGGAGGTGGCCCGGCGCGCAGGCGCGATCGGATGGCGGCCAGGAAGCGCCGCCCCCACCGCTCGGGAGCACCGCCCGGTCCTGGACGTCCCCGACGGCGACGTGGAGGAGAGGGTGAACGCCCGCGCCGGCGTGGTCGGCGGAGCGGGGGGGCGTTGCCGGGTGAGTGTCAACCAGGAGAACCCGAGTTCGCGTGCAGGAATGGGGTCCCCCCTGAGCATTCCGGACTCGAACCGGAGAGCACCGTGGGGCCGGGACGAGCCCCGATCGGATAACCGCAGCATCTCCTTGCCCTTAGCCCCGTCTCCTCCTGTTTCGAGTTCGACATGGGGTACCCATTCCGACCTTATTCTCGAACTCGGAGAGCGGTTTGTTTTTAGCGCTGGAATGGGGAGCCACTTCGAAGAAGAACGCGACCAAGAGCGACCAGGGCCGCCGGTGATGAGCCGGGCGGCTCGTTTCGTTTTGGGTTGGTAAGCGTAGACTGGGCTAGGGGTTGGGGTTGCGGCAAGGGGGGCAGGGTTGAGCAGAGGGAGGGCGCGTGCTAAGGGAGAGAGCGGGCCAGAGGTAGGAAGAAGGGCCGTTCCAGGCTCTCGAACTCTCCAGTGGCGGCGGGAGAGCCTGCAAAGTGGTTAACGGAATCGGGGCTTCTTTCGGCCCGGAGGCGGGGTGTGTCAACCGGGAGAGCACCGCGGAGGGTGATCGTGGAGAATCGGGACGTGGAACAGTCCGGATCGGGAAATGTGTTTACCGGGAGAGCAGGGGCAAGGCCGCGACTCGGCCATCGAAGCCGCGGCGCTCGATAGGTGGAGAGTCCCGCCACGAAGCGGCCCAGTTCAACCCATCGTACCCGGAAGGGCCGAGGACGAGATCTCGAGTGGCTCGCGCACGAGGTCTCCACGCCCGGCCCCTCCGGATACGATGCTCGTCGTTAGCTGCACCGCGGGAGGTGTGGTCGATTGAGAGTGAACATCGAGAGAATCAGACGCCGCCGTAGAGGCCTGAGGCAGCTTGACGACCTCAAGGATCGGCCGGACAACGTCCTCGTGGTTCACTACTCATGCGAGAGCTTCTATGATCGGCCTGAAGGAACTTCTCCACGCATCACCTCGATTGCCGTCCGGAACTGGGGAACGGGGCAGACGGTGTCCTTCTCGATCCACCAGATCGCCGAACGACACGACAAGTCGCTTGCAGAACTCGATGCGCAATACGACGATCTGGAAAAGGAAATGCTGGCAGAGTTCTACCGGTTCGCCGAGAAGCACGAGAAGTTCATGTGGCTGCATTGGAACATGCGTGACATCAACTACGGGTTCCCTGCTCTCGAGCATCGGGCCCGTGTTCTTGGCTTGGAGCCGTTTTCGATTCCAGAGGGCACGCGAGTCGATCTCGCTCGTACGCTTGTCGATCTCTTCGGTCGCGGGTACATAGGGCATCCGCGCCTTGAGAGGTTGGTGGAGAAGAACAAGATCACGAACAGGGACTTCCTAACAGGCCAACAGGAGGTGTCGATTCCCGAGTTATTTTGCCCTAACGGTTGCTGCGATCGTTGTGTGAGAATTCACCGGGCCTCGCGTCGTCTCCCGATCGGCCCCAGCTCGCGTCGCGCGCCTC
>Ga0214471_10002831_pt1 | contig 13566 bp, 9 predicted proteins | sample RVTome_5_FD_207665 | JGI IMG/M metagenome (GOLD analysis project Ga0214471, IMG submission 207665) | Soil microbial communities from uranium-contaminated site in the Upper Colorado River Basin, Wyoming, United States - RVT142D155 | ecosystem: Environmental > Terrestrial > Soil > Contaminated >...
CGCACACAACGCGACCGCCACCAGCAGCGGGCGGTCCGTGAGCAGCACGTCTCCCGGGCTGCCGCCCAGGTCCCGCCGATGGACGAGATAAAGATAGCGGAAGATACCGTAGATCACGAAAGGGATCGTGAGCGCCAGCCGCTCGGTGCGGTACTTCTCGACGGTCTCGGGGGCGAGCGTGTAGAAGGCGTAGGCCGTGAGGCACGACGCGGTCACGACCGCGATCATCTGGTCGAGCAGGTACGGGCTGTACTCGGCGAGGATCTGGCGGTGAGAAGCGGCGTCTTCGAGTGTCACCAGCTCGTGCCGGCGCTTGGCGAGGGCCAGGAACAGCGCGAGCAGGAGCGTGCACACGAGCAGCCAAGGGCTGAAGTGGACGCCGATCGCGACGGCGCCCGCCACCGCCCGCAGCACGAAGCCGAGCGCGACCGCCAGCACGTCCAGGATCAGGACGTGCTTGAGCCCCAGCGAATAGGCGAGACCGAGCGCGGGGTACGCGACAGCGCACACCAGGAAGCCGGGGCCGAGCACCCAGGCCGCCGCGAGCGCCGCCACGAACAGCAGCGCCGCGGCCGCGCGAGCCAGCTTCGGGCTGAGCTCGCCGCTCGCGAGCGGCCGCGTCCGCTTCGCCGGGTGCAGGCGGTCGCGCTCGAGATCGGCGAGGTCGTTGACGAGGTAGACAGCCCCCGCGAGAGCGCAAAAGACCGCGAACGCCAGCAATGCCTGCGCCAGCGCAGAGGCGTCGAAGAGGTGCTTGGAGAAGACGAGCGCCGCGAGCACCACCAGGTTCTTGAGCCACTGGTGGGGCCGCAGCGAGACGAAGAGCGCGCGCGGGAGGCTCATGTCCGGACCATTCATGATGTCTGCCATGCCTGCTTCATGAATGGTCCGATCTGGCTACGCCTCAATCACGTTTCGGCCCGTGCACGTCGTCAACACGTCGCATGAAAGGCGTTTCGGACGCTCACCGGCCCAGGACGGATCGTTCACTCGGGCCTCCACGCGGCCTCGTGAACGATCCGGGCTCGTCTACTTGAAGCTGCGGACGGCTTCGTCTTCGGAGTCGTAGGTCTCGAAGACGGTGAGGAGCTTGGTGATCGACAGCAGATCCTGGATCTTCTTGGTGAGGTTGAGCAGCTTCAGCTTGCCACCCTTGCGGCTGACCGTCGTGTAGGTCCGGACGATCTCGCCGAGGCCGGCCGAGTCCACGTACGGAACGTCGGCCAGGTTCAGGAGGATCTTGGTCTTCCCGGAGTCGGCCAGCTTCGTCACGGCCTCCCGGAGGGCGTCGTCTCCTTCACCGATCAGGATCTTCCCGTGGAGGTCCAGGATCACCACGTCACCGACCTGACGCTCGACGATCTTCATGGCGGCTTTCTCCCTGCAGCTCTCTGGCCTGTCGAATGAGGTGCGTACGCTATCACGCGCCCGCGGCGGCCGTCAACGACGGTTGCGGGCTCTCGTCGTGTCAGAGACGCTCGAAAAGGCCGGCCGCGCGCGGGTTTCGCGCACGGCCGACCCACGGCCGACGGCAGGGACGCTACTCGCCTTCGCGGCGCAACTTCTTGCGGCTCCGCTTGCGGGCGAGCGCTTGCTTGGCCCGGCGCTTGTCCCCCGGCTTCAAATAGAAGCTGTGCTTCTTGATGTCTTTGATGATGTCTTCCTGCTGTACCTTGCGCTTGAACCGGCGGAGGGCATTCTCGATCGATTCGCCCTCCTGGAGCTTGATCTCGGCCAAACTCGAAACACCCCCTGACCGCCGTGGATTTTCCTCGAAAGGAACGGGCCTGCTCTTGCGAACGGGGGAAGGACGTGATCTTCTCGCCCCGTGGCTCGAACAGTCCATGCTAGGCCGGCGCTCGGGTCCTGTCAAGCGATCTAGCGACAACTCAAGGAGTTAGATGCCTGATCCCGCGGCCTCGCCCGGCTCGCTCTACGTCGTCGCGACGCCCCTCGGGAACCTCGAGGACGTGACGCTTCGGGCGCTGCGTGTGCTGCGAGACGTCTCGCTCGTGGCTTGCGAGGACACGCGGCACACGCGGAGGCTCCTGGAGGCGCACGGGATAATGACGCCCACCACCTCCTACTTCGAGCACAACGAGCGCCGGAAGGGCGCACAGGTCCTCGAGACGCTACGCGCGGGGCGCGACGTCGCGCTCGTGTCGGACGCCGGCACTCCCGCCATCTCCGATCCCGGCGAAAGGCTCGTGCGCGACGCGCGCGTGGCGGGGATCGCGGTGATCCCGGTCCCCGGTCCCAGCGCCGCGACGGCGGCGCTCTCCGTGTGTGGGTTGCCCACCGATCGCTTCCTGTTCGTCGGCTTCCTGCCGCCGAAGCCCGGCGCACGCCGCAAGGCGCTCGCGGCGCTCGCGAGCGAGCGGACGACACTCGTGTTCTACGAGTCGCCGGTGCGCGTGGTCGACTCGCTGGCGGACATGCTCGCGGCATTCGGCGACCGCGAGAGCTTCCTTTGCCGCGAGGCCACCAAACTGCACGAAGAGTACGTGCGCGCTCCACTCTCCAGCCTGCGCGAGCGGCTCGCGGAACGCGAGCGCGTCAAGGGCGAGATCGTGCTGGTCGTGGCCGGGGCTCCCGAGTCGGCGGCCGCGGGCGAGGACCCGCTCGCCCTCTACCGCCTTCTCGCGGCGGAAGGCCTCACGCGGCGGGAGGCCGTCAAGGAGGCCGCGCGCCGCCTGCGTCGGCCCGCGCGGGAGGTGTACGCCATCGTTCAGGACGCGGAGCCGGAAGCGGAGTGACACTCATCGGTAGTGTGCAGGGTAGTAATCGTGCTCGAGGTAATAGAGCTGGAGGATGTGTGCGCCGGTGCCCTCGTCCGGCAGGGGCGGCTGGGTGTAACCGAGAAGCAGCACGTCACTGCTGCTCACGCATGGCGTCACCCACCATCAGAGCGCCCGACGAGCCGTGGCCTCCACCGTCCACTGGTCATGCCTGCTCCTCCATTCGCTCCTGACCGGCACCCTCCCATCTGGGCCTGGCCCGCACCGAAAGCCTGAGCGGAACGTGAGCAAAGCGTCACGTAGCGTTGATTACGACGCCTCCGCGTCCAGACGCACGATCTCGTGCGGCCGAAGCTCGAGCTCCAACCCGGAGTCCTCGCCCGGTGTTGCCTGGCCGAGGGCTGAGCGCACGACCCGGCCCGAGAGCCCCTCGACTCGAACCGGGTGCGTCTCGGCGGTGACGTTGGCGAGGAAGAGGCGCACCCGTACGCCCGACCGCAGCGCCAGCGTCTGGACGCGCTCCGGCCGCCGCGTCTCCGCAGCAACGGCCCTGGCATCCGGGAGCGCGGCCACGTCGGCGAGCGCGTCGAGCACGGGGAACGCGCGGCCCGAATCCAGGACGCCGCGCGGGCCCGTGAGCTCGAAGAGGGTCAGGCTCGCGAAGTCCGCCTCGGCCGCGGCCGCCACGAAGCCGAGGGTCCATGCCGCCGCGAAGCTCGTGTCCTGCCGGGGGTCGTCCGTGAAGGGCCGCTCAGCCCGCTTGCGCCACGCGGCCGGGCACGGATCGACGCGGGGCCGCAGCGTCACGGGCGTGATGGCGAGCGGCGTCCGGTCCGCGAAGCTGCGCAGCGTCTCTGCCATCCGCCGCAGGCTGCCGAGGTTCTCGACGAGGGTCGCGTCGTCGCCGGCGTGCACCTGCGGATTGAGCGCGAACGCGAGTCGCTCGAGCATGCGTGGCAGCGGCCGGCGACGGTTGAGCTCCACGAAGTACCCGTCCGAGCCGCCTCCGAAGACGGCGTCGCGGTCGACCCCGGCGAGCGCCTCGCGCGCGGTCGCCGGCAGGCCGTCCGCCGTCGTCCGGTCGAGGGCCCGGTAGACGAGCCAGCTCGCGACGCGCGGGCAGAGCGCGCCGGCCTTCTCGCGAAGCTCCTGCAGTACCGCGTGCGAGTCGTCCGGGAGAAAAAGCGCGAGCTCGAGCGGCACGTCCAGCAGGCGGGCGTTGGCGGCGGCGCGCTCGAGGGCCGTGTCCCACGCCTCTGCCTCGAGATGAAGGTCGGCGCGCACGTGCGCGAGCCGCAGCGGCCGCAGGCGCGCGGCCTCGGCCGGATCCAGGGCCGCGAGCTCCGCTCCCGCGAGGCCCAGCGCCGGCAGCTTTGACTCCGCGCCCGTGCCGAGCGCCACCACCACCGGTTCCGTGCTGTTTCGTTTGCGAGGCAGGGCGCCCGGCACGGTGGCGGTGGCCTGCTCGACGGGCTCCGCCGTGATCCCGAAGAGCGACAGCGAGACGCATTGGTCGACGCTCGCCCCGCTCTTGACCGGCACGGGATGCGGCAAGTGGAGTGGCGTGCCGTAGGTCTTGAAAGAGGCGTCACCCCAGTTGCCTTGATCCTCGGTCTCGAAGGCGTCACCCTCCATCCGCACCTCGACCTCGACGCCGGGCGAGACCTCGTGCAGGATCGCCCGGACGTTGCGGAACGGCTGGAGCGGCGCGACGAGCGCCGGGAAGACCGTCTCGGCGCGATCGCCGTCTACCGTCTCGACGATGCACGGCCGGCCGGCACACGCGTCGGCCGGGTGGAGCACGCACAGCCCGATCCGGTTGCGCAGGAAGCTCGCGCCGGCCGTGCCCCGCACGGCGAAGGCGATCCGCCCGTCGGGGCGGCCTTCGATCTCGGCCCGCCAGTCGAAGCGCACCGGGCCGCGTTCGTGGCGCGCCAGGAAGCGGATCCGGAACGACGCCGGCTCGGCTTCGATCTCGAGGTTCCGGATCTCGTACGGAACCGTGGCCCAGCCCTCGGCGCGCAGCGCGAAGTAGATCCCGCGCAGGACCTCGCGCTCGCCGAGGCGGATCCAGCGCAGCTCGCCGCGGTCGAAAACCAGGCGCAGCGGCCCGGCGCGCAGCGGAACTGCGATCTCGGGTGCTGCGTGGACAACAGGGACCGGATCGTCCGCGGTGGAGCGGGACATCCCTCGCCTCCGGTGCTCTGCGGCGCAGAAACGTATCAGGAGAGGAGTCCGCTGTCCACGCATGCGGGAACCGCGGACCTGTTTTCGCCGTATCCTCCCGTGGCGTGCTCCAAGTCCATGAACCGGCGCCGCACGTCCTCGGCCCGCCCCCGCCGGCAGAGCAACCGGCCGGTACCGTCCCTATCCCGCTCAAGATGGAGGCTTTGACGCAATGACCCGATTTGTACGGATGGCCTTTCTGGCCTGCCTGGCCCTGGGCACGGCGGCGCTCGCTGCCGCGGCCGAGGGCCTGCCGCCGCTGCTCGACCGCGAGCTCTTCTTTGGAAACCCCGAGATCGCGGGCGCCCAGCTCTCGCCGGACGGCCAGTACGTCGCCTTCCTGAAGCCCTGGAAGGACACGCGCAACATCTACGTCAAGAAGACGAGCGAGGCCTTCGACAAGGCCCGCCTCGTCACGACCGAGACGAAGCGCCCGATCCCGGGATTCTTCTTCAGCCGCGACAGCAAGCTGATCCTGTACGTGAAGGACAAGGACGGCGACGAGAACTTCAACGTCTGGGCAGTGGATCCATCGGCCCCGAACGCGGCCGGAAGCGAGGCGCCGCCCTCACGAAACCTCACGGACGCCAAGGGCGCGCGCGCGTTCATCTACGCGGTGCCGAAGAAGTCCCCCGATACGATCTACGTCGGCCTCAACGACCGCGACGCGGCCTGGCACGACGTCTACAAGGTCACGATCTCGACCGCGGAGCGCGAGCTCGTCCGCAAGAACACCGAGCGAATCGCGGGTTGGAGTTTCGATCTCGAGGGCGGGCTGCGCCTCGCGACACGCATCGTGGAGGGCGGCTCTACCGAGATCCTGAAGGTCGAGCCCGAGGGCTTCAGAAAGGTCTACTCCTGCACGGCCTTCGAGACCTGCGGCACGGGTCGCTTTCACAAAGACGGCCGCCGCGTCTACATGCAGACCAACACGGGCGACGTCGACCTGATCCGCCTCGTGCTCTTCGATCCCGAGACCGGCAAGGAGGAGCTGGTCGAGTCCGATCCGGTGAACCGAGTCGACTTCGGCAACGCCATCTTCGCCGAGGCCACGGACGAGCTCGTCGGGACGGCGTACGAGGACGAGCGCGTCCGTCTTTACTTCCGGGACAAGGACTGGGCTGCCGACCATAAGCTGCTGCAAGGCAAGTTCCCGGGCAAGGACATCGGCCTGGGCTCGAGCACGGCCGACGACCGGCTGATGCTCATCACGGTCAGCAGCGACACCGATCCGGGCGAGCGCTACCTCTTCGATCGCGGGACCAAGAAGCTGACGCTCCAGCACAAGGTGCGCGAGCGGATCCCGCGCGAGCACATGGCGAGCATGAAGCCGGTGCGCTACCCGTCTTCCGACGGGCTCGAGATTCCCGCCTTCCTGACGCTGCCGAAGGGTGTGCCGGCGAAGAACCTGCCGGCGATCCTGCTGCCTCACGGCGGCCCCTGGGCGCGCGACAGGTGGGGCTTCGACGGCCTCGCCCAGTTCATGGCGAATCGCGGCTACGCGGTGCTCCAGCCGAACTTCCGCGGCTCGACCGGCTACGGAAAGAAGTTCCTGAACGCGGGCAACAAGCAGTGGGGCGACAGGATGCAGGACGACGTGACCTGGGGCGCCAAGTACCTGGTCGCCCAGGGCATCGCCGATCCGAAGCGCACCGGGATCATGGGCGGTTCGTACGGCGGTTACGCGACGCTCGCCGGCGTCGCCTTCACTCCCGACCTCTACGGCGCCGCCGTCGCGATCGTGGCTCCCTCGAACCTGATCACCTTGCTCGACTCGATCCCACCCTACTGGGAGGCGATCCGGCTCCTCTTCTACGAGCGGCTGGGCAACCCGAAGACGCCCGAGGGCCAAGCCCAGCTGATGCGCCAGTCGCCGCTCAACTCGGCGCAGAAGATCAAGACCCCGTTGCTCGTCGCGCAGGGCGCCAACGATCCGCGCGTCAAGAAGGCCGAGTCGGAGCAGATCGTGATCGCGCTGCGCGACCGCGGCTTCCCCGTCGAGTACATCCTGGCGCCGGACGAGGGGCACGGCTTCCAGCGGCCCGTCAACAACATGGCCCTCTGGGCGGCCTCCGAGAAATTCTTCGCCAAGCACCTGGGCGGCCGCTTCCAGGAAGAGATGACGCCCGAGGTCGGCAAGCGCCTCGGCGAGCTCGTCATCGACCCGAAGACGGTGGTGCTTACGAAGCCCGTCGAGACGGCGAGCGTGGGCGTGCCCAAGGTCGCGTTCCCGTGGTCCGCGGGCAAGGCGAGCTACTCGGGCAAGATCGAGGCCGGAGGCCAGACGATCCCGCTGTCGACGACACAGACGATCGAGGAGCAGGGCGGGAACTGGGTCGTCACCGGCACCGCGAAGATGCCGATGGGCGACGCGGTCGACATCACGACGCTCGACAAGGCGACGCTCGTCCCGCGCAAGCGCTCGATCAAACAGGGTCCGGCGGCGATCGAGCTCACGTTCGCGGACGGCAAGGCCAGCGGCACCGTCGCCATGGGTGGCGAGCCCAAGCCGGTGTCCGTCGACCTCGGCGGCGATCTGTTCGCCGACGGCGTCGGCGCGAACGAGGCGATCGCCTCGCTTCCGCTCGCCGAGGGCTTCAGCACCACCTACCGCAACTTCGACGTCCGCCAGCAGAAGGTCCAGATGAAGCAGGCGAAGGTCACGGGCGCCGAGAGCGTGACCGTGCCGGCCGGGACGTTTGAGGCGTGGAAGGTCGAGATCGCTTCGGCCGAGGGCGAGCCCGGGCAGACCACGATCTGGGTCGCGAAGGACACGCGCAAGGTCGTGAAGCTGAGCGCCACGCTCCCCCAGATGGGCGGCGCCGTAGTGACGTCCGAGTTGCAGCCGTAGCCCAGGGGGCGGACGCCCAAAGAAAGCCCGTACCGGCCGGCGATTCGGCCGGTACGGGCTTTGACATCACCGCCTCGGAAACGCGCGCCCCGGGAAAAGCTCCTCGGGATCCACCTTGCGCGACAGCCGGAACAGCACCGGCTTCACCAGGTCGCGTCGTTCGAACGCGACGCCCAGCTCGCTGAGGCGCCGCTCGAGCCGCGCCGCAGCGGTCCGGTTCACCGGGATGAGCGCGGCTTCGGGGGCGCGCTCCACACGTTCCCGGTACTGGAAGAAGTACTCGGTCGTGAACGGGCCCAGCTTGGCCGTGCACACGACCCGCTCCGCCGACAGGAAGTTGATCCGCGTCGCGAGGAAGAAGTCGGTGTAGCAGTAGCGGACGCCCTCGCGCTCGAGCTCGGAGACGAAGCCGCGCCAGCGGGCATCTTGCGCCAGCGTGGGCGGGAACTGGGCGAACGAGGCGACGGCCCCGGCGGCGACGAGGACCCCGAGCAGCAACGTGCCGAGCGCGGAGCCGCGTTCCAGGGTCGATGCCGAGGCCTCCGCCGCCGGCCGGCTCCCGACGCACGCGTCGGCCAGCAGCACCGGCAGCACCGACATCAGGAACAGGATGTAGCGCGGGTTGCCCGGGACGTGCGGCAGCGCGACGAGAGCGACGGCCAGGTTCGTCGCGGCGAAAACGAGGAGGGCCGCGAGCGGCCAGGAGCGTTCGCGGATCGCACGCCCCGCGGCTCGTGCGCCGGCGGCGGCCGCGGCGGCCGTGGCGATCCAGGCGACGACCAGCAGCGCCCGGTCGACGACCGTTCCGTAGCCCGTGTCGTAGCCCATCAGGACCGGCGCATGCTCGGTCAGCATCAGCCACAGCTTCTCGCCGAGGCCGACCGTGACGGCAGCGATCCCGGCCTCGCCCGCCTCACCCGTGCGGGCCTGCCCCGGGAGCAGGTAGTGGAAGGACTGCCACCCGTTCGCCAGGTTCCAGAGCCAGCCGGGCGTGTAAGTGATAGCCGCCCCGGCGCCGAGCGCCAGCAGCGGGCGCAGCGCCTGTAGTCGCGTCACGAGCACGAACACGAGCGCGAGCGCCGCCAGGTGGATGACTGCGAGGATGTGACACCAGAAGCCGAGGCCGAGCAGCAGGCCCGCCGCGAAGGCGAGCTGCTTGCGGGCGTCCGGCTCGAGCGTGAAGCGCGCCCCGAGCCACAGCGCCCAGGTGCCGAGCGCCAGCAGCTCGACGTAGTTGCCGTCGTTGCTCAGGCTGTAACGCGTCACGAAAGCCGGGCTGAAGGCGGCGTAGAGCCCGGCGAGGAGCGCCGCGCGAGGCCCCGAGACGACGAGCGCGAGCCGATACAACCCCGCCACGTAGCCGAGATAGAAGAGCACCGAAGCGAGCGCGAACGCGCGGGCGGGATCGAGCGCCAGTGCGAGGGGCGCCGTGACGTGCGATTTCAGGCTGCCGCTGTACGGCACCTGCGGCACGAACACGAGCCGCTCGCTGCCGTCCAGCAGGTGGAGCGCCACGATCCCCGAGAGCGCGCCGTCGGCGGTGACCGCGGCGCCCGCGCCACCGGCCACGACCGGGAGCCGGAAGAAGAACGCCAGGACCAGCACGAGCCCCAGCGCTTTTGCGTGCGGCCCGAGCGGCGTGCCACGGAGGATGGGCCGCCGCCCGCGCAGCCACAGCGCGAGGACGGCACAGAGCGCGACCAGCAGCAGCGCGGGCGGAACCGCCGCGAGCGCTGCCGGCCGCCAGGGCTCGGCCACGTCGAACCAGCGCAGACACAGCAGGACCCACAGCACGGCAGCCGTGGCGCCCGCGCGAAAGGAGGCGTCTCGCATCGGCCCGCAGAGGCTAGCACGAGGGCGCCGAACTCCTCAGAAGTCGCGCGAAAGCGCGTTTGACACTGGCCGGAGCGCATGTCACTTTGCTCGCGAATGAAGCTCCTGATCGTCGGCAACGGGGGCCGCGAGCACGCTCTGGTATGGAAGATCCGCCAGAGCCCCCTGGTGACCGAGGTCTATTGCGCGCCAGGCAACGCGGGCATCGCCGAGATCGCCGACTGCGTCCCGATCGACGCCTCGAGCATCGTCGAGGTCGCCGACTTCGCGCAGACGATCAAGGCCGACCTGACGGTGGTCGGGCCGGAGCTGCCGATGGTGCTCGGGATCGGCGACGAGTTCGTGCGCCGCGGCCTCACGATCTTCTGCCCCTCCCGGGGCGCGGCCGAGATCGAGGGCTCGAAGGCCTTCGCGCGCGAGTTCATGACCCGCCGCAACATCCCGTCACCTCGCTACGAGGTCTGCGGCTCGATCGACGAAGCCCACGATTTCGTGAAGCGGGCGCCGTTCGGCTTCCCCTTCGTCGTGAAGGCCGACGGCCTCGCCGCCGGCAAGGGCACGCTGGTCGTAAAGGACAAGAGCGAAGCGAAGATCGCCGTCGACGAGATGATGGCGGACAAGAAGTTCGGCTCCGCCGGCGCGAAGCTCGTGATGGAGGAGTTCCTGGAAGGCGAGGAGGTCTCGTTCCTGGTCTTCTCCGACGGCTCGCGGGTGGTGCCGATGGCCTCGGTGCAGGACCACAAGCGCGCGCTCGACGGCGACCAGGGCCCGAACACCGGGGGCATGGGCACGGTGTCGCCCACGACCAACATCAGCCTCGAGGGCCACAAGCGCATCATGAACGAGATCGTGCTGCCGACGATCGCCGGCCTGGCCGACGAGGGGCGCAAGTTCCAGGGCGTGCTGTTCGCCGGGCTCATGATCACCGAGGCGGGGCCCAAGGTGCTCGAGTTCAACGCCCGCTTCGGCGACCCCGAGACGCAGGTGATCATGGCGCGGATGCGCACCGACATCGTGCCCATCCTCCACCAGTGCGCGATCGGCACGCTCGGCGACACGCGCCTCGAGTGGGCCAAGGAGCCCGCGGTGTGCGTGGTGCTCGCGAGCCGCGGCTACCCGGACACTCCCGAGACGGGCAAGGTGGTGACGGGGCTGGAGGCGGTCAAGGACTGGAGCGACGTGGTCGTCTACCACGCCGCCACGAAGCGCGCCGACGGCGCCGTGAAGACGGTGGGCGGCCGCGTGCTGGGCGTCACCGCTCTCGGGGCCAACCTCGAGTCCGCCATCGCGCGCGCCTACGAGGCGATCGGCCGGATCCAGTTCGACGGGATGCTGTACCGCCGCGACATCGGCTCGCGTGCCCTCGCCCGCCTGCACGGGAGCAAGCCGGCCTGAACGCTCGGGCCTAGGGGTTCGGGCCGCCCGCGAGGCCGGCGGCGACGACCTGGAAGCGCAGCACGTCGGCCGACGAGCCGGCGCGGATGCCCGGCCGCGTTTCCAGCGGAGCGCCGTCGATGTCGACGATCCCCGGCAGCAGCACCAGCTCCACAACGCGGCCGGGGCGCAGCAGGTCGCCCGGGTCGACCCGCAGCGTGCGCAGGCCCCCGTCATAGCTGATCTTCACCGCGTCGAGCGCGTTGTCGCCGGGCTGTGGGCGCCCCGCGTAGCGGAACAGGACGCGGTCCTTGAGGCTCGGCTCGTCCATGTCACGGCTGAACTGGACCAGGAACACGCTGTCCGGGGACACCTCGCGCTCGCCGTCGAGCGGGAGCGAGAAGGCGACCACGGGTGGCCGCTTCGGCCTCGAGGGCGGCGGCGGCGTGGGCTCGGCCTTGGCCTCGGCGGCGACACTCACCTGGGGCGGCTTCGACAGGACGATGTCCATCGCCTCGACCGTGACGAAGCGGTTCCGGACGCGCACGCGCCCCATCACCTGCAGCCACTTGCCCGTGTCCCGCTTCAGGCTGGCGTCGAGGCTCCAGCCCGAGCCCTTGGGCTTCTTCCCGGTGACCCACACCGCGAACACGTCGTCCTTGATCACCCAGTCGGACGAGCGGTCGCGGCTCGACGACGGCAGGTCGCCGAAGAGGTTCTCGCCGCGAAACTGGCCGCGGACGTTCACGGTCTTACCGTCGTAGCGCTCGGGCTTCGTGACGAGGTCCTCGAGCGTCGTGTCGGGGGAGTCGGGACGCTTCATCGGCTTGTCGTCGGGCGGCCCGAGGTAGGCCCAGATCGCGATGTACACGATCGGCTGGCGCGTCTCCTGGTCCTGGCCGCGGTCCACCGAGCCCTGGACCTCGACCTCTTTTCCGGCCCAGCGGCGCGCCTCCTGCTCGTAGGTGGCGACGATCTCGGGCCGCGGGTAGATGTAGAGGTAGCCGCCGAACGTACCGCGCAGCCCAAACTGCTGGCCGCGGCCGGTCGGGATCATCTCGAACTGGCCTCGCGTGCGCACCGCGCGCCCGCTGTACTGCTCCGGCATGTCGAGCAGCGAGTCGACCGAAACCTCGATCGTCGGCCCGTAGCGCGCCTCGTACTCGTTCACCTGCGCATCGGCCGTTGCGGCCAGGCCGACTGACAGCGCGAGCGCGGGGGCGAGCCGTCTCATGCGCCCAGTATAGGCACAACCCGCCTCGCAAGCACCCCCGACGTCACCGTTCGCCGCGAGGCCCCCAGGGCTGGAGCCCACGCGTGCCGCACACACGACGCGTGGTGTCAGCCCGCGGGTGATGGGGCTCACTTGACCAGAATGTGACACGCATGCTAGGGTCGCGGCCGGTGGTTCCCTGCAAGCCCCGAGAGCACAGAGACTTGCGGGGGAGTGAACGATGAAGCTTCGGGTCCTGGGCTGCTACGGCGGAAACATTCCCACGCTCGGGATGACGTCCTTTCTCATCAACGACACGGTCTGCCTCGACGCCGGCTTCGTCTCGGGTGCGCTCAGCCTGCGGGAGCAGGTGAAGGTCAAGGACGTCATCATCTCCCACTCGCACCTCGACCACACCTGCTCGCTGCCGTTCCTGATCGACAACAACTTCTCGGCGCCCGGCTTCATCCTCCGGATCTACGCGATCCACGAGGTGATCGCGTCGATGAAGAACCACTTGTTCAACAACCACACCTGGCCCGATTTCACCTGCCTGCCGAACGACCTCACTCCCGTGCTGAAGCTCATCGAGATTCCGGAGGAGCGTCCCTTCAAGGTGAACGGCCTGTCGATCCGGGCGATCCGCGTCTCCCACACGGTGCCCACCACCGGGTTCGTGGTCGAGGACAAGCTCGGCACGGTCGCCTACTCGAGCGACACCGCGCCCACGGAGCGCTTCTGGGAAGTGGTGAACAAGGCGCGCAACCTGAAGGCCGTGATCGTGGAGACGTCGTTCCCCGACGAGCTCCAGGACCTCGCCAACGTCTCGGGCCACCTCACGCCCCAGACGCTCGACCGGGAGCTGCGCAAGCTGGAGCCCGACGTGCCCGTGTATCTCTACGGCGCCAAGCCCAGGCACCTCGGACGCATCCGCAAGCAAGTCCGCGCCCTGCGCCGCCGCAAGCTGACGTTCCTGGTACAGGGGAAGACTTACAGATTCTGAAGCACCAGGGGGCGAGTTGCCCATCCCCGAGGGGCCAGGGGGGGCGGGATGACGCTCCGGGGGGTTCGGGGGGGCGGAATGCCCCCCCGGTAGCCGGTCAACCTTGCTGTTGGCTTCGCTGTCCGTTTCCGTTGTTCGTTTCCGTTGTCCGTTGTCCGTGACTCCTCAAGGGGGATCCTCGTAGGGGCGTGATGAGCTTGCGTCTTTGTTCTGGGGGGACTTCGGCCCCCTAGACCCCCCTTTGTTGCCTCTTGTCACTCCTCAGGACGGTCGTCGGCTCAAACCTCCAGCCGGCTGAGGCTCATCAGGCTGCCGACGAGGCCGACGG
>Ga0214471_10002833_pt1 | contig 13565 bp, 14 predicted proteins | sample RVTome_5_FD_207665 | JGI IMG/M metagenome (GOLD analysis project Ga0214471, IMG submission 207665) | Soil microbial communities from uranium-contaminated site in the Upper Colorado River Basin, Wyoming, United States - RVT142D155 | ecosystem: Environmental > Terrestrial > Soil > Contaminated >...
TGCGCATCGCGAACGCCCGCGGCGGCGAAGGCTTCGTCGCGGTCTCGCCCGAAGCGCGCAAGCGCTTCTGGCACGACCGCGCGCGCACCGCGGCGATCGCGCGGCACACCAATGCGTTCAAGATCAACGAGGACGTCGTCATCCCGCTGGACAAGCTCGGCGAGTACACCGACGGCGTCGAGCGCATCAACATCGAGTTCTCGACCGCGAACAAGCTCGAGCTCCTTGCCGCGCTGGAAGAGTTTTTTTCCGGCGAACTGGCGGTCGAGGACAAGGACCTGCTCGGGGATCGCGCGGGCCGGGCGCTCGAGCTGCTGCGCCGCGTGCGCGGCCGGTGGCAGGCGATCGCGACCGACCTCGACCACTACTTCGACCCGCTCCAGTCCTACGCGATGCGCCTCTCCTGGAAGACCGAGGTCCGCGACGAGCTGCGGCGCATCTTCGACGGCGCCGCGTTCCGCCGGATTCTGGAAGGGGCGGAAGGCATTCATAAGCAAATACTTCGAAGCCGCGTATTCGTCGCGCTGCATATGCACGCGGGCGACGGCAACGTGCACACCAACATCCCGGTCAATTCCGACGACTACCAGATGCTGCAGCGCGCCTACGACGCGGTGGCGCGCGTCATGCGCCTCGCGCGCTCTCTCGGCGGCGTGATCTCGGGTGAGCACGGCATCGGCATCACCAAGCTGGAGTTCCTCGAGCCCGCCGAGATCGAGGCTTTTCGCGGCTACAAGGCCGAGGTCGACCCCGAGGGCCGCTTCAACGCCGGCAAGCTCCTCGCCGGCGGCGATCTCTCGAACGCCTACACCCCGAGCTTCGCGCTGATCGGCGCCGAGTCGCTGATCCTCGACCAGACCGATCTCGGGCGCGTCGCCGGGGCGATCAAGGACTGCCTGCGCTGCGGCAAGTGCAAGCCGCCGTGCGCGACCCACGTGCCGCGCGCGAACCTGCTCTATTCGCCGCGCAACAAGATCCTCGCCACCTCGCTGCTCATCGAGGCGATCCTTTACGAGGAGCAGACGCGCCGCGGCGTGGCGCTCGCGCACTACGACGAGTTCGGCGACGTGGCCGACCATTGCACCGTGTGCCACAAATGCGAGCCCGCCTGCCCGGTGGACATCGACTTCGGCGATGTCTCGATCACGATGCGCAACTACCTGCGCCGCGCCGGCAAGCGGCGCTTCAACGCGGGCACGCAGGCCTCGATGCTGTTCCTCGGCCTCACCGACCCGCGGGCCGTGAAGATCGCGCGCACCGTGATGATCGACTGGGGCTACAGGGTGCAGCGCGCGGCCCACGGGTTTCTAAAGTCTTATGTAAGAACCCAGACCGCGGCGCCGCCGCTCACGACGGGTCAAAAGCCGCTGCGTGCGCAGGTGGTGCATTTCGTCAACAAGCCGATGCCGGGAAGACTGCCGAAGAAGACCGCGCGCGCCCTGCTCGACATCGAGGACGCGAGGGTAGTGCCGATCATCCGCGACCCGGCGAAGGTCAGCGAGGACTCGGACGCGGTGTTCTACTTCCCCGGCTGCGGCTCGGAGCGCCTGTTCTCGCAGGTCGGGCTCGCCACCCAGGCGATGCTCTACGAGGTCGGCGCGCAATGCGTGCTGCCGCCCGGCTATCTGTGCTGCGGCTACCCCCAGACCGCGGCCGGCGAGTCGGAAAAGGGCGAGCGCATCATCGTGCAGAACCGCGTGCTCTTCCACCGCCTCGCCACGACGCTCAACTACCTCGACATCCGCACCGTGATCGTGTCGTGCGGGACCTGCCTCGACCAGCTGGAGAAGTACGAGTTCGGCGCCATCTTCCCCGGCGCGCGCCTGCTCGACATTCACGAGTACCTGCTCGAGAAAGGCGTCAAGCTGAACGAGGTGGGCGGGGTGCGCTACATGTACCACGACCCCTGCCATACGCCGATCAAGACCGCCAACCCGCTCGGCGTGGTGAACGGGCTGCTGGGCGGCGGCGTGCCGCTCTCCGAGCGCTGCTGCGGCGAGTCGGGCACGCTCGCCATGACGCGTCCGGATGTCTCGACCCAGGTGCGCTTCAGCAAAGAGGAGTCATTGCGCAACGGCATCGCCGCGCTGCCGAGCAACGGCAACCCCGTCAAAGTCCTCACCTCCTGCCCCTCCTGCCTGCAGGGCCTGGCGCGCTTCGAGGATGACACCGGCGCGCAGGCCGACTACATTGTGGTGGAGCTGGCGCGCCGCCTGCTCGGCGAGAACTGGCTGCCCGAGTTCGTCGCCCGGGCCAACGCCGGCGGCATCGAGAGAGTCCTGCTTTGAGCGAACGCATTCCCACCGGCATCACGCTGCACCAGAAGTCGCGCGTCCTGGAGATCGCCTTCTCCGACGGCCACAATACCGGGATCGATTCCTGGGACTATCTCTACGAGCTGGGCGAAAGCCAGGACAAGCTCTGGTCTCAATACCTCGAGAGGCTCGCCGCCGCGGGTGCCAGCCGAGAATAAAGCCGACACGGTAAAGCGCGTCTTCGACTCCGTAGCCGAGCGCTACGACGTCATGAACGACCTGATGTCGCTCGGGCTGCATCGCGCCTGGAAGGCGTTCGCGATCTCGATCGCGCGGCCGCGCGCGGGCGAGCGCGTGCTCGACATCGCTACCGGGAGCGGCGACCTTGCGCTCGCGCTGCACCGCAAGGTGATGCCCGGCGGCGAAGTCTGGATCACCGACATCAACCGGCGCATGCTCGAGCGCGGCCGCGACCGCCTGCTCGACCGGGGCCGCGACCTGCCGGCGGTGCAGTGCGACGCCGAGCGGCTGCCGTTCCCGGGCGCACACTTCGATTGCGTCACGGTGGGCTTCGGCCTGCGCAACATGACGCGCAAGGACGCCGCGCTCGCCGAGATGGCGCGCGTGCTCAAGCCCGGCGGGCGCCTCGTGGTGCTCGAATTCTCCAAGGTCTGGAAGCCGCTCGGGCGCGCCTACGACTGGTACTCGTTCAAGGTGCTGCCGTGGCTCGGCGACAAGGTGGCCGGCGACGCCGGCGCCTACCGCTACCTCGCCGAGTCGATTCGCCTGCATCCCGACCAGGCCGCGCTCGCGGAAATGCTGCGCGCCGCGGGCCTTTCGCAGGTCGAAGTCTTTAACCTTGCTGCCGGCGTGGTCGCAGTGCATCGCGGGTATCGAATTTGATACGATGCTCCTCTGGAGGTAATCGAATCATGGGCAAGTGGCTTCTCGCTTCTGCAGTTCTGGTATTCACCGGGATCTTCGTCGCCACGGAAGCCGAGGCCCGGCGCTTCGGCGGCGGCCGCAGCATCGGGACGCAGCGCAACGTCACCGCGCCGCCCGCGCAACCGCCGGCGCGTCAGGCTGCTCCTGCACAACAGCAGCAACCTGCCGGCCAGGCAGCGCCAGCCTCGGCCGGCAGCCGCTGGATGCCGATCCTCGGCGGGCTCGCGCTCGGCGGGATGCTCGGCTACCTCTTCGGCGGCAGCGGCCTGATGGGCTTCCTGCTCCTCGCGCTGCTCGCGATCGCCGCGGTGGCCGGGGTGCGCGCGTTGATGCGCCGCCGGGCGGAGGCGCCGCAGCCGATGCAGTTCGCAGGCATGCGTGAGACTGCGCACGTTCCCGTGGGTAACGAGTTGCCTGCAAAAAACTCGGTCTCTCGCGTCCCGGCGGGTTTCGATGCTGCAAGCTTCCTGCGCGCGGCGAAGCTGAACTTCCTCAAGCTGCAGGTGGCGAACGACGCCGGCAGGCTGGAGGAGATCCGCGAGTTCACCACCGAGGAGCTCTACGACGCGCTGAGAAGCGAGCTCGGTGAAAGAAGCCAGACCGAAGTCACCGGGCTCGATGCCGAGCTGCTCGAGCTCGCCACCGAAGGCAAGCAGCATTGGGCGAGCGTGCGCTTCTCCGGCACGGTACGCGAGGCACCGGGCGCCGCGCCCGAGGCTTTCGCCGAGATCTGGAACCTCGTGAAGCCCGCCGACGGCTCGAGCGGCTGGCTCCTCGCCGGCATCCAGCAGATGCATTGAGCGAGCGCCTGCCCTTCCCAAAGGCCACCCCCGCGGTGGCCTTTTGCTTTCTGCTGAACCGCCTGCTCACCGCCGAGCCCTGGGCGCGGCTGCGCCTCGCGCCCTTTGCCGGCGAGACGGTGGAGCTGCGCGCGCCGCCGCTTCCGGCGCTACGCTTGCGCATTGTTCCGGGAGGGACGGTGGAGGCGGGAGGCACCGAGCCGCGGCTCACCATGACTTTGAAGCCCGAGCTCTTCGTTGCGCTCGCGCAGGGCGAGGAACATGCGCTGCGCGCCGTGGATGTCGAGGGCAACGCGCAGCTCGCGGCGGAGGTGCTGGTGCTCGCGCGCCACCTGCGCTGGGATGCGGAAGAAGATCTGTCGCGCCTTTTCGGCGACGTTGCCGCGCGCCGGTTTGCCGACGCCGGCCGCGCTTTTGCCGCCTGGCACCTCGACGCCGCGCAGCGCCTCATCGCCGCGCTCGCCGACTACGTCACCGACGAGAAGCAGATCCTCGCGCGCCGCGCCGAGCTCGATGCGCTCGGCGAGTCGGTCGCGCGGCTGCGCGACGGCATCGCGAGGCTCGACAAGCGGGTCGAGCGGCTTGGCTAGGCCGCCTTGAATAGACTCCTGCGGCTCGCGCGCATCTTCGCCGTCGGCCTGCGCTTCGGGCTGCACGAGTTCGTCCCGCGGCTCTCAAGGAATGCGTTCGTAAGGTTCTTCGCGCGGCGCAAGGACGAGCCCCGGGCGCAAAGGCTGCGCGAGGCCCTGGAGACGCTAGGCCCGATCTACGTCAAGTTCGGCCAGGTGCTCTCGACGCGGCGCGATCTGCTGCCGCTCGACATCGCCGACGAGCTCGCCAGGCTCCAGGACCGCGTGCCGCCTTTCGATTCCGAGCTGGCCGTGGCGGAGGTCGAGAGATCGCTCGGCAAGCCTGTGGAAGCGTTGTTTTCCACCTTTGAAAAAACCCCCGTGGCCAGCGCTTCCATCGCCCAGGTGCACCTCGCGCGCCTGCACGACGGCACGGAGGTCGCGGTCAAGGTCCTGCGTCCCGGGGTGGAGGCGGCGATCGCGCGCGACCTGGCCCTTCTCGAGACCGCCGCCGGCCTCGCCGAGCGGCTCCTGATCGACGGCCGGCGCCTGCGGCCGCGCGAGGTCGTCGCGGAGTTCGCGCGCCACCTCGACGAGGAGCTCGACCTCATGCGCGAGGCGGCGAACGCAAGCCAGCTCGGGCGCAACTTCGCCGGCTCGGCGCTGCTCCTGGTGCCGGCCGTGTACTGGGATTTCTGCGCCCAGCGCGTGATGGTGATGGAGCGCATGCATGGCACCCCGATCTCGCAAGTCCAAGTTTTGCGGGACAAGGGGATCGACATCCCCGCCCTCGCCAGGGCCGGAGTGGAAATTTTCTTCACCCAGGTGTTCAGGCACGGGTTCTTCCACGCCGACATGCACCCGGGCAACATCCTCGTAGCCGACGATGGGCGCTACATCGCGCTCGACTTCGGCATCATGGGCACGCTCACCGAGGTCGACAAGAGCTACCTCGCGCAGAACTTCCTCGCGTTCTTCAACCGCGACTACCGGCGCGTGGCGCAGGCGCACCTCGACGCAGGCTGGGTGCCCGCGGCCACGCGCATCGACGAGTTCGAAGCGGCGATCCGCGCCGTGTGCGAGCCGATCTTCGCCCGGCCGCTGAAGGAAATCTATTTCGGCAAGCTGCTCCTGCGCCTGTTCCAGACCTCGCGGCGGTTCAACGTCGAGGTGCAGCCGCAGCTCGTCATGCTGCAGAAGACGCTCCTCAACATCGAGGGCCTCGGACGCGAGCTCGACCCGGACCTCGACCTGTGGCAGACCGCCAAGCCCTTCCTCGAGCGCTGGATGCGCGAGCAGGTCGGCTGGCGCGGCCTCGTACGCACGATCCGGCACGAAGCGCCGTTCTGGGCCGCCACCCTGCCGCAGCTGCCGCGCCTGGTGCATCGCGCGCTCGCCGAGGACCGCCTCGGCGCGGTTCAGCTCGCGCTCGAGCGCCTCGCGCTGCAGAACGCGCGCCGCAACCGGCTGCTGACGGCGATTGTTGTCGTCCTGAGCGTTGCAGTGCTCCTCCTGGCGATCTTTGGCGCAAGATAGCTCGCGGCCGGAGTTCTGGGACGTCCGCTTCAGGGACGGCGTGACGCCCTGGGACGCAGGCGGCGTGCCGCCGCAGCTCGCGATCTGGCTCGAAAGCAAGCCTGGGCCCTTGAAAGTGCTCGTCCCGGGCTGCGGCACCGGCTATGAAGTGGGCTTCTTCGCCGACCGGGGCCATGACGTTCTCGGCATTGATTTCTCCGATGCGGCGATCGAAGCCGCGCGGCGCCATTCGCAGCCGACGCTGGTGAAGCAGGCCGACTTTTTCCGGATGGAGGAGGGGCCGTTCGATCTCGTGTACGAGCGCGCCTTCCTCTGCGCCCTGCCGCGCGCAGTCTGGCCCGAATGGGCGCGGCGCATGGCCGAGCGGGTGCGGCCCGGCGGGGAGCTCGCCGGCTTCTTCTATATCGACGACAACCCGCGCGGTCCGCCTTTCGGCATTTCCCGGCAGGACCTGGCGCAGCTGCTGGACGCGAGCTTCCTCCTGGAGCAGGACCTCCCCGTCCCGGCGGCGCAGTCCCTGCCCGTCTTCAAGGGCAGGGAAATTTGGCAGGTTTGGAGGCGGCGGCTATGATTGCGCGCGCATGCTAATCACGTTCGTCGTGCTCTACCTCGTGGTCACGGTCGCGATCGGGTTGTGGGCGGCGCGGCGCGTGCACAACGCCAAGGACTACGTGGTCGCCGGGCGCAGCGTGCCGCTCTTCATGAGCATGGCGCTCGTCTTCGCCACCTGGTTCGGCGCCGAAACCGTGCTCGGCGTGTCGGCGACCTTCCTGAAGGACGGCATGGGCGGGATCGTCGCCGATCCCTTCGGGTTCTCGTTCTGCCTGGTGCTGATCGCGCTGTTCTTTGCGCGCGCCTTCTATCGCCTGAATCTGCTGACGATCGGCGACTTCTACCGCAGCCGCTACAACAAGCCGGTGGAGATCGCGACCAGCATTTGCATCACGCTGTCGTACCTCGGCTGGGTCGCCGCGCAGCTCACGGCGCTCGGCGTGGTGTTCCACACGCTCTCCGGCGGCGCGATTCCGCTCGCGTGGGGAATCGCCCTCGGCACCGGGGTAGTGCTGCTCTACACGCTCTTCGGCGGCATGTGGTCGGTGGCCTACAACGACGTCTTCCAGAGCGTGATCATCATCGTCGGCCTGATCTATCTCGCGTTCCTGCTCGGCGGCGCGGCCGGCGGCTTCGACCGCGTGGTCGCGCACGCCGCGGAAGCCGGCAAGTTCGAGTTCTGGCCCAGGCTCGAGGCGCGCGAGGTGCTGGCGTTCGTCGCCGCGTTCCTGACCGCGGCGCTCGGCTCGATCCCGCAGCAGGACGTGTTCCAGCGCGTCACCGCGGCCAAGGACGCCGACACCGCCGTGCGCGGCACGCTGCTCGGCGGCCTCATCTACTTCTGCATGGCGTTCGTGCCGATCTACCTCGCCTACTGCGCGCTGCTCATAGACCCGAAGATGGTCGAGCCGCTGCTCGCCGGCGAAGCGAACGAGAACCAGCTCATCCTGCCGAACCTGATCGCCGCCCATACGCCGCTCTTCGCCCAGGTGATGTTCTTCGGCGCGCTGCTCTCGGCGATCATGTCGTCGGCGTCGGCCGCGCTGCTCGCGCCGAGCACGCTTTTCACCGAGAACGTGCTGCGGCCGTTCGTGCCGCATATGGGCGACCGGCAGCTGTTGCTGATCATGCGGCTCGTGCTGATCATCTTCGCGCTCGTGGTGATGGTGTTCGCGCTGGCGAGCGATGCAAGCATCTACCAGATGGTGCAGAACGCCTACAAGGTCACCCTGGTTTCCGCGTTCGCGCCGCTCGTGCTCGGCCTTTACTGGAAGCGCTCGACCACCGACGGCGCGCTGCTCGCGGTGGTCCTTGGCCTTTCCACGTGGGTTCTGCTCGAGATCGTCGCGCCCGAGGCGCTCATACCGCCGCAGCTCGTGGGCATGGCCTTCTCTTTCCTCGGCATGGTGGTCGGCTCGCTTTACGGGCGTCAAGCGCCGCAGCCGCATGCGGCGCATCCCAGAGGCCATTGATCCGGACGTAGGACGCGCTTCGGCGCTCGTACGGATCCTGTTTCTCGTCTATGTGCTGCTGGTCGCGTACGCCTCGCTCTATCCGCTCGCCGGCTGGCGCGACGTCGGGCTCTCGCCGTTCGCCTACCTGAGCGCGCCCTGGCCGCGCTACGTCACCGGTTTCGACGTCGCGGTGAACCTCGCGGGCTACGTGCCCTTCGGCTTCCTCGCGATGACCGCGCTGCATCCGCGCCTGGGCGGCGTCGCGGCGTTCGCGCTGGCGGTAGCGGGCGCTGCGGCGTTGTCGCTGCTGCTGGAAGCCGGGCAGAGCTACCTGCCGGCGCGTTTCCCGGCCAATCTCGACGTGCTGTGCAACGTGGGCGGCGCCGCGGTCGGCGCGGCGCTCGGCCAGCACTTCACGCCGCTGATCGCCGGGGGGCCGCTCTCGCGCCGGCGCGCAGCCGCGTTCCTGCCCGGCACCGGCGCCGATTTCGGCCTGGTGCTGATCGCGCTGTGGCTCTTCATCCAGCTCAATCCCGCGGCGCTGCTCTTCGGCGCCGGCGACCTGAGGGATTTCCTCGCGCCTTTCGAGGGGCGCGCGCGGCGGCCTGAATTCTTTGTCTTCATCGAGGCCTTTACCACGGCTGCGAACCTGATCGCCGTGGCGCTGCTGCTCTCGGCTCTCGCGGCCCCCGGGCGCCCGGTGCGCGCAATGGTCCTCGGCATGGTGCTCGCCGCGCTCGTGGTGAAGACTGCCGCGGTCGCGATCCTGATGCGCGCCGAGAACGTCTTCACCTGGCTCACGCAAGGCGCTCAGCTCGGCCTCGTCGTCGGCATCGCCGGCGCGGCGGCGGCGGTGGCGCTGCCGCGCACCGCGCGCCTCGCTCTCGCCGCGGTGCTCCTGATGGCCGCGACCGTGCTGGTCAACCTCTCGCCGACGAATCCCTACCTCGCCGCCTCGCTGAAAGTCTGGCAGCAGGGACATTTCCTGAACTTCAACGGCCTGACGTGGCTGGTGAGCGCGTTATGGCCCTTCATCGCCTTGGGGTATCTGATCTATCTGGCGGCCAGGAGACGGGACGCGGTCGGCTAGAATTCCGGGTCCATGTCCTATTATTCGAAGCACGTCTTTTTCTGCTGCAACCAGCGCGACGGCGGGCGCACCTGCTGCAACGACAAGGGCGCCTCCGAGCTGCGCGACTACGCCAAGGGCCGCGTCAAGGCGCTCGGGCTCGCCGGCGAAGGCAAGATCCGCATCAACCAGGCCGGCTGCCTCGATCGCTGCGAGGAAGGTCCGTGCGTGGTGGTGTACCCGGATGCGGTCTGGTACACGTACGTCGACCGGTCCGACATCGACGAGATCATCCAGGAGCACCTGCAGAACGGGCGCATCGTCGAACGCCTCAGGATGTAATGCGGGCGAGCACCCGTCGCGAGCTCATCGCCGGCCCGGCGGGGCGGATCGAGTGCGCCGTCGACAAGCCAGAAGGTCCTGCAAGGGGAGTTGCCCTGATCGCGCATCCCCATCCGCTCTTCGGCGGCACGCTCGACAACAAGGTGGTGCAGACGCTCGCGCGCGCGTTCGTCGAGCTCGGGTACGAGGCCTGGCGCCCGAACTTCCGCGGCGTCGGCGAGACCGAGGGCGTGCACGACGAGGGCCGCGGCGAGCTCGACGATCTCGCGGCTGTACGGAAAAGCATTCAAACAGAGAAATTCGTGCTGGCGGGATTTTCGTTCGGAGCATCGCTCGTGGCCCGGTTGGCCGAGCGAGCAAAGCCCGAATGGCTCGTCCTCGTCGGACTCGGGATCACGCGGCTCGAAGCCCCGCCGGTGCCGGCGGGCACGCTGGTGATCCACGGCGAGAACGACGACACCGTGCCGCTCGCGGCGGTCCTCGACTGGGCGCGGCCGCAGGAGCTTCCCGTGGTGGTCGTCCCGGGCGCCGAGCATTACTTCCACCGCAAGCTGCATATCCTCAAACGGATCGTCCAAGCGAACTGGAGATGAGCGCGCTTTCGGTGCGCGCGCTGCGCAAGTCCTACGGCGCGCTCGAAGTCGTTTCCGGCGTCGACCTCGCCGTAACCCCCGGCGAGTGCTTCGGCCTGCTCGGCCCGAACGGCGCCGGCAAGACCACGACGCTCAAGCTCTGCCTCGGCCTGATCGAGCCCGACAGCGGGGAGATCGAGCTTCTCGGCGAGCCTGTGCCGCGTCGTGCGCGCGAAGCACGGATGCAGGTGGGCGTCGTGCCGCAGTTCGACAACCTCGACCCGGATTTCACGGTCGAGGAGAACCTCGTCGTGTATGGAAGGTATTTTGGAATCGCGCCCCGGGAGATCGGCACCCGGATACCCGCACTTTTGGAATTTGCCGGGCTCGCCGGGCGCGGCGACTCGAAGATCACGACGCTCTCCGGCGGCATGAAGCGCCGCCTCACGCTGGCACGCGCGCTCGTCAACGACCCGCAGGTCGTGTTCATGGACGAGCCCACCACCGGCCTCGACCCGCAGGCGCGCCATCTCATCTGGGAGCGCCTGCGCCGCCTGACCCAGGAAGGCAAGACGCTGGTGCTCACCACCCATTTCATGGAAGAAGCGGAGCGCCTTTGCCACCGCCTCGCCATCATGGACCGCGGCCGCATCATCGCCGAGGGCTCGCCGCGCGCGCTGATCGCCGAGCACATCGAGCCGCAGGTGCTCGAAGTGCACGGGCCAGGGTACGAATCCTGGATGGAGCGTGCGAAAGGCCTCGCGCCGCGCGTCGAGCGCGTCGGCGACACGGTGTACTGCTATGGCGAGGAGGTCGAGCCGCTGCTGAAAAGCATTTCGGGAGAGTTGAGCTACCTCCACCGTCCCGCCAGCCTCGAAGACGTGTTCCTTAAGCTGACCGGAAGAGACTTGAGAGATTGATGCGCTGGTTCTCGGTCTGGCGGCGAAACATGCTGGTGTGGCGCAAGCTCATGGCCGCCGCCGTGCTCAGCAACCTTGCCGACCCGCTGATCATGCTGTTCGGCCTCGGCTACGGCCTGGGCGCGCTCCTGCCGTCGGTCGAGGGCATGTCCTACATCGCTTTCTTCGCCGCGGGGCAGCTTTGCACCGCGACCATGTTCACCGCTTCGTTCGAGTCGATGTTCTCCGGCTTTTCCCGCATGCACGGGCAGAAGACCTGGGATGCGATCCTCTATGCGCCGCTCGTCATCGACGACATCGTCGCCGGCGAGATCGTCTGGGCGGCGAGCAAGGCGTGGCTCACCGGCTCGACCATCCTCGGGGTGGCGGTGGTGTTCGGGCTCGCCAGCTCGCCCTGGGTGTTGCTCGCGCTCCCGGCCGCCTTCCTGGTGGGCCTCGCGTTCTCGGCGGTCGGCCTCATCATGTGCGTGCTCGCCCGCGGCTGGGACTTCTTCAGCTACTACATGACCCTCGTCATGACGCCGATGATGATGATCTCCGGGGTGTTCTTTCCCGCCGACCAGCTGCCGGCGCCGCTCCTCGCCGTGGCCAAGGCGCTGCCGCTCTACCACGGCGTGCAGATCGTGCGGCCGCTCATCGCCGGCGGGCCGCCGCCCGAGCTCCTGCTGCACCTCGCGGTGCTGCTCGCGTATGCTGGCGCCGGCTACGCTGCGGCGATCTACTTCGCCCGCAGGCGTTTCTCCTCATAACGCATGCTCTGGGTCAAATCTTTCCACATCGTCTTCATGGTGACCTGGTTCGCCGGCCTGTTCTATCTGCCGCGCCTCTTCGTCTACCACGCCGGCGCGCAGGACCGGCTTTCGCTCGAGCGCTTCAAGCTGATGGAGCGGCGCCTGTTCTGGGGAATCATGACCCCGGGCGCGGTCCTCACCATCGCTCTCGGCGTCTGGCTGTGGCTCGGCTGGTTCCGGGGAAGCTCGAGCTGGCTGCACGCCAAGATCGCGCTGGTGGCGCTCCTCGTCGGCTATCACCTCTGGTGCTGGCGCCTGCTCAAGGATTTCGCCGCCGAGCGCAACACGAAGAGCGAGCGCTGGCTGCGCTGGTTCAACGAATTCCCCACGCTGATCCTCGTCGCCACGGTGCTCCTGGTTGTCTTCAAGCCCTTCTAGCGCCTTCTTCGCCACCGCGCCGCGCGGGCTGGAGACCTTGCTGTCGAAGGAATTGAGCTCACTCGGAATTTCCGACCCTGTCGCGGTCCCCGGAGGGGTATCGTTCAGCGGAACCTGGGAAGCCTGCTACCGCGCGAATCTCTGGTCGCGCATCGCGTCCCGCGTGCTGTGGAAGATTCATTCCTTCCCGTACCGCGACGAAGCGGATGTCTATGCAAAAGCCAAGGGCCTCGACTGGCCGCGGTACTTCGGCGTAGAGCGCACGCTGCGCGTCAACGTGACGGCGCAGAAGAGCCCGCTCAAGAGCCTGGAGTTCGCCACCCTGCGCATCAAGGACGCGGTGTGCGACCGGTTCCGCGAAGCCGTGGGCAAGCGCCCGGACGTCGAGCGCGCGGCGCCGGACGTGCGCGTCCATGCATTCCTGGAAAAGGAAAACGCCACGCTGTACCTCGACACCTCCGGCGAGCCGCTCTTCAAGCGCGGCTGGCGCGCCGGGCAGGGCGAGGCGCCGCTGCGCGAGAACCTCGCCGCCGGGATCATCATGCTCAGCGGCTGGCAGCCGGGCGAGGCGCTGCTCGACCCCATGTGCGGCGGCGCCACGCTGCTGGCCGAAGCCGCCGCGATGGCGCGCGGCAGGGCGCCGGGCGCCGGGCGCAGCTTCGGCTTCGAGAAGCTCGCCGCTTTCGATTCGAGGCTCTGGGAGGCAATCAAACGCGAGGAAGCTCCGGCGAAAGACCTAAGAATCTACGGCAGCGACAACGATGCCGAGGCCTTGAAGGACGCGCGCCGCAATCTGGCCGCAGCCGGGGTAGAGCGCTGGGTGACGCTCGAGCAGGCCGACGTGCTCGAGCGCGATGCGCCGGCGCCGGGTGGCGTGATGGTGATGAATCCGCCCTACGGCGAGCGCATGGGCAGCCTGGACGAGCTCGCGCTTTTCTACCCGAAGCTCGGCGACGCGCTGAAGAAGCGCTTTGCCGGCTGGCGCTGCTACATCTTTACCGCCGACCTGCGCCTGCCGAAGCTGATCCACCTCGCGCCCTCGGCGCGTACGCCGCTGTGGAACGGCGCGCTCGAATGCCGCCTCTACGAGTTCCGGATGGTTTCAGGCCGTCCCACGCGCTAGGCGAACTTGAGCTTCTTCCAGGACTCGATCTTGCGCGCCTCGGCGAGCTTGTCTTGGTCGGTGAGGTCCAGGCGCAGCGGCGTGATCGAGACGTACTGCTGCTCGATCGCCCAGCGGTCGGTGCCCTCCTCGGTGGCCTCGACCGGCACCACGGTGAACCAGTAGTGCAGCCGGCCCATCGGATCCTTCGCCGGCACCACCTTGCCGTCGTAGTGCCGCATCGACTGGCGCGTCCACAGCGTGCCGCGCGGCGGCCTCG
>Ga0214471_10002834_pt1 | contig 13560 bp, 11 predicted proteins | sample RVTome_5_FD_207665 | JGI IMG/M metagenome (GOLD analysis project Ga0214471, IMG submission 207665) | Soil microbial communities from uranium-contaminated site in the Upper Colorado River Basin, Wyoming, United States - RVT142D155 | ecosystem: Environmental > Terrestrial > Soil > Contaminated >...
CTCCATAACGTCAGCCCCAGGATCGGCACGTCATCGATCGAACGCGGCTTGATCAGCGGCTGCGAAGCCCCGGGCGGGATCAGATCGAAGTTCGCGAACATCTTCTGGTTCAGCCGCACGATGGCATCTTCCTCGTGCTCGCCCACGTAGAAGCGCACGACGGCCATCGCCATCCCCGGGCTCGAGGTCGAATAGATGTACTCGACGCCGCTGATCTCCCACAGCAGCTTCTCCATCGGCTTCGTGACACGCTCCTCGACCTCGCGCGCCGACGCTCCCGGCATCTGGACGAAAATGTCGATCATCGGAACGATGATCTGCGGTTCTTCCTCGCGAGGCAGGGCGAGCGTGGCGAAGACCCCCATCACGACCGAGAAAACAATGATCAGCGGCGTGAGCTTCGAGTTAATGAAGGAGCGCGCCAGCGCGCCGGCCGGACCGAGGCCGTGCCCTTGGTCGCCTGCGTTGGCCGTGCTCATGATTGGGCTCCCGCGGTGGCCGTGGAAACGCGCACCGGCCCGCCGTCGCGGACGTCATTTGGATTCAACACCACCTGTTCACCGCCGCTGAGCCCCGACAAGACGGTTTGCCGCCCGTTGGTCCCGCTTCCCAAGGAGACCAGCCGCCGGCGCGCCACATCCCCTTGCACCACGAACACCGACTGCACCTGGCCGTGCCGCACGACCGCTTGCACGGGAACCGTCAGCGCCGATTCGCTGCCGCCGGCGGTCAGCAACACCCGCCCGAACATGCCGCTGCGCAAGCCGTTCCTCGAAGGGAGCGAGATTCTGACGATGGCCGTTCGGGAGTTCGGGTCGACCGCCGGGACAATCTCGGTCACCCGGCCTTCCACGGGATTCGCCAGCGCCTCGAGGCGCACCGCAACCGTCTCGCCCAGCCGCACCGAACTCAGCCGCGTTTCCGGCAGGCTGGCGTCGAGCCGGAAGTTCCCCGCCTGATCGATCACCAGGATCGGCATGCCCGGCGCCGCCAACGTCCCGGGATCCATGCGCCGCTCGATGACGACTCCGGCAAATGGCGCGTGGATTCGCGCGTACCCGAGGCTGACTTCCGCGACGGTAATCTGGGCCTCGACCTGCGACCGCTTGGCCTCGGCTTGCCGCTTTCTGGCCTGCGACATCTCGACTGCGGCGCGCGCCGCGCGAAGCCGCGCGCTGGCTTCGTCGTACTCCTGCTGCGAAACCGACTTCTTGCCGAGCAAACCCTCAAAACGTTCATGAGTCACCTCGGCCAGCTCCAACTGCGCCTGGGCCGATGCGAGGGCGTGCAGCGCCTCTTGAATGGCGTCCTCGACTTCGGTTTTGGCGGCTTTGGCCTGGTCGAGATGCGATACCAGATCCCGATCGTCGAGTTCCACCAGAAGCTGCCCCTGGCGGACACGGTCCCCGGCATCAGCGTGCACCTGGCGGATGTAGCTGGGGATGCGGCTCGATATCTGCGCGGAATTCTCGGCCCGCACCGTGCCGATCACCTCATAGAAGGAAGACTGTTCGGTAGCCTGCACTTTTTCCACGCGGACCGCGACCGGCTCGCTGGAACGCGCGTCGGGCGCAGGCGGTTCATGTCCCGAGCAGGCTGCCAGGCCCGCCACAGCCAAAAACACGATCAATCCAGTATTCGTGTCACGCATCCTTGAACTCCCCTGGCTCCCAATGCGGGGAACCGGCTGCCATCTTGGCGTTGCGAACTGCCGCTCACTGCACGACGGCGGATGACGCAGTGAGCACGCCGGCGGCGTGTTCCAGGCTCGCCGCGGCCACGCGTTGCTCATACCGCGCGCCGAGATGCTGAAAGCGCGCCACGCGCAACGCAGTATCGCTGCGAATCAACTCGGTCACCGTCGTCAGGCCCGCGCTGTAGCGGTTGCGGATGATCTCGTGACTCGCCTCCGCCGCCGCCACGGCGGCGGCAGCCACCTCGACCCGCTCGGCGGCCGAGCGCCAATCGCCCCAGGCCCGTCGAATACCCAACAACACGGTCGAATTCGCCTGCCTTTCCAGAGCCGCGGTTCGCGCTTCGGCCGACCGCGCCGCCGCAATCTGAGCGCGGTTGCGCGAGCCGTCCCAAATGTTCCACTGCAGCGACACGCCCGCCAGCCAGTTGCCGCTCCCCTGGGAAGTGAACTGCTGGCGGTCGGCCTCAAAGATGCCGTGCGCGGTCACCTGGGGCCAGAGCGAAGTCTTCGCCAGGCCGAGCTGAGTTTCCGCCAGAACGCGGCCCAACTCGGCCTGCCGCAGCGACGGATGGCCGGCGATCGCCCGCTGCTCGTATTCCGCCAGGGGAGGAACACCGTTCGGGAGCGCACGGAGCGGAGTCGTCAGGTCGTACTGCGAATCCAGCGGCACGCCGAGCGCATCATTCAGCGCGGCTAGCGCCACTTGTGCATCCTGCTCGGCGCGGATCCGCTCTTGCTCCACCGAAGACAGATGCACTCGCACGGATAGCACGTCGGCTTCCGTCGTCATCCCGGCCTGGTGCAGCGCTTCGGCCCGCTCCAGGTCGGCCCGCGCCGACTTTACCGACTCTGCGGCTACGCGCAGGTTCTCCGCCGTCAGCAGCGCGCCGAAATAGGTGCGCACGACGCCGAGGACAACATCCGACAGGGTGGAGCGCTGCTGCTCGGCCGCCATCTCGCTGCCGAGACGCGCGGCGCGTACAGCCCGCTTGGTTCGCCAGCTATCAAACAGCACCTGCTGGACGCCGAATCGCGATTGGAAATTGTTAAGCGGATCGGGATTGTTCAGCGAGGAAATCGCGAAATTGCTTTCGCCGAACTGGCCCTGGTTGAGCAGCGAACCGAACACAAACACGGGGTTATTGCCGCGCTGCCACGATTCGCTGAAGTCCACCCGCGGCAGATAGCCGGCCCGCGCCTGCCGAATGCCCGCCTCGGACTCGTCTCTGCCGGCCTCCGCCGCCTCCAACGCGGGGTGCGACCGCAGAGCCGTTTCCGCCGCCTGGCGGAGGCTGAGAGGCTCCTGGGCCGCAAGAGGGAACGACGTTACAGTGGACAGTCCGAGCGCCAACGCCATCACGAAACGGCTGGCGCTTTCTGCGCGAGTCTGCCAGCACTCGATCATGGACATCCCAAACATAGCGATTTCCCTTCCCGGGTTGTCCGCGTGTCCACTCGCTTTCCCACGTCCAGTGGCTTCCGCGCTTCCGCTCGATCGCCGGACGAACCGGCCGTCCCTGATTACCATCGGCTGGCACCTGTTGGGCCATTCTGGAGCTTGGAGCATTCCCGCCAGCAACCGCTCCTTCGCCGCGAGAGGCAGAGCCGGCGACTCACTTCCGGTCTCCGAATCGTTTTTCCACACATTCCATGATGTTTGCCAGATGCGACTCGGCGACCCGGTAGAAGGTCTTGCGGCCGTCACGCTCGCCCGTCAGCAGCCCGCAGTGCTTCATCAGACGCAGGTGTTCCGACGCCATGTGGCTCTGAATCCCGCAAGCCTCGGCCAGTTCCCCCACCGTGTAGCGGCCTCGCAGCATCATCTGGACCATGCGGAGCCGATGGGGGTGGGCCAAAGTACGCAGGCACTCGGCGGCCTCTTCGAGCTGCTGCAGGCTGGTCAATCCGCCTTGCTTGGTGGAGTCCATCTATAACCCATTATATCGTAAGATAACGATATATCAATATAAAAATGCGAACCGAAGGGCCTCGCTGTTTATTTTCAATCGGTTACAGAATGTGAAGGTCGGGAGGGAATCCGGGTCGAGGTCTGGCTTAGGCCTCGCCCAGGTCGAGGCCGGATTCCACCCCAGGGGCGGAGGTCCGCTAATCCGGCAACTCTTCGTGTTGGGGTTCGGGCAGCGCAAAACTCGCGGCAAGACCGACGACGTAGGTGAGGCTACCGACCAGCGCCGCGGTATAGGCGAGCTGGGTCGCCGGGCTGTCGCCGGGCATCTGCGGCGCCAGCGTCGTCGTCACCATCGCGGCAAAGGTTCCGATCATGCGGCCGCCGATGTTGGCGGCAAAGCTCTCGCCCGTGCCGCGCAGATACGTGGGATACACACGGGGCAGGTAGTTTCCCCAAAAACTAAACTGCGCAATCGTGACCGCGCCCGCCAGCGCAATGCCCCACTTCAGCAGCTCCAGGCTGTTGACGGCGGCATAGAGGAAAACAAACGGCATGATGACCATGCCCGGCCCCTGGAATATCCGCAACAACTGCCGCCGCGACACGATGCGCACCGCCAGGAAAGCAAGCAGAAAGCGTCCGAGCAAGCCGCCCATCTCCTGGAAGAACTGCACGGTGCTGACTGTCTGCTGCTGCACGGGTCCCGGCAGGCTGGCGACCTCGGCCAAGCCGGGCACGATGCGCGGCACGTGTTGAATGGCGCCGAAGGCGGCTCCGTAACTACAGGCGAAGATCAACGTTGTCACAAGCGTGGTCTGGCGGTAGGCCGGCTGGAAAAGCTCGGTAATGCTGGGCCGCTTGAGGGTTCCTGCGGCTTTCTTCGCGGCCCAAGCGGGAGACTCCGGCAAGAACGGCCGGATGAGGATGAGGGGAAGGGCTGGAATGACACCCGAAATCAAAGTGTACCGCCAGGCCTCATGTCCGCCGCGAATCTCGGGGAACGACTCCGCGAACGTAACCGCGAGATAGTATGCGGCGGTCACCAACAATCCGCCAACCGACGAGAAAGCCTGCGTGTAGCCCAGCACGGCCTCGCGGCGCTTCGGATCCGGGAACAACTCAGCCAGCCAGGCCACCGCGGCCACAAACTCCACGCACACTCCAACAAACGTTGTGCACCGGAAAAACAGCAGCCACTCCACCGAGGTCGCGTATCCCGCCGCCAGCGCCGAGAACGCGTAGAGCAGGATGCTCCAGGTCAGCACGCGCCGCCGGCCGAGCCTGTCGGTCAGGTAGCCGCCCAGCAAGCCGAAGATTCCGCCGAACACGGCAGGAACAAAGAACAGCAAGCCGACCCAGTGACTGTACTCCGCCGTCCCCCGCGCCACCGAAGCCAGATCCTGCAGGGCCGGCCCCACGATCAGCGGCAGCATGAGCAGCTCGTAGATGTCGAACGCAAAGCCGATCGAGGCGATGATGCAGATCAGCCATTGGGTTCCAGTCAGTCGGGGCAGCTTCGTCATGGGCTTGTGAATCAGGCTTTCGTAGGGTCGGTTTGTCGCTCAGGCGGACGGTCTCACGCAGCACGTCCCGGCCTCTTCGTTCTGAGGACAACTCGGATCACTGTAGCTGGGCAGGTCCGGATCGGCAACTCGGGCATCGTCGTCCGGAATCGGGCGGCGCGCTGCCAGGGTTCGCGGCGCTGCCTGCCTCAATCACTGCCTGCCTGAATCCGGATCATCAGATCGTAGCAATTCTTCCCCGCCTCGGGTGTCCTGAAGGCTGGGCTCGGACAAGGTGCGCAAAAGGGAGGGATGGATACGGCGACTCCCCGACTCAGCCAGCACTGCGATGCACAGCGATTCGGCTCAGGTCATGTCACGAGCACAGTGGGGCAGTGCTCTGAACGGGTCCATGAGACGCCGCCGAAGAGCCACCGGGATGCGCGCCAACCGCAAAAAGACCCGGGTCAATTTCCGCTGCGAACCTTGTTCATCAGCGCGACCTTGTGAAATCAACACGTTAGATCCTCGCGCCGCGCTCTTCCCGTCCGGCGTACCTCCATGACGGGCCGCTGCGCCGGGGCTCGCTCTAGCGTCTTGTTTTCAGCAGTTTCAGGCCCTTGCCGGTTTTGTTGACACCCCACGAAAGCGGTCCCTAGAATGAGATCTGGTCGACTGGCGTCGATGACGTACCGTAAAACGTTTTCGATCCGAGGCTTCCAAGTAGCATGGATAAGAACCGCCGGGCACGCTATCATCGAAGGCTTGAGCGGGAGTATGCGGACCTGCAGGCCTTGCTGTCCAGCACCGAACATGCCGGACGAAACGCCGATGAGCCCGTTCCCGAAGACGCCGCGGAAAAGGCGGCCAACTCCTACGCCAAGGAGTTTCTTTTCCACCAGAGCGACGCCGAGCGCAGCCACCTTCATTTGGTGGAAGAGGCTCTCGGGAGGGTAATGTCCGAGAAGTTCGGTTTGTGCCAGTCGTGTGGCGAGCCCATCGATCGAAAGCGGTTGGACGCAATACCGTGGGCGCGATACTGCCGCTCCTGTCAGGAGCAGGCCGAACGCGAGAACAACAACAACACCGCCATAGGTGATTTCGATTCAACGGAATAGCGAGGTGTGTTTTCTCCAGTAGCAGGAGCAGTTCATTTTCGACAAAATCCCTCCCGGCCGGATGGGCTTCCGGTCTGGCGGATGGGTTGTTTGCTGTCTTTTTCCCCGACCACTGCCGCTTGTGCGAACACCCCCTGGAGGGGTTTACGCGGGCTCCTGTCTGTGCGGCGTGCCTTGACTTACTCGAACCCGCTGATTCCGCGCCAGTCTGCTCGCGCTGCGGCCAGGCATGCGAAGCAGGCCAGAGTGTCCGCGACGCCGCTGGCTGTGTCCGCTGCCGCGCTTTGCCTTCCCCGTTCGATCAGGTCTGCAGCTTTGGGATCTATGAGGGCGACCTCCGCCGTCTGATCCACCTTCTCAAGTACGAGCGGATGCTGCCGTTGGCGCGGGCTCTGGCGGGCAAAATGCGGCCGCTGCTGCCCCAGTTTGGCCCCATCGATCTGTTTGTTCCGGTGCCGCTCTATTGGACGCGGCAGTGGCGGCGCGGTTTTAACCAGTCCGCCGTGCTCGCCCGGCATCTCGCCGCGCTGAACCATGTTGCTTTCCGGCCGCGGGCGCTGCGCCGCGTCCGCCGCACCGCAACGCAGGCCGGTCTTTCCGACGTCGAGCGAGTGGAGAACGTGCGAGGCGCCTTCGCCGCCCCGGCAAACAGCCTGCGAGGGCGGCGGGTGTTGCTTGTCGACGACGTGCTGACAACCGGCGCCACGCTGGCTGCGGCTGCCGCCGCGCTCAGAACCGCCGGGGCCGCCTACGTCGGGGCCTTGACTCTGGCGCGCGCCGTGCGCCAGACCCGGTCCCAGGCGTGGCTGCCGCCAGCATGTCGTTAGTGGTGTCACGATGGTGAACGGCAACGTGCTGCGACACCCGGTGCTCGTGCTCAACGCGAGCTACGAGCCGATCCACGTGTGCGTAGTGCGGCGGGCGCTCGTCCTGGTGTTCAAAGGCGTGGCCTCCGCCGAGGAGTTGTCCCACTGGCAGGTGCACTCGGCTTCCCAGGCCGTTTCGGTGCCATCGGTGATCCGGCTGCTGGAATACCGCCGTATCCCGCGGCAGACGCGCTCGCTTTCCCGCAAGAACATCCTGCTGCGCGACCGCCACACCTGCCAGTACTGCGGTGAGGTCTTCTCACCCATCGAGCTGACCCTCGACCACGTCATGCCGCGCTCGCGGGGCGGCAAGAGCTCCTGGGAGAATCTGGTCACCTGCTGCCGCCGCTGCAACAACTGCAAGGGCGACCGGCTCCCCGAGGAAGCCAACATGCTCCTGCAGCGCCGCCCGCGGCCTTTCAGCCTGCACACCAGCCGTAGCCTGATGCGGCAGTTGGGAAGCTACCAGGAAACCTGGCGCAAATATCTTTTTTATTAGAGAATCGATAATAGGCGCCGATTCCGCCCCTCCACGGTTTCAGGGTTCCTTGCTTCCGGGCATTGCCGGGTATTCGCCGGGCCGCTGATGCAGTTCCGTTTGCGCAGATCGAGGCTGGTGATCAGGCGAGCGCGCGAGCTGCGCGAAGTTGTCGAACCCTCGCTTGTCGACTTCACCACGCCCTGGACCAGCGGGCGAGGGCGCATCGGCCCCTTCTTTCTCTCGCTCGGCCTTCATGTGCTGATCGTGACGGCCGTTCTTGTCGAGAACTATCTCCGCCCGCCGCTCGAGTTGCACATCGTACCTCCCGAGCAACTCCTGGCAGAGGGTCGTTATGAACTGACGTGGCCGGTGTTCCCTAACGATCTGCCGCCCGTGCAGCCGCTGCAGCGGCCCAAGCCGGCGGCCCAACCGAAGACTGCGGACAGCGCGCCGCCCCGCTTCCGCCTGCCGCAGCGCGTGGTCGCCAATGATCCTGACGCAGCCAGCCGCCGCCAGATGATCTGGGACCAGGCGCCGCAGGTCGAGCTGACTCGCGACGTACGCTCGCCCAATTTCGTGGAACCGCAGCTCCCCGCCGTGCAGAGGCCCCGCTTTGAGCTGGCCGAGGGGCAGCTTCAGGCCCCCGCCCGCCAGGCCCTGGCGCCCGACCGGGCTCCGCGTGTGGAAACCGCCGCGCGGCAGCTTGCCCCTGACGCGCTGCAGCCGGCCCCGCGAACGCGCTATTGGACTCCCGAGGCTGAACAGGCAACGCCCTCCAAGCGGGCCCTGACGGCCGAAACCGCGCCCCGCGTGCAGGCAGCGCCCACGGCGTCGGAGCTCGCCGATCTGCCGCGCGAGCCAAAGCTGCGCTACTGGACCCCGGATACCGCCCCGCAGGCGCCCGAGCGCGGGACGCTCGCTTCGGAAGCGGCTCCGGCGGTGCCGGCCGCCCCCGATCAGGGCCTCGATATCGGCGAGATCCAGAAGCTTTCGCGGTTGCGCTACTGGACGCCCGAACAGGGAGCGGACCAGCCCGGGAAGCAGGCCCTGGCAGCGGGGCAGGCCCCTCAGGTCCAGTCAGCACCAACGGGGGACCTCGATGTAGAGCAGTTCCAGCGCCTCTCCAGGCTCCGGTACCAGCAGGCCGGGGAAACCTCGGGCTCCCCCGTGGCAGCTCCCGCCCGCGGGGCCCTCAGCGCCGCCGCTGAAGTGTCCCCGGACCTCGGCCCGGCGGGGGCCAGCTCGGCGGCCGCGGCTGGCGCGGCGGACCTGATCCAGGCACAGGCCCTTGCCTCTCTCGGGAACATCCCCGCCCCCGCCGCGACAGCTCCCGGAAGGGCCGTTGTAGGTATCGATCCCGATCCTGCTGCCGCCCCACCTCCCCGCGGCAGCCGCAGCGGGAGTTTCACGGCTGGTCCCGACGGCGGGACTTCTACAGCCGGCAATGGCGCCGGCGAGAGCGCCACGGGCGACGGCGGCGCCGTGGCCGGGATCCTCATCCCCAATCTTTCGGTGACCCCGGCTTCTCCCGGGACTCCCAGCGGCCTGGCCGACCAACGCCCACCCGCGGGCGGCAGTTCGGCGGACTCGCTAAACACCGACCGCGAGATGCTGCTCAACCGGTTCCGCGAGGCGAGTCTCTCGCCCATCCCCGCGATCGGCGTCTTGGCCCCCGAGCGCCCGCCCGACCCCGATTTTCCTTTCCCCGGCCGCGCCGTCTATACGCTCGCGGTGAATATGCCCAACGTCAGCAGTTACTCGGGCAGTTGGATCATCGAGTTCGCCGAGGCTAAGGGAGGCGAAGCCGCGCCAGGGGAGTTGTCGCCTCCTTCGCCGCGACTGAAGGTAGACCCGGTCTATTCGCGCGCCGCAATCGATGAACGAATCGAGGGCGACGTCGTGCTGCACGCCATGATCCGCAGTGACGGACTCGTCGACCACATCAAGATCCTCAAGAGACTGGACTCGCGCCTCGATGAGAGCGCCAGCGTCGCGCTGTCGAAATGGCGTTTCAACCCGGCCACTAAAAGAGGAGCGCCCGTCGACATCGAGACCATTGTGCGCATCCCCTTCCGTCTCACGCCCAGAGACGACAAGAAGCGCTGAGTTTTGCGCCAGGGCCAAGAAATCGGGGACTGTCACAAGCCGCTCAGAAGTCTCGTGGAATCGCGCGGATTTGTGGGGCGCGGTTGACTCCCCGATTTCTTGACAGCCTCTGACTGCACGCGGCTCGGTTAGTTGTGCCCTCGCAGATACCAGCCGCGACAGCCTTGCCCCTCGATCCGGCCGGGCGGGACAATCGTCGTGGGAACACCCCGCAACCATGTGGCTGCTCATCGACGCTGACGACACGCTGTGGGAGAACAGCATCTACTTCGACCGCGCCTTCGAGCAGTTCGTCGAGCTGCTCGATCACTCGCATCTGACCGCGTCGGAAATTCGCGAAGTTCTGGACGAGATCGAGAGCGAGAGCATCCGCGCCCACGGTTACGGGTCGGCGAATTTCGGCCGTCATCTGCAAATCTGCTTCCAGCGCCTGGCCGAGCGCCACTACAACGACCTGGATCTGGAAAGGGTCATGGAATTGGCGCGACAGATCATCCACCAGCCTCTCGAGCTGATCGAGGGAGTCGAGGAGACCCTGGCCTACCTGGCAGGCCGCCATCGCTTGACGTTGTTTTCCAAAGGACACCCCGAAGAGCAGCACCTCAAGGTCGAACGCTCCGGGCTTGGCGGGTTTTTCACCGCCTGCCGCATCGTGAAAGAGAAAGACGCCGCCGCCTACCGCGAGGTCGTCGAAGAACTGAAGATGGATCCGGCTGCGACGTGGATGGTGGGTAACAGCCCCAAATCCGACATCAACCCAGCGCTGGCGGCGGGCCTGGCGGCCGTGCTGGTCCCCAACGAAAACACCTGGTCGCTCGAGCGCGAGCCTCTGCCGCCGCCCTCGGAGCGGTTTCGGGTGGTCGATCGCTTTAGCGATCTCCGCCGATTGTTTTGAATTCGCCGCCGCTTCGGCTTGGTGGCGAAGCGTTCCCTGGCGCGAAGTGTCGCCCGGATTGGCCGTGGCTCGGATCGCCTGCGGCGATTTCTTAGCTAATTTAGCTAGGCCGGGCTAGCCGACCGCCCCGGATTCGGTCAAGGATTGGGGACGCGGCCTCATGGCTTCAGCGCCAGCACGATCTCCACGGGCACCCACATCATCGCGACTTCCGCATCCTGCACTCGAAAACCGGCGTCCTCGATCGATCGCCTCGCGAAGATCGGCCGGCAATCGAGGAAATTGGGGAAGTGACGGTGAGTCCATTCGTAGGCGGCTACCAGCAGTTCGTGATGCCCTGCCTCGGTGAGGGCGGCAATTCCCAGGCGCCCGCCGGAACGCAGCACGCGCCCGCACTCCTCCAGCACGACCGGGATTTCCGGGGTGTCGAACAACTCGAGCGTGAAGCTCATGAACAGCGCATCAATCTGCCCGTCCTTGAAGGGCATCTTCGCCGCGTCGGCGCAGCACAAGCAGACGCGCTCGCCGAGGCGCTCGCGTTCGAGCAACTGCCGGGTCTGGCCGAGCATGCCATCGGAGAGATCCACAGCGTACACACGCCCTCGCCGCCCGGCCGCCTGCGCCAGCTCAGCGGTGACGTGCCCGGTTCCGCAGCCGATTTCGAGCAGCGTTTCTGCGGGCTTGGGCGCCAGCTTGTGCAGGCACTTCCGGCGCACCGGCCCCTCGCTGTGCTCGGCCATCAGATCGTAGATTTTGCTGATCTTGTTGTAGAAGGCACGGGTTTCGGAGCGCGTGGTGAGAACCCGGGCAACGTCTTTCCCGGGTTGCTCTGCAGGCGCCACGGGACCCGGACCTCCGCTACTCGCTGGGGCCCGCGAAAGCGTCCTGCCAGCGTTTGCCGTTCTGCGAATAGGCGTTGAAGATGTACTGCAGCAGCATGCGCTGCGTGTTGAAGAACGAGCCGTTGAGCGCGACCGCCGTGCGCATCACCTTCGCGTAGCCGTCAGGGTCCTTGTAGTAGAGCGGCAGGATGACATTCTCGAGCTTGTCGTAGAGCGACTCGGCTTCGGCTTGCTCGTCGCCGTCTCTGCCCTCGATCGACCAGCCCGTCAGCCCCTCCAGGTGGCCTTCGACCCACCAGCCGTCGAGCACGCTCAGACTGGGGACGCCATTCAGGGCCGCCTTCATCCCGCTGGTGCCGGAGGCCTCGCGGGTTTTGATTGGCGTGTTCAGCCACAGATCGCAGCCGCTGCAGATCAACGCCCCCCAGGACCAGTCGTAATTCTGCACGTAGACGATCTTGACGCTGAAGTCGAGCGCCTTCGCGGCCCGAAAGATGCGCCGGATCTTTGCTTTGCCGCCCTCGTCCCTGGGATGCGCTTTGCCGCCGTAAATCACCTGCAGCGGGCCCGCGTTCAGAGCGATCCGCTTCAAGCGCTCCTGGTCGGAGAGAAACAGGTCGGCTCGCTTGTAGCCCGTGGCGCGCCGCGCGAAACCAACCGTCAGCACGTCTTCGTCGAGCTTGACGCCGCAGGAGGCCTCAATGGCGCGCAGCAGCGCCCGTTTCGCGCGCAGATGCGCATCACGGACGTCTTTGAGCGGAATGTCGATGGCATAGCGCAGATAGACGTTATCGTGCCGCCATTCCGGGATCTCGCGGTCGAACAGCTCGCGCATCGGCGGCGCGACCCAGGTCGCCGCGTGTACCCCGTTGGTGAGCGCCCGGATGCGGTACTTCGGGAACATGCCCCGCGAGACCTCGCCGTGCCGCATCGCCACGCCGTTGACGTAGTTGGAGTGGTGCAGCGCCAGGTGCGTCATGTTGAGGTGATCGAGCCCCGTAAACCCGGTCGAGAACAGCAGCATGGCGCGCTCTTCGCCGAGTACCCGACGGACCAGGCTTCCCGAGAACTCATCGTGGCCCGACGGCACCGGGGTGTGCGTCGTGAAGATGCATTGCCGCCGCACCGCCATCAGATCCTTGCTCGAGGGGTAGCGGTTTCCGCTGCGAGCAAGCTGCCTCTCCAACAGCCGCAACACGAGCAGCGCCGAATGGCCCTCGTTCATGTGGAAGGTGTCGATGTCGGTGTATCCCAGACTCTCCAGCATCAGCACGCCGCCCATGCCGAGCAGGACTTCCTGGCACAGCCTGTAGCGCTCGTCCCCGCCGTAGAGGTAGTGCGTTAACGTCTGGTCTTCCTCGCTGTTGGCGCCGACCTGGCTATCCAGCAGGTACACCGGAACCATGTGTCCGTTGATGCCGTAGATCAAATAGCGCCAACAGCGCAGGTGAACCGGGCGGCCCTCCAGCGTGACGGTAACCAGCGGCTCCATCACCTGCAGTAAATGCTCGGGGTCCCACTCCACCGGCTCTTCGGTCTGGTTGCCGCTCTCGTCCAGTCTCTGGCTGAAGTAACCCTTGCGGTGCAGCAGACTGACGCCCACCATGGGCACGCCCAGGTCGGCCGCCGAGCGCAACGTGTCGCCGGCAAGCACTCCCAACCCCCCGCTATAGGTGGGGATTTCGGGGTCCAGGGCCACCTCCATGCTGAAGTAGGCCACTTTGGGCGAATGAAGGCTGGACGGCGCTTGCGTGCCCCTGACTGCCGCGGTAGCGGCCTCCGCCCCACCAACTACGCCCATCTCTTCCCGAATGTCTGCTTCACTTGGCACAAGACGCTCTTGAATCTTATCGTAGGCACATTTTGGGACGCGCCCGAACCGGACGGCGCAAAATCTTCCGGACTGCAGGAATTTGTGCGGAATACTAAATCGAACGACCTAGCTTGAACGCCGCGTCTGCCCCGACTACTCTGATCGTTTGAACCTCATCGGGGCTGTACAAGCTTTCGCTTCCCTTCCAGGACCGCCTATCCTCATTGTCCCTCAGCAGGCCTCCCGGGCTGTCCGTACCACAAAACTGGAGGCGTCCGGAGATACATTACAATTGCTAGACCGGAGGAAGTCACGGGCTTGCTTTCACTCCA
>Ga0214471_10002835_pt1 | contig 13551 bp, 9 predicted proteins | sample RVTome_5_FD_207665 | JGI IMG/M metagenome (GOLD analysis project Ga0214471, IMG submission 207665) | Soil microbial communities from uranium-contaminated site in the Upper Colorado River Basin, Wyoming, United States - RVT142D155 | ecosystem: Environmental > Terrestrial > Soil > Contaminated >...
GTGTACCAGTAGACGCGTTCCAGCACCAGGGCCTCGACTGGGCCGGCTTCTTGCGCCGCACTGCCGAATGCGCGGCTGAGCCCCGCGATCCCCGGGTGCATCAAGGTGGCCGCGTGGCCGACCAGTTCGTGGATGACGTCGGGCTCCGGCGTGTAGAAAGGCCGGCTCGGGTGGCGGACATACTGCGTGGCCAAGAAGATCCCGTCGCCCAGCCGGGCCAGGAATTCGCGGCCTTCGATCAGCCCGGCGACCGGTTCCATGCGAAACCCCGTGCTCCGTTCGAGAATCGAATTGAGCGTGGCGAGCTGGGGAATGCGGCCGGGGTCGAGGCCGAGGCGCCTGGACAGGACACCGAACTCCCGGCACGCATGCCGCGCGTGCAGCTCGCCGAAGCGCGCCCATACCGCGCTCCATACCGCGTGCTCGGCTGCCGAGTACGGCGCATCGGGCACGACTCCGCCTTGATACTCGAACGCAAGGCGCGCGATCGCTTTGCGGCGCGCGCGGTAGGCGGGGTCGCGAAATCCAGGGTGGTCAGGGTCGAGCCTGACCAAGGCCAAGGCGTGCTCCGTGCGGAGCCTGGAAGCCGGGTGCATGCGGGTTGCCGGTGGGGAAGGACGGACGGACTGGATTCCGGCTTTCAGGCCGGCCCGGCGGAGCGCGGCGCTTCGGCCGCGGTCTCCTGATCCAGGTAGTAGGTCATCACGTACTCTTCGGCCGTCTTCTTGGGTCCTGGCAAGCCTTTCAGGCGCCGCGCCGCTGCCTGGAGGTACCGCTCGCGGAAGAATTCGTACGCGCGCACCCCCGGGTGGGCCTGCTCGCGGGTCGGCGCCGAATAGGCGACCGCCGCGGTTTCCTCCGGGCTCAGGCTGCTGCGGCCTTCTTCGGCCATGAGCTGCTCGAGCGACTGGATCTGCTCGGTCGGCACTCCGATGAGGAATTCCTGGAAAGCGCCTTGTTCGTCGACCGTCATGCGCGGCCGGCAGAAGTATTCGACGAAGCGCTCGTCGCAGCCGGCCTGCATGAGACGGAAAATCTCAGAAACGCCGAGCATGGTGCCGACGCTCACGCGGATGCGGCGCCGGGCGTTCCAGGTTTCTTCGAGCAGCGGAAAGAAACTGCGCACGCGGTAGGTCAGCCGGTTCTCCCACAGCGTCGACAGCGCGCGCACCGCGCCGGTCCGCACGCGCCGCGGCGTCGACGAGTCCATGCTGACTGCGCCCAGCAATTCTTCGGCGATCTTGACGTGCACGCAGGAATGCAGCCAGTGGTCGATTTCCTCCTGCAGCACTCGAGCGGCGGGATCTCCGGGATCGAGCAACTCCTCGGCGACGTGCAGGAATTGGCGCCAGGCGCTGAATTCCGCCATGAGCAGCGCCCGCCCGACCAGCGCCCGGGTCGGCAGATACATGTCGAAATTCGCATCGGTCGCGCTGGCCAGCAGGTCGACGAGCGTTTCCAGGCTGCGCCGCCGGGTACCCAGCACCGGCTCGCTGAAGATCGGCGGCCAGTGGCCGAGCGCCTGAGCGAGGGAGTCGACCCTCGCAACGGTCGCCGCGACGGTTTCCAGGATCCGCGCGGCGTCCTTGGTCCCCGAATCCGCCAGGGCCGCGACCAGGCGGCGCAAGCAGTCCTGTTCTTCGACGTCGAAGGGACTGGTAGCGGAGAAGTCGAGCGGCGGACCGGCCATGGACCTCGAATCGACGAGTGTAAGCCGCGGCGGCGGAAAGGTGAACGCTCCGACGCCGCGGCTCCAGCGGATTGCGCCGAATGCGGCGGGCTCGGGAGCATAATGCTCCCCGCGGTCGCGGGCGGCCGCTGCGGTGCGCGGCGGTCCTGCCGGGTGCCGTGCGAGTCTCCGACAACCCGAACACTCTGATCATGCGCATCCGATTCCCGGCCAGCACGGCCCGTCTGGGCGGCATCCATCCGATGCTGCTGGTTCTGCTCGTCCTCGTCGCCACGGTCGTGATCGCCGGCGTATGGCTGGCAGGCATCCAGAACGGCGCCGTGGAACGCGACGAAGCGGTGACTGCCGCCTGGGCGGACGTCGACGCCCAGCTGCAGCGGCGCTTCGACCTGATCCCGAATCTGGTGGCGACCGTCAAGGGCGCCGCCAACTTCGAGCAGGAAACGCTCACTGCGATCACCGAGGCGCGCGCGTCGGTGGGGCAGATCAAGCTGGAACTCAAGGATGGCAGCCTGCTCGACGATCCGGCGCTCCAGCAGCGCTTCATGGCCGCACAGAGCCAGCTCGGCTCGGCGCTCGGGCGCCTGATGGCGGTGAGCGAGAGTTATCCGGAACTTCGGGCGACGCAGTCCTTCACCGACCTCCAGCACCAGCTCGAGGGTACGGAGAACCGCGTGACGCAGGCGCGCAAGGACTACAACCACGCCGTCGAGTCCCTCAACGCGTTCGTTCGCAAGGTCCCGAACAAGTGGCTGCTGGACGCCGAGGAATTCCCGCGCCGGCCCGTCTTCGAGGCCGTCGCCGCCGCGACTGGTGACGCTCCCGTGGTCGATTTCGGCCCGGGCGGCTGAGGCCGCATGGTGCTCGCGGCCGTCCTGCTCGCCGCCTGCCTGGTGCCGGCGGCCACCGCGCCCCGTGCCGCCGCATTCCAGGATCCGCCGCGCCCGGAAGGCTTCGTCACCGACCTTGCCGGCTACCTCGAAGCTGCCGACCGGAGCGCGGTCGAGGCGCGTCTGCGCGCTCAGCGCGACGCCGGCGGCGCGGAAGTCGCCGTGCTCACCATTCCCAGTCTGGATGGCCGCGCGCTCGAGGACTACGCCATCGCCATCGCCCGGGCTTGGGGCCTCGGCCACGCCGAACGCGACGACGGCGTGCTGTTGCTCGTCGCCGACGCCGAACGCAAGGTCCGCATCGAAGTCGGCGACGGCGTCGAGGGCGAGCTGACCGATCTGGTGAGCGGACGCATCATCGACCTGGTGATGGTCCCCGAATTCCGCGCGGGTCACAAGAGTCTCGGGCTGCGCCGCGGCGCGGAAGCGATCGTCGCGGCCCTTGGCGGCGACCTCGAGGCGATTCCGGAACGGGCTGCGCACGAAGGCGGCGGCTTTCCCGTCGGCGGAATCATCGCGGCGATGCTGCTGATCCAGATCCTACTGGTCCTCAAGTCGGGGTCCCGCGGCGGCCGCGGCGGCCGTGGCGGTGGCGCGGGCAGCGGCATGTTCTGGACCTGGTGGTTGGCTTCGTCGGTCGGTGGCAGTCGCGGCCTTGGTCGAGGCGGGGGCTTCGGCGGAGGGGGTGGCGGCTTCAGCGGCGGAGGCGCTTCGGGCGGGTGGTGAACTCCATCGACCTGCTCGGTACCGCCCGCGGGCTCGTGGACTCCTTCTCGATCCAGGAGTGGCGCGCTCCGCGCGCCGTCACGTCGCCGTGGGTGCTCGGCGTGGCCATCGCCCTCGCCGTCGCTCTGGCGTGGCTCGTGCTGATGGCCTGGCGGCGGCGCGATCTGACGCGCGTGGACCGCGTGCTCGACGCCGCTGGACGCGAAGACTTGCATCAAGCGATCCGCGCTGCCGAGCGCCAAACGGTCGGCGAGATCGTCCCGGTGGTTCTCGGCCGCAGCGATCCCCATCCGGCCGGGGACCTCGCTTGCGCGCTGGTCTTCGCCTTGGCGGGTTACCTGCTCGCGTGGAGTCTTCCGCTCGCCTTGGGGCCCGCCGGTCTGCTCGGCGCGGCGGTCGCCGCCGGAGCTGGCGGCTGGTTGCTCGCGCGTTCTCTTCCGGATTTGCGGCGGGTCTTCCTGCCGCCGACCCGATTGCGCGCCGTCGCCGAAGAGCAGGCGGCCCAGGAATTCCACCGGCTCGGCTTGCGCGAGACCGAGGCGCGCACCGGCGTCCTCCTGTTCGTCTCGCTGTTCGAGCGTTTCGTGGTCGTGATCGGCGACGCCGGCATCGACAAGGTGATGCGGGAAGGAGCCTGGATCGAGATCGAAGAGGGCCTGGCGCAGGGCGCCCGTGGCGGAGAGCTGGCCGCGGCCATGGCCACGGCCATCCAACAGCTCGGAACTTCGCTCGCAGAGCACTTCCCTTGGCAGGACGGGGAGCGCAACGAGCTCCCGGACCGGGTGGAAGTCCGGCCCGAATAGGTTCCGCTGTCGTGAATCGGGCTTCAGCCCAGGCAGGCTGACGGTCGAAGGGGACTTGCGGACCTATGGCCATTCCCGATCCCTTCACGCCCGATCTCCAGGACCGCGGCCACGGTGGAACCGGTCTCCGTAGCCGCCTCGGTGGCCCGAGGGTCCTCCTTGCCGGTCCGGACGCGATCTCGCGAGCGGCGACCGAGACCCAGCTCCGCGAGGACGGCTTCCGCGTATGCGCCGTGGCCGACTGGGCCGAGGTCGTGCCGGCGCTGGAGCGCGAGCCGACGGACATGCTCCTCCTGGAGCTCCCCAGCGGAGCGCAAGAAGCCTTGCAGTTGTGCCGCGCGTTGCGCATCGACGCGCGCTTCACGCTGCTCCCGGTGATCGTGATCGCAGCCCTCGAGGACAGCCACCTCGCGTGCGAGACGATGCGCACCGGGGCCGACGACTTCCTCACTCGGCCGGTCGATCGTCGCGCCCTGGGCGCGCGGCTCGAACGCGCTGCCGCCGTCAAGTCGCTGACCGACGGTCTCGACAATCCCGAGGCGGTGCTGTTCACCCTGGCGCGGATGGTCGAGGCCAAGGACGCGTCGACGGGAAACCACTGCGATCGCCTCGCGCACTACTGCGCCGTGTTCGGCGACTGGCTGGGGCTCGAAGCCGAAGACGTCCTGGCGCTGCGCCGCGGCGGCGTTCTGCACGATATCGGCAAGCTCGCGATTCCCGACGCGATCCTCATGAAGCCGGGCCCGCTCGACGGGACCGAATGGGAGATCATGAAGATGCACCCGGAAATGGGCGCGGAACTGATCGGACCTCTCATGAGCATGCGTCGCACTCTGCCGGTCATCCGCAACCACCACGAGCGCTGGGACGGCAGCGGCTACCCGGACGGCCTGCACGGCAAGGACATCCCCAAGCTTGCGCGCATCTTCCAGGTCACCGACGTCTTCGACGCCCTGAGCAGCCGGCGTTCCTACAAGCCGAGCCTGCCGCGAGAGGCCGTGGTGGACCAGCTGCGCTTGGAAAGCGCCAGTGGATTGCTGGACCCGGATGTGGTCGAGGAATTCCTCGGCCTGCTCGCCGCAGCGCCGACGAAATTCCTGCCCGCGGCCGCCGCCCCGCAGTCCGAACTCGGGCCGCGGATGTTCCGGCTGACGTACCGACCCGGCGAATAGGGAGCGGTCTCCCCGGACTGGCGCCGAGGCGCCGCGCGGCGAGCATGGTCGGCATGACCGCGTCCGCCGACGAATCCTGGCTCGAGGCCTGGCGCCGCTCGCGCTATGAATTCCTGCATGGCGGCCGCTGGCGGATCTTCGCCTTGGACGGATCGGCTCGGGGTCTCCCGGGCTTGTCCGAGACCGTCACCTTGGTCACGGCCTGGAATCCGGGCGCAGTCGAGCAAGGTCTTGCCTGGAATCGGGCCGCGGACTGCCGCCTGCTCCGTAGCCTGGTGGCGAACAGGTGGGCATGGTCCCCGGCTCGCGGCCGAAGTCTCCCAGGTGTCGAGCCAGCCTGGCGCGAGGATGGCTTTGCGGTTTTTGGCTTGAAAACCGAGGAAATGGGCCGAATAGGGGCCGAATGGGGTCAAAAAGCCCTTGTCTTCGTGACTTCCGGTTCTGCGGGACTAGTCATGATCGAGGACTTGCAGGAAATCCATTGCGGTCTGCGCGAGATCGTTGAATAGGAGTGGTCCTGAACCGTTGTTCAGCCGATTAAGATGTGGGGCTCCTGGAGCAGCAAAGGGATGAATAGGAAAATTGTCTTCGCTACCGCGGTTGCGGTCTGTCTGGCCGCCGAAGCCAGCGGACAAGTGATCGCAACGCCGATCACGGAGCGCTCGCCCCAGCCCGCACTGGACCTGGGGGTTCGCCTGGAGGCCGGCCAGATTTGGCGTCAGCGGCTGCAACTGGGCTTGGAACAGCTCGAGGCCGAGGACGCACCGCGCGCCAAGCTCGAGTTCTCCCTGCGGCTCGAGTGCCGCGAGGTCACGGAGTCCGGGTACCGGATCGAGGCCGCCTTCCACGACTGGCTGTTCGACTTCCGCGCCCGGGGCGGCAGGGCCAGTTGGGATGGCGGCAAGATGCGCTTCGAAGGCTGGCCGCTCGACCGAGCCGAGAGTTCCTGCCGGACCCTGCTTGCTGCCTGGGCCGAGGGCCTGCGCCGCGCGGACCTGCGCTTCGAACTCGCGCGCGACGGCAGCATCCTCGAACTGCACGGACTTGAGCCGCTCGAGGAAGAAGTGCGGCATGCGCTCGGCGAAATCGGCAGCGTGCCCACCGGAATGCTCGCCTACTTCGGCGAAACGGGATTGCAGCGCTTCCGCGACTCGGTCCAAATGTCGCTCTTCGTGGCGCGTCCAACCGAGCCGGTGGAACACGGCCGCGAGTGGCAGAGCCGCTGCCCGATTTCCGGCCTGCTCTGCGGGCCGGCGGACCTCGTGCGGAACTACCGCCTCGAGGGCGTCGAGAAGGAGCGTCGCCACCGCCTTGCGGTGGTCGACCTCCAACCGCGGATGGAAACCGCTTCGCTGGTCTCGGGCACCGCGGAGGACCGGCTCGACTCTGCCCGCGACGACGTTGTGACGACGGCCCAGGCGGAAGCCGGGCAGGTGCCCGAGAAGCAGCCGGTGCACCGCCTGCGCTTGTTGCTCGAAAGTGGCCTGACGTTTTCGCTCGACCTCGTGGTCGAAGAGCCGATTCCGAGCGGTGGCGGCCGGGTACGCTTCGAATTGCACACGAACTTGATCGAGTAGGAACCGAGGCCTTGGCCGTGCCGGCGGCCGGTCCGCAGGCCGCGAGTTGGACAATTCCCGGGTTCGCGGCGAACCTGGAGGATCGCCGCCCCGGTTCGGAATACGGGGGGCGCCACTCGTCCATGGCCCGCTCGATCCCCAATCTCCTCGTTGCTGCGTGCCTGCTCGCCGGCCCGGCGGCCGCTCTGCAGCAAATTCCGACTCCCGAGCAGCACCTCGGCCGCCCGGTCGGCGCCGACTTCGTGCTGGCCGACTGGCAGGAGGTCTCGGGCTACTTCCGCAAGCTGGGCGCCGAGAGTCCGCGCGTGCGCGTGGAAACGGTGGGGACGACCACGGAAGGGCGCGACTTCGTGCTTGCCGTGATCACATCGCGGGCCAATCACGCACGTATGGCCGAGCTGCGCGAACACGCGCGCGTGCTGCACGACCCGCGCGGAGTCGGCGCGGAACGGCTCCGGCGCGCGGTCGAAGACGGCAAGCCGTTCTTGATGATCTCGTGCAACATGCACTCGACGGAAACGGCGGCGCCGCAATTCGCCATGGAATTCGCTTGGCGTCTCGCGACCAGCGAGGAGCCCTTCTGGCAGCGCGTGCGCGAAGAGACCGTGGTGCTGCTCATGCCGTCGGTCAATCCGGACGGCCTCGACCGGGTGGTGTCGTGGTACCGCGAACAGGTCGGCGGCCCCTTCGAAGGCAGCGGGCTCACGGAGCTGTACCAGAAGTATGCCGGTCACGACAACAACCGCGACTGGTTCGCGCTGACGCAGGCGGAAACGCAGATCGTCACGCGCCTGCTCTACAAGGAGTGGCGGCCGCAGGTGTACTGGGACGTGCACGAGCAGGGCAACCGCGCGGAGCGTTTTTTCGTGCCGCCGTTCCGCGATCCATTGAATCCGAACCTCGACCCCGTGGTGATCGCCGGGATCGACGCGCTCGGCAGCCGCGCCCTGCTCGACATGACGCGCGCGGGCTTCACCGGGATTTCGACCGGCGTTTCCTACGACATGTGGTGGAACGGCGGCAACCGCAACGTGCCCGTGCGCCACAACGTGGTCGGTCTGCTCACGGAAGCGGCAGGGGTCAACATCGCTTCGCCGGTGTGGCTGCCGCGCTCCGCGCTGCGCGCTCCGAGCGGCCTGGACGGCTACGCGCCGAGCCACCGCTTCCTCGCCCCGTGGCCCGGCGGCTGGTGGCGCTTGCGGGACGTGATCGACTACGAGCTCGCCTTCGGCCGTTCGTTGCTCGGCAGCCTCGCCCGTGAACCGCAGCTGTGGCTGCGCAACGCCATGGACACGGCGCTGCGCAACGTCGACCAGGTGCGGCATGCCGGCACGCTTGCCTGGCTCGTTCCCGCCGACGTGACCGACGCCGATGCGGCCTACCGGCTTGCGGAACTGCTCGACCTCTCCGGCGTCGAACTCGACGTCGCGGTCGACGGCCTGGTCGCGGACGGCCGGAAATGGCCGCCGGGCAGCCTTGTCGTGCGCATGGACCAGCCCTACGCCACGCACGTGCAGGACCTGTTCGAGCTGCAGCGTTATCCGGAAGGAGCTCCCCCCTACGACGTCGCGGGCTGGACCCTTCCCGTGCTCTTCGGGCTCGACCGGGTGGAGGTGCGCGAGTCGATGACGGGCCGGCTGGAGCGCGCGCGCACGCCCGCGGAGGCCGTCGCCGCTTTCCACGGCGATCCGCGCGATTCGAGCGCGGAGAGTTCGACCTGGAAGGCGCTGTTCCGCGACCTTGCCGCCGGAGGCCGCCGGGTGTTCCGCGTCGAGGGCGCGGACGCGGGCACTTTCGCCGCCGCGGGCCCCGGCCTCGTGCTGGAGGGCTTGCCGCGCATCGGGGTCTACGCACCGTGGAGCGGCAGCATGAACGAGGGCTGGACGCGCTGGGTGCTGGAACAATTCGGATTGCCGTACACGACGGTGCGCAACGAGACGCTGCGCGCGGGCCGCCTCGCGGACATCCTGGACGTCCTGGTGCTGCCGGGCGATTCGGCCCAGCGGCTCGATGCGGGCCGTGCCGAAGGCAGCGCACCGGCGCGTTTCACCGGCGGGCTCGATCCGGAAGGCGCGGTCGCGGTGGAGGAATTCGTGCGTGGCGGCGGCACCCTCGTGGCGCTCGGACGGAGCGGCGAGTGGGTCGTCGCCCTGCTCGACCTGCCGCTTTCCGATCCCACGCGCGCCGCCGGCGCGGCGTTCGGCTGCCCCGGCTCGATCCTGCGCACGCTGTCCGAGCCGCACGCATTCACGGCCGGTTTGCCTGCGTCCCTCCCCATCTTCTTCGCCGACGACCAGGCCTGGCAAGCGGACACGAAGCGCGCCGAGGAAGAGGGCCGGGTGGTGGAGGTCCTCTTGCGCTATGCGCCAACGCGCGTCCTGATGTCGGGCTACCTGCAGGGCGAGGAACTCATCGCCGGCGAGCCGGCCTGGGTGCGCGTCGCGCACGGTGCCGGCCACGCGCACCTGATCGGTTTCCGACCGCAATACCGCGGTTGGAGCCAGGCCGCGTTCGGCGTGCTGTTCCGCGCCTTGCTGTTCGAGTCGGTCCGCTAGCGGCCGGCGCCGGCGGCGGCCAGCGCCGCGACGAGCCGGGCACGGTCGTCCTGGTAGCCGCGGTGCTCGGGCAAGCTCGCGAGGGCACGTTCGACCCAGACCAGGGCGGAGGCGAAATCGCCTTCGCGCTCGTAGCAGAGACCGAGCAGGCGGAAGGCGGGCGGTCGTTCGCCGCCGAGCGCGGCGAGCGAGAGCAATACCTGCTTGGCCTCGGCGTGCCGCTGCTCCTGCACCAGAAACAAGCCGAGCAGATCGAGCGCGTAGGCGTTGCGAGGGTTGTCGGCAACCACGCCCTGCATCCGTGCGACGGCCTCGGCCACGCGGCCGGAATTGTTGGCCGCGATGGCCGCGTAGAACGCGGCGATTTCCGCCGTGCGCGCATGGGGGCTCGGCCGGCCCGTTGCGGCCAGCAAGCCGGGGAGCGCGCTGGCGGCGTCCGCTGCTCCGGCGTAGCCCAATTCGCGCAAGGCGGCGATCTCCACTTCTTCGAGCGGGGCGGTCGTTTCCGCGTGGAACGCCGGCAGGGTTTGGAGCGCGGCGAGCGCGGCGCGGTAGGGCTCCAGGACAGTGGCCGGAGCCGCGGCGAGATCCGTGTGTTCCAGCGGATCGCTCGCGGTGTCGAAGAATTGCGGCGCCGAGGAGTGCACGTACTTGCCGTGTTCGTCGGCCCAGCCGGTGAGCGGCGACCATCCGTAGTTGAGCCAGCCGGTGAACGTCTCGAAGTAGACTCCGCGGCCGGGTGCGGGAGGCAGCAGGAGGCTGCGCCCGTCGACGCCCGGACTCGGCTCCAATCCCAGCGCTTGGAGGAGCGTCGGGTGCACGTCGGCGACGCTCACCGGGTCGGCTCGGCGCACGCCGGCGCCGGCGCCGTCGGGAGCGCGTACGAGCAGCGGGACGCGCAAGGTGGTGTCGTACGCGAACAGGGCGTGGGTCGGTTCGCCGTGCTGGCCGAAGTCTTCGCCGTGGTCGCCGACGACCACGATCCAAGTGGATTCGAGCAGCCCCAGATCCTCGAGTTCGGCGCGCAGCGCTCCGATGGCCCAGTCCGCATGGGCAAGTTCGGCGAGATAGGGGTCGCCGCCGGCGCGGGCGACGAATTCCGCCGGCGCGGTGTAGGGCTGGTGGGGGTCGAAGAGGTGCACCCAGAGAAAGAAGGGCGCCGACTCGCCGGCGTCCCGCAGGAATGAGCGCGCCGTCTCGAGGGCCTGTGCCGCATCGAGTTCGACGCCTTGGTGAGCCGCGAGTTCCGCGCGGGCGGCGGGGTCGTGCCAGGAATCGACGCCCTGCGCGAGGCCCCAGCGCTCGGCGAGCACGCCCGCGGACACGACGGCGCCGGTCCGGATGCCCGCCTGCCGCGCGGCTTCGGCGAGCGTGCGCGCTTCCGCAGGCAGCGGGGCGAGGCCGTTGTCGCGCACGCCGTGCCGCGGCGGGTAGAGCCCGGTGAGCATCGACGCGTGCGCCGGCAGCGTGATCGGCGCGGTGGTGCGGGCGGTTTCGAAGAGCACGCTCTCGAGAGCGAGCCGGTCGAGGTTCGGCGTGGCGGCCACCGGGTTGCCGTAGCAGCCGAGCGCGTCGGCGCGCGTGGTGTCGAGGGTGATCAGCAGCGCGCTGGGACGCGTCGCGCGCGCTCCGCCGCCGCATGCCGCCGCCGCGGCGGCGATCGCGAGCAGCAGGCCTTGGCCGAGCAGGTTCCGCACGAGGCCGGATCCTAGCGCGCGGAGCGTCGGGATTCACCTGCGGCGCGGCCGTACAATCCCGCGCCCATGTTCGAGCCGATCGGAGGCGATTTCCTCGCGCGCCCGGACGCTTCCGAAAAGGAGGTCCTGTCGCTCTGGGAGCAAGAAGACCTGCTGCGCGCCATCCTGGCCGCGCGCGCCGGCGCGGAGGCCTTCGTGTTCTACGAAGGACCGCCGACGGCCAACGGCCTGCCGGGCGTCCACCACGTGCTGTCGCGTGCGCTCAAGGATTCGGTGTGCCGTTACCAGACCATGAGCGGCAAGCGCGTGGAGCGCAAGGCCGGCTGGGACACTCACGGCCTTCCGGTCGAGCTCGAAGTCGAGAAGATGCTCGGGATCAGCGGCAAGCCGCAGATCGAAGAGCTCGGCATCGGTCCTTTCAACCAGGCCTGCCGCGACTCGGTGTGGAAGTACAAGGGCAATTGGGAAGGCCTGTCCAAGCGCATCGGCTACCTGCTCGACTACGAGGATCCATACGTCACGTACCACGCGGACTACGTCGAGTCGGTGTGGTTCCTGCTGTCGCGTTTTGCCGCCAACGATTTGCTCTACCGCGGGCACAAGGTGCTGCCGTGGTGCGGCCGCTGCGGCACGGGCCTGTCCAGCCACGAAGTGGGGCAGGGCTACCAGGACATCGACGATCCTTCGGTCTGGATCAGCTTTCCGCTGCGGGATGCGCCCGGCGTGCTTGCCGGCGCGGCTGGTCGCATGGACCACCACGCCGTGGACGCTGCCGAGCAACATGGGCACGGCGGTGCACCCGGAGTTCGACTACGCGGTGGTCGAGCGCAGCGCGGAGGCGGGTGGCGGCCGCTTCGTGCTGCTGGCGGAGAAGGCCGACGAAGTCTTCGGCGAAGGGAATTGGCAGGAATTCGGCAGGGTCCGCGGTGGGGAACTCGCCGGCCTTGCGTACGAGCCGCTGTTCGAACTCGAAGGCCTGCGCGAACTGCGCGCCGGTGCGCGCCGGCACGTGGTGGCTGCCGACGACTTCGTGTCGGCCGAAGACGGCACCGGAGTCGTGCACCTGGCTCCCTACGGCGCGGACGACTTCCGACTCGCGCAGCAGGAGGACCTCGCCGTCCTGCTCGCGGTCGGTGAGGAAGGCCGCTTCCTGATTCCGGTCGGCGAAGTTGCCGCCGGCACGTTTTTCAAGACCGCCGACAAGGAGCTCGCACGCGACCTCAAGCGCCGCGGCCGGATGCTCAAGCAGACTCAGTACCGGCACAGCTATCCGCACTGCTGGCGCTGCGAGACGCCGCTGATGTACTTCCCCGCGCCGGCCTGGTTCCTGCGCACCACGGTATACAAGGACCGGATGGTCGCGGAAAACGCGCGGATCCGCTGGGTGCCGTCCGAGATCGGCAGCGGGCGCTTTGGCGAATGGCTAGCCAACAACGTCGACTGGGCGCTGTCGCGCGACCGCTTCTGGGGCACGCCGCTGCCGGTCTGGGTGTGCGACGCCGACGAAGACCACTGGGACTGCCTCGCATCGTTTGCGGAACTCGCCGCCCGAGCCGGCGGACTGCCGGCCGGTTTCGATCCGCACCGCCCGGGCGTCGACGCGCATGAATTCGCCTGCTCGCGCGTCGGCTGCGGCGGCCGCATGCGCCGCGTTCCGCAAGTCGTCGACTGCTGGTTCGACAGCGGCGCCATGCCGTTCGCCCAGCACCACTGGCCGTTCGAGAACCGCCAGAAGACCGCCGGGCAATTCCCGGCGGACTACATCTGCGAAGGCCTCGACCAGACGCGTGGCTGGTTCTACACGCTGCACGCGATAGGCACCTTCCTGACCTCGGTCGACCAGGAACTCTGGGCGAGCGGAGAGTTGTGGGGCGAACCGCTGCCGCGGCTGCGCGCCGGCAGTTCGTTCAAGAGCTGTCTTGTGAACGGCATCCTGCTCGACGCGCAAGGCCGTAAGATGTCCAAGCGCCTGGGCAACCGCGTCGATCCCGAACTGGCCATCGCCGAGCATGGCGCCGACGCGATCCGGTGGAGCATGCTCGGCGGGGGTAGTTCGCATCTGTCGAAGCGCTACGACGACAAAGCGATCGGGGAGAGCCGGCGCCGGGTTCTCGGCACGCTCTGCGCGAGCTACGACTTCCTGGGCCTCTACGCCCGCACCGAGAATTGGGATCCGGCCGCGCCGCGGCAGCCGTTCGCCGACCGGCCGGCGCTCGACCGCTGGATCCTCGAGCGCGCGACCGGCACCGCGGAAGAATGCGCGGCAGCGTGGGAATCCCTGGAGCCGCATCGCGCGACCGCGGAGCTGGAACGCTTCCTGGTCGACGAGCTGTCCAACTGGTACATCCGCCGCAACCGCCGGCGCTTCTGGAAGATCCCTTCGACAGGCTCAGGACAGGCTACGCTCGACCGCGATAAGGCGGCCGCCTACCAGACGCTCT
>Ga0214471_10002837_pt1 | contig 13548 bp, 8 predicted proteins | sample RVTome_5_FD_207665 | JGI IMG/M metagenome (GOLD analysis project Ga0214471, IMG submission 207665) | Soil microbial communities from uranium-contaminated site in the Upper Colorado River Basin, Wyoming, United States - RVT142D155 | ecosystem: Environmental > Terrestrial > Soil > Contaminated >...
CCGGCAAGCAAAGGGATAAGCACGGAGCCGATATACCCGTTCGATCCCGTAACTAATATCTGCATATCTTTCCGTCCTGTTCCGCAGGGTGATGATAAATGGCCCGAACAGGGCTCACTCATTCAACTATTCCACTAACTTTTCATATCGAATGTGGTATTCATTTTTAATGGACGATAATATCCCCGCTGGAGGATCCTTCGGGCTGTTCCCAGAGTGGACCGCAATTTTTCCTTAAAAGGAATGCCTTTCCAGTTCTCTAATAGGGAAAATCCCTCCAACTTGGGGACGGGGACCCCAAAGGAACGCATTGCCAATAGTCTCCCCCAAATCGCCCCCCTTTTGTCCAATAAATTCTTCTGGGATCGGAGGATGATGCTTGGATCCGCCTGCTCCAGAATGGCGTACCCCGATTCGATGGCTCCTTGAAGGAACTTCCTGCCTTTTTCCGTCCTTACGAGGACCAGCGAGTGCCCCTTCTCTCCGGGCGGGATATCGCGGTACCATGGGTCACCACAGGCGATATCCGCAAATTCCCCGGTTCCGTCCGGGCACAAGTGGCACCGATATGGCCGATATTTCTGCAGGAATCCCCAAGACTCCAGATACGGAATCTCGCAAGCCGGACCGCTTTCCCCTTTCAGGCGGACTGTGAATTTCCCGGGCCAGCCGATTCCTCGAAAACGTACTTCCTCGACCTGTTCCGGATCAATGTTGTATCGCCCCATCAAATCCAATAATCCCTGTGTGGCAGGCGTTCCGGCACAGAAGAAACCGATGGCGAGTCCTACGTTGCGATCCAGCTCCGGCCTGAATTTCTGGGTCATCCTCAGCCCGACCACATCACAGGGTTTTCCGATAAATACGCAAGGCGACGGGGCGGATTCCATTTCCCGAAACCCATCGCATGGTGACGCGGGAGAATATCTTGAACCTGTTCTTTCCAGAAAGTCGGAACGCGTATGACTGACCACCGTGCGATTCAGCCAGGGGGTTTCCGCGTGCGCCCCGGTATGGACCGCTCCGAACATCCCCTCTTGCTCGATGCAATATATTGCCAGTGCGCTGACGAGCCCTCCCGACGATCCACGAAAACGCAAGTCCGGGTCCGCCGCGTACCCCTCCCAGACCTCGAGTACAGGCCCCCAGGCGGAGAGTTGCTCTCTCAAAAAACCATCGACATACCGAATCCTGTCACCAAATACCTCCCTGTTTGTTCCGTGACCAGTCTCGTACCCGGGGCATGCTTTCAGGCACTCCCCGCACGAGGAGCATCCCCCGGCGTCCACTCGTGGACGAATCCCGTCGTGGGTGACATCGACCAACTGCACTTTTCCTTCCGGACATGCATAAGCGCAGGCACCGCATCCGAGACAGAGCCGCCATTCCGCCACATCTTTGACATTCTTAATGAATTTCATCGGGTCAAGGACAGGATCCCATTATATATTTACTTCTGAAACCGATAGACTTTTCCATTTAAATTTCAATATATCCATGAATACATCGAGTTTAAATAGCCAGCACAAAGCAACATACACAAGACAGCCAAGCACTATTTGAGATAATAAACTTGCAATATTATTTAATACCGGGTTATACACGTTTAACAATCCAACCAAATAAACGACGAAACCCATAATTGATGCCATTATTAGGTAAGGCAACACATCATATATCTGCTGGTACAATGAATATCTTACCAGTTTTTTCAGATAGTGACAGTTTATCGAATAAGAAATGATTTCGACGAAGATAATTCCGTAAATCATGGCAATTATTCCATATCGCCATGCAAATACAATGCTGATGACCAATAATGTTTTTCTGATTATTTCAAGCCGCAATATGATGCCTGATTTTCCTATCGCGGTTAATACATTTATATTTATTAACTGTAGAGGATAAAACATTCCAACAATGCACATCAATTGAATATAAGGAATGGACTGGACCCATTTATCTGTAAGCAGGATAATCACTAAGGGTCGAGATACCACCGCTAAACCAATCATCAGAGGAAATATCACCAATGCCATCCCGGTCAAGACCTTTTTGAATCCTTGCCTGATCCTTACGGGATCATCTTGAATCGAAGAAAACACCGGGAATGTCACCCGACCTACCATATCCGAAAATGTGTTCGATGGAAGTTCCTGCAGGGATTTGGCACGCGTAAAATATCCCAAGTCACTTGCAGAAAACAATTTGCCTATAACGATGAAATGGATATTATTGAAAAATTGATTTAATATATTTGTCAGCAATAGACGAGATCCAAACCCAAACATTTCTTTCAAAGAATCAAAACTAAAAATCCATTCAGGCCTCCAAGTGTTAATAACCCATAGAGTAACGGTACGAAAAAATGAATCTGATACCTGCAATGCCACCAAACTCCATACACCAAATCCATTGAGAGCAAGCATAACAGATATTAGGCCAGATATTACACTTGATATTGCCGTAACTTTCGAAAGAAGCTTAAAATTAACATTTTTTATTATGGATGTTGTCTGAACCACCCCGAATGAATTTATAACAAGCGTTATAGACAATACCATCGTCATTGATGAAAGGATCGGTTGGTGATAGAACGCGGCAATCCAAGGTGCTACAATACATAACAAGCCAGCGGCAAGTATACCCACCACAATGTTAAAGTAAAATATGGAACACATGTCAATTTGCGTCGCGTCACGTTTTTGAATCAATGCGGATCCGAAACCGCTTAGCAAAAATGCCTGCGCCACGGCAAAAAATACCGCCAACATCCCGATCAAGCCGAACTGTGCGGGAAATAATAATCGCGTAAGGAGGATGCCGACGATAAACTGCACCCCTCGAAGAATAACTGCATCGACAAAACTCCAGGAAATACCGTATAACGTCTTTGATTTTAAAGAATCATTCACGAGATCAGGGATTGCCTCGTTTTAGATACCTCGAACCATCATCCACGACAATAATCTCATAATTCTTAAAACTTTTATCCAGAACACTATACTTTAGCATCATAAATACAATATTCACGGTTTTAAATTTGAATTATCAAAAATATCACCAGAATAGACACACATATGCTTTCTTTAAATAAAAACTGAAGTTTCTATGGCTTGAGTACCTTGGGAAATATTGAAGATGGATCCTCATGCCTCCTATAAATCAAGTTAAGTGTCCTCTTGTATAAAGGCAAGAAATATTTTATATCCTGCTTAATCTTATAATGTATATTTTTATATTTGTTTGGGTAAACAGTTACATACGGCGTAATAAAAGGCAGTTCACTGGGCCATTTTTTTCGGAAATATTCAATGCTTTTTAGTGCATTTTTAAAATATCGCAAATGCGATGTACTGTTATGGACAAAATAATTACATATAATGTAATTCTTAAAATTCATTTTTGATGCCGACAACAGAAGATCATTTCCATACAGGAATAAATTTGGGAAATTATCATCAAATCGAACACCTGTTTTCTTATTTAATATAATTATCGTTTCATCTAAAGATTTTGCCTCAACAATAGACCTATCTCTTCCCAATTCTTTTTGAAGTCCATTGGAGTATAAATGACCAACAAATTCATTACCTTTTGATGCCCCCCAAATACCTAAAACTGCCCAATTTATTTCTTTATTCTCAATATCCCTTATAATATTTAAAAGATTTATATCCCAATTATTTGGTAAATAGACATCTGCCTGAGCAAATACAATTACATTATTCATCGCAGCATCAATAGCCTTATTAAGACTGACACATGGGTATTCCAAAGAGAAATTATCAATTACCAGTAATTCATTATTATTAACTTTAATAGGGGGAGATTTTTTAAAATTAGAATCAAAAATATTCTTATATTTTTTTGAACACAAAACGATATAAGATATTTTATTCATTATTGCTCTCTTAATTTATACATATTATTATTTAATTTTTCATTTAAATTATTATAGGAAATTTCTACAGACCATGCAGAACCAATTAGTGCGAGAGTTGTATAAAGAAATATAATAGATTGATCGAAAATCGATACAGATAAGAATGTTACTGCATGCGCGAAGAGAGAGGCGCCAAGCGCCCAAATCATAAACTGAGAATCCCTCTTCATGTCTTTCGCTTCACGTAGCATCTGGCCAACAAAAGAAAACCCTTTGGAAAGTATGGCAATGAACAGAACCATCAACGGAAGTCCCCCTGCAACTCCCATATGAAGATAATGATTTGTGATATCAGTATGATCTTCGCTCCAAGAAACACCAGTAGGCATCCAATGTCGAGTGTAATCTGTTCCACCGAGCCACCATTCATTTAGGTGGGCAAATGCGGATTCGATCACGGCTGCCCGGTGCCATCCCCCACTCCCCCCCACCAAGTCGATACGACCCATCAGGTAATACGCCGGAGCTTTCATGACGATATCAAGTGCAATATAACCGAATACAGCACACCACAGGAAAAAGCGCATATGTTGCCGGTAGCGCCATGCAAGCAATGCTACAATGCCCGCCATGGCGCTCACGATCGGTCCGCTGGAAGCACAAGAAATAATCATCAATAAACAAGATGAAATTCCAATCAGGGATATCTTCTTGTGCGGTTTCCAGATTCCGATCAATAGCGGGAGACAAACCGCCCCAACAGATCCGGCCAATATGGAATGAGCAAACGGACCAGCGGCGCGAACTTTACCCAGCCGAATTTCTGGAATTTCGCTAACACCACCCATCAGAGAAAAAAGATTATACTGTGCAATTTTTTCGAAAAGCATCATTACAGCCACCGGAAATAATATAATTGCTGTTAATCGGCATAAACCAATAATATCTTCGATTGATTGGCAGAATATGCGAAGAAGAAAATATATTCCGCAGGCATTGTATATAAATCCGAGCCGAAATATAAGAGCATCTGTAGGATTTTTGTGAAAAATACTGCTAGTTGCCGCCCAAATAGACCAAAATAACATTAATAAATCCATGCCATTCATTTTTCCAGTCAACCATTCTCTTCGTATAATCACTCGAATTATCCCGGCAGCTAACAATAACCTAATTATAGGAAATTGAAACGGCCCTACCTCTACCCCTTGGCCAAGAGTCATATAGCAAGCTCCGACCAATAAAGCCAATGGAGCCCAACGACGTGGCAACAAAAACAACAAAACCACATCGATCACCAGAAATATTATGGCAATTGTACTCAGGCTCATAAACTAATCTATTAGGCGAACAGAAAAGACAAAAGCAATTATTTCCTGGAAATTAGACGTAGGGACAACGTGAAATAGGACGGTTACTGGAATTTATTCGGTGAATGTATCTTTTCCCATCAAGCCATGAGCTACTTTATCTGAATATCAAAGGGATATTTCGGGAGAACACCGGGAACGCCGGAGAACTCATACGCTCCACGATCCCACACACCGTCTGCTCCGCGGTTGTTGCCGCTCAGGTCCGTGTTGAATGGAGAGGGCAATATGTATCCCGCGTTAGTTTGGGATGCCAACCTGTAATCGCCATTTGTCCAACTCACGAATGGAGAACCAGATGATATTTGAGCATGAAGTTGTCCATTCTTGTTGTTTATGTTGCATGGCGGGCTGCATCCTTCTATCCTATAATTATCGGAAAAGAAATCATAATCAGAAGCAAAACCAAGTGCATACGTGATATCATTTGCATTCACATGATAATATATGTTATTGTACGCTACGTTCCCTCCACCATCTGTTCCACTTCCCCTAATTGAAGCGTTCCCTCCACCACCAGGGTTCAAATTTATAACTGAATTATTATAGAACTTCCAATTTGATAGAGTCATACAACTGCTGTATCCCAAATTCATAAGCGCTGATACAGCGACATCACTTACTTTACCTGTATGCACAAATACGTTTCCGTATATCTGCCAATTATTTGATACTCCACATCCATTTACATTTCCGATAAAAGCGGTGTTAGAAATATCCTCCAACACGTTATACCGCATGATTACATTACTGTCCGCCGACAAACTCCAGGACTCTTTGTGTTTACTATTGCTCGCTGGTCCATTTCTTGAAAACTTTGAATATTCAATCGTTATTCCTTGAGAAGATCTTGTAAGTAAATGACACGAAGCAATATCATGCCAATAACAATGATTTATTTTTATTCCACTTACTGCTCCTAATGCATATATCACATCCGTTTCTACTGCTGACGTACGACCGTCAGGATTCGTGGCCTCAATGTGAGATAGAGTTATATTGCTGATGTTACCAGTTAAATCAATAAGATGAACGGGGCTACCCAAATTACTTGAAACCTTGAATCCGTGTCCTGTCTCCCAACTTCCAGGTCCACCACCAGTAACACCATCCAATACCCAATAACTAGTAGTAAATTTTATCGAACCAAAAACTGCCTGCCCAGTTTCGTAACTGTTACTCCAACCAGTAGAAATACCGTGATCCGCCACTGTGGCTTTCTTAACGGTGATATAGTTTGTGCCACTTGAGGGATCATCGAATACATAACTGCCGTAATTTCCAGTGGCAACGTAATACGTATTTCCACGAATCAATGTTGCGGGAAGCGAAGGATATGCATTCGTCCAATCGGATCCATTACCAAGCCCTGTAGCACCTGATCGTACACATACATCAGAAGCATAAGCACTTGTCATATTTAATATCATTAAAGATAAAATTAATACCATCAACTTAATAACTCTTGGCGATATTACTCGACAAAATACGTACAAAGCGCAGATAGAACAAATTAGAAAAACGAAATAAAAACATAACAATGAAATAGAATTGTTATACATTTAAAAATTACCTCCAGTTGCAATCATTAATTCCATGATACCCGCCTTGCACTACTTCAGCAATTATAATGCCACATAAAATTCCTCATCGATTATGCGCATCTACTTGAATTATAACCTAACGCGCTTAAAATCCATCTGAAGACATTACAAAATAGTTATCATATACTACAATAATGTAATATCATCCCCATTCTTTCATTATGGTCTTATCGATACTTTTTTACTAGCTTATGTTTTGTCGCCTATGCATTATACATACTTTTCTCTCTGTAACCATAATTATTGATAATTTGCTTAAAAAGATTATGCACAGATGCATTTACTTCTGGTATAATATTTTCTAGTTTTTTACGTAATTCTCGTCTATTTAGATAAATAAGTTCTACGGAGTCAACGATGGCATCCCCGTCTAACTTACGAATATCGATTACTAAATCCTCCATTCCAATCGATTCAAATACTCCGTAAAATTTTCTACTGTAAGCAAGTCCAACAGCAGGAATGCATTGTGATATTGCAGCAATACATGCATGCATCCTGGAGCCCAAAAAAAAGTCACTCCGTCCGATAAGGGCTTTTATCTCGTGCTGATCATATTCTTCTTCTATAAGGTGCACGTTATTCCGTACCATATTGGTAGTATTGTTATAAATATCACGACATGCGATAACGTCGCTTTCGCTATCCTTGCCTGTTCCAAAGACATGAGGAATGAGCATTACCTGAGCGTTATATTTTTCCAGAAACATCTCAATTATATTTTGAATTAATCGAGGATAATCGGTGTTAATCCCAAACATATTCTTTCGAGTGTACCCGCCCATGTATAGTAGACCGCTAACATTTATTCCTACAAGCGGATTGCTTTTGTCATATTTATCAAACCAGATTGGTATTCTATTTTTCCTTATAGTAGGCTTAAGTGCAAATCCCATATCATATGAGAACGCTAACCGTCGACAATCACGACCTACGAGTCCTTTAACTGTCTCAAAACCCGAGCGGTCACGAGAATATATCATCATCGAACGTCTTAAGATGTATCGTGCGATCACTTTTGCAAACGTCCCATTGAACGGCCCCAACGTCTGCGGAAGAAAATAAAGAGGCTTTCCTAATATTATTATAAGAATCTGAGGAAGTGCCACATAAATCAATCTTCCGATCCCATAGATGTCACTAAAGCTATCTCCACCTGAAATCGCCCCAATAATATCCGCATTCAAAATAGTTTTTAAGACATGATTCCCTTCCAAAAGGCGAACTCGCAAATGGCGTGAGGGTATTATTTTCAATAATAGAGCTAGGAACAGAAGATTCGCTATATTGTTGTTAAGGGTGATATTTTTCGAAAAACGGATATTAACTAGCTCAACTGTAGCGATTCCATCAGAATGCGCAATTCGAAATATTTCGGCCTTCCTTCCATAGTCCAGAAGAAAAATGGACCCGTTTGGGAATGAATGGCAAAAAGAGGCTACAGTGCCGCATGTCAGTGCCGCTACACCGAGATTTTTTGTCCCGAACGAGGCACCTAATAATCCCACTCTCAACGGACGATCATCATTTCTAACTATATTATCCCGCATTGTGTTTTCCGATGATTATGATTCGGAAGTCTGATTCGGTGTCATCTGCTTATTGGCCAATAATGTGTCATGGAAAAAACTCAAAGCTCCATTCCTGAGCAATTTAGTCGAAAGCGCTAATTGGACCAATTTTTCGATGTCATTGGCTCGACTCGCGTTCCCAGTGGTAAGCGATTTCCAACATCCACGGATCGCATCAATATCGAATATCTGCGGATCAAACAAATCCTCTTCTGCAAAAATTCTTTCGAAATATTGTCTCCATTGTGGATCAGATGCATAAAGCTTAGAGTGTTCGGGCCATGAACCTGTGGTGCGATATGTGTTGCCGATTAGAAATCGTCGCATACTCCCTAGAATCGGCTTTATTCTCTTACTCATCTTGTGAACATCTTGTGGCCAAATCATAGGCAGTAAGCTATTCGAGTTTATAACCCATGCCGCCTTCGGCTGTAGGTGATTGATAACACGTGCACCGAGATTATTTCCATCACGCATATCGGATGGTAAGTTTTCCAATAGTTGATGAACATCCCGGTCGAACATCAGGTTTCTCTCTGCAGCCACGCTCCTTAGGTTTAAGAACATGAAAAATGTCGGAAGGGAATTCACCGATTCCCATCGGAAACAAAGGTCGCCGACAATCAGGGGATCATGCGCAAGAGAGCGAATCCCCTCAAAGCGTTGTTCGATTTCGGAGCGTAGTAAGTCTTTTATTTCATTTCGAGCCCGGGCGTTAAAAAGCAATAATGTTTTTTCCCTGTCGTTCGGTCGATAGAGATGAAGTCGAATCCGATCAAACTCTTCTGCAAACACGTCAGCATTCCAGAAATCGATCACCGGTCGTTCCAGAGAACAGAAAAGTTTGCTGAATGCCTCGCATAAGTCCCCTAACAGAAAGACATCAGCCCCATGATCTTTTTGCACCTTGACAGCAGCAGATGAAAAGTGTCCGTGCGTCCATACGTAGTTGCCACCTGTCTCATATATAGCGTTTGGCAATCCTCGCAGGTACCAGTGTCGATCCCGAATAACCATCGTTTGATCCAGTCCCAATGCCTTTGATGCCATCTGTGAAATCTGAACCTCGAGATTCTTGCCATCACATAATGTGACCAAGATGGGATTGATTCCCGATGACTTAAATGCGGAGGCTGCTAGTCGTGAATCGGTCCCACCGCTGAAAAAAACCGCTGGTCTACGACTATGGCGGGCAACACGATCTGCAGCGTGAACAAGTCGATCAGCCACCAGTCGGCTCCACTCCGAGACAGAAAGATCAGTATCCTCACAGTGTCTAAAACGATACCAGCAGAAAACATCGTGTTCCCCTTTGCTGTCGTGCCTAACGATACTTCCAGAAGGTGTTCCATAAATCCCCTTATAAATAGAACGAGTCGGTTCTATAGGACCACCATAAAGCAGAAAAGCACCCAAACCTGAATTATCGAAACTAGGCGATGGAACCGAAAGCGAAATCGTTGTCACGTGCGAAGAAATAACCCATCCTGTCTGCTGCCAGGATCGCCAGAGAGGCCGGGAGGAAACGCGGTCGGTAACACATATCGTAATGTCTTGGACCTGATCCCGAAATACGATACCGAAGGACCCATAAACTCGGTTTAAAAGATATTCCAATTCACTATCTGCCTTGGAAGCCATGAACTGTGAAAGCAAATAACGGGCAGCTTCTTCCTGCGACTTGAACTCGGGACCAGATTCGACCTCTACGATGTAGCCTGAAAGGACAAGAAATGCCCTGTCGGCTTGTTCCGCAAACCATATATCCCCACAGGCATGTCCCCAAGTGAGCAAACATTCTCCAGTACCAAAAAGCTTTAATTCATAAGCACTATCTTCGGCGATTGGCGCAATTCGCTCGGGATTCGTGTTCTGACCGTCCCGTCCTCTGGTGTAACAAATAAACCCGTTCATCTTCTATTGCTCCAGGGTGTAGGCGTTTCGCCTCTCACAATTCCATGACCGTACTTATTGAACCATGCTTCCCTGTTCAAGCACCAAATCGCCACCGCACCCCATTTCTGTAAGGAATTGCTCCATGTGCTGCTTCGGCGTAGTGCGTAGGCCACTGGAAATATGATCATAAGTACCGCCATTCTGGATAGTGCCGATATCAGAATCGCAGCACGGCAGCAAAAACCATAGAGGTTTCCACGAGTCTTGCGAATAAAATGATCTGTCGATTCCCTCGTCATTATCACCGAAAATTTACTAACCACTTTCCCCGAACTTCCCCCGCCATAGTGAATTATCATCGCGTCCGAAACGTAGTAATTGAGGTAACCCTGCTGGTGAACCTTGTGACTCAGATCGATGTCTTCGGTATACATGAAATAGTCTTCGCTAAACAAACCAACACGCTCGAACACACTACGTTTCAGCATCACACAAGCACCAGAGATCGCTTCCACTTCCTTTGGCCCTTTCCACTCCCCAAAAAGAGGCGCGTTTCCCCATAGAGGTGATTTTGGCCATATGGTGCGCAACAAGTCCGAGTCCAAGAACTGACTCAGGATCGTCGGGAATGCTTGAATGCAACTGGTTTGGACGGTCTTGTCTCCATTGAGCAGCCTGCAACCCACCACGCCTGCATTTGGCAATCGCTTCAGAGAGTCCAGCAAAATATTAATTGCCGGGCCGATAAGTTCAGTATCAGGATTCAAGAACAGAACGTGCCGGCCATGCGACTCGTGAAAAGCCGCATTGTTCGCTTTGGCAAAACCCAGGTTCTTCTCGCTCTGAATGAATCGAACCTGCGTGTAGGTTTCCCGCAGCATTTGATCGCTGCCGTCGAACGATGCATTGTCGATCACCACGATTTCGAACTCGATGCCATGTGTCTCGGACAGGATCGAGGCGATGCACTTCCGGAGATACTCTTTTGAGTTCCAGTTGACGATGATGATGGACAGATCCACAGGGTTGGGAGACCTTTCCATGCCTAATTTCGCATGAATGCGCGATGCCACAATTCAAACGAGACCAGGAGATAGATGTGGCGACGAAACTGGTCCTTGCCCTCCCGATCCGCCTCCAGGATATGACGAATGTATTGCTGGTCGAAGAATCGACCAACGGCGGAGTCGGAACTCAAGAGGGCCTCTTCGACGAAAGGCCGCATCCTGGTTCGAAACCAATCTTCGATCGGATTCGCGAAGCCCTTCTTTTTCCTGTACACCACCTCTTTCGGCACCCATTTCTCGAGCGCTTTTTTGTGCAGGTACTTTCCCGTAACGCCTTTCAATTTGAGATTGGGCGGCAGGCTTTCCACAAACTCGATCAGCCGGTAATCGAGGAAAGGCACGCGCGATTCAAGCGAATTCGCCATGGACGTCTTGTCCGCGACCATCAGCAGGTCGTCCGGGAGGCTCGCCCTCGTATCGATGTAGAGCATCTGCGTGACCGGGTCGAGGTGTTGCACGTCCGCCTGGAGACGGCGAAGAGCCTTTCTCGATCGATATTCATCGCCGGCGATTTGCTCCTTCAGTTCCCCTTTGAAAAGCTGCCGCTTCATGTCGGCGCTGAAGAAGGAGTAGATCTTCGTGAACCGCGTCAAGATATCGGGTTCGCTGAGGGAAGCCACGCCGCGTTTCATGCGCTCGAGCCGCCCTGGCATTCGGGCCAGGAGTGGTACAAGTTGATCGGTCACGACCGCCGGCATCCGGCTATAAAAGGTCGATAATTTCACGCCGAGGTAGCGGTCGTACCCTGCCCATGGCTCGTCCGCTCCCTGGCCCGAAAGCGCCACCTTGACCTCTTTGCGCGCAATCTTGCTGACGAAATAAAATGCGGCGGCCGTTTCGTTCCCCAAGGGTTCTTCAATGTCCCACAGGTAGTTCTCGTAGTACTTCAGGTAATCGCCCGGGGTCACCATCATGGAGTGGTGTGTGGCACCGAACATCCTGGCGAGAGCGCTTGCATCCTCCACTTCATTGGTTTTTTCGCCGCCTTCGAACCCGATGGTGAATGTCCGGACCGGGCCGGAAGAATGCTCGCTCATGATGGCGAGCAGCGCACCGGAATCGACGCCGGAACTCAGGAAAAGTCCCAGCGGTACGTCGCTACGGAGCTGTAAACGCACGGCATCGTCCAGCAAATTGCGATACTCTTCGATCAGGTCCTTCTCGTCATAGTGCTCCCGGAGCCGAGGCACCCAATCCCAGAACCGCTCCACCTCCACACCCCGCGAAGACAGGGTGATCCTGTGCCCCTGCGGCAGCTTGCGGATGCCTTTGAAGAGCGTCTTCGGCGACGGGACATACCGAAACGTGAACAGCTCGGCCATTGCCTCGACATCGACGACTCGAGGACAGTCCGGGTCCTGGAGCAAGGCCTTGATCTCGGACGCAAACAGGATGCGATTCCCCAAATCGACGTAATACAACGGTTTGATGCCGAGATGGTCCCGGGCCAGGAACAGCTCACGCCGGATGGAATCCCACAAGGCAAAGGCGAACATCCCGTTGAAGCGTCTTACGCACTCCTTGCCCCATTGTTCGTAGGCGTGGACGATGACTTCCGTATCGGAGCGTGTGGCGAACTTGTGCCCGGCTGCCTCGAGTTCTTCGCGCAACTCGACAAAGTTGTAGATTTCGCCGTTAAAAACGATCTGGAGGCTCCCATCTTCGTTGCGGATGGGTTGGGCGCCGCCGTCCACGTCGATGATGCTGAGTCGCCGGTGGCCCAAGCCGACTTCGCCATCGACGAAGCGCCCCTCTCCATCCGGCCCACGGTGCCGCAGGATCGCCATCATCTTCCGTAGAATCCTCTGGTCGACCGGGTTGCCGGAGCGATCGAATATGCCGCATATTCCGCACATGGGGAGTCTTAACGATCCATGGAAATCGGACTCCGGACGAACAGAGCCTTCGTTTTCGCCCGGAGCCGTTCGCTCAACAGGGCTTGATAACATCTGGCCTCGGCTTCGGTCACCAGGGAATTCTTCCTCTTCCACAGGGTTTTCAAATATCCCCACGACAGGGCAAGCGCACCGAACACATACGGCCTCGACCTCATGCGGTGAAGGACTTTCAACAGGAAGAAGAGTTTTCCTCCGCCGGTCAGATAGTAGATTTCCCCGTGCATGACGCTCGTCCGGATCGTACCGATTCCCGACC
>Ga0214471_10002839_pt1 | contig 13534 bp, 13 predicted proteins | sample RVTome_5_FD_207665 | JGI IMG/M metagenome (GOLD analysis project Ga0214471, IMG submission 207665) | Soil microbial communities from uranium-contaminated site in the Upper Colorado River Basin, Wyoming, United States - RVT142D155 | ecosystem: Environmental > Terrestrial > Soil > Contaminated >...
GGGGTCAGGAACGCGGAGCGATCCCCAGGTCGCGGAGCATCCGAAGATCCTCCTCCGCCGGGCGACCCGCCGTCGTGAGGTAGTTCCCCACCATCGTACCGGTGGCACCCGCGGCGAACATCAGCGCCTGAAGGTCGCGCAGGTTCACCTCGCGCCCCCCGCAGACGATGATCTCCCTCGTCGGGTTCGTCAGGCGCAGCATCGCGATGATGCGAAGGCAGTCCATCGGGGACAGATCCCTGCGCCCCTCCAACGGCGTGCCGGGGACGGGGTTCAGGAAGTTGACGGGTATGGAGTCGACACCGAGTTCCCGCAGCGTCAAGGCCAGCTCCACGCGGTCCTCCGGGGACTCTCCCAGCCCGAAGATCCCGCCGCAGCAGACCCACGCTCCCGCCGCCTTCGCCGCCCGCACCGCCGCCACGTCCTCCTCGTAGTCATGGGTGGTGCACACCTTCGGAAAGAAGGAGCGGGACGTCTCCAGGTTGTGGTGGATCGACCGCAACCCCCGCGACAAGAGGTATTCCACGTCAGCCGCGGGGAGGGTCCCGAGGCTCACGCACGTTTCCAGCCCCAACTCCGTCCGGATCCGGTCCACGGCATCCCCGACGCGAGTCAACTCCTCCCGGTTCCGCATCGCGAGTCCGGAGGCGACGATCGAGAATTCCCTGGCCCCGCGCTCCTTCGCGGCCGCCGCTTCCCGGAAGATCTCTTCCCCGGACAGAAGGGGGTATTCCCCGATCCCGGCGGCGGATTGAACGGACTGCGCGCAGAAGGCGCAATCCTCGGAGCAAAGCCCGGACTTCGCGTTGACGATGGAGCAAAGGCGGATCCCGTCCCCCTTGAACCGGCGGCGGACGGGCTCGGTGACATCCAGCAGCCGCCACAGGGAGTCGTTGCCGAGGGAAAGAACCGTGAGGGAATCCTCCCTGCCGATCCCCTCCCCTGACATCGCCTGCGCGCGGACGCGCTCCCAGAACGGTTCCATGGACCGACTCCTTGAGGAAAATCCCCGAATATCATTCTCCGCACAGCGGAAGCGGACTGTCAATGGGCATGCACCTTGGCATGCACCTTGGCATGCACCTTGTGATGCTGGCTTGTGGGTTGTGGGCGTGGGACACACCTTCCGCAGTGGGAGGACACTCCTTCCCTCCACCCGGGGTTGAACCAGGAATGTCCCCCCGTGGCAGGTATGTCCCCCGAAAGCGCCTGCACCTCACAGTGAGTCTCCCCGGCCGTACCTCCCGCCGAAAAAACCCCTCTGCGGCTGGTGTCGGGGGTAACGCAGGGCGGGCGCACGCACCGCGGCGCGCTCGACGCAGGGGGGTCCGGCGGAGCCGCCGCAGGAGGGGGGCGCCCCAGTACGAGCTTCGCGTTGCCGGGGTACCCCCGCTGTAAGGAAAACGGGGGGCAATGTGAGGCCGGTTCGCAGCCGTGCAGGTTCTCCGCACGGCGAGCCACGAACGGAGTCCTCCTCCGAGGCGGCGCAGCCGAAGGGAGCCCCCCTGCGGAGTAGCGGAGGTGTTGCGGACGCTACCCCCCGACGTCGCGGAGGGCCCGACGCAGGCGGGCGCGATTTTCATTACAATGGCGGGATGGAATACGCGGCGCGGCTGCTGGTCTTCGACCTGGACGGGACGCTGGTGGATTCGAAGGAGGATCTCGCCAACGCGGTGAACGTGGCGATCGAATCGTTCGAACTTCCTCCGCTGCCGCACCCGACGATCTACTCGTATGTCGGAGACGGGGCGTCCACGCTGATGCGGCGCGCCATTCCGCCGGAAAAGGCCGACCTGCTCCCGGAAGTCCTCGACCGGTTCCTGAGGTATTACCGGAATCATCTGCTGGACACCACCCGCGCATATCCCGGAGTCGTCGAGGCGCTGCGGAAATGGGCGGGGATCTACCGGATGGCCGTGCTGACGAACAAGGGAGTGTCGATGACGCGGGAGATTCTTTCGGGGCTCTCCCTCGACGGGTACTTCTATGAGGTCCTCGGGGGGGACAGCTTCGGCACCAAAAAGCCCGATCCGGAAGGGTTGCTCCACATCCTCCGGGAGGCGGGAGTCGAGGCGGAGGATGCCATCATGATCGGGGATTCCGGCAACGACGTTCAGGCGGGAAAGGCGGCCGGCACCGTCACCTGCGGCGTCACCTACGGCCTGGGCGCTTCCGGGTTCGCCGAGCACCCGCCCGACTTCACCGTCGACCGGTTCCCCGATCTGTTCTCCCGGATCCGGCCGATATAATGCCTGTCGATAGTCGTACCCCGTTCCCGGTGAAGCCGTTGCTTGTCTTCGTCGCCGTGATCGCGGCGGTTCGGCTCTCCATGTCGCTGCCGGTCGCGCCTTTCCTTTCCCCGCCGCTGATCGCAGCCGCCCTCTTCCTTTATTCCCCTCTCCCCCGGTATCGGCGCCGCGGTTTCCCGGCGTGGGCTCGAGCGACGGACCCCGGCAGGAGCGTCGCGTTCTTCGTGCTGCTCGCCGGCGCGGGGGCGATCGCCTTCTTCCTGTTCGTGCGGCTTCCCCTGCCCCCGGCGATCTCCCCATACCGCGGGACCGTTCCCCTCACGGCGGCGATGGCCGTCCACCACCTGCTGCTGGTCGCCCTGCCCGAAGAGGTGTTCTTCCGGGGGTACCTGTACGACGCCTTCGTGGAGGCGGGTCGGGAACCGGTGTTGCCCGTCGCCCTCCTCTTCGCCATCGGACACTTCGTGATCGCCCCGTCCCCCTTCCGCCTGCTGACCTTCTTCCCCGCGGTCCTTCTCGGGTGGGGAAGAAAGAGATCGGGGAACGTGTACGTCCCGACGGCCGTCCACTTCCTGTACAACCTCTTCCCGTCCCTGATCGGGGGTTCCCCGTAAAGGGCGTGCTCCGCTGGTGGCCCGTCCGCCGTCCATACCAGCCACCGAGGGATCTACAGTGGGGGACACTCTTCCCCTGATCCCCCAACAGACCAAGAGTGTCCCCCCAGACAGGAGAGGGTACCTGTAAGGCGCAGTCAGGGGGGGACATTCCTGGTTCAACCCCGGGTGGAGGTAAGGAGTGTCCTCCCACTGCGGTTGAAGGTGTGTCCCCTGCCCACAACTCACAAACCAGCATCCCAAGGTGACCCCGGATCGGTGAATCCGCGGGCAGTATTTGGTACTATTCGTAGCGTACCTTCGCCAAACATTTTCCCAAGGAGGATTCCGGGGATGAAGATCCGGACGATCGACCAGATGAACCTGTCCGGCAAGAGAACGCTCATCCGCGTCGACTTCAACGTGCCGATGGACAAGGCGGGGAACGTTACGGACGACACACGGTTGCAGGCCGCGCTCCCGACGATCCGGCTGGCGATCGACGGGGGGGCGAAGACGATCCTGCTCTCCCACCTCGGGCGCCCAAAGGGGAAGCGGCTGCCGGAGATGAGCCTCGCGCCGGTCGCGCCGCGCCTGTCGCAACTCCTCGGGCGGCCGGTCGCGTTCGCCCGGGATTGCGTGGGCGAGACCGCTTCGATGGCCGTGGCGGCGTTGCAGCCGGGGGACGTCCTTCTCCTCGAGAACGTGCGGTATGAGGCGGGGGAGGAGAAGAACGACGAGGAGCTGGGCAAACGGCTCGCCGCCCTCTGCGACGTTTACATCAACGATGCGTTCGCCACGGCGCATCGGAGACACTCCTCCAACGTGGCCATCGTCAAGTTCGTGAAGGAGCGCGCGGCCGGCCTCCTGATGAAGAACGAAATCGCCTATTTCGAGAAGGCGCTCGTCTCCCCCGCCCGACCGTTGGCGGCGATCTTCGGCGGGGCGAAGATCTCCGGAAAGATCGAGGCGATCAACAACGTCCTCGACAAGGTGGACAAGATCCTGATCGGCGGGGCGATGGCGAACACTTTCCTCGCCGCGCTTGGGTACGGGATCGGGAAATCGCTCTACGAGGGCGAAATGGTCGATACGGCGAAGCGGGTTCTCGCCGGGGCGGCGGAGCGGAAGGTCCGGCTCTGTCTGCCGGTCGACGTCATCGTGGCCGAGCGGCTCGAGGCATCCGCCCCGACCCGTACCGTGGCGGCACGGGAGATTCCCGACGGGATGATGGCGCTCGACATCGGCCCCGCGACGTGCGCCCTCTTCCGCGAGGCGCTTCGCGATGCGAAGACGATCGTGTGGAACGGCCCGATGGGTGCCTTCGAAACCGCGCCGTTCGCGGCGGGGACGCAGGCGGTGATGCGGGCGCTGGCCGAGAGTAACGCGTTGACGATCGTCGGCGGCGGCGACACCGACACCGCACTCCACAAGGCGGGGCTCTTCTCCCGGATGTCGTACGTCTCCACGGGCGGGGGCGCCTTCCTCGAACTGCTCGAGGGGAAGCACCTTCCCGGGATCGCCGCGCTGGAGGAGGAGTAGCTCGAGGACACATGATTCCGATGAAGATAAACCCAACGCCACGATTCCAACCCCCTGTGGGCGAACTGACGGAGGAACAAGCCTCCTCCGAATTGATGGAACTGGCGGAGATCATCGCCCATCACGACCGCCTGTATTACGAGAAGGATCAACCGGAGATCACGGACGCCGAATACGATGCCCTGCGGCGTCGCAATACCGCGATCGAGGCCCGATTCCCGCGTTTGATCCTTCCGGATAGCCCCTCCCACAGGGTGGGCACGGAACCTGGCGCGGGCTTCCGGAAGATACGCCACGCCCTCCCGATGACCTCGTTGGAAAACGCCCTCACCCTGGATCGGATGCGGAAATTCCTGGAGGGCCTTCGAAACTTCCTTCGTGAATTGAACAACCCGGATGTTTCCATCGAACTCGTGGGTGAGCCGAAAATCGATGGCCTGTCCTGTGCACTTCGCTACGAGAAGGGCCTCCTGGTGATGGGTCTGACGCGAGGCAACGGCGTCGAGGGAGAGGACGTGACCGCGAACGTGAAAACCATCAAGGAAATCCCGCGAAAATTACAAGGTACCGGCTGGCCGGAGGTTTTGGAGGTGCGCGGTGAAGTTTACATGTCGGACGAGGACTTCCTCCGGCTGAACGAGCAACAGGAGTCGGCAGGCGGGAAACTGTTCGCGAACCCCCGTAATGCCGCCGCCGGCGGCTTGCGTCAACTGGATCCGGGTGTAACCGCGCATCGCCCCCTGCGCTTCTTCGCGTACGCCTGGGGACAGGTTTCCACCCCCATCGCGCGAACCCAATGGGAAGCCCGGCACAAGTTGAAGGAGTGGGGGTTCAAGCTCAATGAACCTTCCGGCCTGGTCAGCGTGGCCGACTCCGATTACACGGCTTTATCCGGCTACTATGAAAAGATTCTCGTCCAACGGTCCTCCCTCGGCTTCTCCGTTGATGGTGTCGTGATGAAGGTGAACCGCCTCGACTGGCAGGACCGTTTGGGCTTCGACAGTCGTTCTCCACGCTGGGCAATCGCCTGGAAGTTTCCACCCGAGCAGGCATTGACGGTCATCCGCAACATCGTGGTCCAGATCGGCCGCTCGGGAAGGGCGACACCCGTAGCGAATCTTGCCCCGATCAACGTTGGCGGAGTGCTCGTATCTCGAGCCACGCTGCACAATCAGGACGAGATCGAACGGAAAGATATCCGGGAGGACGACACGGTCATTATCCAGCGTGCAGGGGATGTGATTCCGCAAGTTGTCGAGGTGGTGAAAGATCGCCGTCCGGCTCACAGCCGCCCGTACCCCTTTCCTACCCATTGCCCGGTATGCGGAAGCACGCTTGCCCGGGAGGAAGACGCCGCGGAAACCTACTGCACCGGCGGGCTATTTTGCCAGGCTCAAGCCAAGGAACGGCTGCTGCACTTCGTTTCGAGGAATGCCTTCGACATCGAAGGATTGGGCGAGAAGAACATCCGGTTGTTTCATGAGAAAGGGTTGCTTCGAACCCCCGTTGATATTTTCACCCTGGGAGAACGGGATCGTCACAGTGAGCAGCCATTGTCCACCTGGAAGGATTGGGGAGCCACTTCGGCGCGCAACCTGTTCGATGCCATCAACCGCGCTCGAACCATTTCTCTTGATCGATTCATCTATGCGTTGGGTATCCGGCAAGTCGGGGAAGCAACCGCCAGGTTGCTGGCCCGTCACTACCGGACAGTAAAGAATTGGCGCCGATCCATGGAGGCGGCGGTCGATCCGGATTCGGAGGCCAGGAAAGACCTTCTTTCGATCAACGGTATCGGGGAGAGCACGGCGGAGGATATCGTATCGTTCTTCCGCGAGCCGCAGAACCAGGAGGTGCTGGACAAACTCGGCAGTCCCCTCGATGACGGCGAATCACCGGTAACGATCAGGGAGTTCGAGCGCTCAAACATGGCAAGCCCCGTTTCGGGAAAAACGGTCGTGTTTACGGGGAGGATGGAGACCATGTCCAGATCGGAAGCCAAGGCTCATGCCGAAAGATCGGGAGCGAACGTGGCCAGTACGGTGTCGAAAAAGACCGACTACGTGGTGGCGGGGCCAGGGGCGGGATCAAAGGAGAAGGAAGCGCGCAAATTGGGCCTGACGATCCTTTCCGAACGGGAATGGCTGGATCTGATCGGGACGGGGTAACGGTCGCGATGCCGGCAGGGAAGGAGTAGCCGATGGCCGGGATCGCCGAGGCGCACGTCATCGTATCGGGCCGCGTGCAGGGGGTCTGGTTCCGCGGGAGCACGCAGCGGGTGGCCGCCGACGCGGGAGTCCACGGGTGGGTGCGCAATCTCCCCGACCGCCGCGTGGAAGCGGTCCTCCAGGGGGAGCGCACCGCGGTGGAGGGCGTGATCGATTTCATGCGGACCGGGCCGCCCGGGTCCTCCGTGATCGATGTCGTCGTCTCCTGGCGTCCGGCGGGTGAGCGGTTTCATGGCTTCGACATCCGCTACTGACAAGGTCGCCGCGCACTGGGTCCCGGAGGGGGACGCCGTGCGGTGCGGGCTCTGCCCCCACCGGTGCCGGATCGCGGAGGGAAAGGCGGGGATCTGCGGAGTCCGCGAGAACCGGGGAGGGACGCTCATCGCCGCCACGTACGGGAAGGTCGCCGCCGTCGCGGTCGACCCAATCGAGAAGAAACCGCTGTTCCACTTTCATCCCGGCTCCCGCATTCTCTCCATCGGTTCCGTCGGGTGCAACTTCCGGTGCGAGTTCTGCCAGAATTACCACTTGATGCTCCGGCAGGCACCGCTGCGGCAGGCTCCGGTCGAGCCGGTGGGAATCGAGGATCTGGTCCGGGCGGCGCGCCGGGGGAATTCGATCGGGATCGCCTACACCTACAACGAGCCGTTCATCCAGTTCGAGTTCGTCCTCGAATGCGCCAAGGCGTTCCGGGCCGCGGGGATGAAGAACGTGCTGGTCACCAACGGGTACGTGAGCCCCGCGCCGCTCGCCGAACTCCTCCCCTTCGTGGACGCGATGAACATCGACCTGAAGTCGATGGACCCCGCCTTCTATCGGAAGATCTGCGGAGGGGATCTCGACCCGGTCCTCGCGACGATCCGGGCGGCCGCGAAGGCAACGCACGTCGAGATCACCACGCTCCTCTACACGGGACACAACGACGCGGAAGAGCAGGTACGGAAAATCATCGACTTCATCGCGGAGGTGGACCGGGAGCTCCCGCTCCATATCTCACGCTACTTTCCGGCGCACCGTGCCACCGCCCCTCCGACGCCGCCGGACCGGCTCGCTTCGGCATACCGCATCGCCCGGGAACGGCTTCCGTACACCTATGTCGGGAACATGCGCCTGGCGGGGGCGGAGGACACCGTTTGCCCGGCGTGCGGTGCGACCGTCATCCGCCGGGAGGGGTACCGAATCGACGCGCGCGGCCTGTCCGGGGACCGGTGCGCCGCCTGCGGCGCACGCCTGCGATTCGTGGTATAAACCATCCGATGGAACATTCGCGCCCGCACGGCAAGCGAGGGATCCTCGCCGATTCGGGGGCGGGAAGGGCTCTCTCCGCTCTCCTGCTCGCCCTCTGCCTGCTCCTCTCCATCCCATCCTCCGCCGCGACGGATAACAGCAAGGCGGGAACGTACGAGGACCGCGCGATCGCGGAAAAGATGAGCCGATCGCGTTACAGGGACCTCGAGGTGGCGTCCCTTGTCGTCATCCTCGTAGCGGGCGGGGCGGCAATCCTCTGGGCGGTCCGCAGGCGAAAACCTTGACATGAACCCGAATCCCCTGAAACGGGTCCTCGTCGTCGACGACGAGCCGATGATCGTCTCCCTCCTCTCCACGATCCTGCGGGAAAAGGGCTGGGACGTCACCGGGGCGCATTCCGGAACGGAGGGGATCGACCAGCTGGACCGGGCCCGGTTCGACGTCATCCTCACCGACCTCATCATGCCGGGGGATACCGGCATCGACCTGCTGAGGGCGGCCAAGGAGATCCACCCCGACGTCGAAGTGATCCTCATGACGGGGTACGCCACCGCGGACACCGCGATCGAGGCGATGCGGACCGGCGCCTTCCACTACATCATGAAGCCGCTGAAGCCCGAGGAGGTGGTCCATCTCCTCGAGAAGGCCTACTCCCAGCGGCAGTTGCAGCTGGAGAACCGGTTCCTGAAATCGGAAATCCACGCCGCCCACCATGTCCAGTCCGTCGTCGGCGACAGCGAGCCCATCCTGCGGCTGATCGCCGCCCTCCAGGGGATCGCGGCAGCGGGCGGTCCGGTCCTGCTCTCCGGGGAGCACGGAACCGGGCGCGGTTTCTTTGCCCGCATCGTGCACTTCCACAGCCCCCGGTCCGGGGAGCTTTGCGTCCCGGTCTATTGCGCGGGTATTCCGGAAAAGACCCTCATCGCGGAGCTGTTCGGGACTCCATGCGCCATCGAAGACAGGACGTCCGTCCCCCTTTCGGGAAAGATGGTGCTCGCGAACCACGGCACGCTCTACCTCTCCGAATTCGCCGAGGCGGGGAGGAAGGTTCTCGAGCGGATCGACCGGTTCCTTGCCGACAAGACGATGGTTCCGGACGGTGGAACGGAACCGGTCTCGCTGGACGTCCGGATCATCGCTTCCAGCGCGGTCCCCGTTGAGGAACTGGCCCGGCGGAGGGATGTTCCGCCGACGCTGCTCAAGGCGCTGGAGCCGAGGATCCTCCGCATCCCCGCGCTCCGGGAGCACCGCGAGGATGTGCCGCTGCTGCTGCACCATTTTCTGCAGGAGGCGAACCGGGAGCGGAAGAAACCGCTCCGTGGGTTCACTTCCTCTGCGCTCTCCGCTCTCGAAACGTACGACTGGCCCGGGAACGTCCGGGAGTTGCGGGATCTCGTCCGCGCGATCGCCGGAAAGAAGAAGCAGGGAACGATGATCGACGCCACGGACACCCCCCCCGAGATCCTGTACCGGAATCTTCGAAGGCGTCCTCCGCAGTAGGGTCTGTTTCATTCCTATCCGACAGGGAGGTGTCCCATGAAAGCCGCATTCTTCCGGGAACACGGCGGGCCGGACCGCGTCGAGTTCGGTGACCTTCCGGAACCGGCCGCCGGGGCCGGGCAAGTCCGCGTTCGGGTCAAGGCGGCCGCGCTCAACCACCTCGACATCTTCGTCCGAAACGGCATCCCCGGCATCCCGGTGACGCTCCCCCACGTGATGGGATCGGACGGGGCAGGCGTGATCGAGTCGACAGGCGCCGGGGTTACCCGGGTGAAGCCCGGAGACGAAGTCGTGCTGAACCCCGGGATCCACTGCGGGGAGTGCGAGTTCTGCCTTTCGGGGGAGCACTCCCTTTGCGTCACCTTCCACCTCCTCGGGGAGCACATCCCCGGGACGTTCGCGGACATCGTGGTCACCCCCGCCGTGAACGCCTACCCGAAGCCGCCGGGGCTTTCCTGGGAGGAGTCGGCGGCGTTTCCGCTCACTTTTCTCACCGCGTGGCGGATGCTCGTCACGAAGGGGCGGGTGAAACCCGGCGAGTCGCTCCTGATCGTCGGCATCGGCGGAGGCGTCGCGGTGGCCGCACTGCAGATCGCGAAGCTCCTCGGCCTGACCGTGTTCGTCACCTCGGGGAGCCCGGAGAAGCTCGATCGGGCGAAGGCGCTGGGCGCGAATGCCGGGATCGACCACGGCACGACGGACTTCTCCAGGGAGATTCGCAGGCTCACAGGGAAGCGCGGGGTCGATGTCGTCCTCGATTCGGTGGGAAAAGCCACATGGAAGCAGTCGATCGCGGCCGCGGCCAGGGGGGGACGGCTCCTCACCTGCGGCGCCACCACCGGTTCCGATCCGCAGACGGACCTCGGGCGCATCTTCTGGAACCAGCTGACCGTGTACGGATCCACCATGGGGACGCACGCGGAGTTCGCCGGGATGCTGAAGCTTTTCCAAGACGGGAAGGTGAAACCGGTCGTCGACGCGGTCTTCCCGTTGCGGAAGGCCGGGGAAGCCCTCCGGCGCCTCGAGGAGAAGCGCCAGTTCGGGAAGATCGTCCTGCGCATCGATTGACGGTGCCGGAGCCGTTTGATACGTTACGGGACAGGAAGGAATTCCATAAAGGAGGCATCCCGATGATCACCTTCGAGTACCGGTTCGACATCCTCCCCGGAAAGTCCGATGCGTACCAGAAATACGTAAAGGGGCAGGGAAAGAACATCTGGTCGAAGTACAGGGGCGTAAAGGGCGTGCGGAAGTACAAGAGCATGCTGGGAGGCTCCTCCCCCCAACGCGTGGTCCAGGTCGACCTCGACTCGCTGGCCGCGCTCGAGAAGATCCTCTCCGACCCGGGATTCAGGAAGGCGAAGGAGAAGTTCCACGGGATGGTCACGAACGTGAGCGACTCGCTGCTCGTCTCACTGTAAAAGGAGGCCGAGCAGAAATAGGATCTCCGAGGTGCAGGCGCTTTCGAGGGACATTCCTAGAGGTTGTCGGTAGTACGGTCGGAGGAGTGTCCCTCGCCCACAATCTGCCGGCCGCCCATTCTCATTTCCTCTGTCGCAGGATCTCCTCGTAGACTTCCTTCCGCGACAGCCCGGTGCGCTCGGCGATCTCCTTCGCGAGGTCCCGGGACGACCCCGAAGAGTCCTCGACCGCGGCCCGGACGATCTCTTCCACCGATAGTTCCACCGTCTTCGTCGCCCCGCCCACAACCACGGTGACCTCGCCGAGGACGCTCGACCGCCCGGCGATCTCCGCCGACAGCTCCGGCAGCGTCCCTCGGACGATCTCCTCGTGCACCTTCGTCAACTCCCGCACGATGCAGGCCCGTCGCTCGCCAAGCTCGGCCGAGGCGTCCGCGAGGAACGAGGCGAGGCGGTGCGGGGACTCAAAGAAGATCATCGTCCGCGCCTCGCGGGAAAGGGCCGCGAGCGCCTTGCGCCGCCGCACCGCACGGTTCGGGAGAAAGCCCTCGAAGGTGAAGTGGTCGGTGGGCAGGCCGGAGACCACCAGGGCGGCCACAAGGGCCGACGGGCCGGGGATCACCTCCACGGGTATCCCGTCGGCGACGGCGTCCCGGACCAGGTCGTATCCCGGGTCCGAGATGGCGGGAGTGCCGGCATCGGAGACGAGCGCCACGCTCTCCCCTTCGCGGAGGCGCCGCAGGATCCCGGCCCCCGCCCGCGCCTTGTTGTATTCATGGAAGACGATCATCGGCGTCCGGATCTCGTAGCGATTGAGCAGCTTCACCGTGCGACGCGTGTCCTCGCAGGCGATCACCGGCGCCTCCTTGAGGATCCGCACGGCCCGGAAGGTGATGTCCTCCAGGTTCCCCAGCGGCGTCGCCACGACGTAGAGCGTGCCGAAACTCATAACGGTCTCCTACAGCTTCCGGTGATCGATGACGCGCATCGGCTTTCCGTCGACCGTCTCCAGGGCCTTCTTCTCCACGAGCTTCACGTCCACCGTCACCCCCAGTTCGTGGGTCAACCGCTTCCGGATCGTCTCCACCGTCGTCCCGATGTGCCGGCGTTCCTCACCGAACGGAGCATCCCCGCTGGCCTCCACGAGGACCGTGACCTCGTCCATCGCTCCCTTCCGGTCGATCACGATCCGGTAGTCCGGCTCATTCCCCTCGATCTCGAAGAGCAGGGACTCGATCTTGGCGGGGGACACTTTCATCCCGCGGATGATCAGCATCTCGTCCGTCCTGCCCGCCAGGCGGCTCATCCGGCGCCCCGTTCGCCCGCACGGACAATCCCCCTCCCGGAGGCTGGTGAGATCCCGGGTCCGGTACCGGACCATCGGGAACGCTTCCTTGGTCAGTGTCGTGATGACGAGCTCCCCCGTCCGGCCGGGCGGCACGGGCTGAAGGGTTTTCGGGTCGATGACCTCGACGAGGAAGTGGTCCTCGTTGATGTGCAGGCCGTTGCGCTCGAGACACTCGCCGGAGACCCCCGGCCCGATGACCTCCGAGAGCCCGTAATTGTCCGTGGCGACGATCCCGAGGGCGTCCTGGATCTCCTGCCGCATCTTCTCGGACCACGGCTCCCCTCCGAAGAGGCCGTACTTGAGGGAGAGCGCCGAAACGGGAATCCCGATCTCGCGGATCGTGTCGGCGACCAGCATCGCGTAGGAAGGGGTGGAAACCAGCGCCGTCGTCTTGAAGTCCTTCATGATCTGGATCTGGCGCGCGGTGTTCCCGCTGGACGCCGGGATCACCGAGGCGCCGAGCCGCTCCGCGCCGTAGTGGAGCCCGAACCCCCCGGTGAACAATCCGTACCGGAACGAGACCTGGACGACGTCGTCCTTGGTCACCCCGCCGGCGACGAGGATGCGGGCCACCAGCTTGCTCCACATCGCGATGTCATTGCGCGTGTAGCCGACGACCGACGACGTCTCCGTCGTTCCGGACGAGGCGTGGATGCGGACGACCTCCCGAAGCGGGACCGCAAAGAGCCCGTAGGGGTAATTTCCCCTCACGTCCTCCTTCGTCGTGAACGGCAGCCGGGAGAGATCGGAGAGGGACCCGATCTCCTCCGGGGAGATCCCGAGCGTGTCGAACTTCTTCCGGTAGAACGGGACGTGCGCATAAACGCGGTTGAGCGTCGACTGCAACCGCTCGAGCTGGAGCTGCTCGAGCTCCTCCCGATCCATGCACTCCTTGTCCGGTTCCCAGTACATTCCGCCCTCCGATCCGTTACATCGTTCCTTCCGCGTCCAGATCCCGGCCAAGGTAGGCCCGCTGCACCTCGCGGTTCGAGAGGAGGTCTTCCGCCGTCCCTTGCATGATAATCCTTCCGGTTTCAAGAACATACCCGCGGTCCGCGATGCCCAACGCGGCCTTCGCGTTCTGCTCGACGAGCAGGACCGTGCTGCCTTCCTCCCGAAGCCTCTTGACGATCGAGAAGATGTCCTTGATGACCAGCGGCGCAAGCCCCATCGAGGGTTCGTCCATCATGATCAGCCGGGGGCGGGCCATGAGCGCCCTCGCGATGGCGAGCATCTGCTGTTCGCCGCCGGAGAGCGTGCCGGCGAGCTGCCGCTCGCGCTCCCGGAGGCGGGGAAAGAGCCTGTAGATGCGTTCGAGATCGTCCCGGACCTGATCCCCGCGCTTTTTCCGGTATTGCGGGTAGGCGCCCAGGAGGATGTTCTCCTTCACCGTCATGGGAGCGAA
>Ga0214471_10002840_pt1 | contig 13533 bp, 15 predicted proteins | sample RVTome_5_FD_207665 | JGI IMG/M metagenome (GOLD analysis project Ga0214471, IMG submission 207665) | Soil microbial communities from uranium-contaminated site in the Upper Colorado River Basin, Wyoming, United States - RVT142D155 | ecosystem: Environmental > Terrestrial > Soil > Contaminated >...
TCGCCGATGGCGCGCTCGCCGAGCCCGGCGCTCGCAACGGCGACGACGGCTCGCCATCGACGTGGCGCGCGCAGGGCCCCCGTGCCCCGCCCCCGGCGTCACCACGTTTCACGGGATTCATTCGCGTCGCTCGCGCGCAGGATTCACGGATGTCCACCGCGCGCAGACGGGCGCCGGCGGCGCCGGCATGGCTCGCCGGTCGCGGCATGCTCGCTCCGGACGGGGCCGTCACTCACCGCGTCACCGCGTGTCAGGCGAGTCAGTGGACGTCAGGACACCTCCGGCCGAGCCGGCACCGGCGCGGCCATCACGCCGATCGGAGCGGCGGCGAGCCCGGCGCTCATCGCGGCCAGCGCCCCCGTCGCCGCGACGTAGCATGCGACGCCCGTCCAGAACGCGGCGGCGATGCCCCAGTGGAGAGCGATCGCCACCGCGATGACCGAGGCGCACACCGAGGTCGCGCCGTTGATGCCCCACAGCCACGGCGCCAGCGCCGGCGTGCGACTGGCCGCCATCCGCATCCCGAGCGGGAAGGCCATTCCCATCGGGAGGCCGGCGGCCGCGCCCAGGAGATCGACGCCGTAGAGGGCCGGCAGCTGGCGGGGGAACCGGGTCAGCGCCAGGGTCACGCATATGCCGCTGAAGATGAACGGCGTGGCCACGACCACGTAGGTGAGCGCCACCGTGTACATGCCGAGGAGCGACAGCTCGGGCGTGAAAGGTACGACGAGCTGGGTCAGGAGGCCGACGACGATGGCGACGCCGAAGAGCAGGGCGCTGGCCCCGAGGCCGTGCGCCACCCGCTCCGGGGGGAACCAGGCGGGCCGCAGGTAGACGATCAACGCGCCCACCGTCATGCCGAACATGGCGACCGAGATGGCGACGAACGCGAAGTGATACCACATCGTGACGCTGAAGATCCGGGTCAGCGCGATCTCGTACATGAGGGTCGCGAAGGTGACGAGGAAGAGCCCGACGTAGATCGACCGGGAGGCGGGGGGGGCGCTCGACATTCCTTTGACATCGTAGGAGCCCCCGGCGTCTCCGGCCAAGAAAACATTTCCGGGGCGGCGCTACGCCGCCCGCCCGCCCTCTTCCGTCAGGGACGTGATGATGTACGTCCCGCTCTTGGCGTCGCGCTCGAGGGTGACGATCTTCTGCTTGGCCGCCTCCTCCAGGAGCTTGGAGAACGTCGAGTAGCCGTAGTAGGTCTCGTTGAAGGCCGGGTTCTTGCGGATCATGGTCTGCTTCACCATCGAGCCCCACAGCGTCTCCTTGTTCTCGCGCTCCAGGGCCTGGATGGCGTCGATGAGCTGGGCCATGGCCTCGGCCTTCTTCTCGGGCATCCCGCGCAGCAAGTGGGTCTTCTTGGTGTCGCGGATCAGGTCCTCATAGAAGATGAACTCGTCGCAGTTGGCGACCAGCAGATCCGAGGACGACGACTTCACGCCGAGGCCGATGACGTACCGGTCGTTCTCCCGCAGCTTCGAGACGAGGGGCGAGAAATCCGAGTCCCCCGACACCAGCGCGAACGCGTCGATGTGGGATTTCCCGTAGGCGAGGTCGAGGGCGTCCACCACCATGCGGATGTCCGCCGAGTTCTTGCCGCTGTAGCGCGATTGGGGGACGTCGATCAGCTCGATCGCGTACTCGTGGAACGGGCGCTTGTACTCGGTGAACCGGTTCCAGTCGGCGTAGGCGCGGCGGACGATGATCTTGCCCTTCTCCAGCAGCCGCTCCAGGACGAGCTTCAGCTCGAACTGCTTGTACTGCGCTTCCTTGACCCCGCGGGCGATGTTCTCGAAGTCGATGAACATGGCCAGCTTGCGTTCGCCGTTCAAACTCTCTCCTCTCCGGTCGCGCACCCTCCCGTGGCGCGCGCGTGTCCATTATATGTCCGTGGCTCGCCGCCGCCGGGCAGGTTTATAGTGGGACGCGATGGCGAAGATCCTCTGGGAGTTGTGGAGGCAGCGACGCATGAACACCCTCGACGCCGCCGTGGCGGCGCGGGTGCCGCCCGGCCAGACGCTGACGACGAAGTGGCCGGTGCTCACCTACGGGCGCACGCCGCGCTTCGACCCCAAGCGCTGGACCTTCCGGTGCTTCGGCCTGGTGGACAACGAGGTCGCGTGGACATGGGCGGAGTTCCAGCGGCTGCCGCGCGTGACGGTGACCTCCGACGTCCACTGCGTGACCCGCTGGTCGAAGCTCGACAACGTGTGGGAGGGCGTGCCGGCCCGCTACGTCATCGAGCAGGCGCGCCCGCGGCCGGAGGCGAGGTGGGTGATGCAGCACGCCGATCCGGACTACACGACCAACACCTCGCTCGACGATCTCGGCGGCGACGACGTGCTGCTGGCGCTCAAGCACAACGGCCGCGACCTCGAGCCCGACCACGGCGGGCCGATGCGGCTGGTGCTGCCCCGGCTCTACTTCTGGAAATCGAGCAAGTGGCTGCGCGCCTTCGAGTTCCTCGACGTCAACCCGCCGGGCTTCTGGGAGCAGAACGGCTACCACATGCACGCCGACCCCTGGCCGGAAGAGCGCTATTCCGACCAGGAGACGCGCGCCATGCAGCAGATGCGCGCCGAGGCCGCCCGCCGCCTCCGCGACCGCTGAGCGTGATCCCGAGGCGCGCCCCGGCGGCGCCCGGGCGCGGCGAGCGTCGCGGGGATCGGGAGGCCCGCTCGGGGCCCCCCTTCATTTAAGAACGCCCGCGAGCACGGCGCCAGCGGCGGCCACGGCGGCGGTGGCCACGAAGGTCGCCACGAAGCCCCACTGGGCCCACCGCCAGCCCCGAGGCCGCGGCGCCGGCGACGATCCCCAGCTCGAACGCGGCGTGGTAGGTGCCGATCGCCCGGCCGCGCTCGCCCTCCGGCACGACATCGACGCTCCACGCGATGAGCGCCGGTTGCGCCACCCCGTAGGCGAGGCCGTAGACGGCGCCGGCCGCGACGATCCCTCCCAGGCTCTCGCTGAAGGCGAGGACCAGCTTCACCCTTGGCCGGCGCGGGTCACGCGGCCTGGCGTCGGGCGGCGCGCACCACCCACCAGTGCACGACGAGCGCTCCCGCCAGCACGCCGAGCCCCAGCACGAGCCAGTGGATCTCGCCCCGCGGCTCGGTGCCGCGGTAGTGCAGCAGGCCGACGAGCACCAGCGCGCTGCCGACCACGGCGGCGATGCCGCGGGCCAGGCGCACGAAGCGCAGCCACACCGGGCGGCTCTCGCCGAGCATCATGCCGACCGCGAGCAGGACCATGGCGGCGATGACGAGGGAGGCGACCGCGAAGCCCAGGACCCACACCAGGGTCGCCTCGGCGGCGTCCTGCACGGGGCCGATGTAGAGCAGGTGCGCGACCACCCACACCGCGACGAGGACGAGCGCCACGCCGCCGATCGCGCGGATCATGGCATGAGGAATTCGCGGAGCAGGGCCTGAAAGACCGCGGGCTGATCGCCGGGCACCGTGTGGCCGGCGCCCGGCACGACCACCAGCCGCGCGTGCGGCAACTCGTCCACCATCCGCTTCGCCGTCTCGGCGGACAGCACGTCGGACTCGGCGCCGCGGACGAGCAGGGTGGGGCACTGGATCGCGCGCCACTGCGGCCAGAGATCGACGGGGACACGGAGCCGGCCCTGGCGGATCGCGTCCCGGAGCGCCCGGTCGTACTTCCAGGTGACGCCGCCGCCCGGAAGCATCCGGACCGCATGCTGGGCGCGGTGGCGCAGCATGGCCTCGGTGTATCGGGGGTTGTTCGCTCGCAGGGACGCGACGACCTCGTCGACGGTCGCGAAGCGCTCGGGCGCCGCCGCCATGAGCATTCCCACGCGGGCGCGGCCGGCCGGCGCGATCTCGGGGCCGATGTCCACGACCACGAGGCGCTCGACGCGGCCCGGATGACGGCCGGCGTAGTTGATGGCCACGCGCCCGCCGAGCGACAGGGCGAGCACGGTGAACCGCCGGAGGTCGAGCGCGTCCACGAACGCCGCGAGGTCGCCGAGCAGCGCGTCGTCCGAGTAGTCGCCGTCGGGGTCGGGATCGGAGTCGCCGTGCCCGCGCTGGTCGAGGGCCAGCACGCGGAAGCGCTCGGCCAGCACGTCCGCCTCGTCGTCCCAGGTGCGGGCGTGGCCGGTGATCCCGTGCAGCAGGACGGCCGGCGGCGAGGCTGGCCGGCCCCAGTCGGTGTAGTGAAAGCGCCGGCCGTGAAGGACGATCATCCGGTCGTGCATGGCGGGATTGTAACCTGTTCGGTGTTCACGCCCGCGGGAGGGGGACTCCGGCGAGAGCCTTCGACCGCTGTGCGAGGTGTCAAGAACATCGACAATTGACGGCGGCGGGCGACCCGTCCTACCGTGCGCATGTGGCTGACCGACCGTCGGGGCGCATCGCGGACCTGGGGGGTCGTCTACGCCCGCCGTCCGCAGTCCGCCTTCTGGCGATGTCCGGCGCCGCGGGTCATGACGAGTACCGGCTCGAGGTCCGTGTCCGTGCGGAGCAGTAGACGCCCGGTGTAAAGATGGCACTGTTCGCCCGATGACACTGACCGCCGCCGACGCCAGGCCGGCCTCGCGGCCGTCCTCGTCCCCGCCCTGACCCCGGCCCGGGATCCGCGTCAGACCCATCATGGCGCCCACCTCCGTTCTCCTGATCGACGATGATGATGCAATCCGCACGTCCCTGGAGGCGGCGTTGCAGACGGCCGGGTTCGACGTTCACTCGATCTCACTGGCCGCCAAGATCTTCGACGCGCTGCGCAGCGCCACGTACGATGTGATCGTGCTCGACCTTGGCATGCCGCAAGGCTCGCTGCAGGGAATGGAAGCGCTGACGCTGCTGCGCGGCATCGACGCGTGGCGAGCGGTTCCCGTGATCATCCTCTCGGCATTCGGCGACGTCGTGAATCGGGATGTCACTCGGCGGCTCGGCGTGGGGGACGTCCTGGGGAAACCCCTGGATGCCGAGGACCTGGTCCGGTCAGTCCAGCGGGTGGTGGGCGCGCGTCTGACCGATCGGCCGCGGGTCGAGGAAGGCTGGCTGCCGTGAGCGCCGAGATGGCGCGCGTTCTGGGCGACTCGTAGCCGACACCGCGACACCTTCGGACCTGTTGTACGATCCGCCTGATGGCGACGCACGACGGGCACGCGCACGCCCGCGCGACCGCCGCCTCGCGCTCGCGCCCGGTCCTGGCGCTGACGCTGGGGCTGACGTGCACGTTTCTCGTCGTGGAGCTGGCCGCGGCCTTCTGGACCGGCAGCCTCGCCCTGCTCGCCGACGCGCTCCACATGCTGACCGACGCCGGCGCGCTGGGGCTCGCGCTGTTCGCGACGTGGATCGCCGCCCGTCCCCCGACGCCGGCCAAGACCTACGGGTACTACCGCGCCGAGATCCTGGCCGCGCTGGTGAACGCGCTCGTCCTGCTGGTGGTGGCCGGCGCCATCCTGGCCGAGGCCTGGCAGCGCCTGTGGGAGCCTGCGCCCGTCCTGGCCGGGCCGATGGCGGTGGTGGCCGCGCTCGGCCTCGGCGTGAATCTGGTCTGCGCCTGGCTCCTGCACCGCGGCGCTGCCGACAGCCTCAACGTGCGGGCGGCCTACCTCGAGGTGCTGAGCGACGCGCTCAGCTCGCTGGCCGCGCTGGCAGCCGCCGGCGTCATCCTCGCCGCCGGATGGACCGCGGCCGATGCCGTCGCCAGCACGGCGATCGCCCTCCTGATCGTGCCGCGCACGTGGTCGCTGCTCACGCAGGCCGTGAACGTGCTGCTGGAGGGCACGCCGCCCCACCTGGCGCTCGAGGAGATCGAGGCGGCCATGTGCGCGGTGCCCGGTGTGCGTCGCGTGCACGACCTGCACGTGTGGACGCTGACGTCCGGCCGCGAGGCGATGAGCGCCCACGTGGTGGTGGAGGACGTGCGCGAGAGCGAGCGCCTGCTGGAGGCGCTGCACGCGGTGCTGCACGCGCGCTTCGGCATCGACCACACCACCATGCAGCTGGAGACGGCGCCGCCGGCCGTGGTGCGCATCAAGGGGCCGGGACCGGGATAGGCCACGATGTAGTGTGACCCTTCACCGAGATCCAGGAGGGGCCAGCATGGCACCGTGCTGGAGGACGGACCCGTGCGCATCGAGGTGCGCGGCGACGTCAAGCCCGGCCACAATCGAAGCGATGGACAACAATCCTGCTCCGGGAAACAAAGCAGGAGGCATCACCACCGTCTTCGAGAAATCGCTCGGCGGGGTCACCAAGGGCGGGACCACCACGACGATGGACGTGTTCCAGTACGGCGAGCCGATCACCCCGCGCGGCTTCGTGTTTATGGACACGCCGGGCCACGACCCGGTGTCGATCACCGGCCTGGTCGCCGGCGGCTGCAACGTCATCTGCTTCACGACCGGCCGCGGCTCGGTCTTCGGCTGCAAGCCCGTGCCCTCGATCAAGCTGGCGACCGTCACGACTGCACGACCGTCACCACCAGGCCGATCGAGGCCAGGATGTTGCCCACCCGCACGCACTCGGCCTCGGGGCCGACCTTCACCACGGCCTTGCCGGTGTTGTGGACCTGCCAGGCGATCTCCCAGCCCTTGGCCTCGCTGCACGCGATGGCCTTCTGGAGCTGCTTGACCACCTGCTCGAAGGTGTGACAGTCGCAGTTGTGCAGGATGGTCATCCAGGGCGGGGCGACCTCGGTCCCCGTCCCGGTGATCTCCTCGACGTCGGGCGTGGGCAGCGTCCGCTCGGCCATCTCCTGGATTCTACCGCCGCGTTCCAACCTCCTTCAGCCGCGCGCGGGCGCCGAGGGGCGTCACGGCCTCACTTCTTCAGGCCGGGCACCGGCGGGATGCGGGCGGGGATCTTCGCGACGGTGTGCCGCCGCACCCGGGCGGCCCACTGCGAGTCGACGGTCTGCGGCAGCCCGAACAGCCGCAGGTCGAGCGACAAGTTCGTCACGTAGATGAAGGGGCCGCTGCGGACCAGGCTGGCCGGAAACAGCAGGCCCCGCGGCGCGCCGCGCGGGTCGAGGCCGTTGAAGTCGCCGAGCTTGGCGATGACGCGGCCGGAGGGGTTGAGCACGACGATCTCGTCGGCCTGGTTGGCGGCGATCCAGAAGTTGTCGTCCTCGTCGATGATCAGGCCATCGCACCCGTTGACGCTGTTGACGAACACGCTGGGCGTGCCGGCGTCGCCGCCGGCGCCCACCGGGATCTGCACCACCGTGTCGTCGCCGGTGTTGCACACGAACAGCGTGCTGCCGGCGTTGTTGAAGACCAGCCCGTTGGCGCCGAAGGGCGGGACGCCGGTCGTCGCCAACAGCTCGTCGGTCGCCCACGCCGTCGGATCGCCGCCGCCGGGAGCGGTCCGCCAGATCGTGCCCTGGAACGAGTCCGAGATGTAGACGTTGCCCGCGTGGTCGAACGTCAGCGCGTTGGGGCCGGCGGCGGCGCCGCCGGGGATGGTCGCGAAGACGCTGGAGTCTCCCGTGCGCGGATCGACGGTCAGCACCTGCTTGTTGCCGAAATCGATGACGAGCAAGACGCCGGTGACCGGGTGGAAGGCCAGGTCCAGGAGCAGATTGCTGGAGCCGGCCACGCCCACCCGCTGGAGCAGGCGGCCGCTGCGATGGAAGACGAGCAGGTCGCCGGGCCCGCTCGTCCGGGTGACGTCGAACGTCGTCACGTAGACGTTGCCGTGGCGGTCGGCGGTGATGCCCTCGGGATTGTGGGTGCCGGCGGGCAGCGTCGCGAAGGTCGTGGCCGGCATCCGGATCCAGGCCTGGGAGACGGCCGGCACGGCCAGCAGGAGCAACGCGAGGAGCGGTAGGGTTCTCAGCAGGGTCATGGCGAGCCTCCCTGAGCGTCGTCGGTCGGTGAGCTGCCCAGCGCGCCCGATGCCCGCAGCGCGGCGATGCGGGCCGAATCATACTGCAACAGACGGCTCAGGATCTCGTCCGTGTGCTCGCCCAGGCGCGGGGCCGGCGCCGGCGACGTGACGGCCCCCGCCGTCCGCACGGGCGAGGCGACCTCGCGCAGCGCGCCGAACTCGGGATGCTCGACCTTCAGGATCATCCCGCGCGCGCGCACCTGCTCGTCCTCCAGCGCCTGCGCGAGCGTGTTGACGGGGGCGCACGGCACCCGCCCCCGCAGCCGCGCCAGCCAGCCGGCCGTCGTGCGCTCGGCGAACCGCGCCGTGAGGATCGGGACGAGGGCGTCCTTGTGCGCGAGACGCCCGGCGAAGGTGGCGAAGCGCGGATCGCGCGCGACCTCGGGCAGCTCGAGCGCGTCGATCAGCGCCTGCCAGAACTTTTCCTTGTTGCAGAACACGACGATCCAGCCGTCCCGGGTGGGGAAGTTCTGGGCGGGCACCAGCGACTGGTGGCCGGAGTCGGCCACCCGGTCGGGCTGCCAGTCGCGGTTGAGCGTCCAGATCGCGAAGTACGACAGCATGCTCACCGCGGTGTCGAGCAGCGAGACGTCGATGTCGCGCCCTCGCCCGCTGCGCTGGGCGTCCCACAGCCCGGCCAGCAGGGCGGCCATCGAGGCGTAGCCGCCGGCGAAGTCCACGACCGACACGCCGCACTTGCCCGGCGGCCCGCCGGGCTCGCCGGTCACCGACATCCAGCCCGCGTACCCCTGGATGAGGTAGTCGAACGCGGGCTCGGCCGCCCGCGGGCCGGTGGCGCCGAAGCCCGACAGCGAGCAGCACACGAGGGCCGGGTTGACGTCCTTCAGCGCCTCGTAGGTGAGGCCGAGCGTGCCGGGCAGGTCGCCGCGCAGGTTGTTGTAGACGGCGTGCGACACCCGGGCGAGGTCGCGGAGCACGGCGTGCCCGCCCGGGTGCTTGAGGTCGAGGGTGATCGACTTCTTGCCGCGGTTGAACGCCTGGAAGTAGAGCGAGTCGTCGCCGGCGGCGTAGGGGCCGACGTGGCGGGCGACGTCGCCACCGACCGCGAGGTCCTCGACCTTGATCACCTCGGCGCCGAGGTCGGCCAGCAGCTGGCTGCCGAACGGGCCGGCGCCGAACTGAGAGACCGCCAGGATGCGCAGACCCTCGAGCATCGGGCGAGTCATGCCGGGTAGGCGCCCTCGCCGAGCGTGGCGTGGCTCTTCTTGGGAACGAGCGCCGTCCGGGTGAAGGTCATCACGCGCTCGCCGCGCTGGTTCGTCACGCGGGTCTCCACCGTGACGGTGCCGCGGTCACCCTGCGTCGACTCCCGCGTGGCCAGCACGGTGGACTCCGAGTAGATCGTGTCGCCGATGAACGTCGGGGCCTGGTGCGTGATCTTCTCGATCTCGAGATTGGCGATCGCCTTGCCCGAGACGTCGGCCACCGTCATGCCGATGCCGATGGAGAAGATGAGCGGGCCCAGCACGAGGCGCTGGCCGTGCTGGGTGTGGGTGGCCGCGTAGTGGGCGTCGCTGTGCACCGGGTGCTGGTTCATGGTCAGGAGCGCGAACCACGTGCAGTCCGCCTCGCCGATCGTCCGCCCCGGCCAGTGCTTGATGACCTCGCCGACCGTGAACTCCTCGAACCAGCGCCCGTAGGCCATCAGCGCGCCCCGAGCGCCCGGAGAAACGCCAGCAGCCCGGCGGCGCCCAGCGTCGTCCGCACCGCGTGCAGCCGTCCCCAGCGGCGCAGCAGCCGGATGGTCTCGTGGTCGTCCAGGCGGTCCGGGGCCAGCAGGCGCCGGGTGATCGGCCTGATGGCCAGCAGCGTGAGCGGGATCACCGAGCCGACCGCGAGGCCGCCGGCGAGCCAGGCCCAGCGGGATGTGAGCCCGGCCGCGGCCACGCCGCTGACGAGCGCGATCGCCGCGAAGGAGGCCTGCCACGGCGCCGCCCGCCGGTAGCTCGGGCCGAACTGCGCCCGCCCGGCGTCGGCGCCGCTGTCGAGCCGGGCGGGGTGCTCGACCAGCGTGATGTAGAGCGCCCACGACGTGAACAGGGTCGCGCTGAGGACGGCCGCGGTGGTGAGCACACCGGTCATGCGGCGCCGGCGCGTCGCGCGGCCAGCTCCGCCCGCAGGGTCTCGTCGTCGACGGGGACGAAGAGCAGGCGGGCGGCGTCGCGATAGTAGCGCTCGACCGGGAACTCGCTCACGTAACCGTAGCCGCCGTGGATCCGCATCGACTCCAGGGTGGCGTGGGCCGCGACCGCGCCGGCGTGCAGTCGCGCCATCGCGGCGGCGGCCGGCTCGGCGTCGCCCTCGGCGGCGCGATAGGTGAGCAGGCGGGCCGCCGTGATCCCGGTCGCCATGTCGGCGAGCTTGAGCTGGACGGCCTGGTGCTGGCAGAGCGGCTTGCCGAACGTCGAGCGCTGCTGCGAGTAGCGCAGGGCCGCCTCGAACGCGGCCTGGGCCAGACCGACCGCGACCGCGGCGGCCGCCAGCGTCGCGAAGCCGCGGACGGACCGCGCCGCGTCGGCCGCCAGCACCACGGCCGGCGCGACGCCGTCCAGCGTGAGCGTGCAGGGGTCGAGGCCGCGGGCGCCGAGCGTCGTCTCGGGCGCGCCGGCGCGGAGCCCGGCGGCCTCGCGCTCGACGAGCGCGGACAGCGGACGGCCGCCGGCGTCGGTCGCCGTCAGTAGTATTGCGTCGGCCCGGGAGGCGTTGTCCGCCAGCGCCGTCCGGCCGCTCAGTCTCCACGCGCCGCCGTCACCGCGCGCCGTAACGGTGCCGCCGAGGACGGTGGCGCCGAGACGCTCGGCGCGCACCAGCATCGGCAGCCGGGCCTCCCGCTCGGCCGGTGTCGCGAAGTGGTCGAGCGCCCAGGTGACCGTCAGGTGGCCGGCGACGGCCAGCGCCACGGTGGTCCAGCCGCGGGCCAGCTCCTCGAGGATCATCGCGGTGGCCACGAGGTCGAGACCCAGCCCGCCGTACCGCGGATCCACCACGGCGCCGAGCACCCCGAGGTCGGCCAGCTCGCCGACGATCGCCGCCGGGTAGCGGCCGGCCGCCTCGTGCGCGGCAGCCACGGGGATCAGCGACTTGTCCACGAACTGGCGCACGGCGAGCACGATCTGGCGCCGCTCCTCCGGCTCGCCCTCGCGCGAGGTGAGCGCGCCGAGCCGCTCGCCGTGGCGCTCCACGAGCTGGCGCGCGATGAGCGTGCGCTGGATCTCGTTGGTCCCCTCGCCGATGATCATGAGGGGCGTGTCGCGATAGTGGCGCTCGACGGTGTGCCGGGCGAGGACGCCTGCCTCGCCGTGCACCCGGAGCGCGCCCACCGCCACCGCGTGGGCGGTCTCCGAGGCGAAGAGCTTGGCCATCCCGGCCTCGAGGTCGCAGCGCTCCCGCCGGTCCTTCATACCGGCCGCCCAGTAGGTGATGAGCCGCGCGGCCTCCACACCGGTGGCGAGGTCGGCCAGCGCCGCCGGCACCGCGCCCGCGGCCCGCGCGTGCTCGAGCGCGTCCTCCAGAGCCGCCTGGGCCACGCCCACGCAGCGGGCGGCGATATTGATGCGGCCGGCCTCGAGCCCGCTCATCACCTGGCCGAACCCGCGACCCTCGACGCCGCCGACCAGGTTCGCGGCTGGAACGTCGTAGCCCTCGAACAGCAGCTCGACCGTATCGACGCCCTTGTAGCCGAGCTTGGCCAGTGATTTCACCACGCGGAACCCGGGATGGCCCTTCTCGACGACGAAGCACGACATCCCGCGGTGGCGCGGCTGGGCCCGCGGATCGGTCACCGCCAGCAGCGCGAAGGCCTGCCCCTCGCGGCCGTTGGTGATGAACATCTTGCTGCCGTCGAGCACGTAGCGGTCGCCGTCGCGGCGGGCCGTCGTGCGGATGGCCTGCACGTCGGAGCCGGCGTGAGGCTCGGTGAGGCAGAGACCGCCGCGCGTCTGGCCGGAGGCGAAGCGCGGCAGGAAGCGCCGGCGCTGCTCCTCGGTGCCGTGGTGCAGCACGATCAGCGCCATCATGGTGTGGCTGTTGATCACGCCGGCCAGCGACATCCAGCCCCGGCACAGCTCCTCGATGACCCGCGCGTAGGTCGTCACGTCGAGGCCGAGCCCGCCGTGCTCGGCGGGCACGAGCACGCCGAACAGGCCCAGCGCGCGCATGCGCGCGACCAGCGCGTGCGGGTAGGCGTCGGCGTGCTCGAGAGCGGCGGCGGCCGGCCGCACCTCGTCCTCGACGAACCGGCGAACCGCGGCCACGATCGGCGGGGTCATGGCGACGCCGATAGTACAATGAAACCGCAGTGTCGCCAGACGACCTGGTTCTGCTCCTGCAAGGCTGGCTCGACCGGCTCGTGCGCCGTTTCCGGCTGGGGCGCGCGCCGGCGCCGGGCCGGCGCCGGCTTCTCGTCGTGCAGATCGACGGGCTCTCGCGTGCCGTGCTGGAGCGAGGGCTGGCCGAGGGCCGCATGCCGTTCCTGAAGCGGCTGCTGGCCTCGGGCGGTTACCGGCTGCACCCGATGTCGGTCGGGCTGCCGACCTCGACGCCGGCCTTCCAGATGGCGGCGATGTACGGCGTGCAGCCGGACATCCCCGGCTTCCACTACCACGACAAGCGGCGGCGCAGCGACGTGTACTTCCCGCGGGCGGGCGACGCCGCCCACGTCGAGGAGACGCAGGCGGCCGGCCGCCTCGGTATCGTCACCGGCGGCAGCGCCTACGGCTGCGTCTTCACCGGCGGCGCCGTCAACAACCTCCTGACGTTCGCGAGGCTCAAGCAGCCGTCCGGCGCCGGGCTCCTGCGCGCCCTGTCGGCCGTCGTGGTGCTGGCCTGGGTGGTGATCAAGAGCCTGGGCATCTCGGCGCTGGTGATCGGGCGCGCGCTGCTCGCCTTGATCGCCGACCCGGTGAACGCGCCGCGCGGCTGGAAGCTGCTGGCCCTCAAGGTCGGCGTGTCGGTATGGGTGCGGGAGCTGTTCACGCTGTCGGCGGCCCGCGACCTCTACGGGGGCACGCCGGCCGTCTACGTCAATTACCTGGACTATGACATCTTCGCCCACGCCTGGGGCCCCCGGCACCGCCGCGCCCTGCGCGCGCTGCGCGCGGTCGATCGCTCGATCCACCAGCTGTGGCGGGTCGCCCGGCGCGTGCCCGGGCACGGCTACGATCTCTACGTGCTCGCCGACCACGGCCAGGCCCACTGCGCGACCTACGAACAGGTCACCGGCGGCAAGCGCATCGAGCGCCTGATCTTCGACGAGTTCCTCCAGCCGGCCGGGGCCCACGAGGTCGCGCCGGCCCGGCCGGAGGGCCGCCGCCTGGCCAAAGGCATCAAGGCGATCCGCCGCGGGCGCGCTCCCGGCGTCGTGCAGCGGTTCATCAACTACGTGGAGTTCGACCTTCCGTGGGTGCTGGGCGGAGTGCGCCAGGCCCGCGAGGACGGCGGCGTGCGCGTGATCGCGGCCGGACCCAACGCCTTCGTGTACTTCCTCGACGATCCGGCGCCGCTCGGCATCGAGCGGATCGAGGAGCGCTTCCCGGGGCTGGCCGACGACATCGCGCGCTGCACGGGCATCGGGTTCGTGCTGGCCCGCTCGGCGAGCGGCCCCCTGTGCTTCTGGCGGGGCAAGCGCTATCGCCTGGAC